>Ga0105049_10000590_pt1 | contig 40403 bp, 49 predicted proteins | sample MAT06_FD_78087 | JGI IMG/M metagenome (GOLD analysis project Ga0105049, IMG submission 78087) | Freshwater microbial communities from Lake Fryxell liftoff mats and glacier meltwater in Antarctica - MAT-06 | ecosystem: Environmental > Aquatic > Freshwater > Ice > Liftoff microbial mat | place...
AATACTGCGAGAAACTAGAAAAAACACAGAACCAGTAACCTGCGCAGAATTACCTAATCTTTCTTTTAAATAAACATAAATAGAAGTTAAATTCATTCTATAATAAAGCGGCAACAATACTTGCGCAATTATCCAATAGCCCACCAAATACCCCAATACAATTTGCAAATAAAAAAAATGTTTCACTCCTACTTCGCCTGGAACAGAAACAAATGTAACGCCCGATAGTGAATCTCCTATCATTCCAAAAGCTATGATATACCAAGGAGAAGTTTTATTACCAATAAAATATCCTTCCGTATCTGCGTCTCTTCCTTTCCACCAAGAAATAAGCATCAAGAGCAGAAAATACAGACCTATTACTAACAATAAGACATATGGATGAAGGGTTTGATTCATAACCTGATAAAATACAAGACTTGCAAATATATAGTGCGCTTGAATCGATAAAGAGTTATTACTTTTGCTTTAATGAACAATTACCCTTCAACATTATTGGAACAAGCAGTGAATGAGATGTCTTCACTACCAGGAATAGGAAAAAAAACTGCTTTAAGACTCGTACTTCATTTATTAAAAAGAACTCCTGTTGAAGTAATAAACTTCTCTCAATCCTTCACCAGACTAAGAAACGAAATAAGATACTGCAAAGAATGTTGCAATATTGCAGACCAAGAAATTTGTAACATTTGTGCAGATAAAAACAGAGATCGTTCCGTTATTTGCATTGTTGAAGATATTAGAGATGTGCTAGCAATCGAAAACACACAGCAATTCAGTGGACTTTACCATGTTTTGGGCGGAATAATTTCTCCAATGGACGGAATTGGACCTTCAGATTTAAATATAGATCAACTTTTAACACGCGTTTCAACTAGCGAAGTAAGCGAAGTAATTATGGCTTTAAGTGCAACAATGGAAGGCGATACCACCAATTTTTATCTTTTCAGAAAATTATCAGGCTTTTCACTTAAAATTAGCACACTTTCAAGAGGAGTTGCCGTTGGCGATGAATTAGCTTATGCTGACGAGGTGACGTTAGGAAGATCAATTTTGAACAGAACACTATTTGAAAATAATTTCCAGAAATGAAAAGCAACACTTTAAAAATTAACCATTGGTTGTCTCTCATAAAATTTAGTCATACAATATTTGCTCTTCCGTTTGCTATAATTGGCTTTTTATTAGGTGTGCTCGAAACTCAAGTCTTCCCTTCGTGGTTTTTATTGCTAAAAATTATAGGCTGTATGGTTTTTGCTCGAAGCGCCGCCATGGCATTTAACAGGTATATTGATAAAAAATACGATGCTCAAAATGCTAGAACTGCGGTAAGAGAAATACCTGCAGGAATAATCCAAGAAAATGAAGCGCTTATTTTTATTGTTGCCAATTGTGCGCTGTTCGTTGCAACAACCTATTTAATTAATCCAATATGTTTCTCTTTATCTCCAGTGGCTTTAACCGTAATTCTCGGCTACAGTTTAACTAAAAGGTTCACTTTTCTTTGCCATTTAATTCTTGGCCTAGGATTGTCTCTTGCTCCCATCGGTGCTTACCTTGCAGTAACGGCTCAGTTTAATTGGTTACCACTTTTCTTTTCTTTTGCAGTACTTTTCTGGACGGGTGGTTTTGACATCATCTATGCCTTACAAGATGAGGAGTTTGATAGAAATATGAATTTACATTCAATACCAGTAAAATTTGGTAAAAAAGGAGGTTTAATGGTTTCTTCAATTCTTCATATTTGCACTGCTGTTTTTTTAGTTGTAGCTGGAATATACGGGGAATTTTCTTGGATTTATTTTACGGGCACTTTCGTTTTTCTTTCCTTATTAATATACCAGCATTCTATCGTTTCTCCCACAGATTTAAGTAAAGTAAATCTTGCATTTGGCACAACTAACGGAATCGCAAGTGTGCTTTTCTCCTTTTTCTTTCTTGCAGAATTTCTAACAAACTTTTAGCGTCTATTTTATTTATCCACTTACATTTGCCCCCTAATTTTACCAAATGAAAATATCTTACAATTGGCTTTCTCAATATATTCAACCACTTCCAAGCATAGATGAAACTTCTAAATATTTAACATTCTGCGGATTAGAAGTTGAATCTGTAGAAGTATTTGAAAAAATAAAAGGTGGATTAAAAGGTTTGGTCGTAGGTGAAGTAATTTCTTGTGCACAACATCCCAATGCAGATAGATTAAAATTAACCAAAGTAGATATTGGAAAAGGTGAGAACTTATCTATTGTTTGCGGAGCTCCGAACGTTGCTGCAGGTCAAAAAGTTGTAGTGGCCACTATTGGAACTATTCTTTATCCTTCTTCTGGAGATTCATTTACAATTAAAGAAAGTAAAATACGAGGAGAACTTTCGCAAGGTATGTTGTGTGCTTCGGATGAAATTGGTGTAGGAAACAGCCATGAAGGAATTATTGTACTTCCTGTGGAAACACCAATAGGTAAAGATGTTGCTCAGTTGTATGATATGGATTCTGACTACATCTTTGAAATTGGACTTACACCCAATAGAGCTGATGCTGTTTCACATTACGGTGTTGCGAGAGATTTGGGAGCTGTTTTATATGAGCAAAATACTACATTAAGTTTTCCTACAATTACGAATGAAGTAAAAGTTGGTCAAGCTGCAATTGATGTTTTAATTGAAAATAAAAATCAAGTAAAAAGATATTGTGGTGTTGTAATTGAGAATATTGCAGTAAATGAAAGTCCAGAATGGTTAAAAAGGCACTTACTTTCTATTGGGTTAAAACCTATAAATAATATTGTAGATATTACCAATTTTATAATGTTCGAATTAGGACAACCCTTACATGCATTCGATTTAAATGCAATTAAAGGAAATAAAATAATTGTAAAAAACTGCGCTGCATCAACTGAATTAATTACGTTAGATGGAATTAAAAGAAAATTAACTGATTCCGATTTAGTGATTTGTGACGCGGAAGAACCCTTGTGTTTGGCAGGTGTTTTTGGAGGATTAATAAGTGGTGTTAAAAATGAGACAACTTCCATTTTTCTGGAATCAGCTACTTTTGATGCCGTTGCAGTAAGGAAATCTTCTAAATATCATGGACTTAAAACGGATTCTTCCTTCAGGTTTGAAAGAGGAACAGACCCTGAAATGCCATTAAAAGCTATGAGAAGATCGATAGACCTAGTTTTACAAATTGCAGGAGGGGAAGTTAAAGGGGAAATAGTTGACTGGAAGGCAGAAGAAATTACCTGGCAGCAAATAAAATACGAATGGTGGAAAATGGACAGATTAATTGGGGAAAAAATTCCACATGACCAAGTGAAATTAATTCTCGATAAACTTGGAATTAAAATTGAAAGTGAAAATGAAAGCGGAATTACATTAAATATTCCTCCATTTAAAGTTGATGTAAAAAGTGAAGCTGATGTAACTGAAGAAATATTAAGAATTTATGGATATAATAAAATAGAAATTCCTTCTCAAATACGCTCTTCTAGTCAAACTTCAATGAAACCAGATGCTTGGAAGGTGAAAAATCAAATTAGTAATCATTTATGTAGTATTGGATTTAATGAGATTTTAAATAATTCATTAGGTGCTGGAAATAAAAATGATTTAATTACAGATTCCGGATTAAATAAAATTGAAATCCTAAACCCATTAAGTACCGAATTAAATACATTACGACAAAGTCTTGTATTTAATTTGTGTGAAACTGTTGCATGGAATGCCAATCGGCAACAGAATGATTTACAAATATTTGAATGGGGAAAAACGTATGGTAGAATTGAAAATAAATTCATTGAAAGCACTATTTTAGGAATCGCTAGTGCTGGAAATACAAATCAAGAAAGCTGGCAATCTAAAAATAAACCTTCTCATTTTTATCAATTAAAAGGTGTTGTTGATAGTATTTTAAATTTAATGGGAATAAATCCATTAAACATAATGTGTGAAGAAACTGAAAATAATTTATTTACACATTGTATTCAATTAAAAGTAAATAAAAAAGTAATTGGAATTATCGGTTTAACAAATTCAAAAGTTAATAAAATAACAGACATTAATAATTCAATTTGGTTAGCAGAATTAAATTGGGATGTCTTATTTGATTTTTTCAAGAATTACCAATTAGTTTATAAAGAAGTGAGTAAATTCCCTTCCATAAGAAGAGATTTAGCAGTACTGATAGATTCTAAAACATCCTTTCAAGACATTGTAAAATCAGCAAAAAACTCAGAAAGAAAATATTTACAACATATTAATCTTTTTGATATTTATGAAGGCGAGAAATTACCTCAAGGTAAAAAATCGTATGCTGTGTCTTTCAATTTTGTTGATGAAGAAAAAACAATGACAGACATTCAAATTGAATCTATTATGGACAAATTAATTAAAGCATTAAATAAAGATTTAAATGCTGAATTAAGGTCTTAATCAATTTTAATAAATGGTAGATTATTTAATTTATTATTATTTTCAAAAATAATGTAATAATTCCCATTAATTAAATGTGTACAATCTACCTTGTTACTTTCAAGGCGACTTTTCTCTATAACAACTCTTCCGATACAATCTAAAACGGTAAAGTAAGTATCGGTTTGGGTTAAACCTCTAACGTGTAATAATCCTTCCGTAGGACTTGGAAATAGGTAGATCATTTCTTTCTCCCAATTTTCAACACTTAACGGTCCAAGAATAACTGTTTTAGAAATTGTATCTAAATCACATCCATCACTTACAATTAATTGAACAATAAATTCACCTTCAATAACAAAGTAACTGTGCGTTGGAGCAATTTCAGTACTTGTATTTCCATCACCAAAATCCCAATTATAAGTTAATGCGTGAGTTGAATTCTGCTCAAATGTAACAGATGTGCCGCTTGAAGTAGAACTAAAATCGGCTGTCGGCTTAAAACGATGTGCATTCCAAACAGATAACGAATCAAAATAAACACTTGCTGCAGTTTCTTGAAGAAATAAGGCAATTGAATTTCCCAAACCTGCATCGTAGCTTAAGCCTACAGGAGTTTTTTTGAATAAAGTGCTGTAAAATACACATGCTGCTAAATAAGACCCCGCAATACTTGGGTGAGAATTATCAGATGACCATAAATTTATAGTTGAATCTAACTCCCAAGACTTCTTCCAAGCCATTCCGACAGGAGATAATAACGCTTCATTATCGTCTGCCATGATTTTATAGGAAGAACGAAGTCTGTCATTCATTCCAGAAAATGTGCAAACTGGTGGATAAACAGCACAATTGCTAGCATCACCATATTTTCTTCCCCAAGTCATGTAAAAAACTGTTTCGGCGCAAGAACTTGAAAGATGAATCAAGGAATCTAACTTTCTTGCAAATGGCGCCGTTTGGGAAGCAACTTGTGAAGGTGAAAATGAAGGTTCTTGACTTTGCGCTTGAAGTACCACATAATCCCAACCTCCTGAAGCAATCTTTTGTAAAGTTGAAGAATTGGTTGAATGCCCATTAAATGTCATTCCTCCAGGAGTGTTAGAGTCGTATATTAGCGTGTCACCAGCGCTTAATGCCAAATTATAAGTCAGTAAAGGAAGATTATTTACAGCAGTATAACTGTTTCCAATCCATAGTACTTTTTTATTTTGAGAAAATGAATGTAGGTAAAGACTACAAATCAGTGTGAAAGTAAAAACTAGTTTCATCGTTGAAAACAAAAATCTTTAAGTGCTTTTTGTGCTGGTTCATAACCACTATTGGCGCTGGATTTGAAGTCATCACAAGCAAACCCACGTTTTAATGACATAATTTTAGCAACTCCTCTATTATATAAAGCGATGCCATAATTCTCTTTCAGGTTAATTGCTTGATTGTAATCCTCAATTGCGAGCGTATAATCGCCAAAGAGCATTCTAATATTTGCTCTGTTATTGAATGCTTCAGGATCATTCGGATTTAAGTCTATGGATTTAGAGTAATCTTGAACTGCTCCATTATAATCTCCCAGTACTTTTTTTGTTAATCCTCTAAAGAACAATGCTTCAGAGTAATCTTTATCTAATGCCAGCGCTTTGTCATAATCAGTAATGGACTCTTCCAGATTTCCCAATTTTTTGTGCGCGAGCGCTCTATTGAAATATGCTGTTGTGAAATTTTGATCTAACTCTATTGCTTTATTAAAATCTAATAATGCTGCTGCAGAATTACCGTTTAATTTCTTTGCAACGCCTCTATTATAAAAGGCAAGGGCAAACTGAGGATTAATTTTTATAGCTTTATCGAAAGCTTCTATGGCTTTGGAATATTTTCCCAGTTCTATTAACTCTAAACCTAAAACTTCAAAAGCAATAGAATTATTAGCCTTCAAGGTAAATGCTTTGTCCAAATCTTTTTGAGCAGCTTTAATATCTTTAAGATTTATGTAAGCAAGCGCTCTAAATACGTAGGCTAAAGTATCTTGAGGGTCTAGCTCAATCATTTTATTGTAATCTTCCACGGCAAGCCCAAAATCTCCATTTGCCATGTGAGCATGTGCTAATTGATTGTAAAGTTCGGGTTGAGTTGGGTCACTTTCTATTGCTTTTGTAAAATCTTCAATAGCGCCCGGAATATCTTCTACCAATAACCGCAGTTGCGCTCTTGTATCATATAAATTAGAAATTGCAGGGTTAAGTTGCTGTGCTTTATTCTGATCGTTAAGCGCTTCTGCAAATCTTGCCAATTTAGTGAGTGAAATGCTCCTTTTGAAATAAGCCTCTGCCGAATTGGGATCAACTGAAATCGCAGTGGAATATTCCAAATAAGCTTGATTCCAGTTTAAAACCCTCATCTGTTGATCTCCATTTAGAACAAACTGCATTCCTGGAGTAAGTTGCTGAACTTGTGCAATGCAGGTAAATTGTATTAAGAGGAATATTAACAATTTCAAAGTGCGCATACTTTAGTTTTTCAAGTTATATTCTTATTCGGTAAGGCATATACTTCCACATCTTTCTTTGAAATTTCTTTATCAGAAAGAATAATCAATCTTTCAACGACATTCCTAAATTCTCTAATATTTCCAGACCAGTTCATAGTTTGCAATAAGTTAAGGGCTTCTTCAGAAATTTCCTTTAATGTTATTCCATAATCATTGCAAATCAATTCTAAAAAATGCTTTGCTAATGCAGGAATATCATCCGAACGCTCATTTAAAGAAGGCACATGTATGAGAATTACACTTAGTCTGTGGTAAAGATCTTCTCTAAAATTTCCTTTTTCTATTTCTGTTTGCAGATTTTTATTGGTTGCTGCAATTATTCTCACATCCACATTTATTTCCTTCTCTCCTCCTACCCTTGTAATTTTATTTTCTTGCAACGCCCTTAAAACTTTTGCCTGGGCTGAAAGACTCATATCACCAATTTCATCTAAAAATAATGTACCACCATGCGCCAATTCGAATTGCCCTTTTCTTTGCTTAATAGCAGAAGTAAAAGCTCCTTTTTCATGACCAAACAATTCGCTTTCAATGAGTTCAGATGGAATGGCTGCGCAATTTACTTCTATTAATGGAGCTTCATTTCTGTTGCTTTTTGCATGAATCCAACGTGCAACCAACTCTTTTCCGGTTCCATTCGGACCCATAATTAGCACTCTCGCATCGGTAGGGGCGACCCTTTCTATCATGTCTTTCACTTTGCGCATTGCAAGTGAATCACCAACCATGTCTAGAGATTTGACTACTTTTTTTCTTAATGTTTTGGTTTCATTTATCAGAGTAGATTTATCCAAAGCATTCCGCATGGTTATCATCAATCTGTTCAGGTCCAAAGGTTTTGCTATAAAATCGTAGGCTCCTTTTCGTATGCAATCAACTGCAGTTTCAATCGTTCCATGTCCTGAAATCATCACCATTTGACAATCTAAACCAAGCTGTAAAACCTTTTCAAGCAATTCGGTACCATCAATTTTGGGCATTTTAATATCGCTTAAAATGATATCAAAATTTCCTTTTTGAATTTTCTCCCAACCTTCTGCCCCATCGCACGCTTCTTCTACAACATGATTTTCATATTCGAGAATTTCTTTCAATGTGCTTCTGATAGCACGTTCATCGTCAACTATTAATATGCGGGCCATAGCAAAGTGAAGTTCAAATTTTAATTAGATTTATTTTGTAAAGTTTGCAAATAGTCATACAAAATTCCTTCTTTAAGCGAATAAGTAGACAAACGCATTTCTTTTAATTTTAATTTCTTAAAAACGTATTTTATCATTATTACGGCAACAACAATCATTTCTACACGCATAGCTGCTAAGCCTTTCATCTTAAATCTTTTTTCAATTGTTGAATTCATTAAAATTTCGTAAATAATTTCAAAATTCTTTAAATCAAAATGATACTCCGTTTTTATGAGCGGATTTTCTTCTGTATTAAACTTATAATAAATCATTTCTGAAAGAGAATCAAAGCTACCAGAAGAACCAATTAATGTTTTAACTTGATAAATTTCGCACGCTCCCCATAAAAGTGCTAGTTGCTCTTTCAGGTAAAGTTTTAGTTGTTTGATTTCGCCCTTTGTGATTGGTTCTGAAGGATTTATAACTTCTAAGAGTCTTGCTGCGCCTAAGTCAAAACTATGTTTCCAGTAAATTCTATTTCCATCTGCAATAATAAACTCCGTGCTTCCACCACCAATATCCATTATCAAAGCCTTTTCATTGCCAATTTCCAATGCATTTCTAACACCAAAATAAATAAGTTCTGCTTCTCTATCTCCTGAAATGATTTCTATATTTATTCCAGTTTCAACCTTCACTTTCTGCACAAATTCCTTTCCATTTTTAGCACTTCTAATTGCAGAAGTTGCAAAAGCCCTTACTTCATCAACTTGAAAACGGTCTATTTTCTCTTTATGAGTTATCATTGCTTTAATTCCCCGCTGGAATGGCGTGTGAGCAATAATATCATTGTTAATGCCTCCTTCTCCTAACTTTACTGGTATTTTTTCTTTATCAATGATCACAACAGTGCCATCCTCTTGGATGCGCGCAATCATAAGTTTGAAAGTGTTTGTACCTATGTCGATAATTGCGATTTTCACTTTTGGACTTTAGATTTAATTATTCAATGTTAAGAAAATAAAGCTAATAACGCAGCCATTTTCCAAGATCTTTCCAAGTAATTCTTTTACCATACATCAATATTCCTGTACGGTAAATTTTTGAAGCAATCCAAGTCGTAAAAATAAATCCTAAAATTAAACAAACCATTGACGCAATCAGCTCGCTTATAGGGACTTTAAAAGGAAGGCGAACCATCATAATAATGGGTGATGTAAATGGTATGATAGAAAGCCATTTAGCCATTGGTCCCGTTGGGTCATTTAAAACTGTTTGTGCCATTACAAAAGAAAAAATCAAAGGAATGGTTATGGGTAACATGAATTGTTGCGTATCAGATTCGCTATCAACTGCGCCACCAATTGCGGCAAACAGAGCACCATAAAGTAGATAACCGCCAATAAAATAGAATATGAAACAAGGAATCATCAACCCCCAATTTATCTGATTTACTCTTTCTATTGCATTTTGAGCACTCATAACTTTGTCCATGTTTTCTACAGAAGTACCATCGGGAGATTTCTTCATGAGCATTTCGATGTTATCTGCGCTGTATTTTTGTTTAACAGAACCTAAAAATGCAGTGTAGATGCCTGCGGTAAGCAACACCCAAAGTAAAAACTGGGTAAGTCCAACAAAGGCGATTCCAATTATTTTACCCATCATCAATTGAAAAGGCTTCACAGAAGATATAATTACTTCTACGATTCTATTCGTTTTCTCTTCAATTACACCTCTCATTACTTGTGCACCGAAAAGGAAAATAAACACGTAAATGAGAATTCCACTAAATGCTCCTAAGGCAGTACTTACTTCCACATCTGCACTTGTATCTTTATTCTTTTTATCAGCCAATTCAATAATTGGAATTTGAACATTTATGGTTTCTTCCGTTCTTTCTACAATTGCTTGATCTACATTTTCTGCCTTGAGCATTTCTCGCTCTAACTGCTTCTCTATTTGATTTTGAATGTAAACTTTTACATTCAATGAAACCTGACTATAAGCATAAATTTTAATATTTCTTTGTAAATGAACTAGGTCTCCATCTTTGAACGATGGAATGTGCACCATAGCGTAAAAATCACTTTTCTCTAATTGCTTTTTAGCTTGTGCAAAAGGTTGTTGGGAATAAACGAATTTTAAATTATCGTTGCTTTTGAGCTTGTATTCTACAGTTCCAGATTCATCAATAACTTGAATAATGCGAACACTTTCATTTACGCTAGCCAACCAAATAGGAACAATCCCAATGGCAGCCATAAGTATAGGGCCCAAAAATGTCATAATAATAAATGACCTTTTTCTAACACGAGTAGTATATTCTCTTTTAATTATTAAACCTATTTTTCCCATATCTAATCCGCTTGAACAGTTTTTATAAATATATCACTCATGGTAGGTATTATTTCATTGAAACTTATTAACTGGCAAGTCGGTAACACACTTGATATAAGTGAATTTGGAGAATTTTGCCCCAGTAATTTTAACGTTACTGTGCAATGATCTCCAACTTGTTTCTTTTCTAAGAGTTCTGCACCTGCCCAAATTGCATTTGTAAAATTCACTAAATTTCCAATAAACTCTAATTTAAAGATATTGGTTCTGTTTTGTTTTCTTATTTCTGCAACAGTCCCATCAAGTATTTTTGCACTTTTATTAATTAAAGCGATGGAATCACATAAGTCTTCAACGGTTTCCATTCGGTGAGTGGAGAAAATAATTGTTGCTCCTTTTCTTCTCAATTCCAAGATTTCGTCTCTAATTATACTTGCATTTACAGGATCAAAACCTGTAAAAGGTTCATCTAAAATGAGTAATTCTGGCTCGTGTATAACTGTAACTACAAATTGAATTTTCTGAGCCATTCCTTTAGAAAGTTCCTCAATTTTTTTGTTCCACCATCCTTGAATTTCAAATTTCTCAAACCAAAATCGCAGTCTTTTCTTCGCTTCTGCTTTATCTAAACCCCTCAATTGGGCGAGATACATGCATTGCTCACCTACTTCCATCTTTTTGTAAAGACCTCTTTCTTCAGGCAAGTATCCTATTTTCTCAATATCTTTTGGAAAGAATTCTTTCCCTTTAAAAAGTAAATTGCCTTTATCTGGTAAAGTTATCTGGTTAATGATTCTAATGAATGTTGTTTTTCCTGCACCGTTTGGACCGAGCAATCCAAAAATTGAACCTTTGGGAACAGAAACATCAATATTATTAAGTGCTTCAAAATCGCCAAATTTTTTGCAGATACCTTGTGCTTCAAATAAAATTTCAGACATATAAAAATTAAAAAGGTCAACCTTGTTTTGATTGACCGTCAAATATAAGGAGGAGAAACAATTACACGCGAAAAAAATTCCTACTTAATGGAAATATTCTTTCATCCGTTCAAAAAATGATTTTTCCTTTTTTCCTGGTTGAGGAGTAAAGTTTTGTGCTTCTTTAAATCTCTCCAAAATTATTCGCTCTTCTGCGTTTAATTGTTGTGGTGTCCACACATTTACATCAACCATTAAGTCGCCTCTGTCGTAACTATTCACCTCTGGAAGTCCTTTCCCTCTTAGTCTATAAACTTTTCCACTTTGTGTTCCTGCATCAATTTTAAATTTAGCTTTCCCTTCTAAAGTTGGAATTTCGATGGATGTTCCCAAAGCCGCATCCGCAAAATTGATGTAACAATTATAATAAAGATTGTTTCCATCTCTTTTTAGTTCTGCATGTTCAATTTCTTCAATTCCAACAATTAAATCACCTGAAACTCCCCCTCTTGGAGCTGCATTTCCTTTTCCAGCAACATTTAATTGCATTCCTTCACCAACACCCGCAGGAATGTTTAAAGTAATTACCTCTTCATCGCGAACAACTCCATCACCATGGCAACTTTTGCATTTGCTTGCAATAATTCTACCTTCACCTTCACAAGCAGGACAAGTTGATGCCGTTTGCATTTGACCTAAAATAGTGTTGGTAATTCTATTAACGCGACCTGCTCCTTTGCAAGTATTACAAGTGCTAAATGAAGATCCTTTATCGGCTCCTGTTCCAGTGCACACTTTACAAGGAACGAATTTATTTACCTTAATTTTCTTTTCTACTCCAGCAGCAATCTCTTCCAAAGTAAGTTTTACTTTAATCCGAAGGTTGGTGCCTCTATTAACTCTTCTGCCTTGCTGTTGTTGTCCTCCAAAGCCGAATCCCCCAAAATTACCTTGTCCAAAGATATCTCCGAATTGACTAAAAATATCATCCACATTCATACCACCACCTCCAAAAGGATTTCCACCTCCTGATGCTCCACCTACTCCTTTGTGGCCAAAACGGTCATATTGCGCTCTTTTATTTGCATCGCTTAAGATTTCGTATGCTTCTGCAGCTTCTTTAAATTTGTCTTCTGCAGCTTTATCACCCGGGTTTTTATCGGGGTGATGTTTAATTGCCATTTTGCGGTAAGCTTTCTTCAACTCCTGCTCGTCAGCAGACTTAGGAACATCTAATATCTCGTAATAATCTCTCTTTGCCATTCTTTCTTAATTAGCTTCCAACTATAACTTTTGCAAACCTTATAACTTTTCCATTTAATTGGTAACCGCTTTCTAGTTCTTCAACAACTTTTCCTTTATCATCAGAAGATTCAACTGGAATGCTAGTAATTGCTTCATGTAAATCGGAATCAAACGTATTCCCAATCGAAGTCATTTCTTCTAAACCCTTGTTTATCAGTGTCTGCTTAAATTTATTATGTATTAATTTCATTCCTTCTTTAAGAGAATCAACATCCGCAGTATTTTCTAATGCTTTTGCTGCTCTGTCAAAGTCATCTAAAACAGGCAACAAAACTGAAAATATGTCAGCGTTAGCAGACTTAGCAAAATCAATTCTCTCTTTAGCACTTCTTTTTCTGTAATTATCGAATTCTGAATACAATCTTAAATATCTATCATTAAGCTCATTGTACTTATCTTGCAAAGTTGGTGTTGTAGATGTCTGTTCGTTTGATACTTCAGAAGTTTCATTTAAATCTCCCAACAATTGCTCTTCTGTATTGGTCACATCCTGCTCTGGCGCGACTTTATCATCTTCTTGATTCATGGATTTAAAAAAATTTAAAATGCGATTGGGCATATATTTATTTGCAAGCTCGCTTTCAACTAAAATGCCACTATTAAAACAGAGACATTATGGCATAAAAAAGCCTTACTATATATAGGTGTAAGGCTTTTGAAAATTTCGACTTATTATTTTACCAATTTATCTAATTCTGCATCTAGAGCAGGTCCTCTTAGATTTTTAGCAACTATAATTCCTTTTGCATCTAATAAGTAACTTGCTGGTATACTATTAATTCCGTATGTAGCGGCAGCTTTAGAACTCCAACCCAATAAGTCGCTTACATGACCGTCCCAAACTAAACCATCTTTTTTAATGGCATTCATCCAAGCTTCTTTTTTTGTATCCAATGAGACATTAAATATGGTAAATCCTCCTTTGGCATCTTTAAATTTCAAATCTTTATATTTCTGATAAGCTTTCACTACATTCGGATTTTCCATTCTGCATGGACCACACCAAGAAGCCCAAAAATCGAGCAAAACAACCTTTCCGCGTAAAGAAGAAAGTTTAATCATTTTACCTTCTGGATTTGCAAATTCTAAATCAGGAGCAAGATTTCCTACATTTAATCCGATTGGAGGTTTAGGTTCGTTGGATTTATAATTTTCACCTGTTAATATAGAACCTCCTGCTATTAAAACAACTGCTGCTGACAATAGCAATAATTTAGTTTTCTTCATCTTTTTTATTTGAGCGCCAAAAATAACAAAAATAATGCCTCTAATTAATTGCTAGGTGAAAAGAATTTAAGACTCAGTTCGTCTACGTAGACTTTAGGTTCATTTTTATTCACAACAGATAACCTAATCCTATCGTTAATATACTTCATTTCAGGTATTTGAAAATAGAAAAGCCCTTTTTGCCATTGATTTTCTACCTGAATCTGGTGGATTAAAAATTGAGATTGGTAATAGTAAACTTCCATGTTATGTTCCAAGGATAAAACAAAACTAGAATTTTGATCAATATCTTCTATTAAAATATCTGCATTCACTATCACCCAGCCAAGAGTATCGTTTTTGCTAATTAATTTATCCAATGGAAATTCAAACAAATGTGCTATTTCTCCCCTTTTTTCATTTACACAAATGGATTTCTTTCCTTTACTTTTAGTTAGTGTATCGATAAACGAAGTTATTTGACCATAATTTTCTTCGAATCCGTTAAAATTCCATCCGATTTCTTTACCCTTTATTAAATCAGACTTTGGAGGCTCTGGCAAAGAGGGAAACATGTAAGCAAATTGCAATTCAGTTTTCAAAAACAATCTTTTGTATTTCACTGAATCCATATTCTCATAAGGTAAAATCCCTGCAATGCTTTGGTAAAATTGAACAAGATTGAGGTAAATGCAGAAAAAAGAAATGAATGAAAAAAGAAGCTTAAGAAGAATACTAGAAATGCTATTTAAAGAAATTGCAAAAATCCATATAAACAGCGGATAAACTTCCACAAAAGGCCTCATACCAAAACTGCCACCATAAGCCCAATACCACCATGAACTTATGACATAGGTAAATAGTGTTAGAATTGATAATAGAATTACAAGTCTGCTTTTACCATAATTCTTTCCAAAATAAAAGAAACCAATAATCGACAGAAGTAAAATGGGCGTATAAACGAACAAACCCTTTCTAAAGCTGAAAAGTACATTCCATATTTCAGGTGATGAAAAATTAAATCCTTCATTTCCATAAGAATCAACCCAAAAACTACCGCATGCTTTGAAGTAGAGAAGACTTTGAATAAGAATGAATGAAAAAAAGATAAAAACAGAGGTAAGGAAAACTAAAGGCTTCTTTATAAGATGACTAAATTGCTGCTTAAATAGGCGAAAATCAGGATAAACCAAAAATATTGATACAAGTAAAATCGCATTAACAGGTCGAATGATTGTTATGAAACCTGCAACGAAAGCGAGTAGCAACCATCTTGAATTTTTAGGATTCTTAACTTGTAAATCTGAAATTCTAAGCCACCAACACATTAATGAAAAAGAAAATATGTGCGACATGTATGGCTGTTCTATCGCATAATAACTAAGATTGGTACCCAGAAAGAATAATAAAACTATAATTGCCGTGTTGATTTCTTTGATTTTCTGATTTCTAAGAAATAATATCAGCATCCATATTCCAAAAAGAAAATAAAAAAGACCAGCTATTGCAACAGAAGCTTGGTAATTAAAAGAATAACCATCTCTTTCTCCATTTGTTAATTGTGTAATAACATCCGCAACAATAAAAAATGGAGCAATTGCAAGCGCCTCTCCACTGTAATACTTATTTACTGCTTTATTATTTACAGGATAGCAAAAAGAACCTGCACCAAACCTTATTGCGATGTAATCAAGTGAATCTGAATAAAAGTAACTGTAATTTAAATCGTTATAAATAAATAATGCAGGAAGGTAGCTGTAGTAACCAATTCCATCACTTACAATTACTTCTTTCCACCGTTGCTTATTAAGTCGATTACTAGTTAAATAAAATAAACTTAGAATGAAACATATTACGAAGGAATAAGAAGCAAATGGCCTTTTGCTTTTGAAAAAATTAGCAAAAGTAAGTTCCACTTAAAATCTCTTGATGTCTGCACCTAAATTTCTAAGTCTCGTATCAATGTTTTGATAACCTCTATCTATCTGTTCGATGTTATCAATGATACTTGTGCCTTCGGCCGAAAGTGCAGCAATGAGAAGTGAAACACCAGCTCTAATATCTGGAGATGTCATTTTGATTCCTTTCAACTTGTATTTTCGGTTAAGTCCAATTATTGTTGCACGGTGTGGATCACATAAAATAATTTGCGCACCCATATCAATAAGTTTATCTACGAAAAACAACCTACTTTCGAACATTTTTTGATGAATCAACACGCTACCATTTGCTTGAGTGGCAACAACAAGAACAATACTCAATAAGTCTGGCGTAAAACCAGGCCAAGGAGAATCTGCAACCGTTAAAATAGATCCATCAATATATTTGTTAATGGTATAATTTTCTTGTTCTGGAACAACAATATCATCGCCATCTCTTTCTAATTCTATTCCCAACCTTCTAAAAACATCTGGAATCATTCCCAAATGGTCATAACCCGTATCTTTAATTCTAATGCTACTTTGGGTCATGGCGGCTAAACCAATAAATGAACCTATTTCTATCATGTCGGGTAACATTCTATGAGAACATCCTCCCAATTCTTTTACACCTTCGATAGATAAAAGATTAGAACCGACACCTGAAATTTTAGCGCCCATACTATTGAGCATTTTACAAAGCTGCTGAATATAGGGCTCGCAGGCTGCATTAAAAATAGTTGTGATACCTTTCGCCATAGTAGCTGCCATTAATATGTTGGCAGTTCCAGTAACGGAAGCCTCATCTAAAAGCATAAAAGCACCCTTCAATTCTTTTGCTTCCACTTTGTAGAAACTTTCTACGCTATCAAAATCGAATTTTGCGCCCAAATTCTGAAATCCAATGAAATGTGTGTCTAACCTTCTTCTTCCGATTTTATCACCCCCTGGTTTAGGAATATAACCTCTACCGAATCTTGCTAATAGCGGACCAACAATCATTACAGAACCTCTTAACGCTGCACCTTTCTTCTTGAACTCCTCAGAAATCATAAAATCAACATCGACGTTGTTAGCTTGAAAAGTCCAAGAACCATTTCCTAAATTTTCAATTTTAACTCCAAGAGCGCTTAAAAGTTCTATGAGTTTATTTACATCAACAATATCTGGTATGTTGTGTATTGTTACTTTTTCTGCAGTCAGCAATACTGCACATAATATTTGAAGGGCTTCATTTTTTGCACCTTGAGGAATAATTTCCCCACTTAGGCGCTTTCCTCCTTTAATTTCGAATTTGTTCATGGCTTTCAGTATGAATTACTGCTGCCGAATTTACGCTTGAACGGTTTCTGTTTTTGCTTATTTTTATTAAACTTCTTACCCGGTATTTGTGAATAATTTTGTGGTAAAGATATTTCACTGCTTGCCGGTAGCTTATTTTCTTCTGAAAGTACTAATTTATTGCCTGATAAACTAGCTAAATCTTTTAAAATTATATCATCATCTACGGAATCTCTATTCCAAGTTAGGTAAGATTTCTTTAAATGATAGGCAATAGAAGCTGTCATGGCTTCTTTTATTGGTCCCTCTTCTTGATCTTTTGCTTTCTCGATTAACTTTTCAATAATTTTCCCATAATGCTTATATTTTATATTTACAGAAGGGTAATTAACTTTATCTGGTTTTGATTCAAAATTTTCTTTTACCGGGATTGGATAAGGAGAATCAACATCAATTTTAAAATCAGACATTATATATAGGTGATCCCAAAGTTTATGTTTGTAATCATTTATATCTCGTAATTGAGGATTTAATTGGCCCATTACGGAAATAATATATCGAACAGTTTTATTTCTTGTTTCACGGTCATCAATCAACATCGCTTGATCTACCATGGTTTGAATATTCCTGCCGTATTCAGTTATAATCAGCTGTTTGCGCTGAGAGTTGTACTTCATAAAATGATATTAGAACTCAAAATAAATTACTATTTATTATTACACTCCTGTAATTTTGAGTTTTGCAAACTTAAGTAATATTTGTTTTTGTCCAACAGCTTCAAATAAAATGGTTGCTTTTCGCTCGCCAATTCTACCTTCAACGTTGATGACTTTCCCATCTCCAAATCTTTCATGTTCAACAGACATACCCGCTTGAATAGCGCTTAAATCTTCGGGAATAAAGTCTAACTTTTTAGTAAACTCTTCTTTTGAAGGCTGTGTTTTATCTAAAGCAACAAAACCCCTTGGAGCGCTTTTCTGCTTTATTTCATCGTTACTTGTATTCTTTGGTTTGAAGAAATCTGTATTCCCTTTTGACTGGAAACTACTAAAGCTTTTTCTTTCGTTATCAAAATCAAAAAAACCAGATGATGCCGGTTCCGCTGGAAAATCAACCAACTTGGGATCAATTTCTTCTAAAAACCGACTCGGTTCAGCATGTGTAATGTTACCATAGCGGTACCTCATTGCAGCGTAGGAAATAGTGAGAAACCTTTCTGCCCTAGTAATAGCAACATAAAACAATCTTCGTTCTTCCTCCAATTCAACTCTAGAATTAAGTGAAAGTTGAGAGGGGAATAAATTTTCTTCTAGCCCTACAAGTAAAACAGATTTAAATTCAAGTCCTTTAGAAGCATGAATGGTCATCAAAGAAATTCTATTTGGATCCTCCTTTTCATTTTCATCTGCATCCGTTAGTAATGCAATATCTCGCATGTACACATCCAAGGTTCTTTCCTGCACTTCATCTTCACTTTCCGGTTTTGTATCAACAAATTCCTGCATACCATTCAACAAAGCCATTACATTCTCGTGCTTACTTATTCCTTCGGGCGTTTTATCAATGCTCAGTTCTTTTAATAAACCTGAAGATTTTGCTATGTATATTCCTAAATCGAATGCGTTAGTGGATTCAAGTCCGTGTCTAAAACTTTTAACCATCATCACGAAATCAACGACTTTTGCGGCTGTGGCTCCTGTAACTGGTTTGTAAAAATCAATTCCTTCAATAATCTCCCAAATGCTTTTATTTTGCTGGTCGGCAGCAACAATTATCTTGTCTAGGGTCGTTTTACCAATTCCTCGAGCAGGATAATTAATAATCCTTTTTAATGCTTCCTCATCGTTTGGATTAATTGTAAGTCTGCAATAGGCCAGCAAATCTTTAATCTCTTTTCTTTTATAGAAAGACAATCCTCCATAAATTCTATAGGGCAGACCTCTCTTTCTTAAGGCTTCTTCTAGTGCTCTACTTTGCGCATTTGTTCTATACAGAATTGCAAAATCTTTATTAGCAATCTGCTCATTCATTTTCAAATCAAATATCCTATTTGCAACCATTTGACCTTCTTCATTGTCGGTTGATGCTTTTATCAATTTAATTCGTTCACCCGCATGATTATCTGTCCAAACTATCTTTTTTAACTGGTCTTTATTATTCTTGATAACACTGTTTGCAGCTTCTACAATAGTTTTGGTTGACCTATAGTTTTGTTCTAGTTTGAATATTTTTAAATCTGGATAATCTTTTTCAAAATTTAAAATATTTTGGATGTTCGCCCCTCTAAACGCATAAATACTTTGTGCATCATCACCGACTACGCAGATATTCTGAAACATTGCAGCAAGTTTCTTAACAATTAAATACTGGCTAAAATTAGTATCTTGATACTCATCTACTAATATGTATTTAAATTTCTGTTGATATTTATAAAGAACATCAGGAAACTGTCTCAAAAGAACATTCGTTTTGAAGAGCAAATCATCAAAATCCATTGCAGAAGCTTTGAAACATCTTTTTTCATAGGCTTCGTAAACAAGTCCAATCTTTGGCTTTGCACTTTGTCTATCTTCTTCTAAAATTTCACGATGGGTATTATATTCCGCTGCAGATATAAGATTGTTTTTTGCAGAAGAGATGCGATTCAAAACCAAAGAAGGTTTGTATATTTTATCATCTAGCTGCATTTCAGATAAAATCGATTTTATTAAACTCTTAGAATCGTCTGTATCATATATAGTGAAGTTAGAAGGATAACCCAATTTGGCAGATTCAATGCGTAAAATGCGTGCAAAAACGGAGTGAAAGGTTCCCATCCATAAGTTTTGTGCTTCCGAATTATTAACCAAGCCATGAATTCTTTCTTTCATTTCACGAGCGGCTTTGTTTGTGAAAGTTAGCGACAAAATATTGAAAGCATCAACACCTTTGCTAAGCAAGTAAGCAATTCTATAAGTAAGCACCCTTGTTTTTCCGGAACCTGCGCCAGCAATAATCATGACTGGACCGTCAATATTACTGGCGGCTTCTCTTTGTATAGGATTTAATTGGTCTAAAAAATTAATTAGCATTTTGCAAAAGTATTCAATAGAAACTCAATATCTGAAACCTAAAAAAATAATTATTGATAATAACTGTTAAAAGTTTTAAGATGGAGTTGCCATTTAAAGTCTAAAATAGGCGAACACAGTAATTCACAAATGGTGATTTAAAATTATTAAAATATTTTTACTAGTCGATGTTGTTTAATAAAAACAAGTTACTATCTTTGCGCTCCCAAAAAATGGGCAAAAACAGAATCAATAGTATTTAACATACATAAAACAAAACAATAAAGCATGCCTACTATCCAGCAGCTTGTTCGTAAAGGCAGAACGCCTAACGCATCTAAAAGTAAAAGTCCAGCATTGGATTCATGCCCACAAAGACGTGGTGTGTGCACACGTGTATATACTACTACTCCGAAGAAACCAAACTCTGCAATGCGTAAAGTTGCGCGTGTAAGGTTAACGAATGCAAAGGAGGTTAATGCCTACATTCCAGGAGAAGGCCACAATTTACAAGAACACAGTATTGTGTTAATTAGAGGAGGTCGTGTAAAAGATTTACCAGGAGTTCGTTACCACATTGTTCGCGGAGCCTTGGATACTTCGGGTGTTGAAGGTAGAAATCAACGTCGTTCTAAATACGGAACGAAAAAACCTAAACCTGGACAAGTTGCAGCTGCAGGTAAAGGAAAAAAACCAGCTGGAAAAAAGAAATAAACATTAAAAAACAAGAATACCTTTCGAAATCATGAGAAAGACCACGCCCAAAAGAATTGAACGTTTACCGGATCCTAAATTTAACGATTCGTTAGTTACTCGTTTTGTAAACAATTTAATGTATGACGGTAAGAAAAATACTGCATTCAAAATTTTCTATGATGCGGTTGATATTGTTGCCACAAGAACGGAAGAAAGTGGTCACGATGTTTGGAAACGTGCTCTCGATAATGTTAGTCCAACTGTTGAAGTAAAAAGCAGAAGAGTTGGTGGAGCTACATTTCAAATTCCTCAAGAAATTAGACCAGATAGAAGAACAGCTTTGGGTATCAAATGGTTAATCATGTATTCTCGTAGAAGAAATGAAAAATCAATGGCTCAGAAATTGGCTTCTGAAATAGTAGCTGCTTCAAAAGGTGAAGGTTCTGCGCACAAAAAGAAAGAAGATACTCACAGAATGGCTGAGGCTAACAAAGCATTCTCTCACTTTAGATTCTAAATAAAGAAAGTAAAAAAATGAGTCACGATCTCACATACACGAGAAACATAGGTATTGCAGCTCACATTGATGCTGGCAAAACAACCACTACTGAAAGAATTTTATACTATACAGGTGTAAATCATAAAATTGGTGAGGTCCATGATGGAGCTGCTACCATGGATTGGATGGTTCAGGAGCAAGAACGCGGAATAACAATTACTTCAGCAGCTACTACTTGTTTTTGGAATTACAGAGACAATAAATACAAGTTAAATATTATTGATACTCCAGGTCACGTTGACTTTACCGTTGAGGTAAATAGATCATTACGTGTTTTGGATGGTTTAGTATTTTTGTTTTCTGCGGTTGATGGTGTTGAGCCACAATCTGAAACAAATTGGCGTTTAGCTAATAACTATAACGTTACTCGACTAGGTTTTGTGAATAAGATGGATCGTCAAGGTGCTGATTTTCTTGCTGTAGTAAAGCAAGTAAAAGAGGTTCTTGGTGGAAATCCAATTCCTTTGCAACTTCCAATTGGTGCTGAAGAGACTTTTACAGGTGTTGTAGACTTAATCAACTTTAGAGGAATTGAGTGGAACGAAGAAGATAAAGGAATGACTTTTAGAGAAGTTCCGATTCCAGCAGACATGTTGGAAGAAGCTACAGAATGGAGAGGTAAGCTTTTGGAAGCAATTGCTGAATTTGATGATAGCTTAATGGAGAAATTCTTTGATGATCCAGAATCTATTACTGAAAGAGAAATCTTAACTGCTTTAAGACAAGCCTGTGTAACTAATAAAATAGTTCCAATGGTTTGTGGTTCGGCTTTTAAAAATAAAGGTGTTCAAACTATGTTAGATCTTGTAATGGAATTGATGCCAAGTCCATTAGATAAGGAAAGCATTACAGGAACAAACCCAGATACAGGAGAAGAAGTAACACGTCGTCCTGACCCAAAAGGACCGTTTACTGCTTTGGCTTTTAAAATTGCAACGGATCCATTTGTTGGTCGTCTTTGTTTTTTCCGCGCTTATTCTGGAAGATTAGATGCTGGTTCTTATGTTTTGAACACAAGAAGCGGTAATAAGGAACGTATTTCACGTATTTTCCAAATGCACGCTAACAAGCAAAATGCTATTGAGTATATTGAAGCTGGAGATATTGGAGCAGCAGTTGGTTTTAAAGATATTAAAACTGGAGATACACTTTGCGATGAGAAAAATCCAATTGTTTTAGAAGCAATGAATTTTCCAGATCCAGTTATTGGAGTTGCTATTGAGCCTAAAACTCAAGCAGACGTTGATAAACTTGGTATGGCTCTTAATAAATTGGCTGAAGAAGATCCAACCTTTAGAGTTAAAACGGATGAAGATTCTGGTCAAACGATAATTTCTGGAATGGGTGAGCTTCACCTTGAAATTATTTTGGATAGATTGAAAAGAGAATTTAAAGTTGAATGTAACCAAGGTGCTCCTCAAGTAAATTATAAGGAGACAATTCTTGGAACTATTACTCATAGAGAAGTTTACAAAAAACAATCTGGTGGTCGTGGTAAATTCGCTGATATCGTTGTAACTATCTCCCCTGCAGATGAAGGAAAAGAAGGTTTACAATTTGTGAATGATGTCGTAGGTGGTAATATTCCTCGTGAATATATTCCATCTGTGGAAAAAGGTTTCAAAAGCGCGATGCAAAATGGTGTACTTGCTGGATATGCAATGGATAGTCTTAAGGTAACTCTTTCAGACGGTTCTTATCACGCAGTTGACTCTGATTCTCTTTCTTTTGAAATTTGCGCTAGATCAGCGTTCCGTGAAGCGTTGCCAAAAGCAAAACCGATTTTGTTAGAACCGATTATGAAAGTTGAAGTTCTAACACCGGAAGATTACATGGGAGATATAATCGGTGACTTAAACAAGAGAAGAGGTCAATTAGAAGGTATGGATAGCCGTGCTGGATCTCAAGTAATCCGTGCTAAGGTTCCTTTGAGTGAGATGTTTGGTTATGTAACAACATTAAGAACAATTTCATCTGGAAGAGCAACATCTACAATGGAACCATCACATTATGCAGAAGCACCAAAAAATGTTTCTGAGGAAGTAATCGCGAAAGCAAAAGGTAAAACAGCAAAAGCATAAACGTTCTTTATTCATATCATGAGTCAAAAAATCCGGATCAAATTAAAATCTTACGACTATAATCTAGTTGATAAGTCAGCAGAAAAGATTGTGAAAACAGTAAAATCTACTGGAGCAGTTGTTAGTGGACCAATCCCATTACCAACGAATAAAAAAATCTACACTGTTTTACGTTCACCGCACGTAAATAAGAAGGCTAGAGAGCAGTTTCAATTGTGTTCTTACAAAAGAATGCTTGATATCTACTCAACAACTTCAAAAACTGTAGATGCACTAATGAAACTTGAGCTTCCAAGTGGTGTTGAAGTAGAAATCAAGGTTTAGTTTCATTTACATTAAATTGAATTTTTAACAAAGTAAAATGTCAGGTATAATAGGTAAAAAAATCGGAATGACGAGCATCTACAGTGCCGCTGGTAAGAACATACCATGCACAATTATAGAAGCTGGTCCTTGTGTAGTAACACAAGTAAAAACCATCGAAAAAGATGGTTATAGCGCAGTTCAACTGGCGTTTGCTGAAAAGAAGGATAAACATACTTCATCAGCAATGAAAGGACATTTTGAGAAAGCTCAAACTAGTCCGAAAAGAAAAATCGTTGAATTCAAGTTTTTCAAAGAAGAAAAAACACTTGGACAAACTGTAACTGTTGATTTATTCAGCGAAGGCGAGTTTGTCGATGTGATTGGAACTTCAAAAGGAAAAGGATTTCAAGGTGTAGTTAAACGTCATGGTTTCAGTGGTGTTGGTATGGCTACTCACGGACAGCATAATAGACTCCGTGCCCCAGGTTCATTGGGAGCGTCTTCTTACCCTTCACGTGTATTCAAGGGAATGCGCATGGCTGGAAGAACTGGCGGTTCTCGTGTGAAAATACAAAATTTAGAAGTGTTAAGAGTTTTACCAGAACAGAATCTAATAGTGATTCAAGGCGCAGTGCCGGGTCCAAAAGGTTCTTTTGTAATGATTGAGAAGTAACCCATGGAACTAGCAATATTTAATTCCAACGGTCTAGAGACCGGACGTAAATTGAAACTAAACAGCGATATTTACGGAATAGAGCCGAATGATCACGCAATTTACTTAGATGTAAAGCAAATCTTAGCGAATCGTCGCCAAGGAACGCATAAATCAAAAGAAAGAGCAGAAATTAATCACTCTACAAGAAAAATCAAACGCCAAAAAGGTACAGGAGGTGCCCGTGCGGGTAGTATTAAATCTCCTCTATTTGTAGGTGGAGGTAGAATATTCGGTCCGAAACCACGGGACTACAGTTTCAGATTAAACAAAAAAGTGAAGCAATTAGCTAGAAAATCAGCACTTTCTTATAAAGCTATTGAACAAGGAATTGTTGTTGTAGAAGGTTTTAATTTTGAAAAACCATCCACAAAGGGCTTTAATACAATTTTAGATAATCTTAAAATTTCAGGAACGAAGACATTAATAATCATTCCAGAATTGAATGAAAATGTATATCTATCATCTAGAAATATTCAGAAAAGCAAAGTGGTAGTAGCATCAGAAATCAATACTTATGATATCTTAAATGCAAAGAACATCGTGCTTTTCGAAAATTCTTTAAAAACAATTGAAAACCTCTTAACACAAAACTAATTATGAGTATCATCATCAACCCAATAATCACGGAAAAGATGAGCGGTATAACTGATAAGTTAAATCGCTACGGTTTTGTTGTGCGCACTGAGGCAAATAAAATCCAAATAAAAAATGCCGTTGAAAAATTGTACGGAGTACGTGTAGAAAACGTAAGGACAATGAAGTACATCGGTAAAGTTAAATCTCGTAACACGAAAAATGGTATTAATTCTGGTCTAGTTGGACGTTGCAAAAAAGCAATTGTTGAATTAGCCAAGGGAGATACTATTGATCTTTACGGTAACGTATAATTACAATGGCACTAAGGAAATTCAACCCCATTACACCAGGTACTCGCTTTAAAGTAGCAGATACCTATCAGGATGTTACAACTCGTGAACCTGAAAAAACTCTTCTTGTAAAACAAAAAAGATCAGGAGGAAGAAACCACAGTGGTAAGATGACTATGCGTTATTTAGGCGGTGGCCATAAGCAAAGATATCGTATCATTGATTTCAAAAGAGATAAACATGATGTACCCGCAATAGTAAAATCTATTGAGTACGATCCAAACAGATCTGCAAGAATAGCATTATTACAGTATGTTGATGGTGAAAAAAGATATATCATTGCTCCTCAAGGACTTGAGGTTGGTCATGAAATAAAATCTGGATCTCAAGCAGCTATCGAACCTGGAAATGCAATGTTATTAAAGGACATTCCATTAGGTACATTGATTCACCACATTGAATTAAAGCCAGGACAAGGTGCAAATCTTGTAAGAAGTGCAGGCGTTTCAGCTCAACTTCAAGCTAAAGACGGAAAGTATGTTATTGTAAGACTTCCTTCTGGAGAAACAAGAATGATTCTTGGTACTTGCATGGCAGTAATCGGAAGTGTTTCAAATCCTGACCACAGATTAGTAGTTTCTGGAAAAGCAGGAAGAAGTAGATGGTTCGGCCGCAGACCAAGAAACAGAGGAGTTTCTATGAATCCTGTAGATCACCCAATGGGTGGTGGTGAGGGACGCGCATCTGGAGGTCACCCTAGAAGTAGAAAAGGTATTCCTTCAAAAGGATATAAAACTCGTGCCCCTAAAAACTCTAGTACAAAGTACATCATAGAGCGTCGTAAAAAATAAATTTGTTCAACCCTGAGATATTATAAAAAATGAGCCGTTCACTAAAAAAAGGACCATTCATCGACTACAAACTGGAGAAAAAAGTTCTCCAAATGGCTGATTCGGGTAAAAAATCTGTAATCAAAACTTGGGCTAGACGCTCAATGATTTCGCCTGATTTCGTTGGACAAACTATAGCTGTACACAATGGAAATAAATTTATTCCTGTGTATGTAACTGAAAACATGGTAGGTCACAAGCTTGGAGAATTTTCTCCAACAAGAACCTTCCGAGGACACGCTGGAAACAGAAAAGACAAAGGAAAAAGGTAATTTAACGTTCTTTATACAAAAAATAAAATGGGAGCCAGAAAAAAACTCCGTGCAGATGCAATGAAAGCTGAAAGAAAACAGATAGCATTTGCCAAATTAAACGATTGCCCAACTTCTCCACGAAAAATGAGATTAGTTGCTGACTTAGTAAGAGGAGTTGAAATAGATAAAGCATTATCTATCTTAAAATTCACAAACAAAGATGCAGCAGGCAGATTAGAAAAACTTCTACTTTCAGCTATTGCTAATTGGCAAGCTAAAAACGATGGAATTCGACTAGAGGACAGCAATGTTTACATCAAAGAAATTTCTGTTGATGGCGGTAGAATGTTGAAACGTTTACGTCCAGCGCCGCAAGGTAGAGGGTACCGTGTTCGTAAAAGATCTAACCACGTTACTTTAATTCTGGACTCTAAACCAGAAGTTATCAATTAATTCTGTCAAACTAAAAAACATGGGACAAAAAGCAAATCCAATTGGTCTTCGTTTAGGAATCGTTAGAGGATGGGATTCTAACTGGTACGGAGGAAGAAATTTTACAGATAAACTTGTAGAAGATCACAAAATAAGAAAATATCTTAGCGCTCGTTTAACCAAAGCGGGTGTTTCAAAGATAATTATTGAACGTACTTTAAAACTTGTTACGGTTACAATCAATACTGCTAGACCAGGAATTATTATTGGTAAAGGCGGTCAAGAAGTTGATAAGCTGAAAGAGGAGTTAAAGAAATTAACTAAGAAGGAAGTTCAAATAAATATTTTCGAGATAAAAAGACCAGAATTAGATGCAAGATTAGTTGCTGATGGCATAGCTAGACAAATTGAAGGTAGAATCTCTTTCAGAAGAGCTCTTAAAACAGCTATTTCTACAACAATGAGAATGGGTGCTGAAGGAATTAAGTGCAAAGTTTCTGGCCGTTTAGGAGGCGCTGAAATGGCACGTGTGGAAGGATATAAAGATGGAAGAACACCATTACATACTTTAAGAGCCGATATTGATTATGCATTATCAGAGGCACATACAACATACGGAAGAATAGGAATTAAAGTATGGATTTGTAAAGGTGAAATCTATGGTAAGAGAGATTTATCTCCGAATATAGGTATGCCTACACAAAAATCATCAGGAGAAAGAACCAATCAACCTGCTAATGACCGCGATAGAGATCGTGGAAGAGGCAGAAAAAGAGGTAAATAAATTTAGAAGGGAGGCTTTAACTCCCTTTTTTTTTGGGTCATAGCAAGGCTTTCCGAAGAAGAAAAAATAAAACAATAAAAAGGTTTAAATTTTTTTCAAACTCTTGTTGGAAATATAAAACAAGTTTATATCTTTGCCGTCCCCAAAATAGCACTATCAAAAGTGTATTTTAAAAGAAATTCAATTACAATAACACGCTAATTTAAATACAATGTTACAGCCGAAACGTACCAAGTACAGGAAGCAGCACAAAATGAAAATGAAAGGCAACGCAACTCGTGGTCATGAGTTAGCATTTGGCTCTTTTGGAATTAAAGCAATGGAAGGTGTCTGGATGACTGCCCGCCAAATTGAAGCTGCACGTATTGCTGTAACGCGTTTTATGAAACGTGAAGGTCAAATCTGGATTAGAATATTTCCAGACAAGCCAATTACCAAGAAACCAGCTGAAGTAAGGATGGGTAAAGGTAAAGGTGCTCCAGAACATTGGGTTGCAGTAGTAAAACCAGGAACTATCATATTTGAGGCTGAAGGTGTTTCAATGGAAATAGCAAAAGAAGCTTTAAGATTAGCTGCTCAAAAATTACCAGTTACTACGAAGTTTATTGTAAGAAGAGATTACGTAGAAGCTAACGCATAAGAATATGAAACGAGAATCAATAAAAGAGCTTTCGCAAAGCGAATTAATAGATAAACTTGCTGAAGAACAGCATCAATTATCTAAGCTTGTATTTAATCATACTGTATCTAGCATTGAAAATCCAATGTTAATTCGTCACACTCGCCGAAGTATTGCCAGGTTAAAAACTGAGCTAACTGAACGTGATAATAAAGCCACTGCTTAATAAAAGTAAAATGGAAGCAATTGAAAGGAATCTTCGTAAAGAAAGAATAGGCACTGTAAAAAGTAACAAAATGGATAAAACCATTGTAATTACTGTGGAGCGCAAAGTAAAGCACCCTAAATACGGTAAATTCGTGAAGAAAACAACTAAATTCACAGCTCATGATGAAAAAAATGAGTGTGGTTTGGGAGATACGGTTAAAATAATGGAAACACGCCCTATCAGCAAAAGTAAGCGCTGGAGATTGGTAGAAGTTGTTGAAAAAGCGAAATAATATTTAAAAATTAAGCAATGTTACAACAAGAATCTAGAATGTTAGTTGCCGACAACAGCGGAGCCAAAGAAGTTCTTTGTATCCGAGTGTTGGGAGGTACTAAGAAAAGATATGCTTCTGTAGGCGACAAAGTAGTAGTTACTATTAAACATGCACTTCCTTCTGGAAATGCTAAAAAAGGTACTGTTTCTAAAGCTGTAGTAGTTAGAACTAAAAAAGAGTTGAGAAGAGCAGATGGTTCATACATTAGATTTGATGACAATGCTGTTGTTCTATTAACTAACAACGATGAATTACGTGGTACAAGAATTTTCGGACCAGTAGCTCGTGAATTGCGTGAAAAACAATTTATGAAAATCGTTTCATTAGCACCAGAAGTGCTTTAAGAAAATGAATATGAAACTGCACATTAAAAAAGGAGACAACGTTATTGTTTTAGCTGGCGATTCTAAAGGTAAATCTGGAGAAATCAGAGAAATAAATACAAAAAAAATGCGCGCCATCGTAACAGGCGTAAATTTCATATCTAAACATGAAAAAGCGAGTTCAAAAAACCCGCAAGGAGGAATTGTAAAACAAGAAGGTCCTATCCATGTTTCAAATTTGATGATCATTGACCCAAAATCTAAAAAGCCTTCAAGAACTGGCAGAAGAGATGACGGTACAGGTAAATTGGTTCGTTACGCTAAAAAATCCGGGGAGGTAATTAAATAATGAGCTACAATCCTAACTTAAAGGTTAAATACCGAAAAGAAATCGTTTCTGCATTGCAAAGCGAGTTCAGTTATAAAAGCAAAATGCAAGTTCCTAAACTGGAAAAAATTTGCATTAACCAAGGAATTGGTGCTGCTGTTTCAGACAAAAAAATGATCGAGTCTGCAATTGTTGAAATGACAACTATCGTTGGTCAAAAAGCAGTTGCTACAAAATCTAAAAAAGATATTTCTAATTTCAAACTCAGAAAAGGAGTTCCTATTGGTGTACGCGTTACACTTAGAGGAGACAAAATGTATGAGTTTCTTGAAAGATTAATTAATGTTGCTTTACCTCGTATTCGCGATTTCCGTGGAATTAACGATAAAGGTTTCGATGGCAATGGTAATTATACTCTAGGAGTAACAGAACAAATTATCTTCCCTGAAATCAATATCGATAAAGTTTCGAAAATCATGGGAATGGATATAACTTTTGTCACCAATGCACCAACTGATAAAGAAGCATATTCACTTCTTAAAGAATTTGGTTTACCGTTCAAAAACATGAAAAAATAAAGCAAGATGGCTAAAGAAAGCATGAAAGCTCGTGAAGTTAAACGAGCAAAGTTGGTCGAAAAATTTGCAGCAAAAAGAGCAGCCTTAAAAGCCGCTGGAGATTCTGTTGGTTTACAAAAATTACCAAAGAATTCTTCTAAAATTAGACTTCGTAACAGATGTAAATTAACTGGTAGACCAAGAGGTTACATTCGTCAGTTTGGACTTTCAAGAATTACTTTCAGAGAAATGGCTCTTGATGGGAAAATCCCGGGTATAACAAAAGCAAGCTGGTAATAATAAATTATAAATAGAATATCATGACTGATCCAATAGCAGATTACTTAACGAGACTGAGAAATGCAATAGCTGCAAATCACCGTATAGTAGAAATTTCTGCATCAAAAATCAAAAAAGAATTAACTAAAATTCTTTTTGAGAAAGGTTATATTTTGAGTTACAAGTTTGAAGACCCTAAAGAAGGAGATCCTCAAGGAACTATAAAAATTGCTCTTAAATATAATCCTGTTAGCAAAATATCAGCTATCAACGAACTTACGAGAGTTTCTAAACCAGGTTTGAGAAAATACAGCCACGCAGAAAATCTTCCCAGAGTATTAAATGGTCTTGGTATAGCAATCGTGTCAACTTCAAAAGGAGTCATGACTGATAAAGAAGCAAGAAAAGAAAATGTTGGTGGCGAAATTCTTTGCTACGTAAATTAATTAGTTGAAAAAATGTCAAGAATAGGAAAATTACCAATAGTGCTCCCAAGTTCAGTTACCTTGACAGTAACGCCGGAAAACGTTGTACAAGTTAAGGGCCCTTTAGGAGAACTTTATCAAACTGTTGATTCAAGAATAAAATTTGATCAAAGTGACAATACTGTTACTCTTGTTAGAACAGGTGAAGATAAAGATCAAAGAGCAAAACATGGTCTTTACAGATCTTTAGTCAACAATATGATTAAAGGTGTTTCGGAAGGATTCACGACTGAGCAAGAGTTAGTAGGAGTTGGTTATAGAGCATCAAACACCGGCCAATTATTAGAATTGTCTTTAGGTTATTCACATAATTTAGTTTTTGAAATTCCATCTGAAATAAAGGTTGAAACAAAAACTGAAAGAGGTAAAAACCCTATCATTATTATGAAATCAATTGATAAGCAATTGTTGGGAATGGTAGCTGCAAAAATTAGATCATTCAGAGTACCAGAACCGTATAAAGGAAAAGGTATTAAATTCGTAAATGAAGTATTAAGAAGAAAAGCTGGTAAATCAGCTGGTAAAAAATAAGATAAAAGGAAATCATGCCTATCACAAAAGAATTTAGAAGAGCAAGAATTAAGAAACGCGTCCGCAAAGTTGTAACGGGTGACGCGTCGGCTCCAAGACTTAGCGTCTTTAGAAGTAATAAGGACATTTATGTTCAGATTATTGATGATAACCAAGGTCATACATTAGTGTCTGCTTCTTCTACAGAAACAGGTATTGAATCAAAAAAAGCAAATAAAATCGAAAAGGCAATTCTAGTAGGTAAAGCTATCGCAGCAAAAGCGATAGCGGCTGGAATTACTCAAGTTAGATTTGATAGAAATGGTTACTTATATCACGGAAGAGTAAAATCTTTAGCTGAAGGAGCGCGTGAAGGAGGACTTAAATTTTAACGAACTATGTCAAACTCAAATATAAAAAGTGTTCGTTCAAGTGAAATTGAACTAAAAGACAAATTGGTCGCTGTAAATCGCGTAACTAAAGTAACAAAAGGCGGTAGAGCTTTTACTTTCTCAGCTATTGTAGTTGTTGGAAATGAAAAAGGAATCGTTGGTTATGGTCTTGGAAAAGCAAAAGAAGTTGCTGACGCAATTAGCAAAGGAATTGATGATGCAAAGAAAACATTAATCAAAGTACCAATCATTAACGGAACTGTTCCTCATGAACAATTAGGTAAATTTGGTGGTGCTCTTGTTTTTCTAAAGCCTGCAGCTCATGGTACAGGTGTAATTGCAGGTGGTGCGATGCGTGCGGTTTTGGAAAGCGTTGGTATCACTGATGTATTAGCAAAATCAAAAGGTTCATCAAATCCTCATAACGTGGTTAAGGCTACAATTGTAGCATTAAGTCAATTAAGAGATCCTGCTTCTATTGCTTTGCAAAGAGGTATTACAATGGAAAAAGTTTTTAACGGTTAATTTATACATCATGTCAAGAATAAGAGTAGTTCAAATAAAAAGTGGTATTGATCGTCCTGAACGTCAGAAAAGAACTTTACAAGCACTTGGTATAAGAAAAATGAATGTTCCAGTTGAGCATGAGGCTACCGAGCAAATACTTGGAATGGTTAAAAAAATCGGACATTTATTAACTGTTACACACCTGTAACATAAAAATACAAAATTGTTATGAATTTAAGTAATTTAAAACCAGCTGAAGGTGCTACTAAAACAAGCAAAAGAGTTGGTCGTGGTCAAGGTTCTGGTAGAGGTGGTACTTCTGCTCGTGGTCACAAAGGTGCTAAATCGAGATCTGGATATTCTAGTAAAGTAGGTTTCGAAGGTGGACAAATGCCACTTCAAAGAAGAGTACCTAAATTTGGTTTTAAGAATATCAACAGAATCGAATATAGAGGTATCAATCTAGATACAATTCAACAGCTTTCTGAAAGAAAATCATTGACAGATATTTCATTTGATACACTAATCGAAAACGGTTTGGCGGGAAAAAATGATTTGATCAAAATCTTAGGAAGAGGTGAGTTAAAAACAAAGTTGAACATTACTGTGCATGCTTTTACTGAGACTGCAAAAAATGCAATAGTTAACGCAGGAGGAAACGCAACTATCCTATCGTAATGAAAAATTTCATCACTACTATAAAGAACATTTATAAAATCGAAGAACTTCGTAGGAAGATTGGAAATACATTGTTGTTTCTTTTAATCTACAGATTTGGTTCGTTCATCGTGCTTCCTGGTATAAACCCTGATGCATTAGGCGAATTAAAACAACAAACTTCTGAAGGAATTCTAAGTTTGCTAAATATGTTCTCCGGTGGTGCTTTCTCAAATGCATCTATCTTTGCTTTGGGAATAATGCCTTACATTTCCGCTTCAATTGTTATTCAACTTCTCACGATAGCAGTTCCTTACTTCCAAAAGCTCCAAAAGGAAGGTGAGAGTGGTCGCAAAAAAATGAACCAATTTACCAGGTTTCTAACAGTAGCTATTACCGCTGTTCAGGCACCAAGTTATTTAGCGAATCTAAATTCTCAACTTGGTACAAACGCACTTGACGTTACAACTGGAGGTTTTTCATGGGTTTTTCTTTCATTAATTCTCGTTTCAGGAACCATGTTTGTAATGTGGCTTGGTGAAAGAATTACAGACAGAGGAATCGGTAACGGAATTTCTATGATTATCATGGTTGGTATTATTTCAGGTTTGCCTTCAGCAATACTTTCTGAATTTGGCTCTCGTGTAGAACAAGCTGGTGGTGGTTTAGTAATGTTCTTGTTAGAATTAGTATTCCTGTTATTCGTTGTTATATTTACCATATTACTTGTGCAAGGTGTAAGAAGGATTCCAGTTCAAGTTGCTAAGAGAATTCAAGGCAATCAACAAGTTGGAGGAGTTAGACAATATATACCCTTAAGAGTAAATACTGCTGGTGTAATGCCAATTATTTTCGCACAAGCAATTATGTTTATACCTATTACTATCGTTGGTATTGCAAATATTGAATCTATGCAAGGTTTCATGGCAGCTTTCGCAAACAATACAGGTTTTTGGTACAACTTTACCTTCGCACTTTTAATTATAGTTTTCACTTATTTCTATACGGCTATTGCGGTTAACCCGAGAAATATGGCAGAAGATATGAAGAGAAGCGGTGGATTTATTCCCGGTATAAAAACAGGTCAGCCTACTGCTGATTATATTGATAGCATCATGTCAAGAATAACTTTACCGGGTGCATTTTTCCTAGCTTTAATTGCAATTTTACCTTCAATTGCAATGATTCTTGGTGTTACAAACAAATTTGCTCAATTTTTCGGAGGAACATCTCTACTTATTTTAGTAGGTGTGATTTTAGATACATTACAACAAATTGAAAGTCACTTATTGATGCGTCAGTATGATGGATTAATGAAAAGTGGCAGAATTAAAGGACGTGCTCAGGAAACAATGAGCATGGCTGGTTAAATAATCTTTTATGATCTATTACAAGACCATAGAAGAAATTGAATGTATAAGAAATAGTTCTTTACTTGTTGCATGCGCATTAGCTGAAGTTGCAAAACTTATTCAGCCTGGTGTTACTAGTCTTCAACTAGACAAAATAGCTGAGGAATATATCAGAGATAGTGGTGGAATTCCAGCCTTTAAAGGTTTTAATGGATTTCCTAACTCGCTTTGTATTTCTCCTAATGAGGAAGTTGTTCACGGTATACCAAACAATAAACCATACCAAGAAGGAGATATAATATCTGTTGATTGTGGTGTTCTAAAAAATGGATTTTATGGTGACTCTGCATATTCTTTTGCTATCGGAGAAATATCCGAAGAAAAAAGGAAATTGTTAAGAGTAACGAAAGAAAGTCTTTATAAAGGAATAGAGGCGGCGGTTTATGGAAAAAGGTTGAATAATATTGGATATGAAATTCAAACATACTGTGAGTCAAATGGATTTTCTGTAGTAAGAGAATTAGTTGGACATGGTATTGGTCGCAATCTTCATGAAGCTCCTGAGGTTCCAAATTTTGGAAAAAGAGGATCCGGTCCAAAAATTCAAGTAGGTTTGGTAATAGCAATTGAACCAATGGTAAATATTGGTAAAAAAAATATTACCCATGGAAAAGATGGTTGGACCATTAAAACATCAGACGGAAAAGCTTCTGCTCACTTCGAGCATACTATAGCTGTGCTAAAAGATAAAACTGAGATATTATCTTCATTTGAAATGATAGAAACAGCTTTAAAAGAACGAAATCTAACAATAGTTTAAAATAAAAAATAAGTGTCAAAACAGTCGTCAATAGAACAAGATGGTACCATCGTAGAAGCGTTGTCTAATGCTATGTTTCGCGTTGAGCTCGAAAATGAGCACATCATTATTGCACATATTTCCGGCAAAATGCGCATGAATTATATTAAAATTTTACCCGGTGATAAAGTAAAAGTGGAAATGTCTCCATATGATCTTACAAAAGGTCGTATTACTTATCGCTACAAATAAACATAAAATGAAAGTAAAAACTTCCATCAAAAAACGAAGCGCGGAATGCAAAATTGTACGCCGCAAAGGGAGACTTTATGTAATCAACAAAAAGAATCCTAAATTTAAACAACGTCAAGGTTAATCATAATAAGCAATCATTCATATGGCTCGTATAGCAGGAATTGATCTTCCAAAAAATAAACGTGGTGAAATTGGTTTAACTTATATCTTCGGGATAGGTAAATCCACTGCGCAACAAATCTTAACTGAAGCTGAAATCAATTTTGATAAGAAGGTTTCGGAATGGAATGACGCCGAATTAGGTAAAATCCGCGAAATTATCAACGAAAAAGTAAAAGTTGAAGGAAGTTTGCGTTCAGAAATCCAACTAAACATTAAAAGATTAATGGATATTGGAGCTTACCGCGGAATCCGTCACAGAGTTGGTTTGCCTGTTAGAGGACAAACTACAAAAAATAATGCACGCACTCGGAAAGGTAAAAAGAAAACAGTTGCTAATAAGAAAAAAGTAACTAAGTAATCTTAGGTCCGAAATTAATCATCTGAATTAAACAAAATGGCTAAAACAACTAAAGTAACAAAAAAGCGAGTAGTTAAGGTTGATGCTGTGGGTCATGCTCACATTAATGCAACCTTCAACAATATCATCGTTTCATTAACAAACATAACAGGTCAAGTAATAAGCTGGTCTTCTGCTGGTAAAATGGGCTTCAGAGGCTCTAAGAAAAATACTCCTTACGCAGCTCAAATGGCTTCTGGAGATTGCTCTAAAGTAGCTTATGACTTAGGTTTACGAAAAGTAAAAGTATTTGTTAAAGGTCCTGGAGGAGGAAGAGAATCTGCAATTAGAACAATTCACAATGCTGGAATTGAAGTTACCGAAATTGTTGATGTTACTCCTGTTCCCCACAATGGTTGTCGTCCTCCTAAACGTCGTCGTGTTTAATTCATTATTAAAAAAATAATCCAATGGCAAGATATATTGGTCCCAAATCAAAAATAGCCCGTAAATTTCGTGAAGCAATCTACGGTCCTGATAAAGTTCTTACAAAGAAAAATTATCCTCCAGGTCAGCATGGCCAGGCTAAAAAAAGAGCTAAAACATCAGAGTATGCAATTCAGCTTTTAGAAAAACAAAAAGCAAAATACACATACGGAATTTTAGAGAAACAATTCGCAATTATTTTCGATAGAGCTTCACGTGCTAAAGGTATTACAGGTGAAATGCTATTGAAATTTATCGAAGCCAGACTTGACAACGTTGTTTACAGAATGGGAATTGCTCCAACTAGATCTGCAGCTCGTCAATTAGTTTCTCATAGACACATCACTGTGAATGGAAATGTAGTTAACATTCCGTCATACACTTTGAAATCAGGAGATAAAATAGCAATACGTGAGAAATCAAAATCTTTAGAAGTAATTACAATTTCTTTGTCAGGACATTCTAACAAATTTCCTTGGATGGAGTTTAACGCTTCAACTTTAAACGGGACTTTCTTGCATTTTCCAGAAAGAGAACAAATTCCTGAAAACATAAAAGAACAACTCATCGTCGAATTGTATTCTAAATAATTTTTTACAAATTCTTTTCAATTAATAAATAATATAATGGCAATATTGGCTTTTCAAAAACCCGATAAGGTAATAATGATCTCTTCTACCGATCAACTTGGTCAGTTTGAGTTTAGACCTTTAGAACCTGGATACGGTATTACAGTTGGAAATGCACTTCGCAGAATCTTACTTTCAACTTTAGAAGGATTTGCAATAACTTCAATACGAATTGAAGGAGTTGATCATGAATTCTCAACAATTAAGGGTGTAGTAGAAGACGTAACTGAAATGATATTGAATTTCAAGCAAGTTCGATTTAAACGTCAAATTGAAGGCACGGATCATGAAAAAGTTTCTATAACAATTAGCAATCAATCTCAACTTACTGCTGGTGATTTAGGAAGATTCACTTCTGCTTTCCAAGTTTTAAATCATGATTTTGTGATTTGTAATATGGATCCTTCTGTAACTCTTAAAATGGAGATTACAATTGATAAAGGAAGAGGTTACGTTCCGGCTGAAGAAAACAAAAGCGCTAATCCTCAATTAGGAGTTATTGCAATTGATTCTATTTATACCCCAATCAGAAACGTAAAATATTCAATTGAAAATTATCGTGTTGAACAAAAAACTGACTACGAAAAATTATTAATTGAGATTGCTACAGATGGTTCAATTCATCCTAAAGATGCATTGAAAGAAGCTGCTAAAATTTTGATTCAGCACTTTATGCTATTCTCTGATGAAAGAATTACAGAAAACATTGAAGAGAAAATTGCTACTGAAGAATTTGATGAAGACATTTTACATATGAGACAGTTGTTAAAAACACGTCTTGTTGATATGGATTTATCTGTTAGAGCATTAAATTGCTTGAAGGCGGCAGATGTAGATACAATTGCTGATTTGGTTTCATTTAATAAAAATGATTTATTGAAATTCAGAAATTTTGGTAAAAAATCATTAACAGAATTAGAAGAATTAGTTGTTACAAAACAACTTAACTTTGGAATGAATCTCGCAAAATACAAACTTGATAAAGAATAAATCTGGAAATACCAGTATAACATAAATTGAATCATGAGACACGGTAAAAAATTCAATCACCTTGGCCGAACAGCACCGCATAGAAAAGCAATGCTGGCAAATATGGCAAGTTCGTTGATTATACATAAAAGAATAAGCACAACATTGGCAAAAGCAAAAGCTTTAAGAACGTATGTTGAGCCGCTTCTTACAAAATCTAAAGAAGACACTACACATAGCAGAAGAACTGTATTTGCTTATTTAAAAGATAAAAATGCTGTAGCAGAATTGTTTAGAGATATTTCTGTTAAAATTGCAGAAAGACCAGGAGGATACACAAGAATCATAAAACTACCAAATCGTTTGGGAGATAACGCGTCAATGGCTTTCATTGAACTTGTTGACTACAACGAAGTTTACACTAATTCTAACGTAGCTTCAAAAGCGCCAGACAAGAAAACAAGGAGAAGCGGCGCCAAGAAAAAAGCAACTTCTGAAGAAGCTTCTTCAGCTCAAGAATCTACAACTGATTCGCCCGAATAATTTTTAAATAAACTAACTCAAATTTTAAAATAGAATTTGAATGTGGATATTAAAAAGGATAGAACCAGCAGGTTTTATCCTTTTTTTTTAACCTTTGCTGTACTAATTTATGAAAACATCAGATAGAAAAGACGCTATATTAATGCTTGCCGATGGTACCACATTCAAGGGGAAATCCTACGGGGCTTCTATAACAAAAACTGGTGAAATCTGCTTTAATACTGGTATGACAGGATATCAGGAGATTTTTAGCGACCCATCTTATTACAAGCAAATAGTAGTATGTACCCATGTTCATATTGGAAACTACGGGAAAATAGAAACAGAATCTGAAAGCAATGAAATGAAAATTTCGGGCTTGGTATGTAAAAATTTCTCAACTTTTTCCTCGAGACATTTAGCTGATGGTAACATTAAAAACTGGTTTCTAGAAGAAAACATACCTGTAATAGCAGATTTAGATACGAGAGCAATAGTAAGATATATCAGAGATAAAGGTGCAATGAACGCCATTCTATCATCAGAAGATCTAACCGAAGAGGAATTAAAGATGAGACTCAACTCCGAACCAAGTATGGAGGGTTTAGAATTGTCTTCATTTGTTTCTACAACATATTCATATACGGAGGGGAATGAGGTTGGTGCTATTAGAGTAGCTCTTCTGGACTTAGGAGTGAAACAAAGTATTATCCGAAATTTAGCAAAACTTGGTTGTTTTGTAAAAGTATTTCCAGCTAAAACTCCATTTCAAGAAATGCTAGAATTCAAACCTGATGGGTTTGTGATTTCAAATGGACCAGGTGACCCTTCGGTTATGGAATATGCCGTAAAGACGGTTAAAAAAATAATAGACTCGAGAATCCCACTTTTTGGAATTTGTCTTGGCCACCAAATTCTGGCAAAAGCTTTGGGTGCTGGAACTTACAAGATGTTTAATGGGCATAGAGGTATAAATCACCCAATTAAAAATTTAATTACAGGCAAATCTGAAGTAACTTCACAAAATCATGGCTTCGCAGTAATTAAAGAAGATGTAGATAAAAACGAAAATATTGAAATTACTCATATTCATTTAAATGATAATACTGTAGCGGGAATTAGATTAAAATCAGGGCCTGCTTTTTCAGTACAATATCACCCAGAAGCTGCTCCAGGACCGCATGACTCAACTTATTTGTTCCATGATTTTATTAAGATGATTAACCAAAACAAATTAATTAGTTAAATAAGGAGGCTTACATTATTTATAACTAATATTGCAAAAATGACACAAATGAAAATTTTTATTACTGGAGCTGCTGGATTTATCGGTTCTAATTTATCAAGACTTTTGTTAAACAGGGGGCATATCGTCACAGGAATTGACAATTTTAGTTATGGTGAAACAAGAAATATATCACCAATAATAAATCACCCAAATTATACTTTTATAAATGGCGACATTTGTAATCCTTTTATATACAGCAATGTACATGCAGATGTGATTGTACATCTTGCTTCACAAAAAATTCCAAGATATAATAACGCTTTTCGAACACTAACTGAAAATGAAACTATGTTAAAAAACATAGTTAATAAAGCACTCTTAGATAAATCTAGAATTTTATTTGCATCAACATCAGATGTATATGGCAAAAACCCTATTGTGCCATTTACTGAAGAATCAGATTTGCTTTTAGGCCCAACAACTGTAAAAAGATGGGCATATGCATTGTCAAAAATTTATGGTGAACATTATCTAATAGCAAGTGGTGAAGAATTTGGATTAAAATATACAATAAATAGATTCTTTGGTTCTTACGGTCCTAACCAGAATTTAACTTGGTGGGGAGGACCTCAGTCATTATTTATTGATAAAGCTTTAAAGAAAGAACCTATTGATATCCATGGAGATGGAACTCAAACAAGAACTTTCACTTTCATTGAAGATACAATTGCCGGAATAACTAAGTGTATTGAATCTGAGAATGCTGAAAAAGAGATTGT
>Ga0105049_10000592_pt1 | contig 40337 bp, 36 predicted proteins | sample MAT06_FD_78087 | JGI IMG/M metagenome (GOLD analysis project Ga0105049, IMG submission 78087) | Freshwater microbial communities from Lake Fryxell liftoff mats and glacier meltwater in Antarctica - MAT-06 | ecosystem: Environmental > Aquatic > Freshwater > Ice > Liftoff microbial mat | place...
GACCGGCCGCAACCGGAACGGCCTCAGCGTGACCGCCAGCAGCAGCCCCGTCCGCCTGCCGAACAGTCACAGCCCTTTGTCGAGCGCCAGCCCAGCCGCCCGCAGCCAGAACCGGTGGCACTGGCACAGGTGATCGACCTCGGGCATGATCGCGAAATTGACAGCGGTCTGGTCGAAACCCCGGAAATGCCCGCCGACCAGAAACTGGTGGCCAAACCGGCTCCCCGCCGCCGGACCCCGCGCAAACCCAGGGAAGAGGTGGCTTCGGGCGACGCGCCGGTGGAAAAAGCAGCGGAATAGCCAAAGCCAACCCGGATAACACAAAGGGCGCGAAACGCGCGCCCTTTCTTTCGTCGGTTGTATTTGCGCCACCAGCCCACAAAGTTTGGCCCACCAGGCTTGGGCTTCACTCGTCAGGCAAGACCCGATTCAGGCGTTGGCTTCGCGAATCTTTGCCGCCGCCATCTTGTCATAGGCCACTCCCTTGGCCTCGAACAGCGCATCCAGTTCGCCCGACAGGGTCATTTCGGTGACGATATCGCAGCCGCCGACAAACTCGCCTTTGACGTAAAGCTGCGGGATGGTCGGCCAGTCGGAATAATCCTTGATCCCCTGCCGGATATCGGCATCGGCCAGCACGTCCACATCGGCGAATTCGACGCCCATGTAATTCAGCACCCCTGCCACTTTCGATGAAAACCCGCATTGCGGCATCATCTTGGTGCCCTTCATGAACAGCACCACGTCGTTCTGGGTCACGGTGTTCTTGATTTGATCAACTGCACTCATCTTCGTCATCCTTTGCTTTTTTTCTCTTCCAGAAGCCGGTTGCGAACAAGATCACGCCCGACATTCCAACAAGAAGAATGCCCAAAACTCTGACACTCCTGGAGCCTGCATGGCGCCACTCAAGTGCCTCTTGTATCACTCTGGTGCCTTGGTCGTCAGCGCCAGCGCATGCAATTCGCCCTGTGCGCCGTCCATCTTGCCCTTCAGGCTGGCATAGACCGCGCGTTGTTGCTGCACCCGGTTCATCCCGCGAAAGCTTTCGTCGATCACCTCGGCGGCCCAGTGGTTGCCGTCACCGGCCAGGTCGGTGATGGTGATCCGTGCGGCCGGAAACCCGGCGCGGATCAAGCTTTCGATATCGCTGGCCTGCATCGGCATTGTGTCATCCTCAAAACCTCAACCCTGAATGTAGAGAGCGGCGGGAGCGCATGCAAGATCAGCCGACAGCGGCGGCAAAGGCGGTCCGGTATAGCGCTGACAGCTCACCCAGCGGTGCCGAGGCGCTGCCGAGCGTAACGGCATCTCCACCAAAACGGCCCGCTTCGCCAGCCGGAACCCCGGCTTCGGTTGCCGCCGCCAGCAGGGCGGCAAGTTGTGACGGGTCAACCGCCAGCAGATAGCGTGCCTGATCTTCGCCGAACAACGCACCGATATCGGCGGCACCAAGCGCCACACCGATTCCCGCCCCCTCAGCCATTTCAAACGCCGCGAGCGCCAGCCCGCCATCCGACAGGTCGGTTGCCGCACGGATGTGGGCCCTCGAAACCCTGACAAACTCGCCGTTCCGGCGCTCTGCCGCCAGATCGACCGGCGGGGCGTCGCCATCCTCGCGCCCCCAGGCCTCTGCCAACAGCGCCGACTGGCCCAGATGGCCCGGGCCATCGCCGATCAATACCGCCACATCACCGGCACGCGGCTGGCCCGCGATCAGGTCATCGAGCGTCGTCAATATCCCCACCGCCCCGATGGTCGGCGTGGGCAGAATGCCCTTGCCGTCGGTTTCGTTATACAGCGACACATTGCCCGACACGATCGGCATATCCAGCGCCAGACAGGCGGCACCGATCCCCTGCAACGCCCCGACCAACTGCCCCATGATCTCGGGCTTTTCCGGGTTGCCGAAATTCAGATTGTCAGTCGTGGCCAAGGGTTTGGCCCCGACAGCGCACAGATTGCGATAGGCTTCGGCCACCGCCTGTTTGCCGCCCTCAACCGGATTTGCTTTGACATAGCGGGGCGTCACATCGCTGGTGAAGGCCAGCGCCTTGTTGGTCCCATGCACCCGCACCACACCCGCGCCAAGCCCCGGGCTTTGCACGGTATCGGCCAGTACCATGCTGTCATATTGTTCCCACACCCAGGCCTTGTGAGCATAGGAGGGGGAGCCGATCAGCGCCCGCAACCCTGCAATCGGATCCATCGGCGGCACCGGGGCCAATGGGGCAACGGGGGGCGTGGCGATCCATGGCCGGTCATATTCCGGGGCAGACGAGGACAGCTTCGACAGCGGCAGATCGGCCTTGATCACATTGCCGTGCAGGATCAGGAAGCGGTCCTCGGCAATCGTCTCACCCACAATGGCGAAATCCAGATCCCATTTGCGGAATATCGCCCGCGCCGCCGCCTCCATCTCGGGCTTGAGCACCATCAGCATGCGTTCCTGCGATTCCGACAGCATCATCTCATAGGCCGTCATGTTGGTTTCGCGCTGCGGTACGTCATCAAGCTGAAGCTTGATGCCCAACCCGCCCTTGTCACCCATTTCCACCGCCGAACAGGTCAGGCCCGCCGCCCCCATATCCTGAATGGAAATGACAGCGCCCGAAGCCATCAGTTCCAGACAGGCTTCAAGCAGCCGTTTTTCGGTAAAGGGATCGCCGACCTGCACGGTGGGGCGCTTTTCTTCAATGCTATCGTCGAATTCCGCCGAGGCCATCGTGGCACCGCCCACGCCATCGCGCCCGGTCTTGGCCCCGAGATAGACCACAGGCATGCCGACACCCGACGCCACGGAATAGAAAATCTTGTCGGCGTCAGCGATGCCCGCAGCAAAGGCGTTGACCAGACAGTTGCCGTTGTAGCTTCGGTGAAACCGAACCTCGCCGCCCACCGTCGGCACGCCGAACGCATTGCCGTAACCACCAACGCCTGCCACCACACCCGCCACCAGCCGCCGGGTTTTGGGGTGCGACGGCTCGCCGAAACTCAGCGCATTCATCGCGGCAATCGGCCGCGCGCCCATGGTGAACACATCGCGCAGGATGCCGCCAACGCCGGTGGCAGCCCCCTGATAGGGCTCGATATAGCTGGGATGGTTGTGCGATTCCATCTTGAAGATCACCGCTTGCCCATCTCCGATATCGACCACGCCTGCGTTTTCACCGGGGCCGCAGATCACCTGCGGCCCCGTGGTGGGCAGGGTGCGCAGCCATTTCTTCGAGGATTTGTAGCTGCAATGCTCGTTCCACATCGCTGAAAAGATACCAAGCTCGGTGAAGGTCGGCACGCGTCCGATGATGCCGAGCAATCGCTGGTATTCATCGGGTTTCAGCCCGTGGGCGGCGATCAGCGCATCGGAGATTTCGGGCTCGTTCATGGGCGGGATTCCGGCAGTGGGAAGGATGCAGGCGGATTGGCCAGGGTGATAGTTCAAGGGGCAGGGGCGGGGAAGGGCCTATTTGTCGGGCTTTCGCAATGGGGCACCGGGGGCCCGATCAGGCGACAGTCAAGTGGACGGCGAGTTCCCCGGAAAACGGTCCCGGGGCGGGCGCGGCCGTTGTGGCCGTGCCCCGGCGTGTCACGGGCCAAATCGGGCAGGAAGCAGACTTCCGGAAACAGAACGCAGGAAGAAACCGGCCGATTTACGTCCCGGTTCCCTCAACGATCAATTTGTGCTAACTTGCACGACAAATCTCATTCCGGGCGTTTCATTTGAGGACAGACAGATGGCAGATATCCTTTTGGGCGCCGGCAACCAGATCTTCACCGCCACCACGCCCGGCGACCGGATTTTCGGGCAGGATGGCAACGACAGGATCACTGCATCGGCGGGCGGCAACAGCCTGTATGGCGGCGATGGCGATGACGTGCTGAGGGGCGGCGCGGGCAACGATTTCCTGCAGGGCGACGATGTGCCCGATATTACCCGCCGCAATGTCTTGAACGGGCTGGGCGGCAATGACTTCATCGTCAGTTCGTCCTGGCTCGACCAGATCGATGCCGGCAGCGGCGACGACAGGGTGTCGAGCACCGCACAGACCACCGGCCAGATCGTCAACGGTGGCAGCGGCATCGACACCATCGAAATCCGCTCGCTGTCCTTCGCGACGCAGCCGGTCAACATCAGCATGGGCTCGACCTTTTCGGCCAATGTCGGCGGGGTGAACGGCGCCACCTACACCAATTTCGAGGTGCTTACGTTCTTTGGCGGCGTGGCGCGCAACACCATTCAAGGCGGCAATGGCGACGATTTCCTGCTGACCGCCTATCTTAACGGCTCCAACGCCACCAACGAGTTCGATGCGGGATTTGTCAACGGCAAGGGCGGCAACGACACCATCGCCTTTAACGGCATCGCCCGGCTGGGGTCCGGCATCCAGAGCATGACCGGCGGTCTGGGCACCGACAAGCTGTCGTGGACCATCGGTACCTCGGGCATCATTGATCTGGTCATCGACGCCCGGGCCGGAACGATGATCGGGATGGGCCGGACCTTCTGCACGTTTTCCGGCTTTGAATCCGTGGATTTCCGCACCTATTCCGGCCACACCGGCGTGCTGACCTATGACGGGTCGGACGGCATCGACGGGCTGCTGATCTCCTTTACCTCCAGCACCATCCGGGGTTTCGGCGGCAACGATAGCTTCATCATCGACAGCGGGTCGTCGGTGACGGACGGGGGTGCCGGCGACGACCGGATCAGCATCAGTTTCGGCAATGCGGCGGCGCATGTGGTGCGGGGTGGCGCCGGGAACGATGCAATTAGTGGCGGTGCCGGGCAAAGCCAGTTTTACGGCGAAGGCGACGATGATGTTATCGTGTCGAGCAACGGGCGCAGCGGCCTGTACGGTGGCAGCGGCAATGACAGCCTGACCCTGACCAACCGCCACACGATGGCGGGCAGCGGACCGGCAATTCTGGACGGCGGGTCGGGGCGGGATGCGATGTTCCTTGATCTGTCGGCCTTTGCCGGCAGTTTCAGCCAGAACCTCGGCAAGAATACCTATATCCTGGACGATGGTACCCAGGTATTCGGCTGCGAGGCCATGACTTTTACCAGCGGCAATTTCGATGATGTCCTGATCTCGTCGAACGATCCTCTGGGGATCGCGGCGAACATCGTCAATGGCGGCGGCGGCAACGATGCGCTGCGCGCCTCGGCCAACGGCGCGCTGCTGGACGGCGGCGGCGGCAACGACACGTTGACCGGCGGGGCCGGGGTCGACCGGCTGCAGGGCAACAGTGGCGACGACCTGCTGAGGGGTGGCGACGGAAACGACCAGATGGTCGGCAATTTCGGCGAGGATACGATGATCGGCGGGCTTGGGGCCGACAGTTTCATCTTCGCCTTCACCTTCGACACCAGCATCACCACCGGGCTATGGGACGTGATCGCCGATTTCAGCCACGCCGAGGCTGACCGGATCGACCTGTCGCTGATCGACGCCAATGCCCTGTCACTCAGCAACGACGTCTTTGCCCTGATCGGCAGCGCGGCGTTCGGCAATGTCGCCGGGGAACTGCGGGTGCAGCGTGTCAACCTGCCGGGCAGCGCCAGTGACCACACGCTGCTGCAAGGCGATACCGATGGCAACGGCACGGCGAATTTCACCATCGAATTCACCGGCCTGTACACCTTTGTCGGGGCCGATTTCATCCTGTGAGGGCAGGGTGCGGCCCGACCTGGCCCGGCAGATTAATTTCGTGAAAATTCCGAACCGTTGTCGAAATCGGTCAACCATCAGCGTCCTTGGTACATCGGAACCAACGGAGGCGACACCATGCAACTATTCGTCACGGCACCCTATGGCGCGGCACTGGCCGTGCTGTTCATCGTTCTGACCCAACTTGTGATCATCACCCGCAACCGCGCCAAAGTGGCGCTGGGTGACGGCGGCGACCCGCAGCTGATCGAAGCGATTCGCCGTCAGGTGAATTTCGTGGAAAACGTGCCGCTGGCGCTGATCCTGATGCTGCTGGCAGAGGCGGGGGGCGCGGGTGCAACCGTGCTGAACGCGACCGGCCTTGCGCTGGTCGCGGCGCGGCTCATCCATCCCTTTGGCATCACCATGGCCAATGCCGCCCATCCCCTGCGAATCGCCGGTGCGGTGGCCACCAATGGCATCATGATCGTGCTGATCGTGCTCATCGCCATGCAGTATTTCGCCTGACCCGACAAACAGCGCTGCGGCGCATCAACCCTGAAAGGAAATACCATGCAATATCTGGCCCTGATCTATTCCTCGCCCGCCAGCAACCCCGCCCATGGCAGTGCCGAATTCGGCAAGATGATGGAGGACTACAACGCCTATACCGCCATGCTGAAGGAAAAGGGGGCTTTCGTCGCCGGTGACGGGCTGAAGCCGACAACCACCGCAACCTCGATCCGGATGCGGGCGGGAAAGGTGGAAACCATGGATGGCCCATTTGCAGAAACCAAGGAGCATCTCGGGGGCTATTACCTGATCAGTGTGCCCGAGCTTGACACGGCAATGAAATATGCCGCGATGATCCCGACAGCGGCTTGGGGTACCATCGAGCTGCGCCCGGTAATGGACCATTGATCGAATGACCACCACCCCCGATCTCGTTGCATCAACCCTGACCCGGGTGATGCACACGGACCGGGGGCGGATCCTTTCGGCGCTGGCGTCGCCCACCGGCGATTTTCAACTGGCCGAAGAGGCGCTGCAAGAGGCGGGAGAGGCGGCGCTGCTGCATTGGGCCCGCGCCGATATTCCGCAAAACCCGATGGCCTGGCTGATCCGGGTGGCGTTCCGCAAGGCGATCGACCGGCTGCGATCCGCAAGCCGCGACAGCCGCAAGGCGGCGGCGCTGGCTGTCCTGGCCCGCGATGAGGCCGAAGACGATCCCGAAGACATCCCGGACGAGCGGTTGCGGCTGATGTTCACCTGCTGCCATCCGGCGCTGGACCACAAAAGCCAGGTGGCGCTGACCCTGCGCACTCTCGGCGGCCTGACCACAACCGAGATTTCCCGCGCATTCCTCGACAGTGAAGCCACCATGGGCCAGCGCCTGTCGCGGGCCAGGGCCAAGATCGCGACGGCGGGAATTCCCTTTGCCATTCCGGGGCCGGATCTGTGGGCAGAGCGGCTGGAATCGCTGCTGACGGTGATTTATCTGATCTTCAATCAGGGCTATTCCGCCGCAACCCACCCCGAGGCGACGGGCCCCGATACGTTGGACCCTGATGTGTCGGGTGGTGATCAGCCGGGGGTCGATCTGTGTGCCGAAGCGATCTTTCTGGGCCGGATACTGGCCGGCCTGCTGCCGCAAGAGCCTGAGGTGCTGGGGCTGGTGTCGCTGATGCTGTCGACCCATGCCCGCCGCCCGGCACGGTTTGATGCTGCCGGTGCCATGGTGCCGCTGGATCAGCAGGACCGCGGTCGCTGGGACCGGGAGATGATCGCGCAAGCACTGGCCGCGCTGGATCACGCCATCGTGCGGCTGGCACCCGGGCCGTTTCAGATCAAGGCGGCAATCTCGGCCCTGCATGTGCAGGCGCATTTCCATGCCATGACCGATTGGCAGCAGATGATCCTGCTGTACGATGCGCTGCTGCGGCTGGAACCCTCGCCGGTGGTGCGGCTGAACCGGGCGGTGGCGCTGGCCGAGGCCGGGGCCGGCGGGATCGAGGCGGCATTGGCCGAACTGCGGGCTATTGCGCCCCAGCTTGCCACCTATCAGCCGTTCTATGCGGCGCTGGCCGATTTTCTGGCGCGCAGTGGCAATGGGGACGAGGCCAGCGCCGCCTATGGCAGGGCGATCGCACTCAGCGCCACCGCCGCTGAACGGGTTTTTCTCGCCGAGCGAAGATACTGCCTGCCCGATGGCCAAAAAAAAGGCCGAGCATAAGCTCGGCCAAAGTCCAACAGGGAGGTGAAGGCGCACAGTCTCCCGCGCCGCCTTCATGTGATGATCTAAGCGGCAGATGTCTGCGGATCAAGCCCAATGACGCTGCAGTTGCAGCATTGCTGATATGCAGGGTGCGCATGGCACGGGCAGGCTGCTAGATTTGTTGGCGTTTGCGGTGGGCAAAAATCTCATCCATCACGAAATCGCGGAAGGCCGCCACCCGCTTGGAATGGCGCAGTTCCTCCGGATAGGCCAGAAACACCGGCACCTCGCCGCTTTCCACATCGGGCAGCACCCGCATCAGATCGGGAAAATCCTCGGTAAGATAGTCGGGCAGAACCCCGATGCCCAGGTGGGACAGAACCGCTTGCAGCACCCCGAAATAGTTGTTGACCGTCAGGGTCGAGTGCACGTCATAACTCAGGAGTTGCTGCACCAGCGCCGCCCCGGCAGAGACCTGCGGTGCCGAGGTATTCTGGCTGATCAGCCGGTGGCTGCTCAGATCCTCCAGCCGGGCCGGCGTGCCGTGTTCGGCCAGATAGGTCGGCGTGGCGTAAAGGCGCATCTTGATGTTCATCAGGCGCTTGCGGATCAGATCGGCCTGACTTGGCTCTTTCATCCGGATCGCCAAATCGGCTTCGCGCATCGGCAGATCCAGTACCCGTTCCTCCAGCATCAGATCAATCTTCAGATCGGGATATTTGGCATAAAGCGCCGACAGGCGCGGGGCCAGCCACAGGGTACCAAAGGCTGTCGTGGTGGTCACGCGCAATTCGCCGAACACCTCATCCTTGCTGTCGCGGATGCGGGCCGATGCGGCATCCAGCCGTTTGACCATGGAACTGGTGGCATCGAACAACAGTTCGCCCTGCTCGGTCAGGATCAGGCCGCGGGCATGGCGGTGGAACAGCGTGGTGTTCAGGCTTTCCTCCAGGGCGCGGATCTGGCGGCTGACGGCAGACTGGCTCAGATGCAGCGACTCACCGGCATGGGTCAGGCTGCCCACATCGGCCACGGCATGAAAAATCCTCAGCTTGTCCCAATCCAAGGCACAAATCCCCCCAATTTCTCCGGTATCTGGCAAGTCCTACCAACAACATTGCCTTTGAACCAAGCACTTTGGCGACAGTCAGCACCAAGCCGCCGCAGTTCGTGGTGGCCCGGTGTCACATTCGTCGCAAAGGCGTCATCTTTGCTGGCAAGACTGCAGGAACAGCGCTAAGTCCAACCCAAGCCCTGCGAGGTGCCATGCGTCCGCGCCAGATGACCCGAGAAATAAGCTACGCCACCTCGGCGAGGTCGCGCACCGGGCGCGCCCTGATCCGGGTGCTGGAAAACGTGACAGGCCGGCTCAGCCTGATCCGCCGCGCCAAGGGCTATGAACATGAAGTGGCGCGGGGTCGCCCGTTCTGGGATGTGATGGTCGAACGCTATGGCCTGTCGCTGGAGATCATCAGCGGCTCGCTGGCCAACATTCCCGCGAACGGCCCGGTGATTCTGATTGCCAATCACCCCTATGGCATCCTTGACGGGCTGATGATGGGCCACATTCTGGCGCGGGCACGCGGCGATTTCCGCATTCTGGCGAACTCGGTGTTCCGCCGCGCCGAGGATCTGAACCGCGTTCTGCTGCCGATTTCCTTTGATGAAACCAAGGAAGCGGTGAAGCTGAACCTCCACACGCGGGCATTGGCGCTGGATTTTCTGGCCAAGGGTGGGGCGATGGGGGTGTTTCCCGGCGGCACGGTGTCGACGGCCGCGCGCCCCTTCGCCTATCCGATGGATCCGGGCTGGCGCAGCTTTACCGCCAAGATGATCGCCAAATCCGGTGCCACCGTGGTGCCGATCTATTTCGAAGGCCACAATTCCCGGCTGTTCCAATTGGCCAGCCATCTGCATTCCAACCTGCGCCTTGCCCTGCTGATCAAGGAATTCCGCAGCCGGATCGGTGAACCGGTGCGGATTGCCATTGGCGAACCGATCCCGGCGGCGCGGCTTGCCCAGTACAAATCCGACCCGCGGGCGATGATGGACTACCTGCGCAAATGCACCTATGAACTGTCGCCCACGCCGTTGAAGTCTTTCGACTATGGCTTTGAATTCGAAGAGAAGTACCGCGAAAGGAACCAGGCTTAGAATGGCTGTGGGCGTGTTTGATAGCGGCCTTGGTGGTTTGACGGTGCTGGAGGCCGTAGCGCGCAAGTTGCCGCAGGTGTCTTTCGTCTATTATGGCGACAACAAGCACGCGCCGTACGGGGTGCGCGATCCCGATGATATCTTTGCCCTGACCTGCACCGGGGTCGAACGGCTGTGGGCCGAGGGCTGCGATCTGGTGATCCTTGCCTGCAACACCGCCTCTGCCGCTGCCCTGCGCCGGATGCAGGAAACCTGGGTGCCGCCGGACAAACGGGTGCTCGGGGTCTTTGTGCCCCTGATCGAAGCTTTGACTGAGCGCCAATGGGGTGACAATTCGCCCCCCCGCGAAGTGGCGGTGAAACATGTGGCGCTGTTTGCCACCCCTGCCACCGTCGCCTCCCGGGCCTTTCAGCGCGAACTGGCGTTTCGCGCCATCGGGGTCGATGTCGAGGCGCAGCCCTGCGGGGGCGTGGTCGATGCCATCGAACAGGGCGACATGATCCTGGCCGAGGTGCTGGTGCGTGGTCATGTCGAGGCGTTGAAGCGCCGGATGCCGCACCCAGAAGCCGCCATTCTGGGCTGCACCCACTACCCGCTGCTGGAACAGGTGTTCCGCGACGCTCTCGGGCCCGGAGTCGCGGTGTATTCGCAGGCCGATCTGGTAGCTGAATCACTCGGCGACTATCTGACCCGCCGCCCCGAAATGCTGGGCAGCGGCCTGCGCTCGGTGTGCCTCACCACCGGCGACCCGAGGTCGGTATCGGATAGGGCAACGCAGTTTTTGCGACGCAGGGTGGTGTTTGAGTGGGCCTGAGGGGGGGCCCTTGCATCCCCCGCCATTTCGCCGCAGAACCCTGCTACTTTCCCCCGGGGGGCCAGCATGACCAGCCATTCCGTCGCGATTCTCGGAGCCTCCGGCTATACCGGTGCCGAACTGGTGCGCCTGATCGCCACCCATCCCAGCCTGCGGATCACCGCGCTGTCGGGGGATCGCAAGGCGGGCTTGGCCTATGCCGAGGTTTTCCCCCATCTGCGCCACCTCGACCTGCCTCGGCTGCAAAAGATCGAGGATATGGATGTCACCGGCACCGATCTGGTGTTCTGCGCCCTACCGCATGCGACATCTCAGGCGGTTATCAAGGAGTTACCGCCCGATCTCAAGGTGGTAGACCTCTCTGCGGATTTTCGCCTGCGCGACCCGGCAGCCTATGAAAAATGGTATGGCAAACCCCATTCGGCACCCGAGTTGCAGGCCGAGGCGGTCTATGGCCTGACCGAATTCTACCGCGCCGAGATCCTTAAAGCCCGGCTGGTGGCGGGCACCGGTTGCAACGCGGCCGCCGGGCAATATGCGCTGTTGCCGCTGATCGCGGCCAAAGTGATCGACCTTGACCGCATCGTGATCGACCTGAAGGCCGGGGTGTCGGGGGCGGGCCGCAGCCTCAAGGAAAACCTGCTCCATGCCGAACTCAGCGAAGGCACCCATGCCTATGCGGCAGGTGGCACCCACCGGCATCTGGGCGAATTCGACCAGGAGTTCAGCAAGGCGGCGGGTCGTCCGGTTGCCGTGCAGTTTACCCCGCATCTTCTGCCGATGAACCGGGGAATTCTGGCCACGGTCTATGTGGATGGCGATCCGGACGCGATCTACAAGGCATTGGACGACCGCTACCGGAATGAACCATTTCTGCAGGTGTTGCCCTACGGCGCGCTGCCCTCCACCCGCGACATCCGGGGATCGAACTTCGTGCATCTCGGCGTTGCCGCAGACAGGATGGCGGGCCGGGCGATCGTGGTGGCGGTACTGGACAATCTGGCCAAGGGATCCTCGGGTCAGGCGATCCAGAATGCCAATCTGATGCTGGGGCTGGATGAAAAGGCAGGGCTGATGCTGGCCCCGGTGTTCCCGTGAAAAGTCTCAAGAAACAGCGCCGTATCCAGATCATCGCCATCGCCGTTGTGGCGCTTGTGGTGGCGACCGCACTTATCGGCTATGCCCTGCGCGACGGGATCAATTATTTCCGCACACCGACCCAGGTGACGGTGGCACCGCCGCCGCCGACCGAGGTGTTCCGCATTGGTGGGCTGGTGGTCGAGGGGTCGCTGCAGCAGCGCCCGGGCAGCACCGTCACCTTTGCGGTCACCGATACCAACCAGAGCGTACCAGTGACCTTTACCGGGGTGCTGCCCGACCTGTTCGGCGAAGGGCAGGGCATGGTCGGCACCGGTTCGCTGGTGGGTGGCACCTTTGTTGCCACCGAGATTCTGGCCAAGCATGACGAAGACTACATGCCACGCGAGGTGATCGACGCCTTGAAGGAACAGGGTGTCTTTAAACCGGCGAACGGTAGCTGACCGTTGCATTAACACTTCCGCGCCGATCATGGCCTCCCAATGACCGCAGGGGGTGCCATGCAGACGGTGCAGCAGATTGCCGAAGCCATCGTGGGCCGCGAAGGCGGCTATGTGAATGACCCGGATGATCCGGGCGGTGCCACCAACCATGGCATTACCCTCGCTACGCTGAAACGCCATGGCCACGATCTGACCGGCGACGGGCGAATTTCGGCAGCGGATGTGATGGCGCTGAGCCGGGCCGAAGCGGTGACCATCCTGATCGACCATTATTTCCACAAACCGCGGATTGCCGAATTGCCGGCTGTGCTGCAGCCCTCGGTTTTCGATATGTATGTCAACGCCGGGGGTAACGCGGTGAAGGTGCTGCAGCGGCTTCTGGTGCAACTCGGATACCCGCTGCAGACCGATGGCGCGATCGGCCCCGCCACCATCAAGGCCGCACATGCGGCCTGGCACGACATTCCGGCGCGGCTGGCGGATGTATATGGCGTGGCGCGGCGTGATTACTATTACGCCGTCGCCGATGCCCGCCCCGCCAGTCGCAAATATGCCCGCCGTCGGGATGGCGGCAAGGGCGGCTGGATCACAAGGGCCGAAGACTTCATCAGCCCGGCCTTTCACCTGAGCGACGCGCAGCACCGGCAAAGGACTGCATCATGGGGCTGATCGGGCAGGTAGTGGGCCGCCATTGGGGCAGCGTTGCGGCGGGTGCGGTGGAAACCGCAGAGACCGGCGGGTTCAACGGCACGGTTGACGCGCTCAACCGCCTGCCGCGCCCCCTGATGGCACTGGAGGTGATCGGACTTTTCGCCTATGTGATGCTGGATCCCGGTGGCTTTGCCGACCGGATGGCGGCGCTTCAGGCCATACCCGAGGCGTTGTGGTGGCTGATGGGCGGGGTTGTCACCTTTTACTTTGGCGGGCGGGAAACCCACTATCTGCGCAATGGAGCCGCAGAAAAATCGCCCGGGGCTGACACTTTGACGTGAAACGGCAGGTGCGGCGCTACAGGCCATTGGCGACGCCGCGCCAAGCCCTTATGCTTGTATCATGACAAACGAACTGGGGCACTTCGCGCTGATCCTTGCACTGGCCGTGGCGCTGGCGCAGGCGGTGGTGCCCATGGTCGGGGCGTGGCGCGGCTGGCGTGACTGGATGGCGCTGGCGGGCCCGGCGGCGATGCTGCAATTTTTGCTGGTGGGCTTTGCCTTTGCCGTCCTGATGCGGGCATTTGTGGTTTCGGATTTCTCGGTGCTGCTGGTGGTGAACCATTCCAACATCGACCAGCCGATGCTTTACAAGATCGCCGGGGTCTGGGGCAATCACGAAGGCTCGATGCTGCTGTGGATCCTGATCCTGACACTGTTTGGTGCCGCGGCAGCGGCTTTTGGCGGCAATCTGCCGCAAAGCCTGCTGGCGCGGGTGCTTTCGGTGCAATCGCTGATCGGCATGGCGTTTCTGAGCTTCATCCTGTTCACCTCCAACCCGTTCGAGCGGGTGGCTTATCCGCCGTTCAACGGCCACGATCTGAACCCGCTTCTGCAAGACCCCGGTCTTGCCTTTCATCCGCCCTTTCTCTATCTTGGCTATGTCGGGCTTTCGATGGCGTTTTCCTTTGCGGTGGCGGCGTTGATCGAGGGGCGGGTGGATGCCGCCTGGGGCCGCTGGGTGCGGCCCTGGACGCTGGCGGCCTGGATATTCCTGACCATCGGCATCGCGCTTGGGTCATGGTGGGCCTATTACGAACTGGGCTGGGGCGGGTTCTGGTTCTGGGATCCGGTCGAAAACGCCAGCTTCATGCCCTGGCTGATTGCCGGCGCACTGGTCCATTCGGCCATCGTGGTGGAAAAGCGCGAAACCCTGAAAAGCTGGACGATCCTGCTGGCGATTCTGGCATTCGGCTTTTCGCTGATCGGCACCTTCATCGTTCGCTCGGGGGTGTTGACCTCGGTTCATGCCTTTGCCATCGACCCGTCGCGCGGGGTCTTTATCCTGCTGATCCTCGGGCTGTTCATCGGTGGATCGCTGACGCTGTATGCCGTCCGCGCCCCGGCGCTGGAGGCGAGGGGGCTGTTCGGTCTGGTCAGCCGCGAATCGGCGCTGGTGCTGAACAATGTGCTGCTGGCGGTGTCGGCATTCGTGGTCTTTGTTGGTACCATCTGGCCTTTGGTGGCGGAACTGATCTTTGACCGCAAACTGTCGGTGGGGCCGCCGTTCTTCAATCTGGCCTTTACCCCGTTCATGGTGGCGCTGGCAGTGATTCTGCCGGTTGGCGCGGTGATGCCGTGGAAGCGCGGGGGGCTGGCACGGGCGGCGCGGGCGATGCTGCCTGCGGCGCTGCTGGCGCTGGCGCTGATGGCGCTCGTGTGGGCGATGCAAACCGGGCGGTCGGCGCAGGGGCCGGTGGGTGTGGCGCTCGGGGTCTGGCTGGTGACGGGGGCAGCCCTTGATCTGGCGGGGCGCACCGGGCGCAGCGGCATCGGCGACCGACTGCGGCGGCTTGGCCGCTTGCCGTGCGCTGATTGGGGCAAGGCTGTGGCCCATTCCGGATTTGGCGTCACCATCATCGGCATCTCGGCAATGTTGGCCTGGCAAAGCGAGGATATCAGGGTGGCGGCCCTTGGCGACAGTTTTGAGGTATCGGGCTACCGGATCACGCTCGTTGCGGTGGAGGAACTTCCGGGGCCCAACTATCTGGCGACGCGGGCGCGGATGGAGGTGGCACGGGGCGGGCGTGATGTGGCCATGATGTTCCCCGAAAAGCGTAATTTTGTCGCTGCGGGGATGGAAACCACCGAGGCCGCCATCGACAATGGCCTGTTTCGCGATCTGTATCTGGTGCTTGGCGATGCGCAGCCCGACGGAAGCGGTTGGGCGGTGCGTACCTATGTCAAGCCCTTTGCCAACTGGATATGGGCGGGCGCGATCCTGATGGCGCTGGGTGGCGCGCTCAGCCTCAGCGACCGGCGGTTCCGCGTGGCGGCAGGGGCAGTGCGGCGCGCAACGGTGGTGGCGGAATGAAGTGGCTGGTGCTGATCCTGTGCCTGCTGGCCGGGCCGGTGTTCGCAGTCCAACCGGGTGAAATGCTGGCAGATCCGGTCTTGGAAGCCCGCGCCCGCGATATTTCTAAGGGGCTGCGCTGTCTGGTCTGCCAGAACGAGTCGATTGACGAATCGCATGCCACGCTGGCGCATGACCTGCGGGTGCTGGTGCGTGAACGGCTGATAGCAGGGGACAGCGATGCCGCAGTGGTGGCTTTTGTGGTTGTTCGCTACGGCGAATTCGTGCTGCTGCGGCCGCGCGCCACCGGTTCAAGCCTGCTGCTATGGCTCGCCGGCCCCGTGATGTTGGCGGCAGCGCTGGCGGTTGCGGCGCAGCAACAGCGCAAACGGCGCAGGCAGATTGCCGAAGCCCCGCCGCTTGATGCCGAAGAACTGGCCCGGATCGCCGCAATCTTGCGGCAGTGACGTTCGGTTCCGGTTCCGCTTTGTGGTGCAGCCGCTAACCTTGGCGCAATCAGGGGGGTGGCGATGGCCTATGAGTGTATCCGGTATCAGGTGGAGGATGGCGTAGCCGTTCTGGCCTTGAACCGGCCAGAGGTGTTGAACGCGCTGAACCGCCAGATGCGCGCCGAGATCACAACGGCGGTCAGGCTGGCACAGGATCAGGCCAGGGTGCTGGTGCTGACGGGCGTGGGCCGGGCCTTTTGTTCGGGCCAGGATCTGGCAGACGCCGCCGGGGATTTCGAGCGGATCCTGCGCGAGGAATATGAACCGATGCTGATGGCGATCACCCACAGCCGCATTCCCACCATCGCCGCTGTCAACGGCGCGGCTGCCGGGGCGGGGGCCAATCTGGCGCTGGCCGCCGATGTGGTGATCGCGGCAGAGTCGGCGTCGTTCATTCAGGCCTTTGCCCGCATCGGTCTGATGCCCGATGCCGGTGGCACCTATTGGTTGCCGCGTCAGATCGGCTTTTCCCGCGCCATGGCGGCGGCGTTGTTTGCCGACCGGATCAGCACTGCGCAGGCGGTACAATGGGGGATGATCTATGAGGCGGTGGCGGATGGTGACTTTGCCGCTCACTGGCAGGCCCGGGCCAGGGCACTGGCCAAGGGACCGACCCTGGCTTACACCGCGATGAAACAGGCGTTTCGTGCCAGTTTTGACCACAACCTGACCGAGCAATTGGCGCTGGAGGCGACGCTGCAGGCCGAATGCAGCGCAACTGATGATTTCCGTGAAGGAGTCACCGCCTTTCTGGAAAAGCGGCATCCGCATTTTCACGGCAAGTAACCGCCGCTCAGGCGGATGACCGGTTCAGCGGGTCTCTACCTCGACATAGTCGCGCTGCACTTCACCAATATAAAGCTGGCGCGGGCGGCCGATTTTCTGGGTGGGATCGGCGATCATCTCTTTCCACTGCGAAATCCAGCCAACCGTGCGGCTGACGGCAAAGATCGGGGTAAACATGGAAGTGGGGAATCCCATCGCCTCCAATATGATGCCGGAATAGAAATCGACGTTGGGATACAGCTTTTTCGAGATGAAATAATCATCCTGCAGCGCGATCCGTTCCAGTTCCTTGGCGACCTGCAGCAGCGGGTTGTTGTGGATGCCCAACAGGTCCAGCACCTCGTCCGCCGATTGCTTCATCACCTTGGCGCGGGGGTCGAAATTCTTGTAAACCCGGTGGCCAAAGCCCATCAGCTTGATCCCGGAGCTTTTATCCTTGGCCTTCTTGATGAATTCCGGAATGCGGTCCACCGAGCCGATTTCGCGCAACTGTTCCAGCGCCGCCTGATTGGCGCCGCCATGCGCGGGGCCCCACAGGCAGGCGATGCCAGCGGCGATACAGGCAAAGGGGTTGGCCCCCGACGACCCCGCCAGCCGCACGGTCGAGGTGGAGGCGTTTTGTTCATGATCGGCATGCAGCATCATGATCCGGTCCATCGCGCGGCTCAGAATCGGATCCACAACATAATCCTCGGCCGGGATGGCAAAGCACATCCGCAGGAAGTTCGAGGCATAGTCCAGATCGTTGCGCGGATAGACAAAGGGCTGGCCGACCGAATATTTATAGGCCATCGCGGCGATGGTCGGCAGCTTGGCGATCATCCGGATCGAGGCCACCTCGCGTTGCCAGGGGTCGGTGATATCGGTCGAGTCGTGGTAAAATGCGCTCATCGCGCCAACCACGCCGACCATGGTCGCCATCGGGTGCGCATCGCGGCGGAAGCCACGGAAAAAATTGTGCATTTGCTCATGCACCATGGTGTGGCGCGTGACGCGGGTGGTGAAATCCTGCATTTCGGCGGCGCTTGGCAGGTTGCCGTAGAGCAGCAGGAAGCAGACTTCGAGGAAATGCGATTTATCCGCCAGTTGCTCGATCGGGTAGCCGCGATAGAGCAGTTCGCCCTTGTCGCCGTCGATGTAGGTGATGGTCGATTCACAGGCGGCGGTCGAGGTAAAGCCGGGATCATAGGTGAAGGTGCCGGTTTCGCCGTAAAGCTTCCGGATATCCAGCACATCAGGGCCGACGGTGGGTGAATGGATCGGCAGGCTTATGACCTTGTCACCGATGGTCAGGGTTGCGGTTTTGGGCGCCTTGGTTGTGTCGGCCATGTCAGTCCCTTTCCTGAAACCGCTGCCATTCGGGCATCGGTGGTATGTTCCGGTCCGGCCCGGTTGCGGCATTCTGCCACAAGGGCGCAGTCAGTCGGTTCTGGTTGCATCGCCCAGCCGGGCAATGGTTTCGTCGCGTCCAAGAACCAGCATCATGTCAAACACGCTCGGCGATATGGTGCGCCCGGCAAGGGCGGCGCGCAAGGGCTGCGCCAGCTTTCCCAGGTTCATCCCATGGGCGGCGGCAACTGCCGCAACCCCGGCCTCCAGCGCCTCCCGCTCCCACATACCATTTCGCAGGTGCGGCGTCAATTCAAGCAGTATACCGCGGGATACCGAATCCAGTGCTGCCTGTGATTTTTCATCCCGGTCAAGAGGTCGGGAAGTCAGAATAAAATAAGCCTTTTCAAGTAGTTCAGGAAGTGTCTTTGCCCTCTCTTTCAGGCAGTAAAGCGCACGCGCCAGCCCGTTTTCCTGATCCGCTGTCAGCGAAGGTTTGCCGCTGACCAGCAAAAATGCTGCAATTTCACGCAGCAGTGCAGCATCATCCGTCACGGCGATATGTTTGCCGCAGATATTTTCCAGTTTCTTGAAGTCAAGCTGCGACGGCGACCGCCCGATCCCGCTCAGGTCGAACCAAGCCATCGCCTGTTCGCTGGTGAAGAATTCATCATCGCCATGGCTCCAGCCCAGCCGGGTCAGGTAATTGCGCATACCGGCAGCGGGGTAGCCCATCGCCTGATACTCTTCGACCCCCACGGCACCGTGCCGTTTTGACAGCTTCTTGCCATCGGGGCCAAAAATCAGCGGCAAATGCGCCCAGACCGGAATGTCCCAGCCCATGGCCTGATAAACCATCACCTGTCGCGCGGCATTGCTCAGATGGTCGTCGCCACGGATCACGTGCGTCACACCCATATCATGGTCGTCGACCACAACGGCCAACATGTAGGTCGGCGTACCATCGGAACGTAAACAAACCATATCATCCAACTGGTCATTGGCAAACCGCACCGTGCCCTGCACCGCATCCTCGATCACCGTGACCCCGCTGCGCGGCGCTTTCATGCGGATCACGAACGGCAGATCCGGGTGGGTCGCGGGATCCGCATCGCGCCAGGGGCTTTGAAACAGGGTGGAGCGCTTTTCGGCCTCTGCGGCCTTGCGAAACTCTTCAATCTCGGCCTGGGTGCAGAAACATTTGTAGGCAGCCCCCCGCGCCAGCATGTCGTGCGCCACCTCGGCGTGGCGGTCGCGGCGGTCGAACTGGCTGACGGCGTCGCCATCCCAATCCAGCCCCAGCCACCTCAGACCGCGCAGGATCGCGGCGGTGGCTTCGGGGGTGGAGCGTTCGCGGTCGGTATCTTCGATCCGCAGCAGGAACTTGCCGCCACGGCCCCGGGCAAAAAGCCAGTTGAACAACGCGGTGCGGCCGCCGCCGATATGCAGATAGCCGGTTGGCGACGGGGCAAAGCGGGTGACAACCGGGCGGTTGGGCATGGTGAACCTTTGAGAGCAACGCCCTGATCCCGGTGCTGATCCGGTGCAAGGCAAGGGAAACGGCGGATGCGGCCCGATGGACAAGCCAAATTAACCATTTGGAAACCACGTCGCGGCTAGCCTGAGGCGGGGTTTAGGCAATCGGGGGGGCAGAAACAAGGGTGCGCCGCTTTCCAGATCCATTGGCGCGGCTGCATGGGCATTTGTTCGCGTGGCTGCCGGTGTTCCTCGGGCTGGGGATCGGGGCCTATTTCGCGCTGCATCAGGAGCCATCGGGCCTTTTGCTGGGTACCGGGCTGGCTGCGGCACTTGGGCTGGCACTGGCCTGGCGGATCGGCCCGGCGGTGGCTAGACCCTTTGCCCTTGCGGCCGCTTTGGTTGTCGCCGGGATGCTGCTGGTCACGACCCGGGCGCATCTGGTTCAGGCCCCGGTGCTCGGCTTTCGCTACTATGGCCCGGTCGAGGGGCGGGTGCTGCTGATCGACCGCTCCGCCTCGGATCAGTTGCGCCTGACCCTGGATCAGATCGTGCTGGAACGCACGTCGCCGACCCGTACCCCGGCGAGGGTCCGGATTACGGTGGGCGGCGATCAGCCCCATATCGCGCTGGAACCCGGGCAGCGGGTGATGATGACCGCCTTTCTGTCGCCCCCTGATGGGCCGGTGGAGCCGGGCGGGTTCGATTTCCAGCGGATGGCGTGGTTTTTGCGACTGGGGGCGGTGGGCTTTTCGCGCAGCCCGGTGATGGCGCTGGCTCCGGCGGACCCGGGGCAGGTGGGGCTCGTGTTCGCCCGGGCGCGCCAAGGGATTTCGGATGCGGTGCGGCGGCGCTTTCCGGATGACGCGGGCGGTTTTGTCACCGCGATCCTGACCAATGACATCTCGGGGCTGAGCCCGGATGCCCTTGACAGCCTGCGCGCCTCGAACCTTGCGCATGTCCTGTCGATCTCGGGCCTGCACATGTCGCTGCTGGCGGCGTTCGTGTTCGCCGCGCTGCGCTCGGGCATTGCGCTGATCCCGGTGGTGGCGCTGCGGGTATCCTCCAAGAAAATCGCGGCGCTGGTGGCTTTGGTGGCATCGGCAGGGTATTTCGGGCTGTCGGGCGGGGCGGTGGCCACGCAGCGCTCGTTCGTGATGATCGCGGTGATGCTGGTGGCGGTACTGGTTGACCGGCGGGCCATTTCGCTTCGCACCGTGGCGATTGCGGCGCTGATCGTGCTGGTGCTGCAGCCGGAAAGCCTGCTGCAACCGGGGTTCCAGATGTCGTTTGCTGCCACGGTGGCGTTGGTGGCGGCCTTTGGCGGATTGCGCGACCTGCCCGAGGATCGCTGGCGGCTGCCCGGATGGCTGCGACCGGTGGCCAGTGTGGCGCTGGCCTCGGCGGTGGCAGGGGCGGCCACGGCCCCTTATGGCGCAGCGGCGTTCAACAAGCTGTCGGGTTATGGTTTGCTGGCCAACATGCTGGTGGAACCGGTGATGGCCTTGGTGGTGATGCCGGGGGCGGTGATTGCGGCGGTGGCCTCCGTGATCGGGCTGGCCGACCCGGTGTTGTGGGTGATGGTGCAGGGCGCGCGCTGGATCCTGGCGGTATCGGACTTTGTGGCGGGGCTGGGTGGCGCGGTGGCCGGGGTGGTGGCACCGTCGCCGGTAGTGATCCCGCTGATGACGCTGGGCGGTCTGTGGCTGGTGCTGATCCCGCTGCGCGCACGGTGGGCGGGGCTTCTGCCGGTGGTCGCGGCGCTGGCGCTCTGGGCAATTGCGCCGCGCCCGGCCCTGCTGATTTCGGGCGATGGCGTGGTTGCTGGCTTGATGACCCCCGAGGGCCGCGCCTTTTCCGCGACCAAAGGGGCAAAATTCGCCGCTACCAACTGGCTGGAGAATGATGGCGACCTGACGCTGTTGAAGCTGGCGACACGCCGGACGGGGTTTTCCGAAACCGCAGACGGGCTGGCTTTTGTGGTGGCGGGGCACAAGGGCCTGATGGTTTCTGCCGATCTGACCGAAGAGCGGATCGGCGGTCTGTGCGGCCAGACCGACCTGCTGATCGTTTACCCAACCGATGCAACGCCCGGGATCGCGGCGGTTGCCGGACCCTGTCTGATGGTCAGCCCGGACCTGTTGCGCCAGATGGGGGCGGTAGCAGTGTCTGCGGCGGGTGACGGGTTGGCGTTGAAGGGGGCGCGGCAAACCCAGGGCGCGCGGCTGTGGACCGGCAGGCCCGCCCCGGTACCAAAGCCGAAGCCGGATCCGGAAGTGGCTTCGGGTGAAGCGGTTCCAGCGGCAGAACCCCCGCCAGGTTGACAAGCGTTGAGGCCCGGGTCATGCCGCCATGAGAGGCCAGGCGGTGCAATTCAGCCCCGCTCCGCCAGATGCCTTCGAGTCCGGCAAGGGCAGCCCCATCGCCGGCACTGGCCTCGCGTTGGGTGTCACCCGAGAAGTTCAACTGAAATCCGCCCGTTAAACGGGCCCAGGCATCAAGCGCAGACAATACCTGTTTGATGACAGCACCGGCCAGTGCAGTATCCATCAGGCTCGGGATTCAGGATGCGGGCATGCCCCTTCATCCGCGCGGGATGTGCGCATGGCACTTCATCCTTGCAGGATGTGCGCATGGCACTTCATCGCCCTGAAGCGTTCGCCGCCATGCCATACCAATTCCTGCTCAGAAAGCCGGTGCCGCCAAACCAACTGTCACGGCAGGACCATCGGGCATCGGAACAGGTCAGATCCTGCGACACTGGCCTGCTTGCTGCGGCCATCCGGCCAGCGCCGGCATGGCACGCAGCTTTTGCGGCCATGATGAACGGTTCAAGCCCCCGCTTCGCCAGATCAATAGCTTCGGATCAGCCCGACCAGCCGCCCCTGGACCTTCACCTGATCGTCACGCAGCACGCGGGTTTCATAGGCGGGGTTGGCGGCTTCCAGCGCGATCATGTCGCCACGGCGGCGGAAGCGTTTCAGCGTCGCCTCGTGGTCCTCGACCAATGCCACGACGATATCGCCGTTTTCGGCGGTGATCTGTTCGCGGATCACCACAATGTCGCCATCGTTGATCCCGGCTTCGATCATCGAATCGCCCTTGACCTCCAGCGCATAATGCTGGCCCCGGCCTGCCAGCATCGACCCCGGCACCGCGATATGGTGCGATATTTCGCTGATCGCCTCAATCGGAGTGCCGGCAGCAATGCGGCCCATCACCGGTATCTCGATCGCATGCAATGCCTCAACCGTCATGGCACCACGCGGTGGCGTGATCTTGCTGCCTACGATCACCCTTGGGGTGAACTTTGCGCTGAACCCCGGTTTTTCCATCGCCTCGGGCAGCTTCACAATCTCGATGGCGCGGGCGCGGTGGGCCAGGCGGCGGATGAAGCCGCGTTCTTCCAGTGCGGTGATCAACCGGTGGATCCCGGATTTCGACTTGAGGTCCAGCGCCTCTTTCATCTCATCGAACGACGGCGGAACCCCGTCGCGCTGCAGGTGGGTATTGATGAAATCCAGGAGTTCCAGTTGTTTGCGGGTCAACACGGGCGGCATACTCCGGTTCTGGCGGCGGCTTGCGCCACTGATCTGTTCGCCGATGTTCTACGCCTGTTCCCGGTTTGTGTCAACGCCCCGGTTACACCACAAGATATTGAACCTGCTCGCCTGCCGCACGGGCCGGGTCGCCAATCGGGCGCACCAGCAGCGCGTTGGCCGCGCTGAGTACGGTCAGCAATGCTGAATCCTGCCGGTCAAAGGCGGTGATGTGCGGAACCCCGCCCACATCCACCAGCCGTGCCCGCATGTAATGCGCCCGTGGGCCGTTGGCATCCAGCCGGGCGGCAAGTGTGGCCTGATGCAGAACCGGTGCAACATGCGCCAATCCCTGCAGCGCTCGGATCGCGGGCAACAGGAACAGATGGCCGCAGACAATCGCCGACACCGGGTTGCCGGGCAGCCCCAGCATCGGCACGCCCCGCAACCGCCCCGCCATCAACGGCTTGCCGGGGCGCATGGCGATCTTGTGGAACGCCCGCTCCATCCCCATCGCCGCTGCCACCTGACCGACCAGATCATGATCGCCGACCGATGCGCCGCCGATGGTCACGATCAGATCGGCACCCTGCGCCATGCCCAGCACGAACCGCAGACCGGCCTCACTGTCGGGCGCAATCGGCAGCATCCGCACCTCGGCCCCCTCGGCTTCGGCCAACGCGGCCAAGGCAAAGCTGTTGGAGGCGATGATCTGGTCGGTGCGCGGCACCTCGCCGGGCATCACCAGTTCATCCCCGGTGGCAATCATCGCCACCACCGGTTTGCGGTGCACCGTCACCTGCGCCACGTTCATCGCGGCGATCAGCGCCAGATCGGCGGGCGACAGCCGCCGGGGGGCCGCCAGCCCTTGCCCCACACGAAAGTCGGCACCGGCGGGGCGGATGTTGGTTGAGGCGTCCAGCGGGCCGGTCAGGGTGACGGTGCCATCCCGGGCGGTGACATCTTCCTGTATCACCACCCGCTGCGCGCCCTCGGGAACCGGCGCGCCGGTAAAGATGCGCACCGTTTCCCCGGCGCTGACGGACCCGGCAAAGCCATGCCCGGCACCGGATTCGCCGGTCAGGCGGTAGCTGGCCCCGGCCTTTGGTTTCGCATCGGCAATCGCGTAGCCATCCATCGCAGAGGCGGCAAAGGGCGGCTGGTCACGGCTGGCCAGCACCGGCGCTGCCAAAACCCGCCCTGCCGCATGCCGCAAGGGCAACTGTTCTGTCTCTACTTGAGAAATCAGTTGAAGAACGCGCGCCAATGCCTCGTCAACACTCAGCATTATCTGCCCCATCAGTCTGCGTCATAGATGCCGGATGCGCCACCCGATTTGTGGGCGACCTTGATTCCGGTGATCTCCATCGACCGTTCCACGGCCTTGAGCATATCATAGACAGTCAGCGCTGCGACCGAAACGGCAGTCAATGCCTCCATCTCCACGCCGGTCTGGCCGGTGGTGGTGACTTCGGCGCGGATGTTGACGCCCGGCAAGGCGGGATCCGCCACCAGATCAAGCGACACCGAACTGATCGGCAGGGGGTGGCAGAGCGGGATCAGATCGGAGGTACGTTTGGCGGCCATGATGCCCGCCAGCCGCGCCACCGCCAGCACATCGCCCTTTTTCGCCCGCCCCTCGACCACCAGTGCCAGGGTTTCGGGTCGCATCACCACCGAACCTTGGGCCACCGCGCGACGCGCCGTTGCCGGCTTTCCGGACACATCCACCATTCGGGCGCGGCCCTGATCGTCGAAATGGGTCAGCATCAGAACCCCGCTGCCTGCAACGGCCTGGCCAGAATCGCCCGGGTTGCCGCTTCCACATCATCCTGCCGCATCAGGCTTTCGCCGATCAGGAAACTTCGTGCGCCGTAGCGGGCAAGATCGCCCAGATCGGCGGCGCTGAACAGCCCGCTTTCGGCAACAATGGTCCGATCCTCGGGCACCAACCGCGCCAACGTGCGAGTGGTTTGCAGCGTCACCTCGAAGGTATGAAGATTGCGGTTGTTGATCCCCATCAGCGGCGATTTCAGCAGGCTGGCGCGCTCCAGTTCGGGTGCGTCATGCACCTCCAGCAGAACATCCATGCCATGCGCCACCGCCGCCGCTTCCAGTTCCGCCGCCTGATGGTCAGAGACGAAGGCAAGGATGATGAGGATGCAATCTGCCCCAAGCGCGCGCGATTGCACCACTTGCCAGGGATCATACAGGAAATCCTTGCGCAGACAGGGCAGGGTGCAGGCATCGCGTGCGGCGGCCAGAAACAGATCATCGCCCTGAAATGACGGCTTGTCGGTCAGCACCGACAGACAGGCGGCCCCCCCGGCCTGATAGGCCTGTGCCAGCGCTGCCGGGTCGAAATCGGCGCGGATCGGACCTCTGGACGGGCTGGCCTTCTTGATTTCGGCGATCAGACCGTAGCCTTGACGACTGGCGGCGTGCAGCGCCCTGGCAAAGCCGCGCGGGGGGGTGACGGCAGCAGCGGCAGCCTCCAGATCGGCCAGCGGCATGGCCAGCTTGGCTGCCGCCACTTCCGCCAGTTTGTAGGCCTTGATCCTGTCCAGTATCGTCGTCATCGCCACCACTTCGCCAAAGGATGCCTTGGGCTGGTCTATCCCGCTGACAGCGTGAATGAAAGGGCAGCGATCACCCGGCGGGTCGGGTGGCATTTGCCAGGGCCGCCAGTTTGGCGGCGGCGGCACCACTGTCGATGCTGATGCGGGCAAGGGCTGCACCCTCCGGCAACGACGCGACCTTTCCCGCCACCACCAGCGCCGCAGCGGCGTTGAGCAGCACGGCATCGCGGTAAGCGCCCTTTGCCCCCAGCAGCAGTCCGCGCAGGGCAGCGGCATTTTCGGCCGGCGTCCCGCCCAGAATTTCGGCAAAGGGATGGACCGGCAGCCCCGCTTCTTCGGGGTGCAGGTCAAATTCGGTTACCGCGCCCTGATCCAGCGCCGCGACATGGCTGATGCCGCAGATCGACAACTCGTCGGTTCCGTCACCCCCATGAACCAGCCAGGCCTTTTCCGATCCCAACATCCCAAGGGTCTCGGCCATCGGCCGAATCAGCGCCCGTGAAAACACCCCGGTCAATTGCCGCCTGACCCCGGCGGGGTTTGTCAGCGGGCCAAGGATGTTGAAGATAGTGCGGGTGCCAAGCTCGGCCCGCACCGGGCCGACATGGCGCATGGCCGGGTGGTGCATCGGTGCCATCATGAAACAGATGCCGGTTGTTTTCAGCGCCTTTTCAACCAATTCCGGGCCGATCATCACGTTGATTCCCAGCTCGGTCAGCACATCCGCCGCCCCGGATCTGGAACTGAGGTTGCGGTTGCCATGCTTGGCCACCACCACCCCGGCCCCGGCAACCACAAAGGCGGTGGCGGTGGAGATGTTGAGCGTGCCCTTGCTGTCACCCCCGGTCCCCACGATATCCATCGCCCCCTCGGGTGCCGCAACCCGGTTGCAGCGCGCCCGCATCACCGTTGCGGCGGCGGCAAATTCATCGACGGTTTCGCCCCGGGTACGCAGCGCCATCAGCAGGCCGCCGGTCTGGGCCGGGGTGGCATCACCGGCAAACAGGATGTCGAACGCCTGTTCGGCCTCGGCCCGGGTCAGGGCACGGCTGCAGGCAGCAGCAATCAATGGCTTCAGCGCGTCGCTCATGCCGGAACCGCCGCCAGGTTCAGGAAATTGCGCAGCAGCGCGTGGCCATGCTGGCTGGCAATCGATTCGGGGTGGAACTGCACCCCTTCGATCGGCAGGGTCCGGTGGCGCAGCCCCATGATGGTGCCGTCGGCGAGTTCCGCCGTCACCTCCAGACAATCGGGCAGGGTGGCGCGCTCGACCACCAGCGAATGATAGCGGGTCGCCTCGAACGGCGACGGCAGCCCGGCGAACACGCCTTTGCCGGTGTGGTGCATCACGCCCATCTTGCCATGGACGATCTCGTGGCAGCGCATCACCTTGCCACCAAAGGCCTGCCCGATGGTCTGATGGCCAAGGCATACGCCCAAAAGCGGCGTCCGGGTTTCAGCCGCTGCTGCGGTCAGCGCCAGACAGATCCCGGCCTGCGACGGGTCACAGGGACCGGGGCTCAGCACAATCGCCGAAGGGTTCAGCGCCATCGCCGCCTGCACATCCAGCGCATCATTGCGCCGAACAACGACATCCGCCCCCAACTCGCCCAGATAATGGACGAGGTTGTAGGTGAAGCTGTCGTAATTATCTATCAGAAGCAGCATGTTACGGGCCTTTTCTCAGTTTTGCAGCGGCCGGGGTCGCCCGAAAGGGGGGCCAATCCGCGCATCCTTGTCAAATGGGGGTGAACCGGCGATCAGGTCGCGCTATAGATGGGCAGAGCCACGTGCCGGGGTCAAGACCTTCGACCCTGCTACGCGGTACGAACAGGCAAGAAGCAGTGGAGAATGCGTGTGGACAGAGGATTTCTGTCAGGCTTGGCCGCAGGACTGGTTCTGGTGGCCGGCGTTGGCGTTGTGGTTTCAGAACTGGCCCCGCCGGTGGCTGTGCCGGTCGCAGCATCGGTGGTTGCCCCAGAGGTTGCCCCGGCGACCAAGCCAACGTCAGCACCCGAGCCAGTGCCTGGGGTGAAGCCGCAAACCAGTCTGGCACCGGCATCCGGCACCAAACCTGCCGCAGCCGCCATTGTCACTTCGCAGCCGGTAACACAACCGGCACAACAGGATGCAGACGCTGCCCGGAGCACCGCCGCCCCGGCTTCCAAGACGACCCCTGTTGCCCCGGTAGAAAAGACGGCAATGCGGGCCGTGGCAGGGACAGAGCCTGCCATGGAGGTATCGCTTGCCCCGACCCCGGCACCCGCCGCTGGCGTCACCGTTTCACCGGCACTGGTGGCTGATCGGGCTGCCGGGCCGGAACCTGGAGCCCCGAAAGCGGCGATGGACGCACCAGCCAGTTTGGCCGCATCCCCACCAAAGACAGGAATGCCCGTGGCCGACCCGGCTCCGGTTCCACCGGCGGGCACCACTGACCAGCCTGCCACAAGCCCGGTATCGGCAAGCCTGCCGCAAACCAGACCGGCCGTCGAAAACCCGGCGCCAAAGACCCGCCCTGGCGATGCAGGCACGGCGGCTGCCAACCCCTCTGCCATGGCAAAGCCCGGCGCCGACACGCTGGCAGGTGCCGTGGCCCGCGAAACGCTGCCGCTGCCCGCGATAGGTGCTGAACCGATGGCACTTGCCGCCGACAACACTGACAAGGCCACCGGCGCTTCCGCCGCCACCGAAGACAGGGCCCAGATCGGTTCTGCCACCCCGACCCTTGCCCCGCCCGTTGCCGATCCGGCCCCGGCGGCCGAGGCCGACCCGGCGCCGCTGCAGAAAGCCGCCGACATTGGCGAACCGATAACCACCGGCAAGGTGATCCTTTCCGAAGGCGGCACCACCGGCACCGGGGCTGCACCACCCGTCGCCGATGACCTTGCGCCGGATACCGTACTGACAACCGAGCCGCAGCCTGTGCAAAAGCCCGGGATACTGGCGCTGACCAACGGCGGTATGCCGGGTTCGGCCTCGGCCCCTAAACCGGGGTTTTCCGCAAATGTTCCCGGCGTGCGTGTGGTGCGGCCCGAAAGTACAGCGCCCGGCGCGTCGGAAATGACGGAACCGGATGGTGTAACCGATGATGCGGCACCGGCGTTACAGCGCAACGCGGTTGCCTGTGCCAACCCGGAAGGCAAACCGTTGTTTTCGGTGATCCTGATCGACGACGGCAACCTTGATCGGGCGCAGATCACCGGCATTGGCTTTCCCATGACCGTCGCGCTGGATCCGACCCGCGCCGATGCGGCAACTGCCCAATCCACCTATCGCGCTGCGGGGCTGGAGGTGCTGATCCTGGCAACAACGCTGCCCGCCGGTGCCACCGCTTCGGATCTGGAAGTGACATTTCAAAGCCACTTTTCCAGCTTGCCTGGCGCGGTCGGGGTGCTGGACCTGCCGCTTGGCGGCTTTCAGGGCAACCGTATCGTGGCGCAACAGGTTGTGGCGATATTGGGTGAGGGCGGTTACGGGCTGGTTACCATCGACAAGGGGCTGAACCCGGCCTCGCAGGTGGCAGAGCGCGAAAAGGTCGCGCAGGCGCGGGTGTTTCGTGAACTGGATGGCACCGGGGAAAACCTGCCGACGATGCGCCGCTACCTGGACCGTGCCGCCTTTCGCGCCGCACAGGAAAGCGGCGTGGTGGTGCTGGGCCATGCCCGTGCCGAAACCTTGCAGGCGCTGGTGGAATGGGCTGCCGAAGGCCGCGCCGCCAACATGGCGCTATGCCCGGTTTCGGCGGTGATGACGGGGCAGTAGCACAAAACGCAGGTCGGACCGGCCCGCCTAACCGTTGCTGCGGTTCACGAACAGGCCGGCATCTTCGGCAGCCCGCTGCAAGGCGCGGGATTTGTTGACGGTTTCCTGCCATTCGGACTCGGGATCCGAGTCATAGACCACGCCACCCCCGGCCTGAATATAAAGCTTGCCATCCTTGAGCACCGACGTGCGCAGCGCGATGCACATATCCATTTCGCCGTTGGCAGCGAAATAGCCAACGCCACCGCCATAGATGCCGCGCTTTTCCGGCTCCAATTCATCAATGATCTGCATGGCGCGGACCTTTGGCGCACCCGATACGGTGCCTGCGGGCAGGCCCGCCAGCAACGCCGACAACGCATCCTCGCCATCGGCGATCTGGCCGACCACGTTGGATACGATATGCATCACATGGCTGTAACGCTCGATGATGAAGGTTTCGGTGGGGTGGACGGTGCCGACTTTGGCAACCCTTCCCACATCGTTGCGGCCCAGATCCAGCAGCATCAGATGTTCGGCGCGCTCTTTGTGATCGGCCAGAAGATCAAGCTCCAGCGCCTTGTCTTCCTCGGGGGTGGCACCCCGGGGCCTTGTGCCTGCAATCGGGCGCACCGTCACTTCGCCGTCGCGCAGGCGCACCAGAATCTCGGGGCTCGCACCGATGACCTGAAAGCCGCCGAAATTGAAAAAGAACATGAAGGGCGACGGGTTGGTGCGCCGCAGCGAGCGGTACAGCGCAAAGGGCGGCAGGGTGAAACCCTGGGTCCATCTTTGCGCGGGAACCACCTGAAAGATGTCGCCTGCCCGAATGTAATCCTTGGCTTTTTCCACGGCGGCCATATAGCCCGCCTTGGTGAAATTGGAAATGGCTTCGCTGCCGGGGGTGGCATCGCCAAGGCTGCGATGCTCACCGCCGGGCTGGCGTTCCAGATCACGAACGGCATCCATTACCCGCTCTGCCGTCTGGGCATAAGCGGCACGCGCACCAAGCCCGGAACTGACCCAGGCTGGTGAAACCACCGTTACCTCGCCCTTGACGCCATCCAGCACCGCCACCACCGTCGGGCGCAGCATCACGGCATCGGGCAGGCCGATCGGGTCGGGGTTCACATCGGGCAGATGTTCGACCAGCCGGATCATGTCATAGCCCAGATAGCCGAACAGTCCGGCAGCGATTGGCGGCAGATCGTCGGGCATCGCAATCCGGCTTTCGGCCAGCAGCGCGCGCAGGCTGTCAATCGGGTGGCCGGGCTCAGCGACAAAGGTCGCAGGGTCAAAGCGGGCCTGCCGGTTGATCGCCGCTTCGGTGCCGATGCAACGCCAGATCAGATCGGGCTTCATGCCCACCACCGAATAGCGTCCGCGCACTTCGCCGCCGGTCACCGATTCCAACATGAAGCTGTCTTTGCGCGCCTCCGCCAGTTTCAGCATCAGGGATACCGGCGTATCCAGATCGGCGGCCAAACGGGTTGTCACAACCTGATTAAAGCCGGCATTCCAGCCTGCTTCAAATTGCTCAAAAGTCGGGGACAGCGCCATCGGAAATCCGCTGCCCTATTGCATCTGCGCTTCAACAGCGCTGATCACCGCTTCGTCAAGTTGAATTCCGGCTTCGGCTTGCAGCGCCGTTGCAAACAGGTCGAACAGATCCCCGGCCAGGCTTTTCGACACCTGAGTGTTGATGTTGGCGCGCAGTTTGGCGGCATCAGAGCCATCCGTCGGTGCCAGTGTGTCAGCAGGCAAGATTTTTGCCAGCGTCACCAGCGTTACCTTGCCGGGTTCGTCGATGATCCGGCTTTCGCCCTCGGCCATCCTGAACAGGGTTTCCATCAGCGCAGCGGGGGCGCCCGCGATGGTGGCATCGCGTTTTTCGGGTTCGACCTGTTGGATCTTCAGGCCGGGTGTGTCTGCGCCTGTCCCAGCGGCAAGGGCTGCCTTGACCGCTTCTGCCCGCGCGGTCAGGCGGTTCTGGATATCGTCGGCGGTCCAGTCGGCGATCACGGCGTCCCGCACATCGGCCAGCGGTTTGATCTCGGCCGGTTTGGTACCATCCATGCGCAATGCTGCGATACCGCCATCACTCAGGTCGATTGCTTCGGGATAATCATCCGCCGTCGCCTTGTCCGCCGCTGCCCCAAATTCGGGATAGGCCGCCATCGGATCTTCGACACCGGCATAGTAATCCAGCGTGCCGGTTTCCATCGCGGTTTCATCGGCCACCTGTTCCAGCGTGGCACCAGAGGCCAGCCGGTCATTGATATCGTTGGCGCTTTCGGCGATCTGTTTGCGCGCGACATCCAGTGCCAGGTCGGTGCGCAACGCATCATGCACCTCGGCCAGCGAGGTTTCCTGCGCCGCCAGAATGCCGTTCATCCGGAACAGGGCAGGGCCAAGGCTGGACCCCAGCGGCCCGACGACACCCGGCACGGCCAGGGCGAAAACGGCATCACCCGCCGCGCCCAGATCGGGCTTGGCCATGTCACCCAGATCAATGTCGGTCAAGGTCAGCTTGCGCTCGGCCACCAGCGCTTCAAAGGTCACTTCGCCCGCATCCAGCCGGGCCTTGGCGGCGGCGGCTTCGGCTTCGGTGCCGAACACCAGCCGCTCGACCAGCCGCCGTTCGGGCTGCACATACTCAGCGATCCGGGCATCATAGGCCGCCTGGATATCCTCTTCTGGCACCGTCACCTGATCCACCAGCATTTCGGGCAACAGCTTGATATAAGTCAGGCTCTTGGCCTCGGGGCGGGTAAACGCCTCGGGGTGGGCGGTGTAATAGGCGGTGATCTGCGCCTCATCCGGGGCCATCGCCGGCGGGGTCAGGGAGGTGGCATCAAGGCTGACCCAGCTGAAGCCGCGTTTCTCCTCCAGATACGCGAAGATCACATTGGCATAGGCCGGTGGCGCGCCGACGCCGCTGACCACCCCGGTTTGCAGCAAGCCGCGTGCGGCTTCATCGCGCACCTGCGCCTCGAATTCCTTTTCGGTCAGGCCGTTCTGTTTCAGCGAAAAGGCATAGGTTTCGCGCTCGAAATTGCCATCAAGACCACGAAAGGCAGGTATCGCCAGCAATGCCGCCCTCACCCGTTCGTCACCCACCGAAATTCCCAGCCGAGCGGTTTCATTGTCGAGTGCTGCTTCGGTCACAATCTCGGTCCGGGCGGACCGGTCAATGCCAAGCGCCTGCGCCTGCTGAAAGGTCAGTTGCGTCCCGACCTGCTGGCCGAATTCATTCATCTTTTGGCGCAACATGCTGACATAGGCGTTGACCGAAATATCCCGGTCGCCGACCTTGCCGATGCTGCGAGCGCCGCTGCTGAAATTCTGCACGCCAAAGCCGCCAAGGCCAAGGACCAGAAGCCCCATCAGCACGTAAAGCACGGTGTTGCTTTTCTTGGAGCGGGCGAGACTGGCCATTCTATCCTCGGCTTTGCAAAACTCAGGCTCTGGTAATGGGTTGCGCAGGCTTGGGCAAGCGCTTCATCGCCGGGTCTTCTTCACCGGCACTTCATCATCGGCGCGGATGCTCAATGGCGGCCAGCCGGTCGAGCAGCCGGCCAATTCCCGCGCGGTTGATATTGGCAAAGGCAACGCGCAATTGCCGCGCGCCGGGCGCTGACCCTTGTGGGGTGAACATGGTCCCGGGCAGCAGCAGCACCCCGGCATCTGCCACCAGCGATTTGGCGAAGCTGTCGGACCCCATTGCGAACGGATGTTCGACATAGGCAAAGTATGCGCCACACCCCAACAGCCGCCAGCCCGGCAGGCGGTGAAAGCCCTGGGATACTGCGGCGCGGCGGTCCAGAATTTCAGCCCGTTCACCCGCCAGCCATTGGCCAAGGTTACGCATGCCCCACAGCGCCCCGCGCTGGCCAAGAGAGGAGGGGCAGATTGCCACGGTATCCAGAAACTTTTCCACCTCGTACAGGCGTTGTTCAGACGCAACCATCGCCCCGACCCGGTGCCCGGTCAGGCGGTAAGCCTTGGAAAAGCTGTAAAGCTGGATCAGCGTTCCGGGCCAGTCGGGATCGGTAAACAGATCATGCGGCGCACCGCTGCGGCTGTCGAAATCGCGGTAGGTCTCATCGACGATCAGCGCCAGCCCATGCGCCTGTGCCAGGTCGAAAAACCCGCGCAGAACCGCGCCCGGATATTCCACACCACCCGGATTGTTCGGGCTGACCAGCACGATGGCCCGGGTGCGCGGCGTGATCATCCGGGCTGCTGCTGCCGGGTCGGGGATCAGGCTGTCGCCGGTTTCAAGCGGCACAGCGCAGACGCCCTGCATATCCAGCCACATTTTATGGTTGAAATACCATGGGGTTGGCAGGATAACCTCATCCCCGGCCGCAGCGATTGTGGCCATGGCGGCGGTAAAGGCCTGATTGCAGCCTGCGGTGATGGCAATCTGCGAGGGCGCAATCTCGCCGCCATAGGCCGTTTGCCAGTGTGACGCCAGTTCTGCCCGCAATTCCGGCATTCCCAGCACCGGGCCATACAGATGGGCGCTGTCGTCATTCAGTGCGGCGTCTGCCAGCGCCTGCCGCAGGCCGAGCGGCGGGGCATCAACCGGCGCGGCCTGGCTGACATTGATCAGCGGGCGGTCGGCGGGAAAGCTGACCCCGTTCAACCAGCGCCGCGCCTCCATCACCGGGGGCGGAAAGGTGGCGCTCATATGCGGGTTGAGTGGTGTTGTCATGGATGAACCCCGGTTGCCGCAGACTTTCAGGCAAAGTTGCAGGACATGTTCCTATGCCTGTGCCCTGACCATCCGCAAAATGCTGCCTTCGCGCCAGACCAGAACGATCATCAGACTGTCCAACGCCGACAGGCCCAGCAAGATAACCGCGCCGTGGGCAAAGAACTCGAACAATTGATAGACCACAAATCCCGCAAGAACCACCATTGCCGCCGGATAGGCCCAAAGTTTCTTGCGCGCCAGCATCAGTACCAGCGTGAATTTCAGCGCGCCATGAGCCAAAAGATAGATGGAATAGAACTGCTGGGTGGCGATGGGAAAATTGTCGAAAACATGGCTGACCCATTGCGCCATGTCGTCGCCTGGGTCCTGCGCCAGTTCATGGCTGGTCATCCACGCGACCAGCGCCAGAAAGGCGTGGTTGGGCGTCAAAAGCAATCCCAGCCCACCAAGCGTTTCACCGGCGGCCAGCATGCCCTTTACCAGCAGACTCGCCTCAAACAGCCAGTGCAGCCAGCGGCCAACCGTACTCGTGGGGGGGGGCAACATGAACCGGATCAATCCTTGCCGCGAAACGGCTCCACATATTGCAATGCCATGTCCCACGGGAAAAAGATCCAGGTGTCCTGGCTGACCTCGGTGATGTAGGTATCGACCATCGGCCGGCCAGAGGGTTTGGCATAGACTGTGGCAAAATGCGCCCGGGGATAGAGCTTGCGCACCAGTTCAAGCGTCTTGCCGGTGTCGACCAGATCATCAACGATCAGAACGCCGGTACCGTCACCCATGATGGCGTCTTGCGGTGCCTTGATGACGCCGGGTTCGGTCTGGGACTGGTGGTTGTAGCTTTTCACCGAGATTGTATCGACGACCCTGATATCCAGTTCACGCGCCACGATCATCGCCGGGGCCATGCCGCCACGGGTTATCGCCACCACGGCGCGCCATGCTCCGTTATCGGGCCCCTGGCCATCCAGCCGCCAAGCCAGGGCGCGGCTGTCACGGTGGATCTGATCCCAGCTGACATGAAAGCCCTTTTCATGCGGCAAGCGGTCTTTCATTGCACGGCTTCCTTTGGCTCGGGTTTGCGCCCCGTTACCACATCAATATCGGGTGCATCCACCGCCTTCATCCCAACCACATGATAGCCTGCATCGACATGCAGCACCTCGCCGGTAACGCCCGACGACAGGTCAGACAGAAGATAAAGCGCGGATTTCCCGACCTCTTCCTGATCGACATTGCGGCGCAGCGGCGAATTCAGCTCATTCCACTTCATGATGTAGCGGAAATCGCCGATGCCACTGGCCGCCAGCGTTTTGATCGGCCCGGCGGAAATGGCGTTGACGCGGATGTTATCTTTGCCCAGATCCTCGGCGATATATTTTACCGACGCCTCCAGCGCCGCCTTGGCCAACCCCATCACATTGTAATGCGGCATCACCTTTTCTGCGCCGTAATAGGTCAGCGTCAGCAGGCTGCCGCCGTTCGGCATCATCGCCGAAGCGCGGGCGCAGACGGCGGTAAAGGAATAGACCGAAATATCCATCGTCATGCGGAAATTCGCGGCGGATGTATCGACATAGCGGCCGCGCAATTCGGTCTTGTCGGAAAACCCGATGGCGTGGACAACGAAATCAAGCGTGCCCCAGTCGGCTTTCAGGGCGGCGAACAGCGCATCCAGCGACCCCTCATCTGAAACATCGCATTCCAGCATGCGCGTCATGTTGATCGAGGCGGCCAACGGTTCCACCCGCTTTTTCAGCGCTTCGCCCTGATAGGAAAAGGCAACCTCCGCTCCGGCGTCGGCGCAGGCCCTGGCGATGCCCCAGGCGATGGATTTGTCGTTGGCCAGACCCATTATCAATCCGCGTTTGCCGCGCATCAGTCCGTTCGACATCCAATACCCCATCCGCTTTGCCGGTTGGGCAGCATTAGGCCATTGCGTGGGTTGCATCAAGGGCGGCGGGGTGCCATCCATCGGCGGAGCGGAACGGCTGTTGCAGGAGGGCAGGTCATGGCGGACCGAAACGGGATCTTCGCGGGCGACGATCCCCTTGCCATCGCGCAAGGCTGGCTGGCCGAAGCGGAAAAGCTGGAACCCAATGACGCCAATGCCATGGCGCTGGCAACAGTAGATTCCGCAGGCCTGCCCAATGTCCGGATGGTGCTGCTGAAGGACATCGAGGCGGATGCCTTTGTATTTTATACCAACTACGGCTCGCAAAAGGCGGTGGAGGTCGAGGGGGCGGGCAAGGCGGCCTTTGTGCTGCATTGGAAATCGCTTCGCCGCCAGATCAGGGTGCGGGGTACGGTGACACGCGAGGAGGGGGGGCAGGCCGATGCCTATTATGCCTCGCGGTCATTGCAAAGCCGGCTCGGGGCCTGGGCCTCGGCACAATCGAAACCGCTGGGGTCGCGGCTTGCGCTGATGGCAGAGGTGGCGCGGGTGACGACCCAACAGGGTGCCAACCCGCCCCGCCCGCCGTTCTGGGGCGGCTTTCGGATCCGGCCGCTGGAGATCGAATTCTGGGCCGATGGGGTATTCCGCCTGCATGACCGCTTTCAATGGCGGCGCGATGATCCGGCAGCGGCCTGGCAAATCAACCGTCTAAGCCCGTAACTTCACGCTTCGTGAAATACTAACCACTGCCTGCATGCTGCTTTTCGCTTGAAACCGGCGGGCTGATGCGCCCTAGTCGCACCAACGAAGCCGTGACTGGGGATGAACGGTGAGATGACAGAAGAAGAAACGATCCCGCGTCGGGTGCGCGGGCAGGTCAAGTGGTTTGATCCTGCCAAGGGTTTTGGGTTTGTGGTCGCTGACGACGGGGGGGGTGATATCTTGCTCCATGCCAATGTCTTGCGAAACTTCGGCCAAAGCTCGGTAGCCGACGGTGCCGGGATCGAGGTGACGGTACAGGAGACCCAGCGCGGGATTCAGGCGCTTGATGTCCTGTCAATCACCCCGCCAGAGGGCGGCGGCGGGCCGGTGGTGGATGATCTGGCCGAAATGTCGGCCGCCGAGATTGCCGCCCTGCCGTTGGAACCTTCCCGGATAAAATGGTTCGACAAGGCCAAGGGCTTTGGTTTCGGAAACGTGTTTGGACGGCCCGAAGATGTGTTCATACATATCGAAGTGTTGCGCCGGTCGGGTCTTGCCGACCTGCAACCGGGCGAAGCGGTGGCGCTTCGCATCACCGAGGGCAAGAGGGGCCGGATGGCCATGCAGGTTCTGTCATGGGAAAGTGGCGCACGCGTTCGAAGCTGATGGTCGTCGTTTGGCTGCTTGCGGGCGCAGTTCTGGCAGCAGGGCCGGGTCTGGCGGAAGGCTGCACCGAAAACCGGGTCGAACTGCGCGGTCCCTGGGGGCAGGCGCAGTTCAGCGTGGAAATTGCCGACAGCCCGGAAGAACGGGCAAAGGGGCTGATGTTTCGCAAAAGCATGCCACGCTCTGCCGGGATGCTGTTCCGATACGAATCGCCGCAGCCTGCCAGTTTCTGGATGAAAAACACCCTGATCCCGCTGGATATGCTGTTTGCCGACGAAACCGGTCGGGTGCGGCATATTCATGCCGGCGCAGTGCCGCATGATACCACACCGATCCCCGGGGGGGCCGGTATTTTGCTGGTGTTGGAAATCAACGGCGGTCTGGCAAAGCTGATGCGGATCAGCGAAGGGTCGGAACTGCGAACTCCCTTGCTGGATCAGGGCAAGGCGCTCTGGCCCTGTTCGCCCTAAGCGGGGGCTTCCCAACCCGGCGCAACCGCTATAGGTAGGCCGCAGTCGGGGCGTAGCGCAGTCTGGTAGCGCATCTGGTTTGGGACCAGAGGGCCGTAGGTTCGAATCCTATCGCCCCGACCACAGCACACAGCCATTTCCTTGAACGCTTGCAGTTTCGTCACAGGTCATGCCGGTTGCGTGGCAGGGTACTTTGCCCCGGCAAACGCCGTAAACGCAGACCGCTAATCTTCACCCGACACCTCAACCCTGCAGGGTAAGCCACGGCAGATCAGCCGGTTTTTGCGATTCCGTATTTCCCAACCATTGGCCCGCGGAATGCCAGCAAGCCTCCTGGTCAAGCAGTCCATGGGCTACCCGCCAACACCGCGCACGTTCGTCAACTGAAAAAACCGGTGGGTAAGTCACATTTTCCAATTGACCGGGGGGGCGAACATACGCCAGTTTGTGCGAGTTGAGCGGATCGCTACAAGATATAGTGGTCTGGATGAGGGGAAGACGGAAATCCACGGCACGCACTCGCTGCGCCATCCTGTGCAAGCACACAGGAACGGATGACCTATGCCCCTGTCTGGCCCGGAAAACCGCGCGACACCAAAAAGATGCAAGAAACGACGGGGCAGTATCATGAAGATCGAACGCAAAATCACCAGTGCCAGCGTTCCGGCCTATGCCGGCGTGGAGTTCACCACCACTGTTTCAGAGATTCGCAACCCTGACGGAACCGTGGTGTTTCGCAACGAGGCTGTCGAGGTTCCGGCCGGCTGGACGCAGGTCGCTGCCGATGTGCTGGCGCAGAAGTATTTCCGCAAGGCAGGCGTTGCGGCGCGACTGAAGCCGGTCAGGGAAAAGGGCGTGCCGGATTTCCTGTGGCGCTCGGTTCCTGATGAAGAAGCACTGGCGGCGCTGCCCAAGGCCGAGCGCTTTGTCGGCGAATCTTCGGCTCGGCAGGTCTTTGACCGGATGGTCGGCGCCTGGACCTATTGGGGCTGGAAGGGCGGCTATTTCACCAGCGAACCCGATGCCCGCGCCTATTTCGACGAAATGCGGGTGATGCTGGCCCGCCAGATGGCGGCACCGAACAGCCCGCAATGGTTCAACACCGGCCTGCACTGGGCCTATGGCATCGACGGCCCGTCGCAGGGCCATTTCTATGTGGATTTCAAGACCGGCAAGCTGACCAAGTCGGAAAGCGCCTATGAACATCCGCAGCCGCATGCCTGTTTCATCCAGTCGGTTTCCGATGATCTGGTGAATGAGGGCGGGATCATGGATCTGTGGGTCCGCGAAGCGCGGCTGTTCAAGTATGGCTCTGGCACCGGTACCAACTTTTCATCCCTGCGTGGTGAGGGCGAAAAGCTGTCGGGCGGCGGCAAATCGTCGGGCCTGATGGGGTTCCTGAAGATCGGTGACCGGGCAGCGGGCGCGATCAAATCGGGCGGCACCACGCGGCGTGCGGCCAAGATGGTGATTTGCGACATGGATCACCCCGATATCGAGGCCTTCATCAACTGGAAGGTCATCGAGGAACAAAAGGTTGCCTCGCTGGTGGCGGGATCGAAGCTTCATTCGGTCAAGCTGAACGAGATTTTCGCGGCAATTGCCGGCTGGGATGGGTCGATTGCAGATGCGACGGATCCGGCAAAGAACGGTGCGTTGAAACGCACCCTACGCGACGCGAAAAGAGAAATGATCCCTGAGACTTATACCGCACGCATCCTGCAATATGCCCGGCAAGGCTATACCTCCATCGAGTTTCCGACTTATGATACCGATTGGGATTCCGAGGCGTACATCACCGTTTCGGGCCAGAATTCCAACAACTCGGTCCGGGTGACGGATGCTTTTCTGAAAGCGGTAAAGGATGATGCAGACTGGGCGCTGATCCGCCGCACCGATGGCAAACTGCACAAGTCGGTCAAGGCGCGCGAATTGTGGGACCAGATCGGCCATGCCGCCTGGGCCTGCGCTGATCCCGGCATCCAGTATCATGATACGGTCAACGCCTGGCACACCTGCCCGGAGGATGGCCCGATTCGCGGGTCAAACCCCTGTTCGGAATATATGTTTCTGGATGATACCGCCTGCAATCTGGCGTCGATGAACCTGCTGACCTTCTTTTCCGGCGGCAAGTTCGATGCAGAAACTTATATGCACGCCACCCGCCTGTGGACGCTGACGCTGGAAATATCGGTCACAATGGCGCAGTTTCCCTCGCGCGAAATCGCGCAGCGGTCCTATGATTTCCGCACGCTGGGTCTGGGCTATGCCAATATCGGCGGGCTTCTGATGAACATGGGGCTGGGCTACGACAGCGACGCGGGGCGGGCCATGTGCGGCGCGCTGACCGCGCTGATGACCGGGGTTTCCTATGCCACCTCGGCCGAAATGGCTGGCGAACTGGGGCCGTTTCCCGGCTATGCCCGCAATGCTGCCCATATGCTGCGGGTGATCCGCAACCACCGCCGCGCCGCCTGGGGCATGACGGATCATGAGGCGGTGAATGTTGCCCCAGTGGCATTGGATCAGGTGAACTGCC
>Ga0105049_10000595_pt1 | contig 40237 bp, 31 predicted proteins | sample MAT06_FD_78087 | JGI IMG/M metagenome (GOLD analysis project Ga0105049, IMG submission 78087) | Freshwater microbial communities from Lake Fryxell liftoff mats and glacier meltwater in Antarctica - MAT-06 | ecosystem: Environmental > Aquatic > Freshwater > Ice > Liftoff microbial mat | place...
AGGAGGCAGCCCGCATCGCCCGGGAGTTTCCGTTGGCGGCAATCATGCTCGAGCCGATCGTGGGGAACAGCGGATTCATCGAGCCGCTCCCCGACTTTATCCCCGGATTGCGGAAGATCGCTGACGAAACGGGGGCCTTGCTCGTCTTTGATGAAGTCATGACCGGTTTCCGTATCGCCTTCGGCGGCGCGCGCGAGCGCTTTGGTGTCACCCCTGATCTCACGGCCTTGGGCAAGGTGATCGGCGGGGGGCTGCCGGTGGCGGCCTATGGTGGCCGACGTGAGCTGATGCAGAACGTGGCGCCGACGGGCAAGGTGTATCAGGCCGGCACGCTATCGGGGAATCCGTTGGCGATGGCGGCGGGTCTCGCCACGCTTGGCGCGCTCACGCAGAGCGTGCACGACGGCATCACTGCGCAGACGGCGGTGCTGGTGCAGGGCATGCGCGACATCGCGGCGCGCCGTGGCGTGCCGTTCTCGGCCAACCATTCCGGATCCATGTGGGGTTTCTTCTTCCGCGATGAACCCGTGCACACGTACGACGACGCCAAGTTGTCGGACACCGTGCTGTTCAAGCGGTTCTTTCATGCGGCGCGCCGCCGTGGCGTGTCGCTCGCGCCGTCGGCGTTCGAGGCAGCGTTCATGTCGTCGGCCCATGGCGATGCGGAAATCGCCGACACACTGACCCGACTCGACGACGCGCTGGGCGCGGCTGTCGCGAAACGGGACTAGCTCAGGAGTCCATGCGCGCGCTCATCGCTGGTGCCTTCGGTACGCTCGTGGCCGCCGCCGCCTTCACGGTGGCGTGCGCGCCTCGCGGGGGCACCACTGGCCCCCCCGCCGTTCGTGCGGGTTCGACCACGGGTGAGGCGCACGGACGATTGGGCGGACGCGACCGGATGGCGCGCATCGCGTTGGCCGGGAAGGCGCTACGGGCGTCGGTGTCGGCCACCGGGCGGTGGCGGATCGACGAGCAGAGTGGGCGCACGAAGTTGGTGACCGGCCAAGGGGCCGAGAACTGGCGGATCGAGCAGAATGGCGGGTTACTGCGCGTGGCCGGCGACAACGGCGATGCCACGCCGTGGCGCGAGGGGCCGTTCGTGGCCCGCGCATCCGATGGGGGGTCCACGCTGCGCTACGAGAATCGGCGCTATCGCGGCGAACTCTGGTTCACGCCCACCGACAGCGGCATTCTGGTGGTCAATCGCCTGCCGGTAGAGGATTACCTGCGCGGTGTGGTGCCGATCGAACTTGGCACGCGTCAGCCGGGAGATCGAGCAGCACTCGAGGCACAGGCGATCGCGGCGCGGAGCTATGCATACATCCGTGTGCCTTCGGACGTGTCGGTCGAGCCGCGGTTGGGGTGGCACATGGTGGCCACGGTACAGAATCAGGTGTACGCCGGAATGGATGTCGAAGCCCCGATCGTGAACGAGGCGATCGACCATACGGCCGGGCTGGTGCTCCGCTACGACGGGCTGCTGGTCGACGCGCCCTACTACTCGTCGTGCGGCGGACGGACGGCCGCGCCGAGGGAATCGTGGCGGGACGTCCGCGAGGAACCGTATCTGCAGTCGGTAGACGATACCGATCCGCGGACTGGGCGCCCCTACTGCGACATCTCGCCCAGGAACCACTGGACGGCGGAGTTCGACGAGGGGCAGCTCGCCGAAACGGTGCGGCGGGCTCTGGTGGCCGCTGGTGCCCGCGATCCGCGTCCCGGTGTGGTCACGGAGATGCGTGTGGAGGGTCGGACCGCGTCCGGTCGCGCCACGGCGCTGGTGCTGCGTACGGATCGCGGCGATGTGACGGTGCGCCACAACCAGATTCGCAATGTGTTGCGTGATGCGCGTGGCGCGATCCTGTCCAGCACGTATTTTTCAGTCGACCGGGAATCCCGTGCTCGTGGACACTTGTCTGGTGTCACCCTGCGCGGCCACGGCAACGGCCACGGAGTCGGGATGTGTCAGTGGGGAGCGATCGGCCGGTCACGGGCCGGCATCGACGCTCGCACCATCCTGCGTCATTACTATCCGGGGACCGTCGTCGGGTTCGCCGACTGATCTGTCATCTCTGGAGGCGTGAATGAAAGACGGCGTCCGTATCGCCGTCGTCGGCACGGGTGCAATTGCCCAGCTGACGCACATCCCTGTTCTGTCCAAGCTGCGCGGTGCCAAGCTGGTCGCGCTGTGCGACAACGATGCGGCCAAGGCGCGCGGGCTGGCCGATCGCTTCGACGTGCCCGACGTGTTCACCGACTTCGAGGAACTGCTCGACATCGACGAACTCGACGCGGTCATCATCGCCACGCCCAATCATCTGCACGAGCCGCACGTGCTGTCGGCACTGCGTGCCAAGCTGCACGTATTGTGCGAACGCCCGTTGTCGCTCACCACGCGCGGCATCGAGCGATGTCTGTCGGCGGCGCAGAAGGCCGATCGCCGATTGGTGGTGGGGCACAACCATCGGTTCCGCTCCGATGTCCAGGCGCTCGATCAGTTCATCCGCAACGCGGAGCTGGGCGAAGTCACCTCGATTCGTGCCGGCTCGCTGCAAGTGAAGCGGACGGCCGATGGCTGGCGCAATCGTCGCGCCGAGTCGGGTGGCGGCGTCTTTCTCGAGCACGGGTTCCCGTTGCTCGATCTCGCCATGTGGCTGGCCGACGGCCCCAATCCGATCCGCGTCGTGTCGTCGATGCGTCGTGGTCGCGCGGCCGGTTCGGTGGAAGACGCGATGCAGGTGTTCCTCGAGTGTGAGAACGGTCTGGTGCTCAACATCGATGTCTCGTGGTCGTACGTGGGCAATGAAGATCGCTGGTGGTTCGAAGTGCATGCGACGCGTGGCTCCGCGCGATTGGCGCCGATGCGGATCACCAAGGAACTGAACGGTCGTGCCGTCGACGTGTCGCCCTCGGGCGCCGCGGCTCGGGAAAGTCCGTTTCTGCAGAGCTACCGCGCAGAAATCGCGCACTTCCTCGCGGTGATCAACGGCGAAGCGCCGTACGAACCACCCACCGATCAGATACTGGTGCAGAAGGTGGTCGAGGCGATCTACAAAGCCGCCGACGACGGGAAAGAGATCCGCTTCTGATGGCGGTGACGGTGGTTCGGCGTGCCTTGGCGGCCACGATGCTGATGGCCTCGTCGGCTGGGCTGTTGAGGGCTCAGACGGCACAAACGCCGCCGCCGCCCGCCCCGGGTGTGTCGGCAACGCTCGACAGTGCACGGGCCGAACGTGGTGCGCGCATGTCGGTGGCGATCATCACGTACGGGCCGGGCGAGTTCGTGTTCGAGAAATTCGGACACATCGCGCTCGCGCTCACGGACAGCAGTACGGGTCAGGACATCGCCTTCAACTGGGGCATGTTCGACTTCAATCAGCCGAATTTTCTCGCGCGCTTCCTCACTGGCGACACCAAGTACTGGATGGCTGGTTACCGTACGGCGGATTTCAACGCCGCGTACATGGCTGAGAATCGGTCGATCCGCAAACTGCAGCTGCAGCTCAGCCCCGCGCAGCGCGGCGCGATCGCCGACTACGTGACCTGGAATGCGCAGGACGCGAACAAGTACTATCGCTACGATTACTACGCCGACAACTGCGCCACGCGCGTGCGTGACCTGTTGAACTGGGCGCTGAACGGGCAACTCGACGCGCCGTTTCGGGCGCCGGGCAGCGGTCGCACGTGGCGCAACGAAACCGCGCGCATCACCGCCAGCGATCCGCTGGTGTATCCCGGCATTCAGATCGCGCTCGGACGCAACGCGGATCACACGCTCAGCAAGTGGGAAGAGTCGTTTCTCCCCGAGCTGTTGGCGAATCACCTCGCCGCGCTGACGGTGACCGATGCCAGCGGAGCCCCGGTGAAGCTCGTCACGAGTGACGCGGTAATGTTCACCGCCGATCGCCCCCCGATGCCCGACGAGGCACCGTCGCGGGTGCCGATGGCGCTGGTACTCGGCCTCGTGCTCGCGGCGCTGGTGGTGCTGTTGGCCGGTGTCCGCGCGGGTGTCGCGCGCTTCGTGCTCAGCGCTTTCGCCGCACTCTGGTTCGGGGTCGGTGCGCTGCTCGGCACCGCACTGCTACTGGCGGGCACGGTCACAAAGCATAAGCCGTATATGGGCGACAATCTTACCGTGCTGCAACTGCATCCGCTCATGCTCGTCGCCGCGGTGGTCGTCACGATGGCCCTCTGGCGTGGCGTGCGTGGTCGTGCCGCGGTCGGTGTTTCGGCGCTGGTCGCGCTACTGTCGGTCGTCGGGCTGGTGCTGCAGCTCGTGCCGGCGTTGTCGCAGCAGAGTGGCGTGGTGGTGGCGGTGATCGTGCCGGTGCACATGGCCTTCGCGATCGCGATGCTGCGCCTACCGTTGCAGATTCCCTCGCGCGCGGCACGCGCCCGGCGATGACAGCAGCCCGCATCGCGGTCGGCATTGACGTGGGCGGGACGTTCACCGACCTCGCCGCGTTGCATGCCGATGGCACGGTGCATACGTCGAAGGTGCTGAGTGTCGCGAATGATCGCGCGGTCGGCGTGCTCGAGGCACTGCGTGTGGCCTCGCTGAACGGCTCACAGATCGCGCACATCGCGCACGGTACCACGGTGGTCACCAACCTGTTGCTCGAACGCGCGGGTGCCCGCGTGGTGGCCTGCGCCACTGCCGGATTCACCGATCTGCTCGAGCTGCGCCGACAGGAGCGCGCGGCGCTGTACGACCTGGCCAAGCATCACCCGCGTCCGCTGGTGGAACCAGCACAGGTGATTCCCGTGCGTGAACGGATCACGCCCGAGGGCGTTACGCTGGCGCTGACCGAAGAGGCGATCACCGAGGTGGTCCACGCGGTGAAGGCGCAGCATCCGGAGACCGTGGCGATCACGTTGCTGCACGCCTACGGCGATCCGTCGCACGAGCGCACACTGCGCGATGCACTTCGCGCGGCGTTGCGTGACGCCGGACTCGCCGTCGATGTGGTGTGCTCGCACGAAGCGTTGCCGGAGATCCGCGAGTACGAGCGCATGGCGACGACCGTAGCCGAGGCCTATGCCCGACCGGCGGTGCGCCGGTATCTGTCGGGGCTTTCCGAGCGGTTGGCGCAGCATGGCTATCCGGCGCCGCGCGTGATGACGTCGGCGGGTGGCACATTGTCGGCGCACGATGCCGCGTCGCATGCGGCGTCGCTGGCCTTGTCCGGCCCCGCCGGCGGCGTCACGGGCGCGGCGGCGATCGCCCGCGCCCTTGGCGTGTCGCGGGCACTCACGATCGACATCGGCGGTACCAGTGCCGATGTGGGCTTGGTGGACGATGGTGAGCCGCTCGTTGAGCGCGGTGGTGCGGTGGCTGGCGTGCCGATTGCCTTGCCGCGCGTACTGGTGGAAGCGGTGGCCGCGGGTGGTGGTAGCATCGCGTGGCTCGACGACGGCGGTGCGCTGCGCACGGGGCCGATGAGCGCCGGCGCCTCGCCTGGTCCGGCCGCGTACGGTCGCGGCGGTGTTCGTCCCACCGTCACCGATGCCCATGTGGTGCTGGGCACGATTGCGCCGGGCGAGTGGAGTGGCGGCGTGCACATCAGTCTCGAACGTGCACGGGCGGCGGTCGATACTATCGCGGCGCCGCTTGGTGTGTCGCTGGAACGGGCGGCCGACGCGATCATCGCCACTGCCGACGCCACGATGGCACGCGCCCTGCGCCGCGTGTCGGTGGAGCGCGGGGTTGATCCGCGAGACGTGCCGCTCATTGCCTTCGGTGGTGGCGGTCCACTGCATGCGTGTGGACTGGCTGAGCGGTTGGGCATGCGACAGGTGATCGTGCCGCCACATGCCGGCGTGCTGAGCGCCGTTGGACTGGCGTTGGCCCCCGAGCGCCGTGAGTCGCTCGTGAGCGTGATGCAACGCGCCGATGTGCTCACGACCGCGTCACTGCGCACGCGACTCGAGGCTCAAGCGCTGTCGTTGCGCGGCGAGGACGACGACGAGAACGCCGTCGCCCTGGAGGTCCGCTGGTGGCTGCGCGCACGCTACGAAGGGCAGGGGTATGAGCTCGACATCCCCGTACAACCCGGCGACACGCCAGTGGCGGTAGCGGAACGGTTCGTGGCGCGACATGATCAACGGGCAGGCTTTGTGCTCAACCGGCCGGTGGAGTTCATCAGCGCACGCGCCACGCTCAGCGGTGCGCCATGGCCGGTGCACTTTGCTCGCCCGAGGCGCGATGGGCGGTTGCCGACTACTGATGTGGACGATGGACGCGCCATGGCGCGGGTACTCGAGGGTCCGACGGTCGTACGACTGCCGGATGCGACCATGCGAATCGCGCCCGGCTGGACAGCGCGAGCGCTGGAAATCGGAGGATGGATGCTGGAGCAGCAACAACGATGACAATGTCGACGACGACGCATATCGGACGCATTCTCGGCACGCCGGTGCCGATGCTTATGCCGCTGGACGGCCCTGTGCATGTGCTGCTGGTGGGCGAAGCACCTGGCCCGCGCGGCGCCGACAAGAGCGGCGTGCCGTTTCTCGGCGACGCGGCGGGCAAGGTGCTCTACGACGTGCTGGTGCGATTGGGCGCTATGACGCTGCCGCCGGAGATCGATCGCATGGAGTGGGATGGCTCCCTGTTCGTGGCGAGCGGTGTCGTCCCGATCGCGCAGGGGGTGGCGCTGGGGAACGCCTTCGACCGCTGTCCCACCGACGACGGAGCAACCTTTCGCGCGCCCATGCGATCGGAGCTCGAGGGCACCGCGAACCTGACGCGACTGACGCGCGATATCACCCTTCTGCGTGGGCGCGGACTGAAAGGGATCGTGACGCTCGGTCGCGTGGCGACGCGCACCATCGACACGCTGTTCAAGCGCACACCGATGCCGGAGATGGCGCGTCGCGCGTTGCCGCACCCGTCGGCACAGGGCCTCTTGTCGATGGCCCCCGATCGCGGCAAGGGCGCGAAGATGGCGGATTTGCAGGAGGCCTGGATGGTGCGCTGTCAGTACGCGATTCTGCAGGCGGGCTATCCCGCGCCCGGGCCTGCCCAGTCGTGACGCACGCGCACACGCACACGCGCACGCGTTTCGACGCGCTCGAGCTCACGGTATTCTCGCAGGGCGTCGCCATGCTCGCCGAGGAGATGGGTGGACTGCTGGAGCGCAGCAGCATTTCGCCGAACATCCGCGAGCGTCGTGATGCCAGCTGTGCGTTGTTCGATGCCGCTGGACGCATGGTGGCGCAGGCGGCGCACATTCCCGTGCACCTCGGCGCGATGCCGGAGTCGGTAGCGGCCGTGCGTGCCTGCGGCGCGGCACCGGGCGATGTGTTTCTGCTGAACGATCCTTCGCATGGTGGGTCGCATCTTCCCGACCTCACGATGGTCGAGGTGATCGCTGACGCGCACGATGCCCAGCGCATCATCGGCTTCGCGGCCGTGCGCGCCCATCACGCCGATGTGGGTGGCATGAGTCCGGGCAGCATGCCGTTCGGCGCGACCGAGCTGTTTCAGGAAGGCATCATCGTGCCGCCGGTGCGTATCGAGCGCGGGGGTGTAGCGCAGGACGACGTCATGCGGCTCGTGCTCGCCAACGTGCGTACACCCGAGGAGCGTGAAGGGGATTTGCGCGCACAACGGGCGGCCTGCGCGGCGGGGCGCACCGGATGGCAGGCGCTGTATACAAGGCTCGGGGCCGACGCGCTGGGCGCTGCGGTGAATGCGCTGCTCGACTACACCGAGCGCCGCGTGCGCGCGCGACTGGAGCTGTTGGAAGGCGCCGAAGCGCGCGCGGCCGATGCGCTGGAAGGTGATGGTGTGAGTGACGCACCGATTCCGGTCGTGGTGCACGTGCGCGTGCAGCACGCCACGCTGCATCTCGATCTCACCGGTACGTCACCGGCCGTCCGTGGGAACGTGAATGCACCGCCTGCGGTGGCGCGCGCGGCAGCCGTGTTCGTGCTGCGTGTGCTGTGCGACGACGATGTCCCGGTGAACGACGGTGTCGCGCGTGCGCTCGTGCTCACCATTCCCGACGACTGCGTGGCCAATGCGAAGCGGCCGAGCGCGGTGGCGGCCGGAAACGTGGAGCTCTCGCAGCGCATGACCGATGTGTGCTTCGCGGCGCTATCGGCGGCGGCCGAAAGCATCGGTGTGCATGATTTGCCCATTCCTGCCTGTGGTCAGGGCACGATGAACAACATCACGCTCGGCGCACCCGGGTGGAGCTTCTATGAAACGCTCGGGGGCGGGCAGGGCGGCAGTGCGCGTGGCGACGGCCCCGACGCCGTGCACGTGGGCATGAGCAACACCCGCAACACACCGGTGGAATCGCTCGAGCGCGCGTATCCGCTACGAATCGTGGAGTACTCCGTACGGCGTGGCAGCGGTGGCGCCGGTGCCAGCCGCGGTGGTGAGGGCATCGTGCGTCGTTATCAGGCCATGGTAGCGTGCACGGCCACGCTGCTCACCGAACGTCGTCGGGTGGCCCCACCGGGGGCCAACGGCGGCCACGATGCGCAGCCCGGACGCAATCTGCTCAACGGCGAACTGCTGCCGGCCAAGTGTCGCGTGAGTATGAACGCGGGGGACGTACTGACGATCGAAACGCCGGGCGGTGGTGGGTGGGGAGTGGCGTAGGCGCCCTCGTGGCTACCGCACGACCCGTAGCTCCGAACTTCTACTCAAACTCGAGACTCACGTGAGTCTCGAGTTTCGAGTTTTGAGTTTCGAGTCGTGAGTGATTTGGCCGGGCGCACGAATCGGTGCGCCTCACACCGATAGCGCCAACCCTTCCCACGCTGCCAGCACGCGTAGCGCACTGCCTGCCTGCGTCACCATCGCGCGGCTCTCCTCCACCATCCGCTCCACCGCGTCGTCGTCACGATCGGGATGATGGTGAAAGAGCACCAGCATGCCCGCGCCGCATTCGATCGCCAAGCGCGTGGCCTCGGGTGACGACGAATGGCCCCACCCGACATGGTGGTGCAGCTCGGCGTCGAGGTAGGTGGCGTCATGCACGAGTACGGGCACGTCGCGCAAGAACGCCGTCAGCCGCGCGCGCCACGCCTCCAAGTGTGGTGAGCTATCGGCGTAGGCCAGCTCGTTGTCCGGCGCGTAGGCCACCGCCGGCCCCTGCGCGTCGTCGATCCGCAGCACGGCGGCTTCACCGGGATGCTGCGCGGCGAATCGATGCACGTGTGAGGTGCCGACGTGGCGCGCCGCAGAATGCTCCCAGTCGTTCACGCGGAGCCGACTGCGAATGCCGTCGACGTACGGAAACATCGGTGGCGACAGCAGGGCATCGACGAACGACTGCAACGACGTGATCTCGCCGTCGCCGCAATACAGCTGCACTTCACGCGCCTGAGATAGGAGCGGCGCGAAGTGCGACAATCCGAGCACGTGATCACTGTGCCGATGGGAGAGAATGATGTGCGACGTGCTCTCGTCGCCGTCGCTCATCAATTGCGCGCCCAAAGCGCGGATACCGGTGCCGGCATCGAGTATCAGCAGGCCGCCGTCCGCCGCGCGAACTTCCACGCACGGGGTGTTGCCGCCGTAACGCACGGTGCGCGGTCCCGGACTGGGACAGGTACCTCTGGTTCCCCAGAAGCGTATCCGGAACCGCGGCGTGACCCCCGACGGCATCAGCGACGCAAGCCGAAATCAGCCGCGCGGACGCGAACGCGACTCGACCGCCGCCCGATCCACGATCGTGACCACGCGACGCTGCACAGAGATGAGTCCCTTCTCCTGAAACTCGGCCATCGCGCGCGACACCGTCTCGCGGCTGGCGCCGATCATCTGCGCAATCGTCTGGTGTGTGAGCTGCTTCACGAGCGTGGCCGGCTCTCCGGGCGTGGCATGCTCCAGCAGCACCTTCGCAACACGCCCCGGCACGTCGAGCAGGACCAAGCTGCCGATCGTCCCGTCGGCCTGACGCAAACGTCGTGAGAGCTCGACCATGAGTCCCCACGCCACCTGTGGGCTCATCTCCACCTGGCGACGGAAATCCGCGCGGCGCAGCACCAGGAGACTGGACGGCTGCGTGGACACGACGTGGGCCGATCGTGGCCGGCCGTCGATCAGCGAGAGCTCGCCGAAATGGTCGCCCACGTTGAGAACGTTGAGAATGACTTCCCGGCCGTCGTCGCCGATGAGGACGACTTTGACTTCTCCGGAGCGCACCACGAACAGCGCGTCGCCGGGATCGCCTTCGGTGACGATCATCGCCCCTTTGGCAAACCGCTGCTCACGGGTGAGCTCGGCGAATCCACGCACGGCGGACCGCTCGAGCTCGCGAAACAGCGGGACCGTGGAGAGAAAGTCGGTGATTCGATCGAGCGAAACGCTCGTCGAAGGGGGCGTGAATCGCAGAGGCGTCGTTCCGAACGTAACCATCGTGTGTCACCTCGGGGCCGGTGCCCTCGCGGGTGCTCCGTGAAGGTACCAAGGTGGAAGAAGGAGGTAAGCGGACAGCCGAGGCCTCCGAACCTGCTCTGGATCGCATAACACGGTTATCTTTCAGTGATACCCGCAACGTCCGCGTAGGTCCGCGCTTCGGTCGAGTTTCCCGACCCGCGCGAAGACTACGATGCAGGTCACGTGCCTCGCCGTGACCGGCATCACGAAGACTCACGAACTCGAGCACACTCACTCAATGCTGACCCATCTTCGCGACCGCATGGCCGACGCGCTGCGTCGCGCCACCGAAGTGGAGCAGTTGCTGGCGGATCCGGAAACGGTCAAAGACGCGCCACGGCTTGCTGCACTCGGCCGCGAGCACCATCGACTGGCTGAGGTCGTCCGGAAGGTGAACCGCTACAGGAAGGCTGAGGCGGAGCTCACCGACGCCCGTGACATGGCCAACGGGGACGACGCGGATTTCGCCGCCGAGGCCAAGGCCGAGGTCGAGCGTCTCGAACTGGAGTGCACCACGCTCGAGAAAGCGCTGCTGCCGCTGCTCATTCCGCGCGATCCGCTCGATGACCGTCCGGCCATCTTCGAATTGCGGGCGGGCACCGGCGGCGATGAAGCGGCGCTCTTTGCCGCCGACCTGCTCCGTATGTACACGCGCTTCATCGAGCGGAAGGGATGGCGCATCGAGGGTATTTCGTTCTCCGACGGGACGCTCGGCGGGGTGAAGGAAGCGGTGTTCAAGGTGATGGGCGACGGGGCGTTCGGCCTCTTGCGCTGGGAGTCGGGCGTGCATCGCGTGCAGCGCGTGCCGGCGACGGAATCGCAGGGACGCATTCACACGTCGGCGGCCACGGTGGCGGTGCTGCCTGAAGCGGAAGAAGTGGACGTGAAGATCGAAGACAAGGATCTGCGGATCGACGTGTTCCGCTCGTCTGGACCGGGTGGGCAGAGCGTGAACACCACCGACTCGGCGGTGCGCATTACGCATATTCCGACCGGCCTCGTGGTGTCGCAACAAGATCAGAAGTCGCAGCTGCAGAACAAGGCCAAGGGCATGGAAGTGCTGCGGGCGCGATTGCTCGACTTGCGGTTATCCGAGCAGGAAGCGGAGCGGTCGCGCATGCGCAAATCGCAGGTCTCCACCGGCGACCGATCGGCCAAGATCCGCACCTACAACTTTCCACAGGGACGGGTGACCGATCACCGCGTCGGCGTCACGCTGTACGACATCGACCGCGTGCTCGACGGCGATCTGGGTCCCTTCCTCGACGCGATCGCCTTGGCCAACGCGGAAGAGAGCTTGAGTGGCTGATACCGGCCGGCTGCTGCGCGATGTAGTGCACGACGCCGCGCGGCTGCTCTCCGTGTCGCCGGCGTTGGCCGAGGACGCCCAGGCAGATGGGATGCCCCTTGATGCCGAGCGCGAGGCCCGCTGGCTGGTGTCGGCCCTGCTGGACGTCGCACCCGGGGAACTGGGACGATTGCTGTCGGGCGGCCAGTCGGTGTCCGAGCACCAGGCGACCCGAATCGATCGGGCCACGCGTCGGCGGGTCACCGGGGAACCCATGGCCTACTGCGTGGGCACTGCTCCCTTTCGCGATCTCGTCCTGCAGGTGGACCAGCGCGTGCTCATACCGCGTCCGGAGACGGAGATCGTGGTCGGGGAAGCGTTGCGAGTGACCGCCGACCGCCCGGGCGGCATTGCGGTCGATATCGGGACCGGTTCGGGGGCGATCGCCCTCAGCCTGGCGACCGAGGGCCGATTCGAGCGAGTCATCGCGACCGACCTTTCCGACGACGCGCTCGCGGTCGCCACGATCAACGCGGCGCAAGTGGCCGTCGCGGAGCCCACGGCGGCGGCGGTCGAGTTCCGTCAGGGGGCCGATCTGGCCCCGCTCGCCGGTGTCCAAGCCCGTGTGATTGTGTCCAACCCGCCCTACATTGCGTATAGCGAAGTGGTCTCGCTCCCTCGCAGCGTGCGGGATTGGGAGCCGACGGTGGCGTTGTTGGCGTCCGATCAGGGCATGGCCCGCTACGAGGCCATCCTGGCGGGCGCACACGGGCTGCTGGAGCCCTTCGGATGGGTAGTGTTCGAGGTTGATGCCCGACGCGCGCAGCAGACCGCGGCCTTGGCAGCGACTCGTGGGTATCAACAGGTGCAAGTCGTGCGTGACCTCACAGGTCGCGAGCGCGTACTGCTCGCGCAACACGTCCCGGTGTAGTTCTCACTTCATTGCTTCTACTCGGCCGAGGAGGCCGATCTCCATGCTCGAAAGCAAGGCGAAGGACCTTGGCCGCACGATCGGTCAAAGCGAAGAATACAAGGCGGTCAAGCGCAGCAGCGAAGCGCTGAACAATGATCGCGAAGCGACCACCGTACTGCGGCAGATGGAGAAGATCCGCCAGGACGCGCAGGCGATGATCGATCGCGGCGAGGAGCCGACGAGCGAGATGGAGCAGCAGCTCGACACACTCCTGCAGCAGGTCCAGGTCAACAGCGCGTATCAGGCCGCGATCTCGGCGCAGGACAATTTCGATAAGCTCATGCTGCGCGTGAATCAGTGGATCGCCGACGGCATCCGCTCCGGTGCGACCAGCTCCATCATCCTTGGCTGATCCGTTCGCCATGTCGGGAGTCGCCAGCGGTTACTTTATCGTGCTGGAAGGTGGCGAGGGGGTCGGCAAGACGACGCAGTGGCGTCGAGTCGCCGATCAGCTCGCGGCGACCGGTCATGATGTGGTGGCGTTGCGCGAACCCGGCGGCACGCCGGCCGGTGATGCTTTGCGGGCAGTGCTGCTCGATCCGACGTCGGCGCTGACGCCGGAAACCGAGGCGCTGCTCTTCGCCGCGTCACGCGCGCAGTTGGTGCGCGACGTGATCACGCCGGCGCTGCAGCGAGCCGCAGTGGTGCTGGTCGACCGCTTCTTGTTGTCGACGTACGCGTATCAGGGTCGTGGTCGCGCGTTGTCGATACCGTCGCTGCGCGCAGTGAATGCCTTCGCCACCGGTGGATTGGCGCCGGACCTCACGCTGCTGCTGTCGCTGCCGCTCGAAGAGTCGATGGCGCGCATGCATGCGCGTGGCAGCGCCGACCGCATGGAGCGGGAAGGGGATGCCTTTCATCGTCGGGTGCGCGCCGCGTTCGACGAGGCATTACAGCCCGCTTGGCAGGCGCAGCATCCCGAGATCGGTCCGGTCGTCGCCGTCGATGCCGCCGGCGCCGCTGACGTGGTCACGGTGCGCTGTCTGGCGGCCCTGGCCACGAAGTGGCCTCATCGTTTTTCCGAGGTGCAGGTGGATCGTCCTTCGTCTGCGGTACAGGTGACCCATGGCTGAGCAGCTTCCGGATACGCCGCGCAGTGCTCGTCGTCGCTCGCGCGCGATCGCGGCGGCCGCGGTGTTCGTGGCGCTGCTGTCACTCGGCGGATGGTGGGCCGGTCGTGATCTCACCGCCGGTACCCCACAGGTTCGTGCGCCGCTCGGTGGCGCGCGCCTTTTCGATCAGGTCGTGGCCGCCGTGGCGCAGAAGTACGTGGACTCGCTCGATGGGAGTGCGATCTACGACAAGGCCGTTGCCGGATTACTTCGCGAGCTGAAGGATCCGTACACGACGTACCTGGCCGAAGACCGGTTGCGGCGATTGAACGAGCAGATCAGCGGCACGTATGCCGGTGTCGGTTTGCAAATCGACATTCGCGACAGCTGGCCGGTGGTGATCGAGCCGATCGTGGGCGGTCCGTCGGAGCGCGCCGGCGTGTTGGTCGGTGATCGCGTCGTGATGATCGGGAAAGAATCGACGCGTGGATGGTCGCGCGATGAAACGTCGAAGGCGATGCGTGGAGCGCCGGGATCGAGCGTCACCTTCACCGTGGCGCGCGGCGAGTCGCGCGTGAACTTCACGCTGGTGCGCGACAAGGTGCATCTGCGCGCCGTGCAGCGCGTGCAGCTACTGCCGAACAGCGTGGGCTATGTCGATGTGAATATGTTCAGCGCGCAGACCGCGACCGAGCTCAGCGCGGCCGTGGATTCCGTGGTGAAGCTCGGCGCGCGCTCGTTGGTGATGGATCTCCGCGGCAACCCGGGTGGATTGTTGGAGCAGGGCATCGCCGTAGCCGAGCTGTTCCTGGATCGCGGGCAGAGCATCGTGCAATTGCGCGCGCGCCCGGGCTCGCAGCCGCAAGTGTACACCGACAGCCTCCCGCAGCGCTGGCCCACGTTGCCGCTGGCGGTCTTGGTGGATCGCGCCAGCGCGAGCGCCTCGGAGATCGTGGCGGGCGCGTTGCAGGATCACGATCGCGCCATCGTGCTGGGCGTGACGTCATTCGGGAAGGGCAGTGCGCAGAACGTGTATCCGCTGTCGAGCGGGGGCGCCCTTCGTCTGACCACGGCGCGTTGGTACACGCCGGTGGGTCGGAGCATCAACCGTCCGGCGCCGCCGGATCGCGACGAACCGTTCGCTGACGTCGCCGAGGTCACGCTGCCCGATACCATTCGTCCGCGTTTTCGCACCGATGCCGGTCGTACGGTGTTCGGCGGCGGTGGCATCACGCCGGACGTGATCACGGGCGATACCACGGCGCCGCTGCAAGTGCAGTCGTTGGCGCGAGCGATGGGTAAGAACGCCGGCGTTTATCGCGACGCGGTGGCCCGACAGGCGGAGGCGCAGAAACGCCAGATGAACGGCCCTGGTGATCCGGTCACGGCGGCCATGCTGGATGCACTGTATGCGGATCTGGTGCGCCGCGGTGTCGCGCCACCACGCGCGGTGTTCGATAGTGCGGCGCCGTGGATTTCACGGTCGCTTGGCTACGAGATGACGCGCGTGACCTTCGGCGCTGACGCCGACTTCATGCGCCGCACGCAGGACGACAGCCCGCTGCAACGAGCCATGGAGCTCTTGCAAGGCGCGCGCACCCCGCGGGATGTGTTCTCGAATCTCGAGAAGCGCGCAGTCGACGTGCCGGCGGCGATTCGCTGACGCGATTCGCTGACGCGATTCGCTACACGCTGCCGGGGATCCTGGTCGAGACTCTCGCGCCCTTCGGCGTGACGAACGTGAACGCATCTTTCGGCAGCACGGCGTCGGGAACCCAGCTGGTGAGCGTGATGGTGCGATCAACGCCCTGTGCATCGAGCACTTGCACGCGTATCGGACGCGCGTCCTTGTCGTCGAGCCAGAGCACCGCCTTGCTGAACGGAACCGAGCTCGGGCTCTTCGGCACCAGTTGCACCCGACGCGTACTGCGACCGTCGATCGGCACGCTCTCGCCGCCGGTGATGGTGAACGCACGGCGCGGCGTGTCGAGCAGCTGACCGAGCAGATCGGCCACGATGGCGCCGTCGGCGTCGGCCGGCAGCTTCAGTACCTGTCCCGGCGTGCTGCTGGGCAGATAGACCCACAGGTGCTTGCCGTCGCCCACGATGCGATCGCCCGCCGGTTCGGTGAACGTGATCGACACACGATTCGGGCGCTCCTGCACGAACACGCCACGCGACGCTGCGGTACGACCCAGGATCGGATTCGTGATCTTCTGGTCGAAGTTCGCCTGCAGGGTTCGCGTGGTGGACCAGGATTTGGCAACACGCACATAGGCCGCTTCGGCCTCCGCGGTACTCTGCGCGGAAAGCACGGCCCACGCGGGCGCGGCACTGATCAGCGCCACCGCGTAGGCACTTGCCATGGTAAACGCTCGCGTGCTGGTCGGGAATTGCTTCATGATGGTCATAGGACTGACTACACGCGTGGGCCGAGCAGGTGCCGACCTACGCGGCGGGCATCGGCGGGGTCGGCGCCAGCTCGCGGTCGATCGCCCCGGCGATCAGGCGCAGCTGCCGCACGAGTTCGGTGAACTGTTCCGGATAGAGCGACTGCGCGCCGTCGGAGAGCGCCTTGTCGGGCGTGGGGTGCACTTCCACGAGAATACCGTCGGCACCGGCCGCGACGGCGGCACGCGCCATCGGCGTGACCTTGTCGCGAAGTCCCGTGCCGTGGCTCGGATCGGCCACGATCGGCAGGTGCGACAGCTTCTGCACCACCGGGATCGCGGTGAGATCGAACAGATTGCGCGTCGCGCTGTCGAACGTGCGCACACCGCGCTCACAGAGAATCACATTGGGGTTGCCTTCCGACAGCACGTACTCGGCACTGAGCAGCAGATCGTTGATCGTGGCCGCCATGCCGCGCTTCAAGAGCACCGGCTTGCCCAGTTTTCCCACGTGACGCAACAGCGAATAGTTCTGCATGTTACGCGCACCGATCTGAATACAGTCCGCATACTCGGCGACCATATCGGCGCCACGCTCATCCATGGCTTCCGTTACAATGGCAAGACCCGTTTCGTTGCGCGCAAGGGCGAGCAACTTGAGTCCCTCGAGACCGAGCCCCTGGAAGGCATACGGCGACGAGCGCGGCTTGAACGCGCCACCGCGGAGGGCATGCGCGCCGGCGTTCCGCACGGCATGCGCCGACGCGAGAATCTGCGCTTCGCTTTCCACCGAACACGGCCCTGCGAACACCACGACGTCGCTGCCGCCCACGCGCACGCCCGGCGCGATCTCGACGATCGTGTTTTCGTTCTTCCATTCGCGTGACGCCTGACGATACGGCTTCTGCACGATGAGGACGTTCGCCACGTTCGGGAGCCCCTCGATGTACGACCAATCCACCTGTGCGTCGTCGCCCAGGAGACCGATCGCCGTGCGCACGGCGCCCGGCATGGGGAGGGGCTTGAAGCCCTGTCGCACGATCTCGTCGCAGACCTTCTCGATGTCGGCGGCGCTTGCGTTGGGCTGCATTACGACCAGCATGTCACGTCCTCAGAATTCGATGGACCAGCCGTCGGTCGCCAGGACCGTCGGGCCGGTGTAGCACTCCGCCACGTCGCCGAGGATGTCCACGGCTTCCACAGGCGGATAGAAATGCGTCAGTACGAGACGATGCGCGTCCGCCTGCGCGGCGAGCCGTCCGGCCTGTCGCGGGGTCAGGTGCTCGCGAACGGCCATCGGCTCCGGCAGGGAACACTCGGACAACAGCAGGTCGCAACCCGCCGACCATACCCCGAGCGTCTCGCTCTCGCCGGTATCGCCGGTGTACACGAGACGACGCTGCCCGTCACTCACGGAATATGCTACGCTCTCAGCCGTATGTGGTACCGGCTGAGCGGTCAGCGTCACGTGATCGCCGAGGCGCACCAACTCGTCGGGGCCGAGTTCTCGGATGGTGCAAGGGAACCCAGGGGCCAGCATCCAGGCGCCGTACACGCCGGCCATGCGCTCGATCAGGGCGCCGGTGCCCGGCGGACCATACACCGTGACGGGTGCGATGCGCGGCGGCAGTTGGCCCCATCGCCAGCCCATGAGCAGCATGGGAAGATCGGCGATGTGGTCGGCATGGAAGTGCGTGATCGCGACGTGCGTGATCGACGGCCACTCGACGCCGAGCGAGGCCATGCGATGCACCGCGCCGCTACCGCAATCGAGTAGCAGGCGGACCGCACCCGAACCGTGGCCGGATTCGACCAGATGCGCCGCGCTCACGCGCGACGGATGCGGGGCGGCGGTACCGGTGCCGATCGTCGTGAGCTTCACGAGCTGTGCGTCGTCGAGCCCATGATCAGCGCCCGTTGAACAGAATACGCCGGAACGTCGGTGCGCCGGTGCCACTGCGAAAGCGTGCCACGTACACGCCCGCTGCCACGGTGCGACCATCGCTGGCCGTGCCGTCCCAGACGAAACGGTTGTCGCAATTGCTCCCGGCGCCCAGCGCCCCGCGTCCGTAGCGGCCCGCCGTAAACTGGGTGACGCCATCACGGGCCGGCGCGATCGTGCGGACCACGTTGCCGCGAAGGTCGAGGACATCGAGGGACACCGTGGCACCGGGCTCGCCGACATCGAACCAGAAACAGGTACTGAATGAGGCGGCCGACGGAAACGGATTCGGGAAGTTCTGATACAGAATCGTCGTGGTGGGCAGCGCCGGATCGTTGATCAGAAACGAGGCCAGACTGGCCGCGCGCACGAAGTCGCCGTTCGGGAGCGCGGCGCGCACGCTCCACCGGTAGGACGTGTTGGCCTGCAGGTTGGTGGGAGCCCGGAACGTGGTGTCGAGCAGTCCGGCCGCACCCTGTTCAGGACGCCCGCCATTCGTAATCTCCAGCGTGTACGTCCACGGACCAGCCGCGGGCGTGATGCGCGCGCTCTTCCACACGAACAAAGGACGACGCACGTCCAGGATTTCACCCGCCGAACTCGGAAAAACGAGCGTGAGCCACGCGGGCACCGTGCGGGGTCCCGTTATGGGGGATTCCGCGCCGAGGCCGGAGACGCCTTGCACACTGGCGCGCCAAAACACGGTGGCCTCGCTGGGGAGCGCGCGCGTGATCTGGACGGCGATGGTCGTGTCGGTCGTGGTGAACGACGAGTCGACGGTGAGCGACCCCACCGCGAAGTCCACCGACGTCGCGATCTGCACGCGCACGCGGAGCGGGCGCACGTTGGCGAAGCCAACGGCACGCACCACGAGCGCCGGCGTCAGCGACGGCAAGACGACGGCGGTCGGACCGTCCACCGCGACGCTCTGCCCCGACAGCAGTCGAGGCAGGGTCACGAACGCCGTACCGCCGCACAACACGAGGGCGCCCCACCAACGCCGCCGCGCGACCGCACTCACGCCGGCGACGGTTCTGCGGCGGAATCCTCGGCAGAGTCCGCGGTCTCACCGCCGATCTCGCCGGCGACTCCATCGTCGGGCACGATGGTCTCGTCGACCTGTTGACCACCGCGCAGGCGCACGCTCACGATCGACGACACGCCCGGTTCCTGCATCGTCACGCCGTACACCGCATCGGCGGCCTCCGACGTGGTGCGCGGGTTGTGCGTGATCACGATGAACTGCGTCCGCGCCTTGAAGTCGTTCAGCATCTTCACGAAACGGCCGATGTTCTGGTCGTCGAGCGGCGCGTCCACTTCGTCCATCAGGCAGAACGGGCTCGGCTTGGTGAGGAAAATGCCGAACAGCAGCGACAGCGCCACGAGCGCGCGTTCTCCGCTCGAGAGCAAGTGAATGCGCTGCGTCTTCTTGCCGCGCGGCGACGCGTGGATCTCGATGTCGCCATCGAGCGGCGAGTCGGGATTCTCGAGGCGCAGATCGCACTCACCCCCACCGAACATACGCAGGAAGATCTGCCGGAAGTTCTCGCGCACCTGTGAGAACGTGGCCAGGAACAGCTCACGCGCGGTGCTGTCGATTTCTCGAATAGCCTGATGCAGCGACTGCTTGGCGGCCACGAGGTCGTTGCGCTGTCCGGTCAGGAACTCGAGACGACGCTGCTCTTCCTCGTGCTCCTCGATGGCCAGCGGATTCACCGGCCCCAGCTCGTCGAGTGATGCGCGCAGCTGCTGCGCTTCGGCACGCAGCGCATCCGTCTCGAGGTCGAGCTCTTCGAATCCGGACAGTAGATCCTCGAGCGTACGACGCCATTCGGTCTCCAGACGCTGACGGATCGCCTCACGACGGCCCGACAGTTCGGTATGACGGAGCTGGGCCCCGTGCAGCTGCTCGCCCAATGCCGATGCACGACGACGTGCTTCATCGAGCATACGCTCGGCTCCGTCGAGCGCACTCGTGGCGGCGGCCACCGCGCGCTCGGCGTCGGCCAGTCGCGCGTCGGCGTCGGCGAGTGTCTTTTGTTCGGTCTCCAGCTCCGAGCGCCAACCATCGAGCTGCTGTGCCAGATTCTGGTCGGCTTCCGAGAGGTTGGAGAGCTCACGCGCCAGCGACTCGAGACGAGCGGCCGCGGTGGAGTCCTCTTCGTTCAATCGCTTTTCGCGGTCGATCGCCACCGAGAGACGTGCCTGCGCCTGCGCCTGCGCCACCTGCCACGTGGCCCGCGCTTCGCGCGCCTGCTCCTGATCGCGTTCGGCCACCGACATCGCTTCTCTCGCGTCGGTGATGTCGGCATCCGCTTCGCCGGCGCGCGCGTGGAGTGTGTCGGCCTGCTGTGCCAGCTGCTTCGTGCGCGCGTCGAGTTCCTCGAGACGTGAAATCAGTCGTTCGGCCAATGCGCTCGATTGCTGCAACTCGCGTTCAGCGCGCTCACGCCGCCGCTCGACTTCCTGGTATACATCGGCCGCGCGTCGCGATTCCTGCTGCGCGCGGTTCGACGTCTCCGTGGCCGCCTGCTGCGTACGCTCCGCCTCACCAAGTGCCAGGCGCGCCGCTTCGGCGGCCATCATGCACTCGTCGCGACGCGCATCGGCGGCGGCGAGGTCCGACTCCAGTCGCGTGATCTCGGCACGGCGCTGCAACGGGCCGGGGCCCGTGGCCGTACCGGGCAGGAATACGGCGCCACGCTCGTCGATGAACGCCTCACCGCGGTCGATCGCACGCACCTTGCCCAGCAACGCGCGCACCCAGCGCGACGCGGCGCCGGACGACTGCACACTGCCGGCGAGGGCATCTTCGTCGGCACCGAGATCGACGACGACATCCAGCGGCAGCAGCAGCAGCGGACCGGGCTGCGTGTCGGCATGCCAACGACGCACGGCGGCGGCGGCATCGGCATCACGCACGACGATCGCGTGCATGGTGGCACCGAGGTAGCGCTCCACGAGCTTCGCGGCCTCGCCATCGGCCGTCAGGAAGTCGGTGAGAGGGCCGAGCACCGCCCCCTCTCCGAAGCGCTCACGCTCCTTGAGGAGCTTCGCGGCAGAAGGGGCGAGGCCCACGCGCTCACGCTCGAGCGCCGCCAACGCGTTCAAGCGACCTTCGAGTGCCGTTCGCGACTGCACCGCACTGGCCAGCGCACTGCGTGACTCAGCATCGGCGGTCCGCGCCGTGGCCGCTGCCAGGCGTGCGCCCTCGAGCGCATGCAGCGCATCCTGCGCATTCGCCTGCGTGATCTGCACCTGCTCGCGCGCGGCGATCAGTTCACGTTCGGTGACATCCAGCGTATCGGCCAACTGCTGACGCTCGATCTCGAGCGCTTCGCGACGCTGCTGCGTGTCGAGATGTTCGCGTGCCGCGCCATCGCGATCGAGTTCGATGCGCCGAGCCTGATCCCGATGCTCGCGCACCTGCCGTTCGAGCTGCTCGAGCACGGCGCGCGACTGCTGCACCGCTTCACGCGTGGTCTGCTCCGCGGCCAGACGCTCTTGCAGCGCTTCACCGGCGTCGGATAGTTCCTGTTCAAGCGTGGTGCGATCGCCAACCGCACGTTCGCGGTCTTCGCGCAATCGACGACCGAACGCTTCATTCTCCCTTCGTTCTTCCTCTGCACGCTGCTTGCGCATCGTCGTGCTCCGCTGACGCTCTTCGCTCACGGCGAGCTCGCGCTCGAGCTTCTGCGTCTTGTCGCGCTGCTCGGCGGATAGGCGCGCCAGTTCAAGCCGGCTGGCCTCCGCCGCCGAACGCGCACCATGCGCCTGTTCACGCAGCATCTCCGCCTGCGCGATCGCTTCTTCACCGCCGGGGACGTCCAGCTGCAGCTCTTCCAGACGACCATCGAGTGCCGCCAGCTCCTCGCGCCACGACGCCATCTCGCGGGTGGCCAGCGAGATTTCCACCTGGAACCGACGCGCCATCAATTCGGCATGCCGCTCGGCGCGACGACGCTGACGCGCCAGCGAACGCACCTGGCTCTGCACTTCGTTGATCAAGTCGTCGAGGCGCGCGAGGTCGACGGTCGTCTCTTCGAGTCGGCGTTCAGCGCTGCGACGGCGATCGCGATACAGACCGACACCGGCGGCTTCCTCGAACAGCTCACGACGTTCGTCGGGGCGATCGGAGAGCAGGGCATCGATCATCCGGCTTTCGATCACCACGCCCGAATCGGCGCCGAGACCGGTGCCACGCACCAGGTCCTGAATGTCGCGCAGGCGGCAGGGGGCACGGTTCAACAGATACTCGCTCTCGCCCGAGCGCAGCAGGCGCCGCGTGATCACGACTTCCTTGAAGGGGATCGGCAGCTCGCCTTCCGTGTTGTCGAAGTGCAGCGAGACTTCGGCCATGTTGACGGCCTTGCGTGCCGACGACCCATGGAAGATCACGTCTTCCATCTTCGCACCGCGCATCGCGCGTGCGCGCTGTTCGCCCAGCACCCAGCGCACGGCGTCGGATACGTTCGACTTGCCGCTGCCATTGGGGCCGACGATGGCCGTCACACCTTTTTCGAACACAAACTCCAAGTGATCGGCAAAGGCTTTGAAGCCATGGACTTCGAGCTTCGTCAAACGCACTAGAACGCTCTCCCAGTTCGATAAACCAGCACAGGCGCGACGCGCAGGGCGCGCAGAGAATCCGCAAGCGGGGTCGCCTGCGTCGGCGATTCGAAGGCGCCGGTATACACGTTCGCGCTGCCGTCAGGCTGCAGCAGGGCGTACGCGATGATGCCGCGATTCGCCAGTTCGGCGAGTCGCGTGGGAATCAAGGTGGGCGTCACGTTTTGCAGCAGGCGCAGCGCATACGGCACGGACACGATGCTTCCCGATCCGACGATCTTCTGGGCGCGCAGCTTGGTCAGCAACGACTCCGCCTGCGCGCGCGTAGCAGACGCGCCAACGGTGACGCGGAACCACTGTTCGCTGCCCTCAGCCACGGGTGACAAGGCCACGGCGTCGAGCGCGCGTACGCGGGCGTCCGGCATGGCCGCCGCGCGCGTGTTGGCCGTTGCGAAGTACACCGCGTAGCGCGAAGCGGATAACGAGTCGGCCGCGTTCTCCACGGTGAGCGGCGGAGCCGTCGGACCGACGCTGTCCGGTGCCGGAACGATCGCGCCGGTGGAGTCGCGAAGCAGCGAGTCGGTCGGCGCGCTGTCGGTCTGCACCACGGTGTCCATCGGCGTCGGCGGGACCACGATGGTGGTGCTGTCGGGTTCACGCTGTCTGCCGGTGATCAGCTCCGCGATGGGTTCCGGAAGGCGCGCCATCAGTTGCGGCCAGAACGCGCCAACCGCGACAGCGATCGCCGCAATTACGGCCATGATCGCGAAAAGGCGACGACGGCGGCTCGGCCCGTCTTCGGCGGCTGCGTCACGCGCGCGCGCCGCACTCGGCCGAATCATCGGCGGCGGCGATTCGGGGCTGGGCGGCGCGGGCGGTGCGATGAGCGTCACCCCCCGTGGCGCGGGGAACACCGTGTCACCGACGGGCATGAGCGCCCCGACGTAGGCACACAAGTCGGCGAAGCCGGGTGTGGCCGGATTGGCGACCACGACGAGCAACGCACCAACTTGATGAAAACCGGCGGAGAGACGACGCCACCGTTCGTTGGCGTACACCGCGTCGTGCGCCACGGCTTCGGTGCCGCTGGGCATCAGGAATACGTTCTCGGCACCCTGTATCGGGCGCGCGATCTTGTTGAGCGACACGCCGTACAGAAAGCTGTCCGAGATGCCGTGCGGATCGTCGCCGGTGAGCAGCGCTTCGATCGCCGGTGACTCGCCGATCAAGTCGGCCACGGCTACGCGTCGGCGCAGGCCCTGTGCCCGCGCGACGCCAAGCGCCATCGACGTCGCCATCGCGGAGTCTGTCGCGGCGATGACCACCGAGCAGATGCCGTCGAGCAGTGGCGCCAGGCGGCGTCCCTCCATCTCCCACGATTCGGTCGGACCGAGCGACGTCATGGTGCCCCCTCGAAGATCCAATAACTCTGCCCCGACGCTTTGCCGATGCGTTCCGCGTCGGCGCGGCTCGGGTACGGACCAAGCACCACCCGATAGAGTGTTTTCCCCGCACGATCGGACGTGGTGACGCGCGGTGTCTCCCCGTCTACCCGAATGCGCGAGGCGACTTGGCGCGCTTGCTTTTCGTCAAGCACGGCGGCGAACGAAACCGTGAACGCCGACGTGATCGCGGTGTCGCGTCGCGTGGTATCACGCGCCACATCAACCGCCACAGCACGCGCGGCGGCGCTGTCGGCGAAATCTACGGAGTCACGCGGCGCACTGGTGCGGAACTGCACCGGCTGATCGAGCCCGGCTGCCCGTGGGCGGAAACCGTTCCAGCGCATGGTGTACCAGAACTGCCGCGCGCCGCCCATCACGGTCTTCATGTCGGCCAGCGATGATGGATGCGCAAACACCACATCGTCGCCACGCGTGGTCGCGATGGCGCCGTCGGGCAGCACGAGCGGCAAATCGCCACGCCACTCGCTGCGGACCACGCCGATCACGGCATCGCCGCCCAAGCTGATCACGTATACCGAGTCGGCGCCACCGCGCGCCAGCAGCACGCGACCCATTGGGTCCATGCGCAACGCCCGCGGCACGCCCGGCAGCGTGATCTTGCCCTTCACCCCTTCCTCGAACCGGTCCACGACGCGCAGCAGTGCTTCGTTCTGGATGGCCACGAACAGGCGGTCACCACTTGGCGTGGCGGCAATTGCCGTGACCGGGTCGCCGATATCGACTTCGAGCGCCTTGGCGAGATCGCGCGTGCGTACGGCGACCACTTCTTCGTTGCCGCCGAAGAACACGCGATCACCGACCGCGCCGGCGGTGGCGCCAAGTGACTTGCGTAACGTGGCCTCGTTGCCGCCGATGTCGAACGACAGACTGTCGGTCACCTCCTGACCGGGAGGACGCACGCGCCAGACGATCGCACGATCGCCCTTGGCGCCGGCCACGATCAGCGAGCCGTCGGCCTGCGCCGAGAGGGCATGGGCGGGGAGCGTGGGCGTGAACCGCCAATCGCCGCCGCTGGGTGTGTATCGCGTGATCTCGCCCGCGGTGGTGAGGGCGTAGATCGCGCCGCCGTCGGCCGAGGAGGCGAGCGCCACGTCGTCGGTCCGCGAGGTCGTGACGGTGCCGAGGCGGACATCGATACGAACCGGCGCACCGCTCGTGTCCACCGCCGCGAGATACCCGTCTTCGGCGCCGAACGCGATGATCCGATCGAGGGCCGGGACGCGCGCACTCGATCGCCAGAGCGTGGAGTCGAGATCTGGATAGCGGGTAGCGCTCATGACACCGCCGTCGCGCGCAACGCGCAACACAATCGGGTCCGGACCACCGGGGATACTAGGAGTGGCGTCGGCTCCGGAAGGGCGGGACGAGCGATCGGCACAGCCGCCGGCAACACCGCACGCGAGGAGCACGAGCGCCGTCGCGATGAGCGTGCGCACCGAGGAAAAGTACCTGTCAGGGGCAGGAGCAGGGAGGGGGGACGGCAGGGGAAATACCCCCTCGTCCCCCCTTGTTCCCAGCCCCCGTTCGGACGGGGGCGCAACTCAATAGCTGGCGCCGAAGAACCAAGTCCCGAAGCCCTTCGTGCCGGGGCGGCTGATCGGGACCGCCCAGTCCCAGCGTACGATGGCGATGTTGAAGAGGTTGAAGCGAATACCGAAGCCGTAGCTCTGCAGCACTGCGCGTTGGCGGGAGAAGTCGTACCCCTCGGGGCGACTTCCGACGACTTGCTGGTCCTGCGACCACGCGACTCCGGCGTCATAGAAGAACAGGCCATCAATGGGCGGCAACCCGATCGGCAGACGACGACCGAAGTTCCGGATGATCGGGAAGCGCAGTTCGGCGTTGGCGAAGGCCACGCGGCTGCCGATCAGCTCGACGGAGTTGCATGCGGAGCCATCGTCTGTCGGCAGGCCGGTGCAGTTGATCCCGCCCAAGTCCTCGCGGTTGTAGCCGCGGATGAAGTCGGGACGACCGATCCACTTCGGGAAGCGCAGCTCGTCGCGACCCACCGACATGCTGCTGGTGAATCGGGTGGCGAATGTGACGTAGTTGAAGAGGATCGGGTAGTAGGCGCGGATGTCCGCCAGGTACTCCGTCCACTGCCACGTCCCGACGCTCGGCTCCACCGAGAGACGCAGCCGGCGTCCGGAGATCGGTCCCGTGTACCCGAACAGCGTGTTGTCGGAGATAAACGCGAGCGACGGCGAGATCGTGTTGGCCGAGGACACGTTGCGCGTGGGACCTCGCTCGAAACCGGTGGCGAATCCCTGATTGTAGTCCACCAGACGCGTGAACGGGAACCGTTGTTGGTCGATGTTCTGGAAGCGCGCACCCAGCTCGAACCGCGTGAAGCGGTTGAGGGGATACAATCCGGCCGCGAACACTTGCCGCACGACGAGCCGAGTGATCTCCTGCGATTCCGAGAACCGGTTGCCGCCGAGTGGTTCCTGGGTGTAATTCGACAGCAGATAGATCGGTTGTTGCGTCAAACCGGTGGTGTACTGCAGCCGGCGTCCAAGACTCGTGTAGCCGACGAACACTTGGGCGTCGCTGAGCTGTCCGTTGATCGCGCCGGAGAGCGCGAGACGCCGGTCGCCCAGCAGATCACTCAGCACGACCGTGGTGCCACCGAACGTCCCCTGGCCGAAGTTCCCCTGCTGGTACCCGATGGACGGTTGCGCCACATACTCCGGCGTGAGGCGCGCCCTGTAGCGGTACTCGCGGAACTTGGTGGAGTCGGGAAGATTGAAATCGAAGCTGTCCATCAGGGCACGCACGCTCACCGTTTCGGACATGCGCGCGGCGACGGAGACCGGCAGGTCGTCCGACGCGCGCGCCGTTGCCCCGACGGTGGGCCGGTAGAACGATTGACGGGCGGCGGCGGTATCGCTGAGCGTGCCGCGATTCAGATGTGCCGTGCGATCCACGATGACGGGTTTGACCGGCGTGGTCGGCGTGATCACCTTGGCGGGCGTGCCGCCCTGCGACACTACCACCGGATCGCGATACGGCTCCTTCTTGAGCGACCGAGGATTCCTGATCTTCCAGATCGCGTGGTCGGTTTTTTCGTAGTACACGAACGCCAATACGTCAGCGCCGCGCGCCCAGGTGATGGCCGGCGACTGTTCAGCCACCGCCGTGACGGCGCCGAGGACGTTCGTGAGCTGGTAGTGCTGCATCGCCTCGAGGTCGTACAGGAAGATATTGGCGATGCCGGTGCGATCGGTGATGTAGGCCAGCGACTTGCCGTCGGGCGCCCACTGCGGATTGAGGCTGCGACCGTCCTGCCCATCGAGGATCGTGACCTTCTGCGTCTCGAGATCGAGCAACGACACCTTCCACTTCCCGATCTTCATGATGTCGAGATCGGTATCCGCTCCGCGATCGCTGGTGAAGGCGATCGTGCGTCCATCGGGCGACCACTGGGGCTGCAGATCGCCGTACGGATCTTTCGTCACCTGCGCATAGCCGCCGGCATCGAGATTCGCGATGTAGAGATCGCTGGTCCCGCGACGCATGCCGCTGAACACGATACGACGCCCGTCGGGTGAGAAGCTCGGGCTCATCACCTGATCGAGCTCGAAATCGAATTTCTTCACGATCTTCCGCGATTTCACATTCATCACGTACAGCACGTCGCGTCCACCGCTCTGTCCGGTAAAGGCGAGCATCTTCGCGTCGGGCGAGAACGAAGGCTGGGAGTAGATGTAGCGCAGCTGTTCGAAGTCGGGATTCGTGGTCGTTTTCACGAGACGTGTGATACGCTTGCCCGTCTCGCCGTTGGCGAGGTACATCTCGGGGAAGACCTCGCCGCGCAGGAAGCTGCCGTAGGCGATGTACGTGATGTACTTGCCGTCGTCGGAGAGCGCCGGCGCCACGAAGAGGCTGGCGATACTGCCCGAGCGCTTCTGCGAGAGCAGCGGCTCGGCGAAGCTGCGGGGTCGCTGGAGTTCGGCGACGATCGGCAGATACTTGTTCTGCATCGCCTGCTTCCATTCGGCGCTGAGCTCGTCGAGCGACAGCCCGATTTCACGGCGGAAAGCGCGATCGATACCGACACTGGGCACCGCGTTCATGATCTCGCCGATGACCTCGTCGCCCCACCGCGCGCCGACGTACTGCCACACCGACAACCCGTAGCGATACGGGAAGTACTTGTCGGGGCGCTCCGTCATCTGCATGATCGTAGGGAGCGCGTTGTTCGTGACTGCGTCACGCACCCACGCATCGGTCCACGGGTGATTGGGGCCGATCGAGAAGTACTCGGCAAGGCCTTCCATGAACCAGAGCGGCGGATTCACCATCGCCAGGTTCTGCAACCCCGCGCCGGCGCGGCCGCGCGAGAAAATGTCGAACTGAAACACGTGCACCATTTCGTGCTGGAGCACGTGTTCGAAGCTGGCCCAGTCGCCGCTGAAGAATTGCGCCATGCGTTGACGCAGCGCGTCGGTGACACCGCCGGTGCCTTCGCCGAGATCACCGAAGACGTTGCTCTGCGCAAAATCTCCCGACGACCCGAAGATGAGGATCGGCTTCTTCTCGCGGAACTGGTGGGCCATGAGGCGTGACAACCGCGCGTACGACCGTTCGGCCATACGCGCGGCATCGGGCGCCACATCGGCGATTTCCGGATAGTAGTGAATCTGGAAATGCTCGGTTTCAATGACGCGCCAGCGCAGCCGATCGTACTGGACCTGATTCTGCCCGAAGTACTGGGCATGGAGCGGCGAAGCGATCGAGATGATCGCGAAAACCAGAGCCGCTCCCCATCGTGTCCAGCGCTGCGCCTGCGGCATTTACCGGGCTCCCTGCGTGGCTTCGGTTTTTACAAGTACCGGCTTTGCGTCTCCCCACAGCCGTTCCAGCTGATAATACTGACGCAACGTCGGATGAAATACGTGAATGACCGTGTGCGCATAATCGAGCAGCGCCCAGCGCCCCTGCGTCAGGCCCTCGGTCATAGTGGTAGACACGCCACCTTCCTTCAACCCTGCCTGGATGTGTTCGGCTACGGCGCGGACGTGCGTGTCGGATGTCCCACTGGCAATAACAAAGAAGTCGGTCATATCCGTCACTCCGCGTAAATCGAGGACGAGGATATCGTTGGCCTTCATGTCACTGGCAAGGGCAGCGGCGCGGCGAGCAATGGATTCGCCGGGGCTTGGCGGACGTTCTGCCATGTATGGATTCGGGAGAATTCGAGTGATGGAAAGCCGCCGTCTGTCTGCGGTACCCCATCGGGTGAATGAAGGTTGCGCGCTGGACAGCGACTCGGACAGGGGCAAGAAAGGGGAGTCCGAGTCGGGACTCCCCCTCATACCGGCAATTGATGCCGATCACCGCTCTGTAGTCCAAGCCCAGCGCGGTTCTGCTGAGGCCAAATAATCAACATTCAAATATAGTGCCAACGAGATGCCGATTCGGGAGAGTCGGGACGTTTTTCTGGCTCGCGGTGTTTGGCGCCGACCCCTGAGCTGCCGTACGTCGCAGACCGGGCGCCTACCGTGGCACCACCCGCCAAATCTCATCGCCACCGGCTTTCCCATCGGTGATGACATACAGCGCGCCGTCGGGTCCGAGCGTTACGCCGCGAATGCGATCACCATGCTCGAGCGCTCGCACCGCGAGTGTGGTGCTGCCGCCGTCGGCGGTGAGGAGCAGCACCTGCACGCGTCGGCTGGCGAGCAGACCGACGATCAGTGCACCATCCCAACTGCGCCACTCGGGCCCGCGGACGAACGTGCACCCGGACATGCCTTCCGAAGCGGTGCCGGTGGTCCACGTGGGACGGAGCACCGTCGGAAATTTGCTGTCGTCGCTCATCGGCCAGCGGCCGTCGTATCCGCGATAGGTCGGATCTCCCGGATTCATCGGATCCCATCCCGCGTTGCCGCCGGCCACCACGCGGGTGACTTCATCGGAGTGGACGGGACCATGCTCACAGGTGAACACCTCCCCGTTGGCGCGCACCGCCAACCCCTGCGGATTGCGGAAGCCGTAGGCAAAGATGCGGGCGTCGGCCGTCCGCGGAAACGTGCCGTTCCCTGGTGCACCGGCACCATCGGTCGTGACACGCAACAGCTTGGAGCCGAGCCCGGAGAGATCCTGTGGAATGGGCCCGATCCGATTGTCACCGCTGGCCACATACAGGAAGCCATCGGTGCCGAAACGCAGCCGTCCGCCCGAATGCGCACCACCATTCCCCCAGGGAATGCCGGTTACGATGTCGGTGCGATTCGACAAGGCGGTCCACCCGGCATCGACGGTCCAGCGGACCACCCGATTGTCCATCGCCCCGCTTGATGATCGGAACGACTGGTACGTGTAGATGCGCCGGTTGCTCGCGAAGGCGGGGTCGATGGCGACACCGAGCATGCCGCTCTGTCCGCTGGCGCCGACGTTCGACGGTGCGGCCAGCAGGCGCGGCGTCGTGCTCCCCGGGCGCACGGCCGAAATGCGACCCGAGCGCTCGGTGAACACCATCGTGGAATCGGGGGCGAACGCGATGTCCCACGGTGTGGCCAGGTTGCGAAGCAGGACCGTACGGTCGAGTGTCGGTGCGCCGCTTGCCACCGCGGTGGCCGTGATGATCACGGTGGTGTGGCCGACGGCGGTGGCCCGCACGCGCTGCGCCCCCGCGTTCGGACCAAGTCGCCATGACTGCGTTGCCGCTCGCCCACTGGCATCGGACACCGCCGTGGCGCCAGTCAGCGTGCCGCCCCCCTCGATCACGTCGAAGGTTACGCTCACGCCCGCCGTCGGTACCCCAGCCGCGGTGCGCACGGACACCGCCGGCGGTGCTGCGACGGTACCCGCCGTGGCGGCGGACTGTCCGTCCACACCGTTGACAACGGCCAGCACCCCACTCGCCGGAGGCACCGTCGCTGTCGCGGTAAACGTCACCTCGGGCAGCCCATTGAATCGTGCCACCATCACCTGCGGTCCGGTGACGGGACCAAGTGTCCATCCTCCGGAACGCGCCACACCGAGCGTATCAGTGATCGTGTTCGGCGAGGCCACCGCGCCGCCTCCGCTGATGACGACGAACGTGACAGTCATTCGAGGCACGCCACGTCCGTCTGCATCGAGCATCCGAACCGCTGGGGCTACGGCCAGCGCGGTGCCGGCAGCGGCCGACTGTGCCTGCCCAGCGTGTGCGCGTGTGTCAACGGGAACGCCAGGCCCGACGTAGCGCATCTCCACCGAATCACGACCCGCGATGGCGACCACTCGATTGACCGACGACGGCGTGACCGCGTAGGTCGATCCGTTCGCCACGAACGCCGCGGCGGTCACGGTATACCATCCGGCAGCCGTTGGCGTGACCACGGTGTTGGCGGTCACCGTTCGATCGAATCCGTAGGGGCCGATCACGCGAAGTGAGCCGTTCGCGCCATTCGGCACGCCACTCAGCGTCACGACAAGGGTACCGGTCACCGCCGCGTACGCCACGGTGGCGGGAGCGGCGACCATCGACGCCGAGACCGTGACCTGCTGCGAGAGCGGCGACGGGCGCCAGGCGAATCCGTTGCGCACGACGGAATCCGCTGACACGACATACGTGCCGGGAGTGAGATCGGTAAGCGTGGTGGTGGTCGTGACGACGCGATCGAACCCATTGGGACCGCTGACGCGCGCGCTTCCCGCTGCACCACCGGGCAAGCCGGTCATCGCGATGGCGAGTGCACCACTCGACACGGCGTAGTTCACCGGGAAGCGCAGCGTATCGCCCGCGCTCACGCTCGTGTCGTGAACGGCCGGTGTCGGCCGGTACGTGAAGCCGTTCGCCTGGACCGAAGCCGCGAGGAGTTGCCAACGGCCCGCCGAAACGGGTGCGAGCCGTGTACTTCCGCCGACCGCCGTGCTTTGGCCACTCGGTGAGATAAGTGTGAGCGCGGCACTCACCGACGGGAGTCCGGACACCACGATATCCACGGCGGCTGGCGCGAGGCGATACGACACCGACGCCGACATCGGCATGGCCGATGCGCTGATGGACACCGTTTGCGAAAGCACGTCCCCGCGCATCGTGCCTTCCGGCGCGCGTATGTCACGCACCGCGATGGTGTAAAGTCCAGGAGGCAGGCCGGAGAGCCATGACGAGGCGGTCGCAGTGCGCGACACGGTGGTGCTGGAGACGGTGACGTGCGCCAGCACGCCCATCGGGAGCCCCAGTACCGCCAACTGCAGCGATCCCGTGGTTGGCGTCCACACAACGCGCGCGGATCCGACGGACCGTCTGATCGACCGCGCGGGGATGTTGACCATGGAGGTGGCGGGCGACGGCTCATACGTGATGCCGTTCACCACGACGCGGTGTGCGCTCAGCATCCATTCGCCAACGTCGAGCCCGTCGAGCGTTTCGCTGGAGGATACGGTGCGGAATTTGCCGCCTCTGCTCAGCCGCACGGTGGTCGTCGCGCCGTCGGGCAATCCTTCAAGGGAAATGCTCAGGTTACCCACCCGTGGGGACTCTGGCGCCGCGGCGTCTTGGCAGGCGCTTGTCAACACGGCACCGAGCAGCAGAACGGCCCAACGCGTGCGACGCGCGCGCAGTCGAACCGCGCGCTGCGCGAGTCCGGAGGCAACCTCCTTGGTTGCCATGAACAAATCAGCGATCCGAGATGGCAACACAGCGCGGCGCTCCGGCGAGACGTGCGAGGGGAAACTCTCTCTCTAGGTAAAACGACGCGCACGCGCGTGACACGCACAGAACAGAAACCGTTCACATTTCGAGTGAGACGGTGCCCGCGGGGTGACGCGCGAAGAACACCGTACTCCACATCGCCGAAGCGGAACTACCACCGGGCAGTCCATCATTCCCGAAAGGATCTTCCGCGGCAACAGTTCTTCCAGATTCCAGAAAGATACGAAAAAGTGCTCCTGCCGATGTCGGCAGGAGCACTCGCATTCGAATTCACCGAAGTGGTCGTACAGACGAACTTCTGTGGATTACTGCTTGATGATCCAGACCTTGATCTCAGGCTTCACGTCGGCGTGCAGGCGGATGCCGACACGGTACACGCCCAAGGTCTTGATCGGCTCGTTGAGTTCGATCTGACGTTTCTCGATGTGGAAGCCCTGCGTTTCCAGCTGGTGCGCAATGTCGGCCGTGGTCACGGAACCGAACAACTTGCCCTCTTCGCCGACGCGCGCGGCGAAGGTCACGGAGACCTCGGCCAGCTTGTCGGCAATGGTCTGGGCGGCGGCGACGCGCTCGGACTCGAGCGCCTCGAGACGGCCCTTCTCGAGCGCGATGCGCTTGCGATTGCCCGTCGTGGCTTCGAAGGCGAAGCCGCGGGGGATCAGGAAGTTGCGGGCAAAGCCGGCGGACACGGAGACGATGTCACCAGGATGTCCGAGCTTGTCGACGGCGTTACGAAGGATGACTTCCATGGGAGCTCCGGGTCCTGCGATAAAGGTGTGTGAAATCAGCGCGGCGACGATCGGCGCGGTTGCGCGCCGGCTCGAAAGTCACGCCAGGTGTCACCTAGCCCCACACTGAAGGTGACCGCCAGCATGGCGGTCACGACCCAGATTGGACCCAGGATCGGGACCAGCACCACCAACGCGAGCAACGCCGGAACGGCGAAGCGGTCGGGGATCCACCAGGTGAGTACGCCGGCGCCTCGAAAGGCGTACAGCGACCCGAAAAAACAGAACAAATTCGCACCGACCGTTCGCCACTCCGCGAGCGTCGGTAACAGCAACACGGTTACACCGACGACCAACCCCCACACCAACTGATCGTTGAATCGCACGTCGCGCAGCGCCACCAACGGCGGACCGATACGCACCCTCGACAGACGGTGAAACGCGGCCCACCCCAACGCCAACGCCAACAGTGATTCGAGCGCCAATAATGCCGGCGCAATCGAGACCAGTGGTCCAGGGACGAATCCTCGCGCCGACCCCGCTCTGGAGAGCGGTTCAGCCAGTGCGACCAGCAGGTTTTCTACCGTCGCGGCGCGCTCAGCGGCCGCGGGGAAGCGCTGCGCGAACGCGCGCCACGACTCCGTGTCCGACCGACTGCGCCAGCTTTGCAACGACTCACCGAGTCGACGCTGATACTCCTGGGTGAGCATCTGCGCCGGACCCTCGAACAGCGTACTGCCGCCCGTGGTGCGGGTCGTGAAGCCCACCACCGTGATGATAGCCGCGAGCCCGATCGAGCCCAGTGCCCGGGTCAGAAGCGACGTGCGGGGCGACGCCAGACAGACGAGTCCGAACGACGCGCCCAGCGTGAGCGCCCAACCCCGCCCGAAGGCACCGTATCCCGAGAACGGGAGCGGCACCTTCCAGATCACGTATCCCGCTGCGGCGACCCAGAGCAGCGCCAGCACGAGCCGACCACCTGACCACCAGCCGATGATCGCGCAGGACGCGATCGCGACGAGGACGAGCAGGGCAAACTGTTCAACCGGCAGCAGCAGCCGTATTGCTCCGGCCAAGAGGGATAGTGAGGCGGGCCACGCCGGCGCCGCGGTGACGAGCACCATCAGCACCAGCGCCAGCACGAACCACCGCCACCCACGCTCCTGCGGAGCGGTCGCGGCGAGCCCCGACGCGACCGCTCCGGTCATGCTCAGCCCGTCTGTCCCTTCACATACGGAAGGAGCGCGAGATAGCGCGCCTTCTTGACGGCCTTCGACAACTGACGCTGATGACGCGCGTCGACACCGCTCAGGCGGGCCGGCAGAATCTTGCCGTAATCCGTGATGAAGCGGGCGAGGAGACGGTCATCCTTGTAATCGACGTAGCGGATCCCCGCTTCCGTGATAGGGCAGGGCTTCTTTTGGCGGCGCATGGTTTAATCCTCGTCGTCGTCGTCGTCATCGCCCGCGCGACGGCGCGAAGCGAGCTCTTCATCGGTGAGCTTCGGTGCACCCAGCTCATGCTCGGCCAGCGAGATGAGATACCGGATGATCCCTTCGTCGAGCTTGAGCGCACGCTCGAACTCGGGAAGCACCGCAGGCACCGTTTCAAACCGTGCGATCGCGTAGTAGCCGGTTTCGTGCCGGCCGATCTTGTACGCGAGTTGGCGACGGCCCCAATGTTCGATCTCAGCCGGTGCGGCGAGATTCAGAAGGCCCTGCAACTTGTCCAACTTTTCCAGAATGGCCGCATCCTCGATCGCACTATCGATGATGTACACGGCTTCGTAACGCCGCGTTGGGTTGCGGCGGATTTTGAGCTTTGCCACTCGGCAATCCTCCCTGTGGTCTAAGGTGCCCCCCGAAGTGCCGATCCGCGGGAGGAGGGTCAGAGGAACGGTGATCAGTTCCAGATGAGCCTTTAAGCCTAGCCCGACGTGGGATGGAAGGGAAGGGTGGCCTGCCGTACATTGCGTGCATATGTGTGGCAGATACGGCTTCGGCAACCCCGCGCGACTCGGGACGCTCCCTCTGGGCGTCACCTTTCCCGCACTCACTCCCCGCTACAACGTGGCGCCGTCCCAGGCGGTGCCGTTGGTGCTGCAGGAGGGCCACACACGCGAGCTCCGCATGGCCAAGTGGGGACTCATCCCATTCTGGGCCGAAGACCCCGGCATCGGCCATAAGCTCGCCAATGCCCGCGCCGACGGGATTGCCGCCAAGCCCGCGTTCCGCGCGGCGTTCAAGCAACAGCGCGGTCTGATGCCCGCCGACCTGTTTTACGAGTGGCAAGTCGTGCCCGGTCACCAAGGGAAGCAGCCGTGGTGCATTCGACTGCCCGACGACGAGCCGTTCGTGATGGCGGCCCTGTGGGACCTGTGGCAGCCCAAGCATGACCCCATTGCCGATCCGATGCTCACCTGCTGCATCATCACGACTGAGGCGAATGCCACGATGGAGCCGATTCACCATCGCATGCCGGTGATTCTACCGCTCAACGACGTCGACGCCTGGCTCGATCCCCACACGGCGCCGGCGGACGCCGCACGTCTCCTTCGGCCGTACGAACGACCGTTACACGCGTATCAGGTGAAGACGTGGGTCAATGCCACTCGCCACGATGACGCGCAGTGTGCGCTCCCGATGGTGCGCTCCGACGCGCACCGCAGCGAACAGTTCTTCGACGACTGATGCCGCCTGCCTGACGGCGACAGTGACTACTTCGTGCCGCTCGAGCCGCGAAGGTACAGGTTGAGTGAGCCGAAGCTGAGCTTCGACTTCATCTGCACCATCATGCGGCGATCGTCGTCGGTGATCCACACTTCCGCCCTGCCGTTCTTGCTGAAGATGCCCTTCGTCTGAAAGGTGGGCTGCAGCACAACGGTCTTGAACGTCCCGCCGGGTACCGTGATGGTTTCCCGGCGCACCACGCGGATACGGACCGGATTCCCTTCCGCTTTGAAGTAGCGTGCGAACTCGTACGACTTGCCGACTTCGAGCGGCAACGTGCGTACGAAGTACAGGAACGACCCCTCGTCGAGCGGGTTGGCGACGGTCGGCTCCTCCGGACGGTCGTTCTCTTTGAACATGCCGCGCTCAGGAAAGATCTCGAAGCGACGCCTGCGCTCGTAACTGCCTTCGTCGACGTCCTGATGATAGCGCAACGAATTGAGTGTGGTCACGTCGAACCATGACTCGTACACGTCGTTCACGCGGTACAGCGCGAAGCCGCCTTTGATGGTGAACACCGTGTGCCATACCGAACGGCCTCGCACCTGGGTGATTTCCCGCACTTCCATGCTGCTGTTGCCGACTTTGAGCGAGCCGAAACGCAGCTCGTAGTCGAGCCGTTCACCGACCTTGAACGGCACCGACAGCGCGTCGGCGGGAAGTCGCTGGATGGCCGGAGTCTCCGCCGTATCCGCAGCTTGTGGGGCGAGCGGGGACGAAGCGCCCGCGAGCATCACCGCGGCGACCAGCGCCGTGCGTATCGATACAATCCTCATGGCGACCTGCTACCCAGATCGGGCGAAAAGGGTCGGCTAGACGTTGAAGCGGAACAGCAGCACATCGCCGTCCTGCACGACGTATTCCTTGCCTTCCGAACGCACCACCCCCTTCTCCCGAGCGTTCTTCCATCCGCCATGCGTAATGAAATCCTTGTACGCCACGGTCTCGGCGCGAATAAAGCCCTTCTCGAAATCGGTGTGAATCACGGCCGCCGCCTTCGGCGCCGTGTCGCCACGATGAATCGTCCAAGCGCGCACTTCCTGCTCACCCGCCGTGAAATACGTCTGGAGGCCGAGCAGGTGGTAGCCGCCGTGAATCAGTCGGTCGAGGCCGGCGGTTTCGATGCCGAGCGAGGCGAGAAACTCGCTGCGCTCCTCGGGCGGGAGCTCCGACAGTTCGGCTTCGATCTTGGCCGAGAACGCCACAATCTCGGCGTGTTCACCGGTGGCCGCCACCGCCGCGCGCAACGCCGTGAGATACGGTCCTTCGTCACCCGCCAATTCGGCGTCGGTGACGTTGGCGGCATAGAGCACCGGCTTGGCGGTGAGCAGTTGCAACCCCGCGAGTGAGTGCAGATGTTCGGCCGACAGTCCGGCACGAAGCAGTGGCATGCCTTCGGAAAGTGCCGCGTAGGCCGCTTCGAGCGCCGGCATTTCCGCGAGCGCATCCTTGTCGTTGGCCTTCGCCGCGCGCTTCACTTTGTCGAGGCGTTTCTCTACCACGCTCAGATCGGAGAGTGCCAGTTCCAGCTCGATGGTTTCCTTGTCGCGCGCCGGATCGGGCGATCCCATGACGTGCGTCACATCGTCGTCGGCAAAACACCGGATCACATGCACGATGGCGTCGGTCTCACGGATGTTCTGGAGAAACTTGTTCCCCAGTCCCTCGCCCTGCGACGCGCCCTTCACGAGCCCGGCGATATCGACGAACTGCACCGCCGCCGGCAGCGTGCGCTTAGGCTGCACGATCTCGGCCAGCTTTGCCAAGCGCGCGTCGGGCACTTCCACCATGCCGACGTTCGGATCGACCGTGCAGAAGGGATAATTCGCCGCTTCCGCCTTGGCCGAAGTCAGGGCGTTGAAGAGCGTGGATTTGCCGACGTTGGGGAGGCCGACGATGCCGAGTTGGAGCACAGGAAAAAAGTAAGGGGTACGGAGTGGGGGGTCGGGAGACGCGGGGCGCTCCGGCTGCGGTGGAATGTAGTGGGGGGCGGTGGATCGGTGACGGCGGGATCTGCACGACGGCCCAGATTCGTGGGATGCAAGACTTTAAGAAGCTCCACGTTTGGCAGCGGTCGCAAGACTTGGCGGCTGCATTGTATGGAGCCACTGCCGACCTTCGCGGGCGGGACGTCGTGTCGCTGCGGAGTCAGCTCCGGCGCGCCGCGCAATCGATCGCCGCGAACATTGCCGAAGGCGCAAATGCTGCGAGCCCCAAAGACTTTGCGCGCTATCTGCAGATGGCGATCGCCTCGGCATCGGAAACCGAGAGTCACCTCGACCTCGCGCTCCGCACGGCGGTGATGCCGGCATCGGTCGTGATGCCCCTCATCGATGAGGTCATCGCCGCTCGCAAGATGCTGATTGTATTGCGGAAGCGCGTGCTAGAGAGCAGACCCTGAGAAGGGAAATCGGCCGCCGACGCAAGATGCATCGGCGGCCGGATCACTCACGACCCGAAACTCGGACTCGGAACTCGAGACTCACGTGAGTCTCGAGTTCCGAGTCCGAGTTTCGAGTTAGAAGTCCTACCGCAAGAACCACGGCGCCAGCACCAAACTCACCACGCTCATGAGCTTGATGAGAATATTCATCGCCGGTCCGCTGGTGTCCTTGAACGGATCGCCCACGGTGTCACCGACGACTGCGGCCTTGTGCGGATCGGAGCCCTTGCCGCCCAGGATGCCGCCTTCGATCATCTTCTTGGCGTTGTCCCACGCGCCACCGGCGTTGGCCATGAACAGGGCCATCATCACGCCCGTGACCGTGGCGCCGGCCAGCAGCCCGCCCAGCGCCGTCACACCGAGGAACTTGCCTACGAAAACGGGGAGCAGAATCGCCACGAGGCCCGGGGCGATCATTTCGCGGATCGCGGCCTTGGTCGAGATCTCGACGCAGCGCGCCGAATCCGGCTTCACGCCGGGCTTGCCTTCGAGCAGGCCCGGGATCTCGCGGAACTGACGACGCACTTCTTCCACCATGCCCTGCGCGGCACGACCCACGGCGGTCATGGTGGCGGCGCCGACGTAGAACGGCACCACGCCGCCCACGAACATGCCGATCACGACCATCGGGTCGATGAGATTGAGCACCGTGAGGTTCACGGCCGAGGCGTAGGCCGAGAAGAGCGCCAGTGCCGTGAGGGCCGCCGAACCGATCGCGAAGCCCTTGCCGATCGCGGCCGTGGTGTTGCCGAGGGCGTCGAGGCCGTCAGTGATTTTACGGACTTCCGGGCCGAGATGGCTCATCTCGGCGATACCACCGGCGTTGTCCGAGATCGGGCCGTACGCGTCGACCGACATCGTGACACCGACCGTGGCCAGCATCCCCACCGAGGCGATCGCGATGCCGTAGAGACCGGCCGACGTGAACGACACCCAGATCGCGGCGCAGATCAGCAGCACCGGCACGATGCAGCTTTCCATACCGACGGCGAGGCCGGCGATGATGTTCGTGGCCGGACCCGTCTTCGAGGCTTCGGCAATGCGGCGAACCGGGCCCGCCGCCGTGTAATACTCGGTGACGAGACCGATCGAGATACCCGACACCGTTCCCGCGATCACGGCGAAGAACGGTCCAAGCGCGGGCAGCGCCGTGCCGTCAGCCCTCATCATTCCCAGCGGTACCATCGACGTGATGAAATACGCGAACACCAGGAACAGACCGGCGGCGATGAACGTGACCAGGCGCAGCGCGTTGGCCGGATCGCCCTTGGCCAAAATGCGCATGGCGAAAATGCCAAGCAGCGACGCCACGAGACCGGCGGCCGTGTACGCCACCGGGAGCAGCATGGCATTCACGCGCGATGCTTCAGGGAGCAGCGTGCTGGTGGCTGCGAGAGCGATCGTGGCGATGATACCACCCACGTAGCTCTCGAAGATGTCGGCGCCGAGACCGGCGACGTCGCCCACGTTGTCACCGACGTTGTCGGCGATGGTGGCTGGATTGCGCGGATCGTCTTCGGGGATGCCCGCTTCGACCTTACCCACGAGGTCGGCGCCGACGTCGGCCGCCTTCGTGTAGATGCCGCCGCCGACGCGCGCGAAGAGCGCGAT
>Ga0105049_10000597_pt1 | contig 40205 bp, 36 predicted proteins | sample MAT06_FD_78087 | JGI IMG/M metagenome (GOLD analysis project Ga0105049, IMG submission 78087) | Freshwater microbial communities from Lake Fryxell liftoff mats and glacier meltwater in Antarctica - MAT-06 | ecosystem: Environmental > Aquatic > Freshwater > Ice > Liftoff microbial mat | place...
TCACCGCATTTGCGAAGGGAGTTTGAACAAGGGAAGGTCAATTTTAGAAAAGGAAAAGCCTGCGCAAAGTAGGGCACTAATTCTAACCTCTGCCCTACTTTGGAAAACTTTTTTCATGGATTCAGGAAATACCCACCCCATGAACCCAGATTCGAAGTGGATAAAAATCCTTTAAACGCCTGATCTTCAGCGGAAGCCATTTGCAGATTTAGCCAGCCCAGGCCTCTTGATACCAACTTTCTTGAAAAGGTACATGCCAATTCATCCCGAACTGAGCGACGGTTTTTACCAGATTATCAAATACGGGGGTATCCGATTGCACCATGCCTGATTTTCTCATGGCCCAAAATTCATTCATTGGTGACAACTGGATAGCGCCTAATTCACCAAATGCCACCATTCTGCGGTCAAAAAAATCGACCCCAATGGACTTCCCTAAATCTTTCACAAATCGCACGCTGGTATCTATGCCGCATCCACTAGCCAAGGCTTTGGATTCATCAGCGGCAACCACGAGAAAAAGATGATGAAACACCTCAATAGAGGCTTCCATACTGGCTCCATGGCTTGTCCATTGATCCACAAAGGCGGGGACTTTCGCTACAATTCCTCGCACCTCATCTGGGCTCAAGAACCGATCCGCCTGATAGATCCAAACTCGTGAATTCGAGTTCATTTGAGAAATGTTCTTCATCGGGAGTTCGTGTTTTGAAAATGCGTGTAAAGGTACCAAGCCGGAATAAAAATCATCAGGGGAACCATCGACTGCAAAGCTCCGATCAATTTGCGACTAACGGCGTACAATTCCAGAGCATACCCGGTAGCAATGCCTATTGCGTATAGTGCAAAAGCTGCCGCGAATGACACTGCGTAAGCTAGTACAAGATGTCGAACCATTTTTACATCTCGCGTGATAAGTTGGATTACGGCTCCATTGAGGACTAGAAAAAGCGCAGTAAACACCACTGTATTTATCCATTTCAACCTTACGAGCCATACTTTGGATACCGATAGAAAAACATCAAGGGTGCTGTGGCTATAATAATAGTCAAGCGGCGAAAAAATCTTCTGCTGGTTGAGCCATTGCTTTTTAACCTCTGCGGTTTGATCAAAAAACCCGGTCATGCGATCGCCTTGATCGAGAATGAAGTTGATGTTCACCTTGACGTTCTCCTGAACAAACCCGAGAGCGAAAGAGGTTGCAAGGAGGAGCAAAAGGAAGGCTTTCCTCTTCATGGTTTAGGAGGTGCTGACATTTGCAAGGTAGAGAATCGCTTTACCCATATCCACCACAGACCGAAAACTAGAGAATATACCAGAATAGTAAAGGTGTAATCATGATTGAATGAAAGCCAGGATTGATTCCAAGAGATGATAATTGTGAGCGCCACAATGCGCAGGGCGTTGAGATAGTGGATGATCAGAACACCCATCGGCATAAACCAAGCCCGATGTTTCCATTGACCAGGAAAAGAAACGATAAAAACCACAAACAAAGCGAAGAGGATCAGACCATCGCAGGCTGCGCCAATCATGACTCCGGGAGCTCCTTCAATTCCAATATGATTGCGGTAGCTTAGGCCCGGATACTCTGTCAAGGTGTAACCCAAAGCCTTTAGCACAAACCCAGCTATTCCCGCGAGGTGATCGATTACATATTCGTCAAGAAGGGTATGATCCCTCAAATAAAATTCATAGGACACATACCAAATAAGAAAGAGAGTGCTGCTTTGAAGAAGAAAACGATAAAATGGATTGCGCACGGGCAGATCAACCGTTCTTTTTCCGGGAAGCGTCAAACGCCTTTTTTCCGCCTAATGCAAGACCCGCTGCGACAAGGAGACTGACGCCTCCATCGATGGGAATGCATGGATCTCCAAAGGGCGGGCCACAAGGCGGGCCGCCGCCTGCTGGCGGATCAGGGCCCTGCGCTGCACTAACGCCCACCAAGGCCAAGAAAGAAAGGACAAACAAAAAGCGTTTCATTCGATTCAGTTGATTTCAGACTAAAGTCTTCCGCAAAAGTAATAAACATTGACCAAAAAAAGCAGAAAGAGAAACGAAGGTACTCCCTTTATCGGTGTCACATGGCTCACACATGGATTACGCTATATTTGCCGACTTATTTCTCAACCTGAATGGCCGAACAGCGGACGAATTTTATTGATGCGGATGATCTAAGGCCGGTGCTGAAGTTTATCAGTAAGAACTGGCATCTCATCGTTCTCTTCTGCCTCATCGCATTCACAATTGCGTATTTCTACACGCACCGGCTTCAAGAGATTTATGCGGCAAAAACTGAAATTCTTCTTCAATCCGCAGAAACTTACGACTACCAGACGAAGATCTATAAAGACATTGGTTACTACTCACTTCTTCAGGATATTACCAATCAAAAACGAGTACTCACCTCGTACGATCTTGTTCAACGTGTCCTACAGAAAGTAGACTTCTCTTTGAGCTATTACCTCGTAGGCCGCATCAAAACAAGTCAGGTTGATCATTTTGACGCTATCTCCATAGAGTGCGATTGGAGACGCATGGACTCCAAGCTTTACAATCAGCCCATCTTCATTAAGGTAATCGATCTAAAGAAATGTAGAATAACCTACAGCGTTTCGGGCGTGCAGTATAGCCGGGAACTTGAATTTGGGAAGCAGTACGAAGAAGGCAACTTCGTGATAAAAGTCAATATATCGCCTTGGGTTGACGAGCCAGGACTGAGCACCATTCAGGAACAAACCTTCATGGCAAAGGTGCACCCGGAAAGTTGGGTGATCAATAAATTTAGCAATAATCTGGCGGTTGAGAATATTGAGTTCACCAGCATTCTTTCCATTGTTTGCAGAGACGAACTTCCGTCACGCGCTACTCAATTTTTGGACACCCTCGCCCAGGAGTATATTGATTTCACTTTGGAGAATCAGTTCAAAATCAATGACAATACACAGCGATACATCGACATTCAGTTGGATGAAATTGTTTCGATGATGGACTCGCTGGAGCGAAGCATGGAAATCTTCAAAGATGCTCGCAAAATTCTGGATCTTAATCGGGAACAAATCGCTGCCTTTGACGCTCTTACCAATGCGGAAGTGGAGAGGCGTCAACTTCAGTTGCGCATTCGCAGCATAGCAGATCTGGAAGAATTCTTGTACCGCGAGAAAGACAATGCCGCGATACCCCCGATGAGCTATATCGGGGCAGACGAAACTGCCTTGCGCAATCTCATCACTACAATTTTTGATCTCAAGCAGAGAAAGGCATCTCTCGAAGTTGACCTCAAAAGTTCTGATGCGCGTATTCAGCGAATCGACAGTGAAGTCAACACGATTCGCTCTACGATCTACAAGTATATATCAGATTCAAGAGTATCTGTCCAACAGCGCATTCAAGATATAGACAAGCAGATTACAGAGCTCGAGAGCAAACTGAGCTCGATTCCAAAATCGGAGCGTGACTTGATGAGTATTGAGCGAAAGTTGAATGTCAATGAGCAACTCTTCACTTTCCTTCTTGAGAAAAAAGCAAGCACGGTAATTGCTAAGGCTGCGATTATCGCACCCACGAGTGTGATCGAATCAGCGCGCTCACTTGGAGTGGTTGGACCTGATAAAAAAGGAATTATCTATTATGCACTTGGAATTGGACTGCTTCTCGCACTCGTCGTTGGGGTAATGCGGATGATCTTCCTCGAGCGAATCGAAAATACCCGCGAGCTTAAAGCGATTACCAAACTTCCTATTTTGGGCGGTGTGCCCAATTACCCTGACGGTGATGCGAATCCAATTGCATTGATTGAAAGCCCGAGGGGGAACGTCAGTGAAGCTTTCCGTGCATTAAGAACGAACTTACAGTACATGCTTCCGGGAGATGAATCGCATGTAATTCTTGTTACCTCACTTCATCCGGGCGAGGGTAAAACGTTCGTTTCATCCAATCTGGCGGCCGTGCTTGCCAAGGCATCCAAGAAAGTCTTGATTCTTGACTTCGACCTGCACAAGCCGAAAGTGCACAAAATTTTTGGCTTCGAAAACGTGAGTGGAGTTTCCTCTTTCCTTATAGGCCGCTCAGACTACAAGGATTCCATTTTACCTACTCAGATTCAGAACCTTGATGTACTTACGGCAGGTCCCGTGCCACCCAACGCATCTGAATTGATATTGCATAGTCGGGTGGATCAATTACTTGAAGAAACCAAGAAAATTTATGACTATGTGATCATCGATACGCCTCCATTGATGCTGATCAGTGACTCACTTGTTCTTCTTTCGAAAGTTCGGACAGGAATTTTCGTACTGAACACAGAGAAAGCCACCAAGCAAGGGGTGCGTCACCTCGAGGATGTGCTCGCTCAAAATAATTTAAAAAATAATAGTCTTCTGCTGAACAACATCAAGCAGAAACGCTGGAGATACTATTACGGAAAATACATCTACCGTTATGGATATGGCTATGGATATGGTTATGGGTATGGCTACGGCGGATACTCCAACTATAAGCAGTATTCATACGGATATGGTTATGGTGAAGAAGAACAGAAAAAAAGCAAGCGCGGAAAGAATGTGAAGAAGAAAGACTAAGCGCTCGCCCAAATCATCCTGCCCATGGTTTCTTTGATTATTACAACTTACAATTATGCCCACTATCTTGAAAGGGCTATCCGAAGCGGTTTGGAGCAATCTCTAGACAACGATAGGTATGAGATTATTGTGGTCAATGACGCAAGTACTGACCATACAAATAAGGTGCTTGAGAACTACGCTGATGAAGTAAGAGTGTTTCATCTTGAGCAAAATCTAGGTCTATCAGGCGCTCGGAATTTTGGCATCCAAAAAGCAAAAGGACAGTTTGTTGTTTTCCTTGATGCGGATGATTATATCCACCGCGATTTGCTTTACGTGCAGAAACTCTATCTCGAAGAAAACAATAGCATAGACGCTGTGTCGTCCAACTACTGGCTGGTAGATGAACGTGGTGCACATCTCCGACATGTATATGCCGAAGAAGAGCCTATCGCATGCGGCATAATGTTTAGGAAAGACTTCTTGTTTCAAATTGGATTGTATGACGAATCATTTCGTGCAAGGGAGGAAGAAGACCTGCGCATCCGGTGGCTCAGTAAATACAATATTTACAATCTGATTCTTCCACTCTATCGCTATCGGATGCATGGCAAAAACCTGACAAAGGACGATGAAGCCATGTCGACCTATCAGCAGATGCTCCTATCCAAGCACTCCAAATGAAAATCGTTTTAGTAGGCCATACCGTTGGTATCCGGCGCTGCATCGAAGCTTGTCAGGGCTCATCTCATTCCATTGTCGCGGTATTCACTCACCCTCGAAGTGAGCATACCGCAGACCTTGCGCTATTCGAGAAGCGCAAAGACATTTTTGGAGATCTTGCCTACAACGTATTCGATACTCCGGCGCAATTCGGCATTCCGGTAGAGGAATATCCCAATCTTTCAGATGACTCTGAAATTCATCGTGTGAAGGCATATGCACCAGACATGATTGTGACCGTCGGCTGTCGTGAGATTCTCTCGGCGAATTTCATTGCTGCATTTCCGAAGGTGATCAATCTTCATCCCTTCTATTTGCCTGTGTTCAGAGGCGCCGGAATCGACTCGTGGATGATCCTTCAGGGAGCTTCCGGAACTGAGCAATACGCGACTGCGCATTTTGTTCGGCCCAAGCTCGACGCCGGCGAAATAATTACTACACTTCCCTACCGAATTCCGGAAGAGGCTCTTCCCATAGACATTTTCAGGGTGCGTATAAATCTTCTTGGTGAACTTCTCAAACGAGCATTGACGGCGTTGGAAAACCCTTCTTTCACCGGCGAGATTCAAAACGAGCAAATCAGCCGATACTATCCCCGTCTGAACACTATGCTCAACGGACATATTCGCATACGCGAATGGACTGGCTCTGAGATCGAGTTATTCATTCGAGCATTCAGCTATCCTTATCCCGGATCATTTGCCTTCCTTGCTGGCAGCCGTGTTCATCTGCTTCGCTCAAAATTCGAATCTGAAGAAAATGTTCACCCCTATTCCATTGGTTTGATCTATCGCAAGTCAGCCGGGGCGTTTTCTTTTTTTGTGCGGGGAGGCAGCATCCACGTAAGTGAATTTGAACTAGAAAATCCGGAAACAAAAATTCGCTTAGGGCACTACCTCCTATGAAGATCTTTTGCATTGTCCAGGCCCGAATGGGTTCTAGCCGTCTTCCGGGAAAAGTGCTTATGAACGCCGGAGACAAACCGATTGTTGAGCGGGTAATTGGTCAGCTCAAACGCTCCAAACATATTTCGCAGCTTGTTGTGGCTACAACGACTCAGCCGGAGGACGATTCCCTTGCTCAGTTTTGCACCTCTCACGAAATCAACGTCTACCGCGGAAGCGATTGGGACGTGCTTGATCGTTACTACGAGGCTGCAAAAGAATCAGGAGCAAAGGCAGGCGATCACGTCATACGCATTTGCTGCGACAACCCACTCATCACCTCATCTACTGTGGACTTTGTCATTGAGGAGCACCTCAAACTGGGGACGGATTACTTTTCCAACTCCAATCAAGAACCGTTCTATCTCGAAGATGGATTCGATACAGAAATATTCACATTTGAAGCCCTCGAAAAAACCTGGCAGAACGCCCAATTGTTGAGCCAGCGCGAACATGTCACTCCGTATATCAAACAGAGTGGATTATTTCGTTGCGGCTGGAGAAAATCGCATGCCCGATACCACTATAAACTCTCAGTGGATACCTCCGCTGATCTGGAGTTGGCCAATGCAATTCTGAAGCACCTAGGAGAGTCCGATTTCGGTATTGAAGAGGTTGTACATTTGTTGGAGACGAAACCAGAGTTACTTCAGATTAATCCTGAAAGTACCATTAACTCAGGTTATTACAAATCCCTGAAAGAAGACCGAATTGTGAAATAATGGCTGCACCTACGCGCACTCTACCCCACATCACCACATTCTCCGCTAGCGATGAATATCGCCGTGTGATTCATCATCTTATTCCTGGAGGCGCACATACCTATTCCAAAGGCGACGACCAATTTCCTGTGCTTTCACCAGCTTCCATTACGCATGGCAAGGGTGCATACTGCTGGGATCCGGATGGCAATAAATACCTCGACACTCTAATGGGGCTGACGGCAGTTTCGCTCGGACATGCTTACGAGCCTGTGCTAGCGAGGGTGCGCGAAGAGCTTGAAAAAGGAGTCAACTTCTCACGACCCAGCGTGATTGAACGTGAAATGGCCGAGCGCTTTCTTTCGCTAGTGCCCCAGCACGATATGATCAAGTACGCAAAAAATGGAAGCGTAGTCACCACAGCAGCGGTAAAACTGGCCCGTGCATTCACTGGAAAAACGCTGGTAGCAAGACCTGCAGAGCATCCATTTTACAGCTACGACGATTGGTTCATCGGATCCACCGCGTGTGATTTTGGCATCCCTCGAGAAATAAAGGACCTCACCATTTTGTACCGTCAGGATTCGTTGGAAGATCTTGAACGCATGTTCAATGAGTTTCCAGGGCAGATTTCCTGTGTAATCAGCGAGCCTGAGAAGTGGATTCCATTGGAACCTGATTTCTACGAAAAGGCAATAGCATTAGCTCATCGTCATGGCGCTGTGTGGATCATGGATGAAATGATTACCGGCTTCAAGACAGACTATCCCGGCAGCATAAAAAAATTCAACGCGCAGCCCGACATCGCTACGTGGGGTAAAGGAATAGCCAATGGTTTTTCGTTTTGTGCCTTGACAGGAAAAAAAGAAATCATGCAATTGGGTGGTATCAATCAAGAAGGAACACCTAAACTCTTTTTAGTGAGCACGACGCATGGAGGTGAAACGCATTCCATTGCCGCTGGTCTGGCTACAATGGATGTTTTTGAAAAAGAACCTGTGATTGAGCACAATCACGCCATTGGCGACTATTACATCTCACATGTCCGCGAAATTTTGCTACGTAAAAATCTTCAGGACTATTTCGAACTTACCGGTTTCAACTGGAGCGTTGGACTCATTGTCAAAAACAAAGACAAACAACCTGACTTGAAACTTCGCACGCTGTTCATGCAAGAGATGATACGTCGAGGAATTCTCTTTCAGGGCATTCTATCCCCTTGCTATTCTCACACAAATGAAGATATTGATTGGATGCTTGCTGCCTTCGAAGAAAGCTGTGATGTATTCGTGAAGGGACTTGATGGCGGAGTTGATCATCTTCTTGTAGGCCCTGCAATCAAACCTGTATTTAGAAAATTCAATTGATATGGAGCCTCTCCGAACTACCGATCCCTTTCAAATAGATTTTAGAAAAAAATTCGACCTTACCGGAAAAGTCATCATTCTAACTGGCGCCTGTGGCCTTATTGGTCGCGCGTTTTGCGAAGCAGTTGCTCAATTCGGCGGGCATGTTGTCGTGGCCGATATTGAACAAGCCGATCCTCTTTCCTTCGCCAGCCAACTTTCCGAAAAGCACCCTCAAAAAATGCTTGGTTATTCGCTTGATGTGACTTCACGCGAAAGTATTCAGGGTTTAAAGAGCGCGACTATCAAAATGTTTGGCGGCATTCATGGGTTAGTAAATGCGCATCAGAATAAATCACATCTGAAATTTGAGCCTTTTGAAGATGTCGATGATGCGAATTGGAATACCGTGATTGAAGTCAATCTGCGCGGCACATTCCTCATGTGTCAGATTATTGGAAGTTACATGGCCGAATGTGGTTTGGGGAGCGTGGTCAATATTCCATCTACGTACAGTGTCGTAGCTCCTAATCAAAACTTGTACGAAGGCACTAGCCTCGGTTGCCCTGCTGCGTACTCCGCATCTAAAGGTGGAATCGATGCACTTTCCAGATACTTGGCCTCTTACTGGGCACAGCGCAAAGTGCGCGTGAACATGATCACTCCTCACGGAGTATGGAACAATCACGAAGCGCAATTCGAAGCAAATTTCGCTCGTTTTTCGCCGATGCGCCGACTGAGTTACAACCATGAAGTAGCCAGTGCACTTATCTATTTACTCAGCGATGCCTCAAGCTATGTGACAGGTGATAATATGCTGGTTGAAGGCGGCTGGACAGTTTGGTGAGATACCTTTTCGATATGGATCAGATGAAGGAATTAGAAGAATATTTCGACCGACTCTGGCCGATTTGCAGAAGCCTGACAGGAGATGGATTGCGTGAATCCCTTGAAATCGTTCGTGAAATTATTCCGCTTGAATTGACTGAAGTCCCCTCTGGTACCACGGTATTCGATTGGTTAGTGCCAAAAGAATGGAATATTCGTGAAGCATGGATAGAAACCCCTGATGGCCGTACGATTTGCAAGCTCAGCGACAACAATTTGCATGTCGTTGGGTATTCCATTCCGGTGGATAAAAGGCTTATGATGGCTGAGCTCCTTCCGCATCTTCATTGTGTGCCGTCTCAGCCAGATGCTATTCCTTACATCACTTCCTACTATTCCGAAAATTGGGGATTTTGTCTTTCAGCCAATGAACTGAAAACGCTGCCCGAAGAAGGAGAATATCGGGTTTACATCAATAGCTCGTTGGAACTTGGTTCACTTACATACGGAGAACTGGTGCTTCCCGGAACCGGTGAAGGAGAAGTCCTATTTTCTACCTATCTGTGCCATCCGAGCATGGCCAACAATGAACTCTCGGGCCCATTGGCCGCAGCCTTTTTGGCTAAAAAAGTGATGAGCCTTCCAAACAGAAGGCTCACCTACCGCTTCCTATTTATTCCTGAAACTATAGGAGCGATTGCTTATCTGGCTGCACATGGTCAGCACCTGAAAAAAAATCTGGTGGCTGGCTATGTCCTCACTTGCTGCGGAGATCGTGGAAACCTAACTTACAAGTTTTCGAAGCGTGGAAACACTGAGGGCGATCGAATTGCCACTCATGTGCTGGAATCTTCGAACCACGCATTTTCAACCACCCCATTTGCTGTGGGAGGAAGCGATGAGCGGCAGTATTGTTCCCCCGGTTTCAATCTGCCAGTCGGCAGCCTAATGCGCACACCGTATCAGAAATACAAAGAATACCATACTTCTCTTGACAATAAGGCTTTCCTTTCGTTTGCTCACCTGCAGGAAACGATCGACGTGGCCTTCCTAATTGTTCGGGCCTTGGAACTTAATCAATGCTACACCACTACCATTCCCTTCTGCGAGCCGCAACTTGGGCGCCGCGGACTTTATCCTCAAAGTATCAATCCTGATGATACGAGAGAAACGCTTCATAGGCTGCTTCATTTTCTCTCCTTCTCCGATGGAGAAACTGACCTTCTTGATCTGGCGACCAAACGAAATGACTCCTTGTTTGACTATGAAGAGATCATTCACAAATGCCGCCAGGCCGATTTAATCTGAACTTTCTCTTCGATTAAGTTTCCGACAATTAGTCAAATCCACACCAACTTGTGTCGGTCACCCCGAAAATAACACTTCAACTCCCACACGATAGCGAAACTCATTTTTAAGCGCCTTATTAGCTTGCCTAGGTAAGATTACGCAGAGAGGCTGATTTAAACCATTGACGGGATCTCTAGACTCATTGATTCGATGCAACGTGAAATCGAATGTAACTCGAAGTGAATAAGACTGTTCTCATTTTGCAGTTTTTTGACTGATTGAATCACGCGCTTCTGCTTACTTTGGCCTCCAATAACTTCATTTGACCACATGATCACAAGAAAAGAATTTAGAAAATACGCCACCAGCAATCACGGAATTTCTGGGTCCGTGGTGGACGATATTATTTCCCATGTCTACGGTCCGGAAATGATGACCAGAACGGTCATTGAAGAACGTAACATGCCATTCCGCGAGGTCGACGTATTCTCCCGATTGATGGCCGACAGGATCATTTTTCTGGGCACTGAGATCGACGATTACATCGCCAACATCGTTCAGGCTCAGTTGCTTTTCCTAGAGAGTGTCGACAGCAAGAAAGACATTCAGATTTACATCAATTCCCCTGGAGGAAGCGTTTACGCTGGCTTAGGGATCTACGACACCATGCAGATCATTCAGCCTGATGTAGCAACGATTTGCACCGGTATGGCCGCGTCCATGGGAGCTGTGCTGCTTTGTGCGGGTGAAAAGAACAAGCGCACAGGCCTGAAACACTCGCGCGTGATGATCCATCAGCCTCTTGGCGGAGCGCGCGGACAAGCTTCTGACATCGAAATCACGGCCCGTGAAATTCAAAAACTAAAAAAAGAACTTTACGAAATAATTGCGAATCACGCTGGCCAGACCTACGAAAAGGTTTGGGCCGACAGCGACCGTGACTATTGGATGATCGCTGAGGAAGCTCGCGATTACGGAATGATCGACGAAGTTTTGGAAAAAAAGCGGGGCTGATTCAGCCTTTTGCTTCACCGTTTAAAAGCCGCCACTTTGGTGGCTTTTTCCATTTAGGCCCTGCCGGTTGACAAATTCTCGATTTTACACGTCCAACTTCCCTTTTTTGCGCCTACATTCGATCTAAATGTGCATGACCAACACATTTGTACTGTTTTAACCTAACCTCAAAAACCTTCTACTTTGAAACATCTCTACACAGAGGGAATGCGCCCATGTTCGGGAGCCATTCTAAGCATCCTCTTCATCTTTCTATTTCCTGCCGTTCAATTTGGACAGGAAATATGCTTTCCGACCCTTACCCCTGCAGAAAACATCACTGTTTCCTGTGGTGAACCGCTTCCTGAGTTCTCATCGTGCGAGGGCTCGACGGAATGCTGTGCGCCATTAACTGTTGAAAGTATCGTTAGCGAAACGGGAAATGTGGAACAAGCCTGCGTGCTCTCCACTGCATTTGGCCCGGGACCCGATTGGGCGTTTTGGCTTCCTGACATCGACTCTCAAAATGTCTCATGGCGTTTCGAGGACAATGGCCAATTTGAAGAATATGGCGACGGGACCGCACATCTGTGGGGGATCATCTATAAAGTTTCTGACCCTTCACTTCGCATGGAGGCTCACCTCTGGATGCAAAATGGCCGCAACTGGGAAGAGTGGTCGGCACTGGGAAGAGGTTATAAAGACGACTTTAACCTAGCCGGTACTAACTACATCGACTGGTCATACTATGAACTCACCGAAGGTTTTGCATGGCTCAATGGATTGGACGAACTCGAAGGCAGCCAGTTGATGCTTACCCATAAGCCCGCTAATTACTACTTCGGCTTTCAGGCTGGCGTAGGCGCTAACAACAAAAACAGCAATGAAGGTCTGAGTGGTTGGTTTGATTACACCGGCTGGTTTAATGGTGAATGGGTAACTGGTCACGGCGACGTGAACGTGGATCGCGCCTGCACTGCGGGTCCTGAGGGATGCGCCAGCACTGCCTTCACGCAGATATGCCGTGCAACTAACGCGTGCAGTGCGTCGGCTTTTGCCAGCCAAACGATTTCATCATTGGACACCGAGGCGCCATTAATCGTTTCATTTGAAGCAGAAGTTACTCAAGATTGTTTTGATCCGACTATTCAATATCCCGAAGCAATCGACAACTGCTCCGAGGTGAATATTACGTTCACTGATGAAATTATCACTCCAGGTTGCGGTGGATCTTTCATTCGTCATTACACTGTGGCAGATGGTTGTGGAAATAGTGTTCTCCTCGATCAACTGGTGACGCTAACTGGTGGTGAGCCAGAATTTACTTCGTTCCCTCCAGATGTCTCGGTAGAATGCAATGAAATTCCATCTTCAGGTTCTCCTTTGGTTCAATTCACCCCAGGCTGCGCCAACACTATTCTAACGGTGGAAGAAACGATCACTGAAGGCTCATGCGCAGGTAACTTCGTTATCGAGCGGCTGTACATCCTCACCGATGATTGCGGCAATGAAGTGACTCAGCTCTGGACAATCGAAGTTCAAGACAACACAGCTCCTGTGCTTTTCAATATCCCAGCAGATTTTTCTATCTTTTGCGGCGATCCTATTCCGGATGCGCTGGTATTTTCCATTGACAATTGTGACTCGGAGGCTGGCGTAGGAGTAAGTGCAACAACGATCCAACTTGAATGCGGCTACCAATTCATCCGAACTTGGTTTGCCGAAGATGCGTGCGGGAATACTTCTTCGTCTAGTCAGACGATCACGGTCCTAGACGATCAAGCGCCCGTGTTCGAATTCGTTCCTGAAAACGCAACAGTGGAGTGTGGCACTGAAGTTGAAATTACACCTGCGATTGCAGTAGATGCGTGTTCGCTTGTCACGCTCACAACCTCTGATGTTATGCTCGAAGAGGGCTGCTCCGGAAGTTTCATTCGCACTTACACTGCCACCGATGGCTGCGGAAATTCGGCCTCGGTAAGTCACACCATTTTCTTTATTGATGATTCCGCACCAGTTTTCACCTCTTTCCCTGTGGATGCTCAGGTGAGCTGCTCCGCCATTCCATCCGCTGAAGAAGCCGAAATAAGTTTTGAAGACAACTGCGGTGACGTAACTTCTTCGTTTAGTGAAACTATCATCGAAGGTGATTGCCCAGGTGATCGTATCATCGAACGTACCTGGACCATTTCCGACGATTGTGGAAATACAGAATCCAACACTTGGACACTCACAGTGGTGGACAATGAAGCGCCACAATTGTTTGGAGTTCCTGCTGATCAATCCCTCAACTGTGGCGAAGAGCCTGCTGATGCAGTGGTCATCGCTATAGACAATTGCTCTGCGGAGCCACTTGTGGGTTTAAGCGCGACTACCTTACCTGCGGAATGTGGCTTTCAATTTGTCCGCACCTGGACAGCCATCGATGACTGTGGAAATGAAACATCCCTCAGTCAAACAATTACCTTCATCGACACCGAATCACCTGTGTTTGTGTTTGTCCCCGAAAATGCTGAGGTGACTTGTGGAGAAGAGTTTCCTAATGGAGAGGCTATTGCTGAAGACGCGTGCAGTGATGTGACTGTTACTTTTAGTGACGTTCCATCCGCTGATTGTATCGGCGGAATAACCAGAGTCTTCACTGCCACTGATGGTTGTGGCAACTCTGTTTCGGCCGAACAAATTCTCACGTACGTGGATAATGAAGCACCAATCATTGCTGTTTTCCCGCAGAATATCACCGTGGATTGCACCCAAATTCCAGCAATTGAAAATGTAGAGGTTCAGTTTATTGATGCCTGCAGCACTGTTTCAGTAGAATACGCTGAAATCATCACACCCGGAGTGTGTGAAGGATACTTCCAGATCGCACGGACATGGATGGCTACCGACGCATGCGGCAATTCAACAACTGCAACGTGGATCATTGAGGTTGCAGATAACCAAGGACCAGAAATCGTAGGTGATTTTGCATCCGTGACTTTTGAATGTGGGGAAATTGCTCCTCTCCCTGAAGTCAATGCAACTGATTTTTGTTCTGGTCTTTCAGAAATCAACTTACTGGAGGAAGAGGTAGAATTGAGCTGCGGATATCAAGTCATTCGAACTTGGACCGCTGTGGATTTCTGCGGAAATATTTCCATCGCTCAGCAAGTAGTCACTTTTGAAGACACCACCGATCCTGTGTTTCTAGAATTTCCAGAAAGCATCACCATCTCTTGCGGTGATCCAATCCCACCGATAGAGATGCCTGCCGCATTTGACTCTTGCATCGGCGAAATTCCAACCCTCTTTGCGGAAGAAACATTCCCCGCCGGATGCGCTGGATCAATCATTACACGTGTCTTTCGCGCCTTCGATGATTGTGGCAATCAAGCCATTTTCTTTCAAACGATTACCATTATAGATGACGAAGCCCCCATCTTCTCCGGTGAAGCTATAATCTCCCGACCATGTGGCGATTTCAATGGAACATATGTGACCGCAGTAGATGATTGCAACAGTTCTGTTTCGATCACTTATTTGGATGTGCCAACAAACGATGGCGCAGGATGCGCCGGATCGATCACACGCACCTACACTGCGGCTGATGAATGCGGAAACCTTTCTACGTTTGTTCAGATCATCACTCTTCAGGATGAAATATCTCCCTCATTCACTTCATTTCCTGATGATGTGATCGTATCCTGCGGCCAAATTCCTTCTACCGATACCGATCAGATTCAATATTCTGATAACTGCGGCACACCTGCCATTTCAGTGGAAGAAATTCAGAGCAAGGGTGAATGTGCGAACTCCTATCAAATTACTCGCACTTATACACTTTCTGATGCCTGCGGAAATTCAGCAGTACAAACCTGGACCATACAGGTAACTGATGATCTTGGCCCAGTGCTTCTTGGGGTGCCGGCTAATACTACCATTGGCTGCAATGATCCCATACCCGATGCATTTGTTTTTGCAATAGATAACTGTTCGGGAAATACACCGGTAGGAGTGACTGCAGTGACTGAGGAAACAGAATGCGGACTAGTATTCACAAGAACCTGGTTCTCTATCGACGATTGTGGCAACACCTCTGAGGCCACCCAGGTAATCACTTCAGGCGATATCAATCCTCCTCAGCTCAGCGAGTATCCGGAAAATGTGGTAATCCCCTGTGGCGACCCACTCCCTCCTCTGCCGTTTATTACTGCATTTGATGAGTGCATTGGCGATCTGAATGTGGACTTTCAAGAAGAGATCACAGGTGGACTTGATTGCGAAGAAATCTATCTGCGCACCTGGTGTACCGTGAATTGCTCCGGTGTATCGACCTGCTGGACTCAAACCATCTCATTCAGTTCAACGGATGGATTTATGCTTGCTCCGTCTTCCATTTCCGGAGGACAGGTAACCATGAATCTCCGCACCTCAAAGTCTGGAAGAACCGACCTTACAGTTTACAGCACTGCAGGACAAATTGTTCAGCAGCCCTTCTCGGGTCACCTTGAAGCAGGTGAAAAATATCAGATTGATCTTGAAACATCTTCGTGGGCTCCTGGAATCTATCTGATTCAAATGCGTCAGGGAGATTGGGTTGTTACCTACAGCTTGCCCATTATCGAATAAGTCTGCTTATTCGAATACATGAATAAAAAAGGCAGCTCAGGCTGCCTTTTTTCATGTGTGTAACTTCGTTTCTTTACAGCTTATCCAATCAAATGGCAGAAATACGCCGTACCCTCTTCGCAGAAGTTATTCTTCCGCTCGCTCTGCCGAAATCACTCACTTATCGGGTGCCTTTCGAATGGAATGACCACGTTATGATCGGACAGCGCGTTATCGTTCAACTAGGAAAGTCGAAGCTGTACACCGCAATAATCCGACAGATTGGCGAAAGTCCTCCGTCGGGTTATGAAGCCAAATACATCGATGGACTGCTAGATAACCAGCCTGTAGTTACCGCTACGCAAATCATATTCTGGGATTGGATTGCTCAATATTATTGTTGCACCGTTGGCGAAGTAATGAATGCTGCATTGCCCGGCGGACTCAAACTTTCCAGTGAAACAAAATTTGTAATTGCTGAGGAAAACTGGAGAGAAGATGCCACGCTTTCCGATCGCGAATCAGAAATTCTCACCGCCCTCGAAGAAAAACCGTGTACCATCCACGACCTCAGTGAAATTCTCGGACTGCGCTCTGTGCATCCGATTTTGAAAGGACTCGTCGAAAAAGAACTCATTTACTCTGAAGAAGAGCTGCGCGAGAGATTCAAGCCAAAGAAGGAAGAAATTTTACATCTTCACGAACGCTATTTGGATGAAAAAGAACTCCGCGAATTGTTCATCCTTCTCGAGAAACCACGCACTCAAAAACAAAGCAACGCGCTGCTCTACTTTCTTAGTCTGGCTGGATACGATCGCGGAGATATCAAACCTGTTCCCAAAAAGGCGCTTCTCGGCAATGAATCCATCTCTTCCTCATCCGTAAAGTCGTTGATTGAGAAACACGTTCTCACTGTTGAGTCACGCGAGCTCAATCCTATTGTAACCAAAGGCAGTATCGCCGAACTCCCTGTGCTGGCGGCTAATCAGGAGCGCGCATTGGACGAAACTATTCTCGCGCTTGAAAAATACCCCGTAACGCTTTTGCACGGCGTAACCTCCAGTGGAAAAACGGAAATCTATTGTCACCTCATCGCACGAGCACTGAGTGAAAAAAAACAAGTTCTCTTTCTTCTTCCTGAAATTGCTTTAACCACGCAATTAATCAATCGACTCAGAAAGTATTTCGGAGAACTTGTGAAAATCTATCACAGTGGCTTCAGCGACAATCAACGGAGTGAAACCTGGCTAAATCTTCTCAATGCATCACCTGATGAGCCTGTAATCATCATGGGAGCCCGCTCCTCACTCTTTCTTCCATTCACCAAACCAGGGCTCATCATTATTGATGAAGAACACGAGCAGAGCTTTAAGCAACATGACCCTTCACCGCGCTATCACGCCCGTGATGCCGCAATTGTATGGGCGCAAAAATTCGGCGCTAAAGTCGTTCTTGGATCTGCCACACCAGCCATTGAAACCTATTGGAACGCTACTCACGACCGATACGGACTGGTAGAACTTCATGAGCGATTCGGTGGTATTGAACTTCCCGAAATCATTATCGCCGATATACGCGTTGATCTGAAAAGGAAAACCATGAAGGGCAATTTCACTACACTTCTTGCGGAGGCGATGAAAGAGGCGATTGGCCAGGGCGAACAAATAATTCTTTTTCAAAACCGTCGCGGATATTCGCCCCTTTGGCAGTGCCAATCGTGCGGCTGGGTTCCAATGTGCACTCGGTGCGACGTAAGCATGACGTATCACAAGCAGGTGCACCAACTCAAATGTCATTACTGTGGGTATGCCACTGAGCCTCCCCAGGCATGCGGAGCATGCGGTCACCACGAACTTCGCATGGTGGGATTCGGAACGGAAAAGATTGAAGAAGAAGTAAAGGAATTATTTCCCGGCATCGGCGTGCAGCGCATGGATCTCGACACCACCCGAAGCAAAACCAGTTATCAACGTATCATTTCTGAATTTGAATCAGGGGAAATACAGGTTCTGGTCGGCACTCAAATGGTGACCAAAGGACTTGACTTCGACAGGGTATCGGTAGTCGGAATATTGAATGCCGACCGAATGATGAACTATCCTGATTTCCGATCGATGGAACGAAGCTATCAACTGATGATGCAGGTGGCGGGCAGGGCGGGACGTCGGCAAAAAAGAGGGAAGGTTTACGTTCAAACGTTTACCCCGGATCACTGGCTTCTTGATATGGTGAAACAGGGCAACTACAAAGAGCTTTATGTGCGCGAGGTAGCCGAAAGGCATCGGTTTGGGTATCCCCCATTTACCCGAATGATCCGCATTACTGTGAAGCACAAAGAAGACGATACTGCGGAAATTGCTGCGCAGGAGTTGGTTAAACAGGTATTAGCGCTTCACCCAGGCCAGGTACTGGGTCCTGAGAAGCCTCATGTTCAGCGCATTAACAATTATTTTCTGCGCCAGATTATCATCAAACTCTACCGAAACCCTGATCTAGCACTCACCAAATCGTTGATCGTGCAGGCTGGTCGAGCTCTTCAGCAACAAACCGCATTCAAAAGTGTACGTTTGACCATTGATGTGGACCCGCTGTAATCCGGAAGGCATTCCGTATCTTCGCAAGCCCCGATTGAAAAACAAAAAGTCTAACTCAGACGTTAGTAATGCTATGTCAACAAAAGAAATAAGCTGTTCGTTCTGCGGCCGGAAAAAAAGTGAGGTCAATATCCTCATTGCAGGTCTCAGCGGTCATATCTGCGATGAATGTGCCAGCCAGGCGCATCAGATCGTACACGAAGAAGGAAAGGCCGTAACACCTAATCAGGAGCAGCCAGTACAGCTTCAGAAACCAGCAGAGATCAAAGCCTTTTTAGATGATTTTGTCATTGGACAAGACGATGCTAAAAAAGTGCTTAGCGTGGCAGTGTATAACCACTACAAGCGAATCAATCAGAAGCAAACTGGAGACGATGTAGAGATTGAAAAATCAAACATCGTAATGGTGGGTGAAACGGGCACAGGGAAAACACTTCTGGCCCGCTCCATTGCCAAGATGCTGAACGTACCATTTTGCATCGCAGATGCCACCGTACTTACGGAAGCCGGATATGTGGGCGAAGATGTAGAAAGCATTCTTTCCAGACTACTTCAGAATGCGGATTTCGATGTGACTCGGGCTCAACGAGGAATCATTTTCATCGATGAGATTGACAAAATCGCACGCAAAAGCGACAACCCAAGTATCACCCGAGACGTGAGTGGGGAAGGCGTTCAACAGGCCTTACTCAAATTACTGGAAGGAGCTGTAGTGGGAGTTCCCCCCCAAGGCGGACGCAAGCACCCCGAACAAAAAATGATTCAGGTAGACACCCGCAATATTCTCTTCATTTGTGGCGGAGCATTTGATGGAATTAACCGTCACATTGAACGCCGCATCAATCTTAATTCTATCGGATACGGCTCCAATTCTATCAATCTCGAGACCGACAATATTCTACAATACATAACTCCCCTGGATTTAAAACGCTTCGGTTTGATTCCAGAGCTTATCGGGCGATTCCCTGTGTTAACGTACCTCATTCCACTCGATGAAAGTGCTCTTCGTCGCATTCTCACTGAGCCGAAAAACGCATTAGTCAAACAATACGTAAAGCTGTTCGAGATGGATGGAGTCAAATTAACCTTTGACAAAAAGTCTCTCGATTTCATTGTGGAAAAAGCCATGGAGTACAAGCTCGGTGCGCGCGGCCTGCGGTCAATTTGCGAAGCAATCATGACCGACGCCATGTTCCAACTTCCATCGTCGAAAGAGAAAGAGTTTAAGGTGACGCTGAGCTACGCAAAAGATCAAATCTCTAAATCGAAACTCAGCCAATTGCGCGTGGCGTGAGAACCTAACGCGCATGTCTGAAGAACTGGTGCACGAGCCCGGCTCAGTGGTGGAAACCCCGCTGATGAAGCAATACAATACGATTAAGGCCAGATACCCTGACGCGTTGTTGTTGTTTCGGGTGGGCGATTTCTACGAAACATTTGGAGAAGACGCGGTCGTTGCGGCACGTGTGCTGGGTATCACTCTGACACGTCGAAAAAATGGCGCCGCGGCGTATGTCGAACTTGCCGGCTTTCCGCATCACTCGCTCGATACCTATTTACCTAAACTTGTGCGGGCAGGTCACCGCGTTGCAATCTGTGATCAACTCGAAGACCCTAAACTGACGAAGAAGATCGTCAAGCGCGGGGTAACAGAACTCGTGACACCGGGCGTTTCTTACAACGATAAAACATACGACGCTACCCACAATAATTTCCTTGCCGCGGTGGTCATTCAGCAGGGTCAGGCGGGTGTTGCATTCATTGATATTTCGACCGGCGAATTTCTGTGCGCTGAAGGAACGATTGAATATGTAGATAAATTGATTCAGGGCTTTCGACCAGCCGAAGTGCTTTACCAAAAGCACAACGACAAGCTCTTCAAAGAATCGTTTGGCGACAAATTTTATACGTTCTGTCTTGACGATTGGGTGTTCATTTCCGACTTCGGACGAGAAACACTGCAAAAGCATTTTGGCACAAAAAGCTTGAAGGGCTTTGGTGTAGATGAGCTTCCGCTCGGTATCACTGCGGCTGGAGCGGTGCTGTATTACCTCGACGAAACACAACACGATAAAGTTGGTCACATCGCTTCCATCTCACGCATTGAAGAAGACCAGTATGTATGGCTCGATAAATTCACCATCCGCAATCTCGAGTTGGTTCATTCAGCACATGAAAATGCGACAACGCTTCTCGACATCCTTGATCAGACCACTTCGCCCATGGGTGCGCGTCTTTTGCGCCGATGGCTGCTGCTTCCCCTGAAGCATATCGGTGCCATAGAAACACGATTGTCAGTGGTCGATTATTTCGTCAGAAATCAAGAGGCTGGTGATCGCATAGCACATGAACTAAAGGTAGTTGGTGATCTCGAGCGATTAATTTCCAAGGTCGCAACTGGCAGAATTTCGCCGCGCGAGGTGATGCAGATTCGCCGTGCTTTAGAGTCGATCGGTCCGATCAAGAGTGTAGGACAAGAAAGCGGAAATACCGAGCTCACAAGTATTGCCCAGCAGCTCAATCCCTGCGATCTGATTCGCAACCGCATTCAGAAAGAACTTCACCCCGAGCCTCCAATGGCCCTCAACAAAGGTCAGGTGATTGCAGATGGCGTAAATGCTGAGTTGGATGAACTGCGAGGGTTAGCATTTTCAGGAAAAGATTTTCTTCAGTTGATTCAGCAACGCGAAAGCGAGCGCACCGGAATTCCTTCACTGAAGATTTCCTTCAATAATGTGTTTGGCTACTACCTTGAAGTGCGCAATACGCACAAAGACAAAGTGCCCGCCGATTGGATCCGCAAGCAGACGCTTACGCAGGCCGAACGCTACATCACCGAAGAACTCAAAGAATATGAAACAAAAATTCTTGGCGCCGAAGAAAAAATAGCATCCATCGAATTGCGTCTGTTTCAGGATCTTGTGAGTGCGGTGATGGAATATACCGCAGCCATTCAACTCAACGCTCAACTGCTCGCCCGCATAGATTGTATGCTCTCGCTGGCTCGTGTAGCCGTGAAGCATCATTACGTCAAACCGGCATTGCACGATGGCACGTCACTTCAAATTATCGAAGGTCGTCATCCGGTGATCGAACAAAGTTTGAAGGCCGGAGAGGAATACGTGAGCAATGATGTGTATCTCGACAACGATCAGCAGCAAGTAATGATGATCACCGGTCCGAACATGAGTGGTAAATCCGCAGTGCTCCGCCAGACAGCGCTTATTACCCTGATGGCCCAGATTGGCAGCTTCGTGCCGGCGCGCTCTGCAGACATTGGTATCGTAGATAAAATTTTCACCCGTGTGGGCGCAAGCGATAACATCTCCAGCGGAGAATCAACGTTCATGGTTGAGATGAATGAGACGGCGAGTATTCTCAACAACCTCAGCAATCGCAGCTTGGTGCTGCTGGATGAAATTGGGAGAGGCACCTCTACCTATGATGGAATATCCATTGCTTGGGCCATCGCAGAATATATTCATGAGCATCCGAAAGCGCGGGCCAAAACATTATTCGCCACCCACTACCACGAATTGAATGAAATGGAAGCGGCATTTCCGCGCATTCACAACTTCAATGTGAGCGTGAAAGAAGTCGGACAGAAAATTGTCTTTCTCCGAAAACTGCAACAAGGTGGGAGCAATCACAGCTTCGGTATCCACGTGGCCAAACTCGCTGGAATGCCTTCACGCGTGCTGGAACGAGCAAAAGAAATGCTGGTTACCCTCGAGAAATCACACAGTCGGGAAAACCTGACGGGCAAAGTATCCGCAGCTTCAAAACAAGCCGCCATGCAGCTCAGCTTCTTTCAATTGGACGATCCCACTTTGGCTCAAGTGAGAGAAGAAATCTTACAGATTGATATCAATACATTGACCCCAGTGGAGGCCCTCATGAAGCTCAATGAGATCCGGAAAATTATTGGGGGGTGAGGGGAGTTTCTTTGTGGTGAAAAAAAACAGAACGCAGAGAACGCAGAGATATGGATAGGACGCAAAGAAATTTCACCTCATACGAACGCTGATTCTTCGATTCTCTGAGTTTGAATTGAACCCATGGGTCTTCACCTATAGGACAGTACAACACTCCCTCTCCTACCTTCGCCCCTGAAATGGATTCACTCTCGCAGATAGTTTTGGGGGCCGCAGTTGGTGAAGTGCTGCTGGGGCGTAAAATTGGAAATCGTGCACAGCTTCTTGGGGCCATTGGCGGAACAATTCCTGATCTGGATATACTTTTTAACGGATTCTTTTCAGATCCAATCGCTCAACTTCATATCCACAGAGGTTACAGTCACAGCATGTTCGTGCACCTCCTTCTTGCACTTCCATTTGCCTGGCTGAGTTGGAAATGGTTGAAAGACAAAATCACGTTCCGTCAGAGCTACCTGGCTTGGTACCTCTTCTTTCTCACGCACACCTTGCTCGACTGCTGCACCACCTACGGTACGCAGCTTTTTCTTCCTTTCACCGATTTTTTAGTGGGCTTCAATACGATTTCTGTAATCGATCCTCTTTGGACATTACCCTTCCTGCTTACTCTGCTTGTTTGTCTGTTTATTCGACGCGAAAAACCTCTTCGGATGAAATGGGCAAAAGCGGGCCTGATCTACTCCTCACTCTATATGCTGATGACCCTCGTCAACAAATGGCAGGTGCACCGTCAGTTTCAAAATGAACTTGATCGGCAAGGAATTGCGGCAACTACACTTTCCACCACACCGACGATGCTCAACAACCTACTTTGGGCAGGGATAGCGTTAACTCAAGATAGCCTGTTCGTAGCTGAATACTCCTTGCTGCAATCGGATAAGACGATTGAGTGGGTTGGCTTTGCCCGCAATGAACACCTATTGGCAAATCATCCAGCCAAGAAGGAGATCGAATCGCTGAAGTGGTTTTCGCAAGGCTTCTATTTTGTGGAAGAATCAGAAACCGGGCTTCGCTTTTTTCTTGTGAAATGGGGACGCATGGACTTTAGTCAGACCGAAGCGTCCAAAGCTTTCGTATTTCACTGGAAAATAGATCGGGAAGGCGCGGGATGGAAGGCGCGACCAGTCGAGCCTTCATTTGGGGAAGAGGAATTCAAGCTGGCACTCCAGCAATTGTGGGGACGGATTAAGAATAAAAAATAAAATACCTTCTTCTTAGAAGAACTTCACGCCTTCGTGGTGAAAAAAATTCGCACTTGGTACTTTGCTCATCCAATCGAAAAAGACCCCTGCATCTCGCCACTTACATCTCAAACGTCTCGAGGAACTTCGTGTTGAAATCACCACTTCTGAACTTCTCGTCTCTCATCAGTTTTTGATGAAACGGAATGGTGGTTTTGATTCCTTCAATGATATACTCATCCAGCGCACGCTGCATTTTAGTAATGGCCTCTTCCCGGGTCTGGGCTACGGTGATCAATTTCGCGATCATTGAGTCGTAATAAGGGGGAATAACGTATCCGGCGTAAGCGTGGGTGTCTACACGTACGCCATGTCCGCCTGGTGAGTGATAGGCTGTGATGCGGCCCGGACAAGGTGCAAATCCCTTGAACGGATCTTCAGCATTAATTCTGCACTGAATGGAGTGCATCTTCGGGTAATAATTTCTTCCCGAAATAGGATCACCAGCGGCGAGCTTGATCTGCTCTTTCACGAGATCATAGTTGATCACTTCTTCAGTGATGGTATGTTCTACCTGAATCCGCGTATTCATTTCCATGAAATAAAATTGGCGGTGCTTATCAACTAGAAACTCGACCGTGCCGACGCCTTCATACTTCACTGCTTCCGCAGCCTTTATCGCAGCTTGACCCATTTGTTCGCGCAACTCATCAGTCATAAACGGCGATGGGGTTTCCTCTACCAGTTTTTGGTGTCTGCGCTGAATAGAACAATCACGTTCAGAAAGGTGACATGCTTTTCCGTATTGATCGCCTGCGATTTGAATTTCTATATGACGCGGTTCTTCCACGAATTTCTCCATGTAGATTCCATCATTTCCGAAGGCTGCGCCTGCTTCTCTTCGCACTTTATCCCAGGCATCTTCTAATTCGGACTCATCTTTCACCACCCGCATTCCTTTACCTCCACCTCCGGCAGTGGCTTTGAGCATCACGGGATACTTGATCTGCTTTGCCGCGGCTCGCGCATGCTTGAGGTCTTCGATAAGTCCGTCGGATCCGGGAATAGTTGGCACACCGGCATCATTCATTGTTCGCTTGGCCGATGCTTTGTCGCCCATTGCATCAATCATTTCAGGTGATGCGCCAATGAACTTGATCCCATTCTCTTTGCACACCTTCGAAAAAGTGGCATTCTCAGAGAGAAAGCCATAACCGGGATGAATGGCATCTGCATTGGTAATTTCTGCTGCGGCAATAATATTTGGGATCTTCAGGTAAGAATCCTTGCTCGCTGGAGGTCCAATGCAAACAGCTTCGTCGGCAAAGCGCACATGGAGGCTATCGCGGTCTGCCGTAGAATACACGGCCACTGTAGCGATGCCCATCTCTTTGCAAGTGCGGATTACTCTAAGAGCGATCTCGCCGCGGTTTGCGATCAGTATCTTATTGAACATAGTAAATCGGAATGAAGTGAACTATCAGGCTGGCTCCACGAGAAACAACGGCTGGTCGTATTCCACCGGCGTGCTGTCGGTAACCAGCACCTTCACAATTTTACCCGAAACCTCGGACTCAATTTCGTTGAAGAGTTTCATGGCTTCGATGATACACACAGTATCACCGGCTTTGATGGAATCTCCTACTTCGAAGAATACTGGTTTTTCTGGTCCGGGTGAGCGATAAAATGTACCGATCATTGGGCTGCGCACTTCAATCAGATTGCCTTGCGCGTCAGGAGTTGGAGCAGCAGAGGCCGGAGCGGCAGAGACAATAGGCGCAGGCGCTGCAATCATTTGAGGTTGTGCCGGAACTGCGACTTGCATCACATCTCCACCCCTGCCTTTGCGATCCGGCTCGTGGGTTTTGATGGTGATTTTAAAGTCCTTCTGCTCAATTTCTACCTCACTCACGCCGCTTTTCGACACGAACTTGATGAGGTCCTGAATTTGGGTGAGATTCATGTATGGTTCTTTTTCGGTTGGAGTTCTCAAGGTTCAAATATAGGTTTCAAGCTCTTACTTGGTATCATAGGCCCATTTGACGTACACTGCACCCCAGGTAAATCCGCCACCAAAAGCAGATAGGATGATGTTGTCGCCCTTCTTCAGTTGGCCTTCCCAGTCGGATAAACAGAGTGGAATGGTACCCGCTGTGGTGTTTCCGTAGCGCTGAATATTAATCATTACTTTTTCCTGTCCGAGCCCCATTCTGCGGGCTGTGGCGTCAATTATGCGCAGATTAGCCTGATGCGGGACCAGCCAAGCCACATCATCAGCAGCGAGGTGATTTTTTTCCATTATCTCCGCGGATACATCAGCCATGCCCATGACAGCCGCCTTGAAAACGGGCTGACCATCCTGATAGATAAAATGCATGCCCTTATCTACGGTTTCATGAGAAGCGGGAGCCACAGAGCCGCCCGCCTTTTGATGAAGGTAAACACGTCCGCGACCATCGGAACGCAGAATACTATCTACAATAGAGTTTTCGTCGGTGGCAGGTTCGAGAAATACAGCTCCTGCACCATCACCGAAAATAACACAGGTACTTCTGTCGGTGTAGTCCACAATGGAAGACATCTTATCAGCCCCCACCACAACTACCCGCTTGTACTTACCTGTTTCAATAAACTGAGAGGCGGTTACCAAGGCATAAATAAATCCGGAGCATGCGGCATTCACATCGAAACCCCATGCGTTTTTCGCCCCAATTTTATCACAAATAATATTTGCCGTTGCCGGAAAAAGGTGATCTGGAGTAACTGTGGCACAGATTAAAAGGTCGATATCCTCAGCTACAAGCCCTCGCTTTTTTAGTAGGATTTTGACTGCTTCCACAGCCATATCGCTTGTCCCCAAACCTTCTCCTTTCAGAATATGCCGGGTTTCAATACCTGTGCGCGAACGAATCCACTCGTCGGTGGTATCCACCATTTTTTCGAGATCCGCGTTCGTCAAAAGGTCAGGTGGTACATACCCACTGACAGCTGTAATCGCGGCTTTCACCAAACTCATGCGTATAGCTGGATAAATGAATAATAGGACAAGGGCACCTCTAAAAATCCGTTTTGCGAAGGGCGATAGCTTATTTTTTCGAAGACAAGCCCAATCGAAGGAGCATAGCCGCCGCTCTGTGACCGAGATTTGGCGTAGAATTCGGAAAAATGAGCATCGCTCTGTTTATTGCAAGAACAGGCTCGTTGATACATAAACGATTCGTGAAAGGGGTTTTTAGAGGTGCCTTTAAGAGGGCGCTAATGTAGAAAGTTCCCGCTTTGCAGGCCATTTAATGTGTACTTATGACACTATAAGGCGCAAAAAAGCCAGTCCCATTGGGACTGGCGAAGTCTATCAATCGTTGATTCTCAGGCCTTTTCTTCCTTATCAACAACTACCTGACCCTTGTAATAGAGTTTACCCTCGTACCAATGGGCGCGGTGAAACATGTGAGGCTGACCTGTAGCAGGGCAGGTAGATACGTTAGGTATCTCGAGCTTATAATGGGTTCTGCGCTTGGCCTGACGGGTTTGCGAGATCCTGTGTTTGGGATGTGCCATTGAAGTATGTTTTAAACCGTTATGCTATTCTTCTTCGTCGTCGTCGGGTAGCCCTGGTTCATCCAGAGCCATGTCTTTGATTTCAATCCATTTGGATTCTGCATCTTGAGTAACCCGCATTTCTTCTAATTTCTTCAAAATATCTTGGTTGCATTCCTCTACCAGAGGATGAACTCGGCGCGCGGGCACCGTAAGATGGGCGTATTCGTAGAGATACTGAGAAAGGTCTACCATGAATTCCGACGGGCCGAGCACAAGCACGTCCTCATCGGTTTCTCCTGTTTCCGACCCAAATTTCACTACCAACCGAAAGCTTCCTTCCATGGCTTGATCAATGGGCTCTCCACAGCGATCACAATCGACCTGCACAATTCCTTTCAATGAAGTTATAAAAACAAGCATATTCGCCGTTTTCTCCAACAGCACTGTGGCTGAAATGTCCGCAGAATCTATTTCCGAATACTCAAATGCATCAAAGAACGTTTCCCCTAAATGAAATTCAAACACGTGGTGTCCATCTTTCAAGCCCGTGAAAGGCACGCGAAATTCGTCGAGTGCGCGGTCAATTTTCATGAACCAATTTTTTAGGGAGGGCAAAGATAATCACAATCACCCCTTTAGTAAGGAGATCACACCAAAAAAATGTGACGTCGCGAATGATGGTCTGATTCGAAATTAACCCTAACATTGTGTTGGCGCGATCATTGCGTTTCGTGCACCGGCCAAAAGCCCTCTTATTTAGATACACTATGAAATACCTAATGCTTTCGTTTCTGTTTCTGGCCATAATCACTGGAAACCTTGGCGCTCAAGCGGATATTACTCCAAAAGTAACCGACGCCTTTAAAAAGGGCGACGCGACTTCGCTGAGTTCACTCATGATGCCGCAAGTGGAGTTTACCCTTTCGGGGCAGGACGGAACATACCCCAATTCCGAGGTGAAAAGTATGCTCACCCGATTTTTCTCGGCCAATCAAGTAAAGGATTTTACGGTTAAACACCAGGGCACTTCTAAACTAGACGATCAATATAGAATTGGCGATTTACTCACTTCTAACGGCGTATTCCGGGTAACCTTCTTTATGAAAAAGAATGCCTCCGGAATGCTTATCAAGCAACTTAAGATTGAGTCTCCGGACGATTTCTAAGCTTGGGTAATACGTTTCCTTATTTCTCCTCAAGATTCGGAAGTCCTGAAAAGGCAGTACCCGGATCAATGTACGGGTACCGTATCACATGAATGGCCCGAATCCGATCATACATGATTTGGCGCAGTTCGTTCACATGCTGCTTTTCCAATGCAGAAATAAAGACCACGTCTTGACTGCCCAAATTGGCCATCCAGGTGCGCTTAAGTTCTTCCAAGGTTATATTCTCTTTGGTTGAGGGGGTGAGATCATCTTCCGCTTTGGGCACATGGCGATAGGCATCAATTTTATTGAACACCAAAATAACCGGTTTGTCGCCCGCACCGATTTCCGACAGCGTTTGACTTACCACACTCAAATGATCTTCAAAATGGGGATGACTAATATCGACTACATGCAACAGCAGATCTGCCTCGCGCACTTCATCCAACGTACTCTTGAATGATTCGATCAATTGGTGGGGGAGTTTTCGGATAAACCCCACGGTATCACTTAGGAGAAAAGGTAGATTTTGCAACACCACCTTGCGAACGGTAGTGTCAAGAGTGGCAAAAAGTTTATTCTCTGCGAACACTTCGCTCTTACTCAAGAGCGTCATCAACGTGCTTTTTCCCACGTTGGTATATCCCACTAAGGCCACACGAACCATTGCACCCCGATTGCCGCGTTGAGTGGCCTTCTGCCGATCAATGACCTCCAGTTCCTTCTTTAGTCCTGCGATCCGGTCGCGAATAATCCGGCGATCTGTTTCAATTTCCTTCTCCCCGGGTCCGCGCATTCCAATTCCCCCCTTCTGCCGTTCAAGGTGAGTCCACATCCGAGTCAATCGCGGAAGTAAATACTGGTATTGCGCAAGCTCAACTTGGGTTTTGGCATTCGCTGTGCTAGCTCGTGCTGCGAATATGTCGAGAATGAGATTGTTTCGATCAAGTATTTTAACCTTCTTCTCGTCCGTATTAAAGAGCGTTTCGAGGTTTCGCAACTGCGAGGGTGAGAGCTCGTCGTCGAAGATGACCATGTCGACTTCTTTCTCATGCACAAACGTCTTTATTTCATCTGCCTTTCCTGAGCCGACGAAGGTGCGGGAATCAGGTGAGTCCATGGACTGCCAGAATCGCTTTAAGCAAAGGGCGTGAGCTGTTTCGGCAAGAAAAGCTAATTCGTCGAGAAATTCTTCAAGCGATTCTTTGGATTGCTGTCGGGTAACAATCCCAACCAATACGCACGTTTCCTGCTTTTTTTTTGTGTCTATCAAAATAATATGCTGTCAATTAATACATGTGGGCCGGCTTTCGTTATCACGACTTCCGATGATCAGAGAGTCTGCGGTCTGAGGCGAATCACAAAATCTGCCATGGCCTCAATTTCTTCGGCGCTGAGCATTTCGCCAAAAGGCGGCATCGTGCCCTTACCATATCTGACCTGGCCGATAATTTCCTCTTTGGTCGCCTCCGACTCTGTCAGCTTTTTGGCTCCACCCATACCCATGTTGCCATTCTTCCCGTGGCATGTGGCGCAGCGCTGTTCATAAAGAACGGAGATGTCGCGGGGCTCGCCTGATGCAGTTGCTGCAGCAGATTCGTTTTGTGCAGCGGTGCCACAAGCCGCCAATGCAATGGTAGCTGCAAAAACAACATATATCCAACTTCTGCTCATCAGAACCATCCCCTTCCTTCTCCTACTTCACGAAACGGCCATGGTATAGAAATAAGAACCAGTATCAGTGCCACCAAGTAGTAAACGAATATCATTCGGTGACGAATTGATTTGTCTTCCTGACGCTTGCTTCTTATGTAGCCCACTGTTACGAAGAAAACGGCAAATGCCATACCGATGAAGTGCTCGACAATATAAAAGCGGTTTACTGTATCCTTCATTACCTCTGCATTCGCGGAAATTATATCGGCAAGGGTATTTCCCCATAGAGCAAGACCGATAAGCAACTGGATATGCATAGTAATGAGAGTGAAGAGCGCCAGCTTACTATCGCGGCTCGTGAAGGGCCGATAGACGCGCATCACATTGTCCACGATCGTTATGATCAGGAGCAAAAGAGCTACCCAGCGAAGGGCGGAATGTAAGTGGAGAAGACCAGTAATCATAGGTTCAACTATTTTGTGGTAAATCTAAGCGATGAAGAGATAGTGTGAACGATCCGAAAAAGTTCAGCGGGCAGAATAAATCGACTCCGGAGCTTGGCGTGCGGTTTAATCTGGTTGCATCTTGCACTCATGAATAAGGTGCTGTACAACGTAACTGTAAGCGTGGATCAATCCGTGCATGAGGAATGGCTCGTGTGGATGCGGGAGGTTCATATTCCAGACGTAATGCGCTCTGGTTTTTTCCTTGAGAACCGCATTTGTAGGGTGCTTGCATTCGAGGAGGGCGGTGTTACTTACGCCGTTCAGTACCTCTGTCATAATATGAATGACTATGAAGACTATCAGCGCTTAGCCGCACCCAACTTGCAGGCAGATCATAACGCCCGCTTTGGAAGCAGGGTTGCAGCCTTTCGCACCGTGTTAGAAATCATTCATGAAGAAAAGGCTCCGATCGCGGATATTTTTCCCAACTAAAAATGGTGCACGTGGTTATCTAGTCACCTTTATAAAGCGCGCGGATCTCTGTTGGTCGCCCAAAATAAGAGTCAGGACGTACGGACCATCCGCGAGCTCTCGAATATCGATGAAATACTGATGAAAACCAGCATCCACATGAAGGTCAGAGAGTTGACGAATCATATGTCCAGCCTCATCAAAAATGCGTATTTCCACATCCTCTTGAATGGGTGTCACGCAGCGCACAAACATGTAAGAATCGCCCGGATTGGGAAAGGGAGGATAGAGTTGTAAACCTCCTCCTTGAATGGATTTACAGAATTGATTATCGTCGTGATTCACATCATTCACTGTCATGTCCATCGCGGAAAGCTGCACGCAGAAATAGTCGAGAGTAATGTCCTGGGGATCAAAGGCAGAATCAAACACAAACTGGGCGGTTGATCCTGGCTCAATATCTTCTTCCCACACTTCTGAAAGGGCCAATTCTCCTCCTCCCTGCCAGATCAATTCCATTCGGGAAACGGGTAGATTGCCCACGTTTCGAGCAATCACACTTATTCGGGCTAACCCTTCAGAAATAGGCTCCAACTCGGCAGAAAGGATACTCAAATCAAGCTGAGGTGCCTCCACATTTATCTGTCGGGTATATAAGTCAGAACAGCCTTGGAGGGAAATTACCCGAAGCGAAATTTCTCGAGGACCTGATTCAGAAAAAATGACAATCGGATCGGATTCGGTCGAAGCCAGGCCCTCACCGAATGACCATTCGAACAGCAGATTTGTCCCTTCCGCCTCTTGGTAAAAGGCATAGGTATACAACTGTCCCGTGGCTAGCGGCTCAAAACTGAAAACTGCCTGGGGTAAGGGCCAAACAGAAATCTGCTGGGTTATATCCGCCATGCATCCTGAAGCCGTCACGACCGATAAATTGATCGGATGAAAACCCAATGAGGGGAATTCCACATTGATCCCCGAATCCGATGAGAAGGGCTGACCATTTACTGTCCATTGATAACTCACCACTGGATCACCTGCTTGAACAGTAATAAATGAATTGATCGAAAACGGTTGTCCCTCACACGCATTTCCAGTGTTGAAATCCAACAAGGGCGGTTCGTTGATTGACACGCTTAGGGTTGCATTCGCGGAGCAGCCATTAGAAGCGAAGACAGTAAGTTGGGCGTCATATTCATTCGCTGAGGCATAAAAATGACTCGGCTCCAAAAGCGTTGAAGTCGTGTTGTCTCCAAACTGCCATAACTGCCCTATGACCGACCCGCTTCCATTCATTTCTGCGGTGGCCTCAAAAAGTGTGAGGTCTCCGAGGCATCCACCTAAGGAAGAAATAACTATGCTGGGGGATGGAAGAATGAAGAGGTCTATGAGAGCCACATCCGCGCAGCCATTGGCATCAGTGACAGAAAGACTAATATTCTGAGACCCGCTCTCCAAGAAAATCAGTTCTACTGATTCTGTAGTGAAAGATTCGCCTCCGGACAACCACTCCAATTCTGCAATTTCACCTATAGTGAGATTCTCAAAAATAACTGGAATTCCAGCGCATGGTGCCGAGTAATTGAATGCGGCCACTGGTGGCGGGTAAACTTGAACATCTAAATACAATTCGGCTGCACATCCATTAGCAGCGAGCGCTGTAAGATGGACCTCATAAATGCCTGGGGTATCCCAAGTAAACTCTATCTGCGAAGGTCCGGGCTCTGCTCCTTGGCCAATATCCCACGACCAAGAATTTATGGCCTCAGGAGATTGCGCTTCGAACAGAATCGCAGAGCCCGCGCATGCTATGGAGTAAGCAAGACTGATTTCAGGAGCGGTGCCGATAATCGAGACTGAGGTTTGGTCAATGGACACACACTGATTGGTGTTTACCAATGTGGACGTATAGCTCCCTGACTCTTGCACGACCAACTGGTTGCCTTGTATACCACCGCTCCAATTGATCGAAATCACCTCTGCAGTGGGAACAATATTCAGGATATTGCCCGCACACAAACTGTAGGAATCCTCCAGCCAATCGAGGGTTGGGAATGGATCAATCGAAATTGTAAAATCTACCTGTCGGGTGCATTGAGTATTGTCTGAAATGATCACTGAAAAGTCGCCATCGGTGCTTGTACTAAATGAACCCGCATTCGAAAAGTCGGACCACTCGAACAGGTATTCGGTTTCGAGAAGATCGGTGTCCCAAAAAAACACTTCGCCGGCGCAGATCAATGTATCTGGAATATCAAGATTTCCGGGATATTGAACACTGAACGTATCATTCGTCATTCGCCCGAAGGCATCGATTGTTTGAATCGAAAAGTTGCCATTGTTATTGATCACCAGACACTCCTCGGTGCTGCCATCCGACCACAGGTAGGATGCCATTCCGGCCGGAGCACATAAGGTGGTATCACAAAATCCCGATTCGATAATCACATCCTCAAAGCCAGAAAATGAAGGTGTGTATTTGTCTGCGAGATATTCCTCCACTAGGGAGACCTCTGCGGGAGAAAGGGGTTGATTGTAGATGACTATTTCGGCAATTTCTCCCCACCACGTTCTTCCGAAAATGTTGAGATCCATGGTGAGGTGTGTTGCGGAAACACTCGCGGTGGTAACCAATGAGATCAGATTAAATCCAGAAGGAAGAGCGGTAGTGGAGCCATTGACACCCTGAAAATTGAGCCGCGTTGCGCCGTTTACTACTGCCGAATTTCCGAAAGAGTCCCAAATCCTGCGTCCGTCACCACGTAGGAAATTGAGTTGGCTGGAGTGACCGAGCAAAGAACGCCTGGGCCAGTTGGGATCTGCATCCTGGTTTTCTCTTACGACCCAGAGTACAGTGCGGATATCATTGACAGCAGGAAATTCCATGAAATCATCTTCTCCATCAAAAGACACTACAGGTAGACCGTTGATGGTGTTTTCAATCCGATCAGGCTGGATATACTGGGTCACCTGAATGCAATCATGATCATTTCCGCTCACGTCTTCCCACAGCGAAACGTTCGATTCGACGCCCAGCACGCAGGCTGAATCGGCCCTCACCCAGAACACCAAACCCGATAAATCATCAGGGCGAAACTGGGCCTCACAAAAAAGAGTGGCCAGTGTTCCTGCAAAAAGTGATAGTAGACTTTTCTTTGTCACGCGGAAATACTGAGAAGAGAGCCTAAGGTACGTCAGACATGCCGTCCGAATTACCCTTCATTCTCCTCTTTTTAACATCCGCTATTGAATGGCTGAGACCGTATGAAAAACTGGAAAAAAGAGTGGCTGGAGATTCGACGGGCCCTCAGGCTGGAAGGTTCCTTCGTGCAAAACAGCGCTTGGATGTTTACCTCGTCCGGACTGAGTATCCTGATCCAGTTTCTCTTTTTCCCCATCCTTTCTCGTATCTATAGTCCTGAAGCGTATGGACTTTTTGGGGTGTTTAATTTCTATACTATCACCCTTGGCAATGCAATGACTTTTGGATATAATCAAGCCTTTGTGCTCCCTGATTCACGCCGGGAGTTCACTCTTCTGCTTCATCTCTCCTTTCGGATTTCGGCGGCAATTGCACTTCTGGTTGCGCTGACGGTGGCCATTGCCGGACACAGTATTCTTGATTTTGTGGATCAAGATAATTTAGGGTGGTGGATTCACTTGATCGCACCAGTGTCGCTATTAATGGCTTGGGATCGAATAGCCTCAGACTGGGCGATTCGCAATAGGGAGTTCAAACGTCAGACTGCCGTTTCCACCAGTGTTACACTCCTTTCGAAGGCCTTCAATGTGGGATATGGATTGATGGTAAGTGCCTCAGCGGCCGGATTGATCTGGACCACCGCACTTCAACATGCGTTGCGGGCGTGGAGCTACTTGCAATGGGTCATTGCAGATACACGAGACCGTTTGCGGGAGAAAGTGAGTTGGAGAGAATTGCGGCGTGTGGCGAAGAAATACAAAGAGTTCCCTCTCTTCATCTATTGGGGTAACGTGCTGAATATATTCTCAGGTGCTCTACCTGCTGCGTTATTGCCCCTGCTTGGATTTGGATTGGAGAGTGTGGGCTTCTTCAGTTATTCGGTGATCATTCTTGACCTTCCCATGCGCATGCTTGGGTCAGGCATTGCAAGTGTATTTCAGCAGAAGTCGGCGGAGCTTCACCGCGAACGACCAGATGAACTCCGCAGGCATACGCTGAGACTCTTTCGTGGTCTGGTTCTCGGTTCATTGATGTTTGCCCTTTTCATGTGGTTTACCGGCGAGCATCTCTATGCATTCTGTTTTGGTGAAGTATGGCGTGAAGCAGGAGTGGCTGCAGAATGGCTGGTGATCGCCTATTTCTTCCGAATGATCACATCGCCGCTGACCGTGCTTTATACTACACTTCGGAAGGAAAAGGAATTCTTTTTATTCCAGGTTCTACTGACTGCAGTGCGTGCGGCATCGCTTCTGATCGGTGCACTTTATGCCGACTCATTTATTGAAATGATGATCATCTTTAGTGTGGCCAATGCAGCGGCGTACGCTTGGCTCACGATTCGCATGTTGGGCATGATCAACCAATACCGATCGCTTAAGTCCGCCTGACATAAGTCAGTTTCTGATTTTTTAAATCGGATGTGAACTCCTTTGAGCAAAGACCTTTGAATAGGTACTTTTACGGCGCATGTCAACCCGCCTAGAAACCGCCATACGCACCTCTTGGCTTAGCATTTTCGGTAATGCGGGGCTAGCACTTCTCAAAGGAATTACTGGCGTCCTTGGCAATTCCTATGCTCTGATAGCGGACGCGATTGAATCCACCACGGATGTTTTTGCATCAATACTCGTGCTTTTCGGACTGAAATACTCCAACCGACCAGCCGATGAGGATCACCCCTACGGCCACGGGAAGGCAGAGGCGATTGTAACGTTCATTGTAGTCGGTTTTCTGGTAATGTCCGCCACGATCATCGCTATTGAGGCCATTCACCACATTCGAGTGCCCCATGACATGCCTAAATCGTACACGTTATATGTATTGGGTGGTATTATTGTTTTCAAAGAATTGTTTTACCGCTTTGTTTCTCGCAAGAGCGATGAGACACACAGTTCTTCGCTGAAAGCGGATGCTTGGCACCATCGGAGCGATGCCATTACTTCGTTCATGGCCTTTCTGGGAATTTCCATTGCGCTGATCCTTGGCAAAGGATATGAATCCGCAGACGACTGGGCTGCTCTATTTGCTTCCGGATTCCTCATTTTCAATGCGTATTTGATTTTTCGTCCTGCTCTTGGGGAGATCATGGATGAGCACCGATACGATGAACTTATTGCGCAACTTAGGGCTATAGCTCACCATGTGAGTGGTGTGCGCGGAACGGAGAAATGCTTTGTTCGCAAGACAGGTATGACCTATTATGTCGATCTTCATCTTAATGTAGACGGCCATTTGACGGTGCACGAAGGACATACGATTGCCCATAACGTGAAAGAAGCAATTCAAAAGGGTTTTCCTGAAATTGCAGATGTATTCATTCACGTGGAGCCCTTCGAGGTGATCTGAAAAAAATGAACCGGCTTGCTTTCACTCGCCGGTTCGTTGCACTCGCTATGCAGAGCGGTTACTTCCTTCGCCGTCCGCAGCCTTATATGATCAGGGTGATCAGTCAGATTGTTGAATCAAGTTTACGGTGAATGAAAGGAATTAGTCTCCTTCCAGTGCCCCAGAAAAAAACAATAATTTCAGCTCTACGATTGTTCTGATCCGGAGTATAGAAGCTGATCTGATTAACGTTTTAGATCGAAACAACAGATTCGCAGAGTGCCTCGTTGTGATGCATCAGGTGTTGTTTTTTATTTCGGATTAACGGTTTCTGCCGCAACCATAGATCCTCTTGTCTGATCATTTCAAGTGGAGTGAACTACCCAAAATCAGTTCACATTTTTAGAAAAAAATACACCTATTCCACCATCAATAATCCTCCTGACAACTCCCCTTCTGAGGTTAAAAGTTGTAGGGTATAAATGCCCGTAGATAAATTTTCTATGGGTAGTTGAGTGTTCTGTGAACGCTTGTTTATTCGATGCTCACCAACCAGGCGGCCGGTTTGATCAATGATTCGGATCGATTGGACAGAGTAGGATGCTGGCCATTCAATGGTAACAAAATTTCCACTAATTGGATTAGGATAGATTCGCACAGGATCATGCGTATTCGAGTATTCCTCCATTCCGACCGGCAATTGAAACCGCACATAGACCACATCGAGCTGGCCTGCGTGATCGGGCTGATAGGCATCAGGGGTTGTCATGCCTTCTGTGGTGCGCAAATCACCTATGCAATGCGCCACGCCATCGCGAACAGATACATCAAAGAGCCGATCTTCAAATCCTTCTCCACCGAAGTAGGTGGAAAATGCCAATGATCCATTAGGATTAAAACAGGCAAACAGCTCATCTACTGGCACAGATTCATTCGGAAATGGCGCACCCTCAGTGGCCATTCCTGAAGAAGAAGTAATGCCACACACATAAATGCGTCCGAACTCATCCACATCCATTGACTCCAGTTCATCGGTACCATCTCCTCCAAAATAGGAAGCTCGGGTCACATTAAAATCAAGCTCGAATTTCGCTCTAAAACCATCTCCATTTGATCCAGTTTCGTTGTCTGGAAATGGCTGAAAAAAATTATCTCCCACTGCCAATCCCGAAGATGAAAAGGTAAGTCCTGTCAAATAGATTGCAGATTCAGTGCAAACAAGCTTACTGCTGCGATCGGACCCTGAACCACCAAAATAGCGCCCATGCACTGGCCATCCGGAGGTGTCAAATTCGCCGAGAAAGGCGTCAGAAGTTCCAGAAAGCTCGCAATCCGACATACAGTTAAATGCTACGGCATCCGGCGAAAAGGTTCTGCCTGCAACAATGATTCGATCGTCAATAACTTGCAATGAGCTAGTGCTTTCAAGCCCGCTTCCACCGTAGTAGGTGCACCAGATGAGTTCGCCCTCTTCCGAAAGTAGCGCTAAGAAAGCATCTTAACCCCCTTCTTCCATTTCGCTTTGATAGGCGCCCTCTGTTGTCAATCCCTCGGTAGAGGTTGTAGATCCTGCAATGACAATGCCCAACCCTTCCTTGTGTTGGATATCACTAATTCCACTCAATCCATTACCCGAGAAATAAGTTCCCCAAAGCCAATTTCCATTTGCATCCATGCAAAAGATAAAAGGGGACAAATCTTCCTCCGCTGATTCTTGAAAGGCACCAGGAGTAGAAAGGCCGGTTGGACTCCATCCATTTCCTGCTACGTATATTCGGTCATTAATTCCTATAGTCAGACAGTTCAATTCACCGTCTCCAGAGGCTCCATAATTAAGTGGACCAGATCAATTCATCATTGACACCCCACTTGGAAATAACCCCATCACTCCCACCCGCCTTTTGCTCTTGAAAGGCACCCGGTGTGGCAATTCCTGAGGGACTGTTGCTCTGTCCTGCCAGAAACCTATTCCCTTGTGAATCGAATGCCAGAGCATATCCAGGATCAATGTTTGCCCCGCCGAAGTAGGTGCAGTATTGCACCACCGGCTGGCCAAAAGTGGAAAGGGAGCATATCTTTGTTTGGTGGACCAAAATAGCCGAAGCTTCAGTAAAACGAGCGCCTTTAATTCATCGTCTGCCTCCAACCTCAACTCTTTTCTATGCGCATCCCGCTGCCTTTCCCTGGCCTTTGAATGGGCCGGAAAGACGCGGTACGCTAACCCGCTCCCATTCCGCATAATCTCTCTGATTATAGTGGATATCGAACGTTCGAGCATGGACGCAATTTTCGAACATGAAAGGTCAGTATGAAGAAGAATACTGATGCACTCTCTGTCTTCAGCACTTAGTCTTGTATATGAGCTCATTTTGCAAAGTATTACGATTTACGTACTTTGCACTACAACTTGATCCGAAGCATTCTTAAATTATCTTACTATGAATCTAAAGAATATCCGTTTAAAAATCAAAGTGCTAATGCTGCATGCGTCTATGCCCCAAAGCACCCTTGCTCACCAATAAGGAATTAGTCAATCTACCCTAAGCGCAATTCTAAATGGGCAGTCCCGACTGACAGTCGATCACCTCGAACAAATCGCGCTGGTATTTAAAGTTTCAATACGGGAGTTACTTCCATCCTCCCCAGAAGAACATCAGAATCCAGCTAATCCAACCGAATGGAGGTTGACATTGGGGAAAATTAAACCCTAATAAGAAAGCAGAAGTCCCCTTTTTTGAATAATCAAATTAGCGTTCTAATTCGCAAAAGGAGAAGACTATTTTGGCCTGATGCTTGAATCCTCGTGCTTATGAAACATCTACTACTCATTTTCTTTGCTGTACTTGCTGTAAATGCTTCGGGACAGCTCCATTGCAAAACCAACAATGAGGCAGATGGTGGTCAGGTGAAAACCTGTTTCCACTTCAATGGAAAGTCATCTACCGTAGAGACCTGGGATGCGAACCGAACATGGGGCAATCTGCTCGCCTATACATCGGAAGGAATAGAACTATTCAATTATGGCTTGAGAAAAGTAGCAGGTCATTCGTCGGTTGATCTTGACTATCATTCCAATGGTCAGGTGAGCAAGGCTCATTTCAGTGATGCTCCAGATGGCGGCATACAATTTCACAAAAGCACCTGTTGGTATGATGAACAAGGCGCGAAAACGAATTGTCGGGATGAAGGATACCCACTGCTTTCACCCAGCACTGATCCCACTTTCCAACCTCTTGAAATCAGTCCACCCCCCGCGTTCATTCAGGAGGTGATGACTTGTGGCGCACCGTGCATGTCGGTGTATCGCATCGTGAACACTACGCGCAAAAAAGTCAATGTGACACTCAAAGCTCTTCCTAACGGTATGATACAGCGCTCCAACAAGTTGCTTCTTCTTCTGCCGGCACAAACGTTGAGTGTCGATTCCATTCTCATGTCCGACCTTTACTTTGAGCCACTAACTGTCTATCGTCCAGAGGTGATTTCAGCCTCGCGCAAACCCTCTAAACTAAAAGTCATTTCAGATACACCGGAACACATCGGGACTCGAAAGGTGTTCACCTGGTATGTTGTGCGCAAATAGGAAATGATCTAATTGGCTCGTTTCATCAGAAGTTATCGAGGTCAATCGGACGCATTACACCAAACCATTTGAGGATCTTCTCACCTGCGCCGGGAACGTTGACATGAATAATATACGTGCCGCTAGCAATCGGTACATTCTTCA
>Ga0105049_10000598_pt1 | contig 40163 bp, 31 predicted proteins | sample MAT06_FD_78087 | JGI IMG/M metagenome (GOLD analysis project Ga0105049, IMG submission 78087) | Freshwater microbial communities from Lake Fryxell liftoff mats and glacier meltwater in Antarctica - MAT-06 | ecosystem: Environmental > Aquatic > Freshwater > Ice > Liftoff microbial mat | place...
AATGTTGATCAATTGGTCAACACAACCCGACAGAAACTCTTAGATGGACAAGTTGAAGTGTTTGATGAATGTGGGCATTTTCTGCCTGTTGACCAAGCGGATAAATTTCATGCCCGCTTGAGCAGCTTTTTGAGTGAGCGTTCTATTTAATCAGCGCACCAGCATAACCTGACCAGTGTAATCCTCCGTCACTCCAGCATTCTTGACCTGAGCGCGGTAAGTGTACAAACCGGTTGGCGCTGAAATGCCATTTATTTGCCCTGTCCATCCTTTGTTGATGTCAGCAGATTCAAAAACCAATTTTCCCCAGCGATCGAAAATTTGCAGATCGTAGGATATATCCAGAATAAATACACCAATTGGTTTGAACTCAAAGTTTAAGCCATCAGGAGCAAAGGCATTTGGAAACAAAAGCTTACTTTTTTGTTCCAGGCACACAATATTTGAACGAATACTTGTAGTAATATTATCGCCATCGGGTAGTTCCACCCTCCCTTCAGCTATCACAAAGTAACAAAGCTTTTGTTCATCAGGTCGGTCGATATCAACTTCATCTTTGTATTCCAGTATTGTAGCTGGAAATAACTGTGAATTGATCGCGCCGCTGATATTGGTTGTGACAAGTCTTGTGGAAAACCAATTAAAATACAGAGGAGAATTGAACTCCCAATTGAGCTGATTTACTCTGTTGTCACCTGCTTTAGCTTTTAAGAAAATGGTGCTTACCGTTTCCGATTTGACAATATTATTGCATTGATCAAGCGTGTTGATGTTAAACCAAATAGGACCTTTAGAAACAGGCAAATTGGATAATTCCATCAATTGAGGTGAGCTTACTAAAGTAATATCTTGGGCTTGAGTCACGATACAAGATGGTGGATTCAACTGGGCGCAAACCTCAGTTTTTACCAAGTCTGCATCGGTATTCCATGACCACTGCAGATCAATATTCCCATTGGGTAAAATATCGGCCTGGATGGGGTTGAGCCACAAAACAGGAGTATTGACTTGAACGACGTTACACCTGATTGGCGAATTAGAAATGACATTGCTTCCGTTTTCGACCGCCTGAACAAAGTAACAAACAAACGAACTGTTGGTCAAATTCGGGATGCTGAATTTCAGGGTACTTCCTGAAGTGGAACCTACCAAAATATCGGGTCCAAAGTTCGTAGAGGCATAAACGTCATATCTTGCAACACCGTTGACCCAGTTCTCATAAGCTGTCCACTCAATATCAAGGCTTTGTCTGCAAGGATCAATGGATTCTTTGGTTAGGATGGTGTAATGTGGAAGATCGAATACACTTGAGTTGAAACAAGGATCCAAAGCACGTACATAGTAAATCTCTTGTTTGTTGGCGGGATCAGAAGTTAGATCAATAAAAGAATTTCCGTTGAAAACAGTATCAATTGGAACTGTTCCATTGGCAGTTGATTTCAAAATTATGTAACCCAAATTTAAAAATCCAGACGGCAGGTTCCATTTTATTTCAGCAAATCCTCCGCTGACCGATACAACCTGAATGGGTATCGTTGGCAAGGGCAGATTGTTAATTGTATTGGATTGCAATGAGGTAATACCAGGGCAATTGACAATCGTTTTCATGAAATAATACCATGTTTGTCCAGCTGGAACGTTGTCTAGATAGCTAGACTGAGCTTGATTGGTAATAGTTGCAATCAAGTTGAATGGTCCGGTTGAATTTTGAGAACTGTACAGCTCATAAGAAACAAAAGGCCCGCATGATACTGGAGGGGTATTCCATTGGACGAGACCGTTGCCAACGCACAACAATTCCGGAGCGGCTTGTTGCGCAGGTAACGAGCTTGTAAAAAGAAAGAAGCAGATAAGATAGATGTATTTCAAGTCAATTCAGTTTGTCAGTTGTAAAACGATCGGGGAATTTTGATTTGAGTTCGTCAATGGTGTAAATTGCTGCCAAACTGTAGGAAAATTTGATTGTTTCATTGATGTTTTTTTCAAAATAAACCAATCCAATTCCCTGTGCATAACGCTCCATTCCCACTGATTTGTATTCCAAAGATCCATTATTTCTCATTTCTATTGCCTCTTTTACGGAAAATTCTATGGTTGGAATTTGTTTTGACATGAAATTTATTGTTGACCTCCTCACAAAAGACCTGTTTTTGGTTATAACCGTTTCGCCCATTGTCGGATCAGCCCATTGTACCTCATTTATAAACAACTGAGTAGAATCCTTAACATGAAATGGAAAAGTGGAAGATTGGTTGATAGTAATTGGAATTTGGAATGATTGTCCAGAAGAATCTTTGGAATAGATAAAACCATTTTTAAGCACCATGCCTGATTTGACCCTTCGTTCCAACATAAACTGCTGAACATTGAAATTTTGATCCAATAATTGAGCTGCAAGAAACGTTGTATCTCTTTTTTTTACTATGCTATAATACCAATACAATGAGGGAAGGCTGTCACCACTGGCTACAAATTCGTAAATTTTACCCCTTGTTAAACTGTCGATAGGGAAATAATATGATTCGGTATCTATGCCTCTTTGAGTGCATGATTGCAGTAAAAACAGGACAAAACAGACCATCGACAAGGACTTATTATGACAATATGGCATAGGGCAGTTAATTTTTTATAGTTGGAACGATATATGAGTTTGTTTGAAAATAGTTCACCAAGTTTGTAAATTGTATCTTTGCGGTTCGATCCTTATTAAAACGTAAAGATCACTAAATAGAAGTATAATGCTCGGAAAATTAACACAGGCGATATCCAAAATGTTCGGAACAAAGCACGAACGTGATGTCAAAACCTACATGCCCAATGTAGATGTTATCAATGATTACTTTGCAACACTTGCAGATATCTCAAATGATGAATTGCGTGAGCACACTTGGAGCTTTAGAAAAAGAATTGCTGAATATCTGCTGGATATCGACACCGAAATAGCCCAATTGAATGAAAAGGCAAATGCGTCAGAGGATGTTCATGACAAAGAAGATCTATTTGATCAAGTTGATTTGTTAAAAAAGGAAAGAAACAAACAACTCGAAGATGTATTGCTCGATATTCTACCTGAAACCTTCGCTGTTGTCAAAGAAACTGCAAGACGATTCACTGAGAATCCGACTCTTGAAGTCACTGCCACTGAACATGATAAATCAATGGCACCCAAAAAGTCTTACGTAAGCATTCAGGGAGATAAAGCAATATGGAAAAATTCGTGGACTGCAGCAGGTGGTGATGTAACTTGGAATATGATTCACTATGATGTTCAGCTGATTGGTGGAATGGTTCTCCATGATGGCAAAATTGCGGAGATGGCAACTGGTGAAGGAAAGACTTTGGTGGCAACATTGCCAGCATACCTCAACGGCCTTACAGGGCAAGGTGTACATGTGGTAACAGTAAATGATTATTTGGCCAAACGTGACTGTGAATGGGTAGGACCAATATTTGAATTTTTGTTTTTGACCATCGATTGTATCGATAAGTACAAATCACATTCTGAAGAACGCCGCAAAGCTTATGCCTGTGATATTACCTACGGTACCAATAATGAGTTTGGATTTGACTACCTGCGCGATAATATGGTCCGAAGCCCTGAAGAAATAGTACAACGCAAACACCACTTTGCGATGGTGGATGAGGTGGATTCTGTATTGGTAGATGATGCGCGAACTCCGCTCATTATTTCTGGTCCAGTGGCACAGCAATTGGAGGAAGAAGAATACATTGCTCTAAATCCTAAAGTTCAAAGGTTGGTTGATGTACAGAAGAAGTACGTAACTGAACAACTTACTCAAGCAAAAAAATTATTTCAAGAAAGAATTCTTGGTGTTGAAGAGGGACAAGCCGGTATGGCACTATTCAGAGCGCATCGAGCATTTCCTAAATACAGACCACTCATCAAGTTTTTGAGTGAGGAAGGAGTCAAAGTTCTACTTCAAAAGACCGAGAACTTTTTCATGCAGGAGAACAACAAGAATATGCACCTAGTAGATGAAGAATTGTATTTCTCCATCGATGAAAAAAACAGAAATGTAGAACTGACAGACAAAGGTGCTGAGTTCCTGTCCAAAGGCACCGAAGATCCACACTTTTTCATTATGCCAGATCTTGCTACAGGTCTTGTAGAATTGGAGGGCAAACAAGATGCAACTGAAGAAGATGTAAAAAACTCAAAGGATCAATTGATTCGGGATTATAGCATCAAAGCTCAACGATTGCATTGCGTGCATCAATTACTAAAAGCATACTCACTTTTCGAAAAAGACGAGGAATACGTAGTGATTGAAGGCCAGGTTAAAATCGTGGATGAATCTACTGGTCGATTGATGGAGGGGAGAAGATACTCCGATGGCTTGCACCAAGCGCTCGAGGCCAAGGAAAATGTAAAAGTTGGTGACATTACCCAAACGTATGCAACAGTAACCTTGCAGAACTTTTTTAGGATGTACCATAAACTTTGTGGAATGACGGGTACAGCCGAAACAGAAGCAAGTGAACTATGGCAAATTTACAAACTTGATGTTGTAGTAATTCCTACCAATAGAGATGCTGTCCGAAAAGATAAAGAAGATTTAGTATATAAAACTGCACGTGAAAAATTTAACGCGGTAATTGACGAAATTGATTCACTTACAACTCAACAAAGACCAGTTTTGGTTGGTACTACTTCTGTCGATATCTCCGAAAAATTGAGCAGAATGCTTCAATTGAGAGGTATTAAACACAACGTTTTGAATGCCAAGCAACATCAGCGTGAAGCTGAAATTGTTGCGGATGCCGGTAAGCCAGGGAATGTTACCATTGCAACCAATATGGCTGGAAGGGGAACAGATATCAAGATAGGCGAAATAGTCAAGAATGCAGGTGGGCTTGCTATCGTTGGAACTGAAAGGCACGATTCAAGGCGCGTAGATAGGCAGCTTCGTGGACGTAGTGGCCGTCAAGGCGATCCAGGTTCATCACAATTCTTTGTGTCATTGGAAGATAACTTAATGCGTTTGTTCCACTCTGAACGAATTGCGTCTTTGATGGATAAAATGGGCCATAAAGAAGGCGAAATGATTCAACATTCTATGGTTACTAAGTCCATAGAACGTGCTCAAAAGAAAGTTGAAGAAAATAACTTTGGCATACGAAAAAGATTGTTGGAATATGATGACGTTATGAATATCCAGCGGGAAGCAATTTATAAAAAACGTCAGAATGCCTTGAATGGTGACCGTTTGGTATTGGATATCAACGCAATGTTGGTGACAATATCGCATGGAATGATTCAAGAACACAAGACAAGTGGAGACTATAATAGCTTTCAGGAAGAAGCTTTCAGGGTGTTGGGTTTGGATCCTCAGATCTCAGAGCAAGAATTTACCAGCTCGAGCACCAAACAATTATCTGAATTATTTGAAGATCATTTATTTGCCAAATACAATAACAAGTTCAACAGAATTGCTGAAGTATTGCTGCCAATGGTGACCAATGTATATCAAAATGAAGGCCACCGATTCAAGAGAATCACTATTCCATACACCGACGGGAGCACAGTTGGTATGAATATTTCAGCGGATTTGGAACAAGCAGTTAAATCAAAAGGACGCACTATACAAACTGACATTGAGAAAGCAATATCCCTCGCTATCATTGATGATGAGTGGATGGAGCACTTGCGCAGCATGGACGAATTAAAGGATTCAGTTCAAAGTGCAAGTTTTGAGCAAAAAGATCCATTGGTGATCTATAAAATGGAAGCATACCAATTGTTCCAGCAATTAATAGGTAGAATCAACGAAAAGGTTAGTTCCTATCTATTGAAGGGTACAGTTATATTTCAAGATGGTAGCAGAATTGAAGAAGCGAGAGTAAAACGTACAGATATGAGTAAGGTATCAGCAGGTAGAGCCGAAAGATCTCCTCAGGCAGAAGCAATGCAAGCAACAGCGCAAGGCTCTGGACAAACTCATGAAAAAGTACAAACTTTCGTTCGAACAGAAAAGAAAATTGGCCGAAACGACTTATGTCCATGTGGAAGTGGTAAAAAGTATAAAAACTGTCACGGGAATGAAATGTAATATGCTTAGAAAATTTTTAATTGTCATTTTTTTTTCAATGATGCTTACCGGGCTAAAATTGAATGCTCAAGTGGTTTATTATGAAGACCCTGGAGTTAGCAGATTATTGCAAACTTTCAAAAGTGGAAACACCTCCCCTGAAAAAGTTATCAATGGCTGGAGAATTCAATTGGCTTCCACAGTGGATCGAAGACAAGTTGAACAATCCAAAAAAACTTTCCAAGCTGAATTTCCAGGTTATCCGGTAGTTGTTGTTTTTAATAACCCTTATTATAAGCTCCGTGTTGGTGCTTTTTTAACTAAAACTGATGCACAAGCTGCTTTGAGCCGCATCAGACAGCGTTATAATACCGCGTATTTGGCTCAAGACCAGATCAAAGCAGCCGAGTTTAAAAGCCAATAATGTCCAGAACTGAACTAACAGGAAAGGGTATTGATTGGACATTGCTTTCCATTTATCTCAGCCTAATTGTTATCGGTTGGGTCATGATTTATTCGGTAGATAAACAAAAATTTATTGCCGATGGAATTATAAACTTCAACAGCAATGCAGGAAGGCATTTGGTCTTTATAGCTATTTCATTGATTTTGTTCCTGTTTGTCAATTTCTTGGATTGGAAGTTTTGGAAGATATTTGCCTATACTATTTATGTTATTTCATTATTTTTGCTTTTGGCGGTATTGATTTTTGGTGTTACCATAAAAGGCCAGAAATCTTGGTTTAGTATTGGTTCATCTACATTCCAACCATCCGAAATTGCAAAATTTGGAACGTGTCTGGCACTGAGCAGTTATCTGAGCCTGTTCACATCAAGATTGAAGGAAGCTAAAAACCAATTGATTGCATTTGGCATTTTGGGAGCACCTGTTTTCCTCATAATGCTACAACCAGATTTTGGTTCAGCACTTGTATTCATTTCCTTCTTAATATTGATGTTCAGAAATGGTCAAAGTCCTTGGGTCGGTATTTTCATTCTGACCTTGGGATCGATATTTATTCTTTCATTGTTGTTCCCCTTGGATTATCTAATAATGGGATTACTCATAGCCGCAGTAGCAATCCTGACATTGAGTTTTCCTAAAATAATTTGGGGTATAGTTGGTTTGGTCGCTTTAGTTCCTTTGTCAATTTGGTCTTTGATATTGAATTTCCAAAATATTGCTTATTCGGTTTTATCCTTAATCATATTTGTATTAATAGGCGTTCACATTAAAAAGAGAAGAGGGCAAATGGCGGTTTTGGTTGGGTTTAGCCTTTCCATCGCACTATTAATAGGCTCAGTTTCTAGGTATACATTTGACAATATTCTGAAACCTCACCAACAGGAGCGGCTTAACGTTTGGTTACATCCTGAAAGATGTGACCCACGAGGTTCATTGTACAACATATTGCAGTCAAAAATGGCTATTGGTTCTGGTGGATGGGAGGGAAAAGGTTTTACTAATGGCTTGATGACTCGACTCAATTATATTCCTGAGCAAAATACTGACTTTATCTTTTGTACCATTGGTGAAGAACACGGATTTATTGGAAGTGCTGTTTTGATTGGCTTGTTTGTATGGTTTTTGGTTCAGTTAATAAACATTGCAGAAAGGCAACGGTCCAATTTTTCACGCAATTATATATACGGAGTTGCCGGTATAATATTTTTCCATTTTATAGTTAATATAGGAATGACTATCGGATTGGTACCTATTATAGGAATACCTCTTCCTTTTATCAGCTCTGGTGGAACCTCCTTGTTGAGTTTTTCTTTGATGATCGCAGTGGTGGTGAAATTGGACAGTATGAGATACACGCCATAATTTTATGATATGAAATGGACCCTTTTAGAGAAAGATAAGAATAGTAATGCACGAGCCGGATTAATCGAAACTGCGCACGGCAATATTGAGACGCCTATTTTCATGCCCGTTGGCACTGCAGGTTCTGTCAAAGCTGTGCATATTCATGAATTGGTTGATCCGATTGGTGCTCAAATAATTTTGGGAAATACTTATCATCTCTTTCTAAGACCAGGTCTCGAAATATTAAAGAGTGCAGGAGGACTCCACAGATTCAATAACTGGAACAAACCAATACTGACAGACTCAGGCGGATATCAAGTTTACTCCTTGGCTGCTTCTCGTAAAATAACGGAAGAAGGCGTCAAGTTCAATTCCCATATTGATGGCAATAAGCTCTTTTTTACACCAGAGAATGTGATCGATACCCAAAGGATCATTGGTGCAGATATTATAATGGCATTTGATGAGTGTCCCCCGTACCCATGTGATGAAAATTATGCAAACAACTCAATGCATTTAACGCATCGATGGCTAGACCGTTGTTTCACCCATTTTCATAATACAGAAGCTATATACGGCTTTGAACAATCATTAATTCCCATAGTACAAGGCAGTGTTTATCCAAAATTAAGAGCTTTTTCAGCAGAATATTGTGCCTCCATTGAAGCGCCGGCATATGCAATAGGTGGATTGAGTGTAGGAGAACCCAAAGAAGATATGTACAGTATGACAGAATTGGTCTGTGGTATTTTGCCTAAGGATAAGGCACGTTATCTAATGGGAGTTGGAACTCCAGAGGATTTGTTGGAATCTGTTGAGCGTGGAATAGATATGTTCGATTGTGTATTACCAACCCGAAATGGCAGACACGGAATCATCTACACCAGAGATGGAATCGTAAATATAAGAAATAAAAAGTGGGAATCAGACCATTCACCTATAGACACACATAGCAATGCCTTGACCAGCAGAGTTCATTCAAAAGCTTATTTGAGACACTTAAATCGACAAGGTGAAATACTTGGAGCACAATTGGCAACAATTCAGAATTTGACTTTCTATCTTTGGTTGATGAAAGAGGCTCGAAAGCAAATACTTGATCAGACTTTTAGTTCCTGGAAAAAAATGATTTTGCCCGAAATATCAAGAAGACTGTAATATGTCAAATTCAAAATACAAAATCAATTTAAAAATACTCGACAAGTATATTTTCAAAAAGTACTTGTCCACTTTCTTCTTCACAGTTTTGATCTTTAGTATGATATCTGTGATTATTGACATCAGTGAGAAAATTGAAGATTTTATTGATGAACCTGTATCAATCAGTCAAATTATTTTTCAATATTACATCAATTTTATCCCACACATCAATTGGTTGTTGTGGCCAATGATTGCCTTGATCTCAGTGATATTCTTTACTTCAAGAATGGCTCATGATAGTGAAATCATATCTGTATTCAATGCAGGGGTCAGTTTCACCCGCCTTTTGAGATCTTACTTAATTGCTGGAGCTACAATCACTGTATTGCATCTATTGGGTAACCACTTCGTTATTCCAATCGCTAATAAAACCAGGCTAAATTTCGAACATACTTACATCTGGAAACACAGCGACAAAGGCAAAACAGATAATGTGCACTTATTTGTAAGTCCAGATACCAAAGTCTTTATCAAATACTACAACAAAGGGGAACAAACTGCAAGAGAGTTCAGACTAGAGGAGTTTAAAAACGAGCAATTGATTAAGGTAACCAAAGCACAAAGTGCCGAATATGTCAAGAGTAAAAAAGTTTGGAAACTCAATAATTATGAAGAGAGAACTTTTAGTGGTATCAATGAGACCTTTAAGAGATATCCCGGACAGAGCAAGGAAATTAAAATAGATTTGAATCCCCAGGATTTTGTTCAGTTTTTGAATCAAAAAGAAATGATGACCTCGGCTGAACTCTCAAGGCATATTTCAAAAGAAGAAAAAAGGGGAAGTGGAGTAGCAAGGCCTTTTACAATAGAATTGCAGCGCAGGACTGCTGATAGCTTTACAATATTGATCTTGACCATTATAGGCTTGGCTGTAGCATCGAGAAAAGTACGCGGCGGAATGGGACTGCATCTTGCTATTGGTATAGGGATTGGAGCTATGTATGTTTTCTTAAGTAGGTTTTCAACAACCTTTGCACAGGATGACAGCATACCATCAATAATTGGAGTTTGGGCGCCAAATATTCTTTTCGGTTTGTTGGCTTGGTACTACGTGGAGCACGCACAGAAGTAGTTTTGTTTAAACATTGTGACTTGAAAGTTATACAGTTTTCATATTGAATTGAAAATTTAAAATAATTTAACATTTCATTTTATAGTTCTAATAGATTGATTATTAAGTATATATGAATTATTAAATAAAAATTATATTATTTTTTTAAAAACAACTAGGTATTTTGTTGAATGTTATAGTAAATTTGCTTCAACAAAACGCATAATGATATGTCAACTCTAGAATTTCACGACAAGTTTAACTCGCTTTCAGCCGTATTATATTCCTTTTCATACAACTTGACTAAGAACATGGAAGACTCTCGAGATCTTTTTCAAGAGACTGCTTTCAGGGCGCTTAGTAATAAAGACAAGTTTATGTCAGGAACCAACTTCAAAGCTTGGGTCTTTACAATCATGAAGAATATTTTTATCAATAATTACCGTAAGAAGGTGAAGTCCAATACAATTATTGATACAACTGATAATCAATTTTACATTAACAGTGGGAGCAATACCACTCAAAACAGAGGCGATGCGAATATCCTGCTCGATGATTTGAACAAAATGGTCTCTGCATTGGATGCCAGTATTCGCGTTCCATTCATAATGCATCATGATGGATTCAAATATCAAGAGATAGCTGACACACTTGACTTGCCTCTTGGCACTGTCAAAAGCAGAATCTTTTTTGCGAGAAAAGAGCTTAAAGATAAGATAGCAGCTAGATATGAAAATATCGCTTCTACTTACGAACTATACAACTAGCACTTGGTGTTAAACCCAAAATCCGCATTAGCAGATTGTGCCCTCTGGGTTGGCGGGAGTCAATGATTTTTTCGAAGTTAAAACCGACAAATTTTGAAAGAACCAAAAATCTCGTTGATTCAGCTTCTAAAGATGAGTTTAGGTTAGATTTAAATATTTCAAGGCTGTAGAATTATTTACAGCCTTTTCTTTTTTATATGGCATTTTGATTTGTGTACTTTTGCCATAATAGTTAAAGCAATTTATTATTGGGCACCTTATTCGCATCTAAATTATTGTCAAACTATGACATCAATGCCAGACCAATGCCTTGGAAGGGACAGAAGGATCCCTATTCTATTTGGCTTTCTGAAATAATTCTACAACAGACCAGAGTAGAACAAGGCTGGAATTATTACTTAAAATTCAAGCAGCTGTATCCCGACGTTATGACTCTGGCCAATGCGCCGTTGAACGATATTCTTAAAGTATGGGAAGGATTGGGTTACTACAGTCGAGCTCGAAATCTTCACAAGGCTGCAAATCTTATCAAAACAGAATACAACGGGAAATTCCCATTTGATTACAAAACGCTATTGACCTTGCCGGGGATTGGTCCGTACACTGCTGCAGCGGTTGCTTCTTTTAGTGTAGGTGAACATGTCGCCGTATTGGATGGAAATGTGTTCAGAGTATTATCGCGGTACTATGGAGATTCGACTGACACCTTTAGTTCAGGTGGCAAAAAACATTTTCAACAAATTGCCGATCGTTTGATTCTAGATGTTTCGGATCCAGCATTGTTCAATCAAGCCATTATGGATCTGGGTGCAACTGTATGCACTCCCAAGAATCCAGACTGTTATAACTGTCCACTTCAGGAGTCCTGCACAGCATATAAATTGAATGAGCAAAATCTTTATCCAGTAAAATCAAAATCACTCATCAAGAGGCCTAGGTATATTCATTATTTCTTATATCAGAAGGATTCTGGCTTTTATATTACCCAAAGAGGTGAAGGAGATATTTGGGCTCTAATGTATGAATTGCCCAATCAGGTATTTCACGATAAAGAACTAGCTGCTGAACATTTTGAAAATATTCAAGATTCCATTTATGATTCTAAAATGGTCAAGCATCAATTGACGCACCTTACCATTCATGCCAGATTGTTCGTGGTAAAAACTTCTGAATCTTTCAAGCCCGAAAAAAACTGGATGCTTATTGATCCAAGTGAAATGAGTAACTTTGCATTCCATAAGCTCATTCATGTGCTAATGGAACAATATTATAAAAGCATTTAACAAAAACAAAAAGCAATGGTAAACAAGGTGATTTTAATCGGAAATTTAGGAAGAGATGCGGAGATAAAAGTGCTCCCTAACGGTACAAAGGTTGCAAGATTCCCGATTGCGACGAATGAAAATTTCAAGGACAAAAATGGCGCATGGCAGACTGTTACCGATTGGCATGATATTGTAGCTTGGAGACAATTGGCTGAGCGTGCAGAAAGAGATTGTCGCAAAGGCAAAATGATTTATGTTGAAGGGAAACTTCGCAGAAGAAAATACACGGATCAGAGTGGCATAGAAAGGGTAGCAGTTGAAATAGAGGCTGAAAACATTCGTGCGCTAGAGAAGAGAGAAGATCGTGGCGATATTGAACAATATCACCAAAGACCTGAAATAAAGAATACCCCTACAAATGATGATTCAACTGAAGGATTTCAGATGATGGATGAAATGCCATTTTAAGTAACAGAAATACAGTTGTTCAATAAAATTCAGTCTTTTCAATTTTTTTATAATGCAGAGGTATTGCTTTTTAGTGTTTATTGTTTCAATCTTGTGTTCATGCGGAGATGAGCAGAGTTTTATTCCCAAACCGAGGGCCTATCCCAAGGTTGAATATCCTACTAAAGCATATCAAATATTCGATAAGGATTATTGCAACATGAGTTTTGAATTCCCAGTTTACGCCAATGTTGAACGAGATACTTCCTTCTTTGAAGACAAACCATCCAATCCATGCTGGTTCAACCTATTGATACCTCAATTCAATTGTTATCTGTATTGTACTTATTCAAAAATTAATAATTCAGGCGAATTTTCCAAATTGATTGATGATGCATTTGTATTGGCATATGAACATGATAAAAAGGCAAACTTTATCGAAGATGCGCTTATCACAAATGAGAATGGATTGGGAGGCATAGAGTTTTCACTATCTGGACCTGCTGCAACGCCTTACCAGTTTTTCATCACCGATACTACTAGTAATTTTCTGCGAGCAAGTTTGTATTTCAAAACCAAAGTTCAACCGGACAGCTTAAAGCCAATAATTGATTTTGTGAAAATGGACATGAAAAACCTTATTCGAACTTTTAAGTTTAATGAGAGTAAATAAACCAATTTTATAAAATCTACTGCACAATGGCCAAAATCCCAGCACTTGTAGTATTTCTGATTTTCAACAATCTGATCATTGGGCAAACATTGAAGAATTGGGATCAGGTATTGCTCAAGCACAATGTTAATGGATCGCTGGATTATGTTGGGATCAAATATGATGCAGATTGGAACGCTTTGATAGAAGGTGAAATCCCTAAATATAAAGAATTGGATCAGTTGGATTTGGCTGATCAAATTAACTTGTACAATATATGGGTAGTGGAAGGGATCATCAAAGACGGAATTCCCACCTCTGTTCAGAAAAATTCAAGCTTTTTCACCAGGAAGATTTACAAGATTGGTAAAGCACGTTTCTCTCTGAATGATTGGGAAAAGGACATCATTTTCAGAAGAAATAAGGATCCAAGGCTGCATTTTGTATTGGTTTGCGGTGCTGTTTCTTGCCCCAAATTAGCTGCAAAGTCATTTTCAAAATCGGAATTGAACGAACAGATCGATCAAGTGGTGGCTTCAAGCTTGAAAGATGAACAAGTTTTTGTATTAGATGGGTCGAAAATCCATTTGAGCAATATATTTAACTGGTATCGTTCAGATTTTGGTACAGAAGCTGATCTAGCATCTTTTCTCAAAAAATACAGACCAGATCTTCCAAATGATCTTGTTATTTCTTCATACTTGCCTTATGATTGGTCACTCAATGTAATAAGCCAAGATGCGTTGTTAGACGTCAATCCAAGTACCAATAGGTATATCGTTTCGTCGGTCATTCGTCAAGGAACATTTGAATTTAAGGCATTCAATGCGCAATATGTTCAGCGAGTGGTTGGTCAAAATGACAGCTATTTTACTACTTTCTTCTCTGGAGTTTATGGTCTACATCCCTTATTAAATGTAGGATTTGATTTGCGTTACCGTTTTGTCCAAATTGATGTGGACCAGTTTGGGCCGGCAGGCCTATTTCAAAATACTACTAGTAATCGCTCGGTAGTAAGCACATTCGGCCCTAAAATTCGTGTTGCACCTATTCCTAATTGGAAGAACTTTTCTATACAGTCAGCATACTGGTTTCCGTTGAAAACTGATCTTCAAGGCTCCTCTGAATTTCCGTTTGCAGATTGGAATGGAGATACTTGGTGGACGCAAATTTGGAATGATTTTACCTTAAGTCCTCGTTTTAGCTTGTTTGCTGAAATAGATTACCTTTGGGAGGACATAGGTGCTAAAAGTAAAGGAAGAATCAACCGAATGTCAACCCCCGTTACCATTATACCTTCTTTTTTTCCAACAAAACAAAGCTCAGTTTATATTCTTTTCAATGCTTCACCGTATTGGAAACCAGATATTGATTATTTCTTTCAAAGTGGAATTGGTGGCAAGTACCAGTTTACCCGGAATTTTGAAATTGAAGCTTTATATACTTATTTCACGAGTAAGTATCTGCATTCGGTAAATGGAAATGCTGCAACTTTCAATATGGGAATCAGATTAAATATCAATTGAAGTGAAGCTATTTATTGGTTTTTTTTGTTTTTTCCTATCGAGCTTCTGCATCAGCGCTCAAAAGCCAACGAAACAAGAGTTTCAGATATCAGGCGCCAAAAAATACAGTGATAAATTTCTTGATAAGTTTTTGGCTTCAGTATCACATGAAAATGAACTTGAAATAAGGCAAAGATTGAGTTTGCTGCCAGGTGTTAACAACGTTCAATCCTCTAAAATCTATAATGACAGCGCAGAAGTATTCAATATTGAGCTTACCGAAGGCCATACATTAAGCCCATGGATGGGGCTCGGAACGGTTAACAGTAATATCTGGTGGCAAGTGGGTTTTTTGGAATTGAATGCCTTGCGCAGGGCAGCTCAATTGTCAGTTGCATATAGACAAATTGACGGAAAACCAGGAGGAACTGTTTATTTCAAAGACCCATATGGATTTGGTATCAATGACGGTTATTATGGCAGTATCAATAGATTTGCTTCGGCCGAACCTCTTTATTTTAAAACAGAAAAAGTATTTTATAATTATCTTTTGAACAGCTTTGAATTGGGTTACATCCATCATTTCAAACCCGGGAAAGCAATAGAGTTTGGAACCAGTTTTTTTCATGAAAAATTTGACAAACGCAATATTGAACAAGCTCAAGGGCCAATGAAAGTAGAATACAACAAAATTTTGCTGAAGGCTCAATATGCGGTGAACAAAAGGCTTTATTATTATCACCAATCCACAGGTTATCAGTACAGCATTGTTGCTACCCACGTTTCCAATTTGCAAATAAATGATCCATTTTTTCAGTTAACAGCTGAATACCAATATTATCTTCAAGCTACCCCATTGTTGAATATTGCTTGTCGTGTGAATCTTGGAATAGGATCATTTATAAGTACTCCTTTTGCGCCTTTCATCGTTGACAGTCGAATCAATATCAGAGGAATTGGCGACAGGGTTTCCAGAGCCAATAGCATTGTAGTTACCAATTTGGAGAGCAGGTTGACGGTGTATAATGGAACTTGGCTGGCTGTTCAAGCCAACGGATTTGTGGATCTTGGCTTATGGACAGTTCCGCCTACTGCTGAATTCAACGGAAGTACTATTGGTTCAGCGGTATTTATTGGCGGGGGCTTGAGATTTGTTCAAAAAAGGGCTTGGAACCGCTTAATTCGAGTTGATTATGGACTGGGTTTGAATCTGAAGAACTCAGGAATTGTGTTTGGAATAGGGCAATTTTTTTAACATTTTTTAAAATTAGCACTTGTTCAGACAACAAAATGGAATTAAAAACTATCTTGTCTTAAAATCTAATAACATGAAAAAACTAGCACTAGTATGTCTGATCTTGGGGATTGGCATTAACTTGAATGGACAAGTTTGGTTTGAAGCAGCTGCTAAAGGCACTTATGGTTTTACCGGTTTCTTGAATAAGAATGCCATGGATGATGGTAGAGTAAGCTACAAATTGGGCCAAGGCTATGGTTATGGTGGCCGATTTGGGATCAACTTTGGCTACTACAATGGAATATCATTTGAAACGATGTTCAACCAAAACACCCAATTATTTGATACCGAAGGAGCATTGGGCCTTGAGGACAATCACTCTATCGTTTGGAACAACGTTGACATGTATTTCTTGTATCGCTTATACACCGAAAAGACCTTTCTGGAGATAGGTCCTAAATGGTCAAGACTCAGTTCATTGACACATGAAATAAAAAGCAGTGGTCAGGTGAACAATTCTTACAATATTGGCAAATCAGATTATCAAGATTATTGGTCCGCTGCATTGGGTTTTGGAACTTACGTGTATGGAGCAAGAAACTTTAGTTTGATGCTGGGAATGCGATTTGAATATGCTTTGACTGATTTTATCTCGGCCCAAGGCCAAGAGAAAAACCTACCGCTTCCTACATTGAACCCATCATTTGAAAGTTATGTCAAGAGCAATCCTTTTGCAGCACAATTGTGCTTAGAGTTCAATTTCGGATTGGGATATTTTGCCGAAGCAGCATGTGGTAGAAGAGGGTTCTTCTTCAAATACGACTAGTTGGTTTGAATTTCTGGATTACAAATCAATCTAGACACAAATAAAAAATGCGCATACAGATTATCTAATATGCGCATTTTTTATGCAAAAACTCAATATTTTAGGGGAGTATTGGAATGATTTGAACCAATATCAGAATCAAATACTACTTCCTACGGAAAATACTAGAAATATTTATCTTTCGGAATCAGCTCCACCGATAAAACGAATAGTCAAAACTGCCAAGAAGTAAACCACCAATGCGCAGCCTAAACCCGTGCGGAAATCACTCTCTGTAATATAACCATCATATGCCAAATAAGCACTGACTAATAGAAGAAGCGTGGCAGTTAAAGTGCTGATGCTCGAGTTGATTTGAGATATTGTTGACATTTATTTTTATTAAAAGTTATGTGCAAAGTTAAGCGATATCTAAATCAATTCAAGTATTTAGGATAAAATATTCAATCATTCATCATTCATTTGAATCCTGATGTATGAAATTCGGCATTTCTATCCCTTTGGAGGGCAATATTTTTTTAGCTTTGCGTTTTGTTGAAAAGTTAATCGCACAAAACAAATCTATGAATTCGAATAAGAATTTAACAAACATTGCAGGATGGGTAGTATTTACTATTGCTTTCATTGTTTATTACCTCTCAGCTGAAAGAGTAGGAAGTTTATGGGACTGTGGAGAATTTATAGCTGGGGCTTACAAGCTTCAAGTAGTTCACCCTCCTGGGGCGCCTTTGTTTTTGTTGATAGGAAGGATTTTTACTTGGGTAGCAAGTATGGTATCAGATAATCCTGCCAATATTGCTTTTTCGGTTAACTTGTTATCGGGGATTTGCACTGCATTTGCAGCAATGTTCGTTTGTTGGACTACTATGATATTGGGCAAATTGAGCTTGAAAGGTAGGGACGAAGAACCTGGCTCTGAGATGGCAATTCCTATTGCATTTGCTGGGATAATTGCAGGTTTGTCAACGGCCTTTGCTACATCAATATGGTTTTCAGCCGTTGAAGGAGAGGTTTATGCAATGTCAACATTTTTTACGGCCATGACCTTATGGGCGATGATCAAATGGTATAATTTACCCGATAACTCTGATGCTGATCGATGGATATTATTTGCAACTTATTCAGCTGCATTGTCAATAGGCGTTCACTTGTTGAGCTTGTTGACTTTTCCGGCCTTAGCTTTATTTTATTATTTCAAGAAAACAGAAAAACCAAACTTGAAAGGAATGGCAATTGCCGCCTTGATTGGTACGGTATTGATTACGGTCATGCAAAAATTGATCATAACGGGTATTCCTAATTTATGGTCATTTTTGGAAATAATGTCAGTGAATACCTTTGGCTTACCTTATGATACAGGTTTCTTTTTGTTGTTATTGGTAATAGGTGGTATTTCCTATTATTTGATCAACAGAACAAATAAAAATCAAAATGGTCTTGAGCAAAGATTGGTTTTAGGTGCCTTATTGAGCACTATTGGATTCAGTATAATAGGTATCGTTTTGCTAAGAGCAAATGCCAATCCACCCATTAATATGAATGATCCCTCTGATGCAATTCGCGTTGTTCCATATTTGAATCGTGAGCAGTATGGCGAACGTGCCCTACTTTTTGGACCACAATACAATGCCAAATATCAGGATGTAGATTTCACTGATAGATATGGCAGAAAGGATGGTCGTTACGAAGTAGTGGATCATAAATTTGATTACACTTACAACAATTCGGATAAGGTATTATTTCCTCGTATGAGTGACAATACCCAAAACAGACCCAAACTCTATCAAGCCTGGACTGGCAACAAAACTGGAGAGCCCACTTTCTTTGACAATATTTCATTCTTTATTCAATATCAGATTGGTTGGATGTATTGGAGATATTTTATGTGGAACTTTGCAGGAAGGCAGAATGATGAACAAGGTTATTATAGCTGGGACCCTAAGAGTGGAAACTGGATAAGTGGCATAAAATTCATTGATGATGCACGACTCTATCGTTCTGATCAAATGCCTGACTTCATGAAAAATGAGCGAAGTCGCAATACCTATTATTTCCTGCCATTGATATTAGGCTTATTAGGAATGTATTACCACGCCAAGAAACGTCAGAATGAATTCTTAGGCATTATGGCATTATTTATTATCACCGGAATCGGTATCATTATCTATTCGAACCAACCACCAAACGAGCCCCGAGAGCGGGATTATGTATTGGCAGGATCCATGTTTACTTTTTGTATATGGATAGGTTTGGGTGTATTGGCCTTGTATCAGTTTTTTATGAATAAATTAAAGCTGGGTTCAATGCCAGCAGGAATGGCAGCAGGATTGTTGTCACTTGCTGTGCCAGCAATCATGTTGACTCAAAATTTTGATGATCACAGCCGTTCTGAGAAAACAGCATCAAGAGATTATGCTGCTAACTTCCTCAACTCAGTTGATAAAAATGCAATTATATTCACTTATGGTGACAACGATACGTATCCGCTTTGGTATGCTCAAGAGGTTGAAGGAATCAGAACGGATGTAAGAGTTGTTAATCTGAGTTTGATAGCAGTTGATTGGTACATCAATCAGTTGGCCAGAAAGGTGAATGACGCACCAGCTATTAAATTGACAATTCCAGCGGAAGCCTACAGAGGTGATCAACGTATTCAGCTCCCAATACTAGAGGATATGCCTGGTCCTATTTCAGCTTTTGAAGCCTTGAAATTTGCTGGACAAGAGCATCCGTTGCCATTGCAAAGTGGTCGTTCGTTGGAGAGTTATATCCCTTCAAAACAAATTTATTTGCCGATTGATAAAGCCAGAATGATGAAAAATGGATTGATCAGTTCCGCTGATTCTGCTTCAGTTGTGCCTGGGATTCCGTTGAATTTAGGCGAAGAAATGATTATGAAAGATGATCTGGCAGTTATGGACGTAATTTCATCAAATATCAGCGATCGACCAATTTATTTTGCAGTAACCTGCAGGGAAGACAAAATGCTGGGATTGAATGATTTCATGCAATTGGAGGGATTGGCATTGAGAATTATACCTGTAAGATCCCAAAGTGACAGGAGGTTCAGCGTTATAGGCAATGGCAGGGTAGCTGGTGATAAGTTGCTTGAAAATGTTACTAAAAAATTCAAATGGGGCAATTTTGATAAAACGCCACAATTCGTTTCAAGATATTATATGCCAAGTATCCAAACTACGCTCTACTCAATGTTAAGAGGTTCTCAAGGTTTGGTATTGTCAGGGCAAAAAGAGCAAGCAATTACATTGATTGATACTTATTTCTCTGCATTCCCTAATTTCAACTTCACTTATGATTCTCAGATAGTTCCATTCCTTCAGACCTATGAAGAGGCTGGTGCTTATGAAAAAGCGAAGAAACAAATGAAAGTTTTGGCCAACAATACATTGCAGAGCCTTAAGTTTTATGCATCCTTGGACAAGGCTGACCTAGAAGCTGGATTCCAATCGGACTATGAAGATGCGCTCAAAGTCGCAACCGAATTACCAAAAATAGCTGAAAAGGCCAAGGATACTGCTTACGCTAGTGAGTTGAAAAACATGTTCAAACCTTATGCGGCAAAAGCTGCGCCACAAATGCCTGTTTTAGAATAATATGAAGATATATATAGGTTCAGATCATGCCGGAGTCGACCTAAAGAAGTTGGCTATAGATCATTTGACTAAAATGGGCTTCACCGTTCAGGATCTTGGTCCATTTAACCATGATTCAGTGGATTATCCCGATTATGCACACCCAGTTGCGGAACGCGTTCAGGCAGATGGCTCTAGTAAGGGTGTACTGATTTGCGGCAGTGGAAATGGCGTAGCCATGACGGCCAACAAACATGAGCATATTAAAGCTGCTTTGTGTTGGACACCTGAGATTGCTCAACTTGCAAGAGAACACAATAATGCCAACATTCTGGTATTACCAGCTAGATTTGTTAGTGAAGCATTGGCTCTACAAATGATTGAAACATTCTTTACGACAGATTTCGAAGGAGGAAGACATTCAAAACGTGTGAATAAAATTGATTGCAGATGATAAAATTATTAACCACGGGCTGTTTGGTATTTTTTTTCATGCAATTTATTTCAGCACAATCCACTTCAATACACGATCCTAAAGTTCATGCATCTGCCATTAATGTGGATGACTTAAAGTCCTATTTGTATGTCTTAGCATCTGATTCATTAGAAGGAAGGGAAACCGGGACTATCGGCAATGACAAAGCTGCAGCTTTTATATCCAAAACTTTAAAGAATTCGGGGGTAGAATTTTTACCACAAATAGGCTCTTATTTGCAGCCTGTGTTGTTGCGATCCTACAGTTGGGATCAGAATGAACTGACTATCCGAGGTAGAAATTTCAGACACCTATTTGATTTTCTTTCATTTCCTGCACAAGGATCCAAGGCCAACATCAACACCAAAGAAGTTGTGTTTCTGGGTTATGGCATTGAAGATGCCGCTTGGAATGATTACAAAGATGTAAACGTAAAAGATAAGGTGATACTGATTTATGACGGTGAGCCAAAGGATCAGAATGGAAATTTTAGAATTTCCCGAGACACCAATAGATCCAAGTGGTCAGCGGATCCAATGTCAAAACTCAAAAGAGCTAATGAAGCCGGCGCTTCCTGTGTGCTAATTATCAAGGACAATATTCAAAACTATTTTTTTCAAAATAGATCTAAAATAGTTGGTGGCCAGTTTGCTCCTGAAAAACTCAATAGCAGATCACTTGAAAATATTGCCCATGCTTATATATCAACTGATATGTTGTCGGCTCTACTTGGAAAGCGACAAAAAAAATTCATAAAGAATAGGGATAAGGGATTCAATCAAGGAGTACCCTTTATAATGAAGTTGAAAACGGACATCCAAATCAACCAAAATCCGAAGATTAAGCAACTTCAATCCAATAATATTGTAGGTTTTATTGAAGGTTCAGATCCAAAGCTAAAAGAAGAATACGTGATATTCAGTTGCCACATGGATCACCTTGGCAAGAGAGAAAATGTAATATTTTATGGAGCTGATGATGATGGTTCGGGTACATCAGCAGTTATGATGATTTCAAAGGCTTTCGCCAAAGCCAAAGCCAATGGACATGGGCCGAAGCGATCTATGTTATTTTGCTTTTTCACTGGTGAAGAGAAAGGCTTGTTGGGCTCTGATTATTTTACGACATTTCCCCCTATTCCATTGAGTCAGATGGTGGTGGATTTGAATATTGATATGGTAGGACGTCGCGATAAAAAATATGCTGACAACCCTAATTTTGTTTACCTGATTGGATCTGATAAATTGAGTACTGAATTGCATGAAATATCTGAAAGCACAAATACAGCTAATGAGAATCTGATTTTTGATTATACTTACAACAATGACAAGGATCCCAACAGGTATTATTACAGGTCAGATCATTATAATTTTGCCAAGAACAATATTCCGGTAATATTTTATTTCAATGGAACCCATGAAGATTATCACCGACCTACAGATACGGTTGATAAAATAGAGTTTGAAAAAATTGAGAAAATAAGTAGAGCAGTCTTTTTTACCGCCTGGGAGTTGGCAAATCGATCAGAAAGAATCGTGGTTGACAAGAAAAAATAAGCATAAAAAAAAGAGCAAGTTCCAATTCAACCCCCCAGCGAAAAGGACTCACTCTTTATGTTTTGTTTCTTTAGTTTCTGAATTAAATCCAGATATCTTTTAATATGAAAAAATGATACCAAAAATACCGCAAAGCTCATAATGTGGATAAAATATTTTTATTTCCACCCTTCAAATTAGTGCTTTTCTATTTTTAGTTCCTGATTTTCAGCTATTTGTAATGTAATATTTTTTTTACGAGAATTTTGAATTTCTTCATAGGCAGTTTTGTAAGCTTGATAATTTACAAACTCACCAACCGATATTTTGTTACCATTGTTCAAATCCAGCAAAATTTGGTAGTTCAATGTGTTGTTTTTGAACTCAAACATGGTAATCAATTGCTTGATATCTATTCCTGCAATAGTCATTGAATTAAGGTTTATTCAAATGAGTATAAACAAGAAGTAAGCCATTTTTTATATATCAGGATTTTTGAATTAAGCTCTGATGGACTTAAACCACGGAAAGCCCGCAAGTTCAGCACCGAATTCAGATCTTTTTCATTTTCGCCTTGCAGCAAAGAACTGTGTCATCAATTGGGAGCATTCATCATGCATTACTCCAAATTCCAGTTTGGTAGTTGGGTGAATTAAGTTTCTGCCATGAACCATAAAGCCACGCTTCGGGTCATCGGCGCCAAACACCAATCGTTTGGGTCGAGCCCAGTATAAAGCACCGGCACACATTACACAAGGTTCAAGTGTACAAAATATTTCGCATTCGTCTAAGTATTTACTTCCCAAGTAATTTGCAGCTGCAGTAATGGCCATAATCTCGGCATGTGCAGTTACATCTGTTAATTGTTCGGTTAAATTGTAACTTTTTGCAATAATTTTTTGATTGCAAACAATGACAACTCCAACTGGTATTTCGCCCATTTCAAAGGCCTTTTGGGCTTCTAGATAGGCTTGTTTCATGAAATATTGATCATTGTAAACAGAAATAAGTATTGGTTCTTGATCCATAAGTATTTTTTAGCTCAATCAAAAATAGATAACTTTGCACATGGAAAGCATAAAAAACGAAAAGGAGAAATTCCTTCCCTACGCACTCACCTTCGATGATGTGCTTTTAGTACCCGCTCATTCAAATGTTTTACCACGCGAAGTGGACACTTCTTCTATGTTGACAAGAGAGCTGAAGTTGCATGTTCCGATGGTTTCTGCCGCAATGGATACCGTAACGGAGTACAAACTCGCAATAGCTATTGCAAGGCAAGGAGGATTGGGATTTATTCATAAAAATATGCCTATTGAAAAACAAGCAGATCAAGTCAGGCTTGTTAAACGATCCGAGAGTGGAATGATTATTGACCCGGTCACCCTAACTCCTGAAGGGACAATAGGAGATGCCCTTCAGTTAATGAGCAAATTTTCTATTGGTGGTATTCCAATTGTCAGTTCAGCTGGTATTTTGGTGGGAATTCTTACCAACAGGGATTTGCGTTTTGAGCAGAACCCATCCCTTCCGGTCAAAGAATTGATGACTACCGAAAATTTAATTACTACTGCAGAAGGCACAACGCTTGAAATGGCAAAAGAAATACTTCAGCGGAATAAAATTGAAAAACTTCCTGTGGTGGATGCGAACCGGAAGTTGATCGGACTGATAACCTACAAGGATATCATGAAAGTTCAAAATTATCCACACAGCAGCAAAGATACTTTGGGTCGATTAATGGTTGGAGCAGCTGTGGGAGTTACTTACGATATGGAAGACCGAATCAGCGAGTTGATGCGCGTAGGTGTTGATGTTATATGTATAGATACTGCACACGGACATTCAGCTGGTGTTTTAGCCATGGTCAAAAGAGCTAAAGAGAGCTTCAAAACACTCCAAATTATTGCCGGAAATGTCGCTACTGGTGCAGGAGCCAAAGCTTTGGCTGATGCTGGAGCAGATGGAGTTAAAGTAGGGGTAGGTCCCGGGAGTATTTGTACAACAAGGGTTGTGGCTGGTGTTGGAGTTCCTCAGCTTACAGCTATTCATGAAGCTTATCTTGCGTTGCGCAATACTGGTGTTCCAGTTATTGGCGATGGTGGTATCAGATTCACAGGGGATATCCCAAAAGCAATTGCTGCAGGTGCCAGTACCATAATGGCTGGCTCTTTATTTGCAGGAGTTGAAGAAGCTCCTGGTGAAACTGTCATATTTGAAGGTAGAAAGTTCAAGGTTTATAGAGGAATGGGTTCTTTGGGTGCAATGCAACAAGGGAGCAAAGACCGGTACTTTCAGGATGCAGAAGATGAAGTGAAAAAACTGGTTCCTGAAGGTATCGAAGGTAGGGTGCCATTTAAAGGCTCTTTGGAGGAAGTAATGGCTCAATATATTGGTGGCCTGAAAGCAGGTATGGGATATTGTGGGGCCAGTAATATAGAAAAATTGCAACAAGCTCAATTTGTGAGAATAACTGGAGCAGGGATGAGAGAATCACACCCACACAATATTACCATCACCAAGGAATCTCCCAATTATTCCCGATGATGATCATGAAATATTCCCAAAATAGAATTATCAAAGCTTTGTTTACACTTATCATCAAGTAAATTCGTTTAGATATTAGAATTGGCTACAGCTTAAGGAGTATTTCATCAAAACGTTTTTTCTTTTATGCGGTAGGCATTAATTAAGTCTGTTGAAAATGAGGGTTATCTTAATTGTTATTAATTTTTTTATCTGTATCCTATCCGTTCATGCACAAGTATTTATCAACAAGGATACTATAATTGATGACCGGCTTAGATCGGTGAAATGGCACATCACTGGCAATGAACTTACCCTTGCCACTGCGCCTTTGAATGGCGGTGGATTAACACTTACATTTGATAAAATGGATCAAAATTTTGGTGATTACTTTGTCTCAGTCATCCATTGTGGAGCAGATTGGTCTCCGAGTACTTTATTGTCTGAGTTAGAATATACCGATGGTATAAATCGGGCACTTATACGCAATGTCTCTGCATCCTTCAATACTTTGGTACCATATACACATTATGAAATAAATCTTCCCAATGATGAGTTGCGCTGGACATTATCAGGAAATTATCTTTTAACTGTATATGATAGAGACAATTACGAGGCTCCAGTTTTGGTGCGAAGATTCGTGGTTTTTGAACCTTTGATGCAGACGGTCATTCGCAATGTCCGCCCTGCTAATGCCGAGAAAACCAATACGTATCAAGAAGCAGATTTTTCAGTAAAACTCAAAGGAACGAATGTTAGAAACCCTAAGTTAGAAATTCAGGCAACTGTTTTAAACAACAAACGCTGGGATACCGCAATCAGCGGTTTGCGCCCCGTTTTCCTTAGAACAGACGAACTAGATTTTGATTTTCAGGACAAAGTAGTTTTTCCCTCATGGAAGGAGTTTCGGTTTTTTAATATCCAATCGCTCATTTTTGCTTTGGAAAACGTTGCCAACCTCAAACGGATCCCTGAGGGTACAGAAGTTATGCTCATAAATGACAAACCTACAACTTATGGTACATATCTGTTTAGAAGAGACATCAATGGCCAATACGTAATCAAATGTCGCGATACTGATGAATGTGCAATAAATGGCGACTATGGCTTTGTCAACTTCAGGTTAAAAATTGATGACGAAATTGAAGGCAAAGAGGTTTATGTTACAGGAGCATTTTGCGACTGGCAACTCAAAGAAGAAAATAGAATGGTATATCAGCCAGAAGTTCAAACATACGCTACCGAAATCATTTTGAAACAAGGTTATTACGAATATCAATACACATTGCTGGATAGCAAAACCGGAGAGAGAGACGACGCTTTCCTCCAAGGCACTTTTGGAGATGCTGAGAACTTAATAACCGTCTTGGTTTATTACAAACCATTTGGCGAAAGGTATGATCGATGTATTAGTATTCAGCAAAAGGATGCAAGAAGCTTCAACTAAGATTTATCGTACTTTTCCATATTTTTTTGAATCTTAGCCTACCTTCATCGCGCTAAAAGCAACATTGATATAAAAGCATTACGTAATCATTTCAAATAGCTTTAATATTGCTGAAAATGTGTCAGCATGAAATTCATGACTCGAAAAATATATTTATTTCTAATCATTTTTCTTTTAAAATGGACCCCTGGATTTGGCCAAGAAGTATGGCCTTTAAAAAAGTGCATTGATTATGCGCTTGCCAATAATCTCAATTTGAGGCAAAATAGCTTGTCCATTAAACAAGCTGAAGTAAACTTGGCCTCATCTAAAGAATCTAGGTATCCAAGTCTTAATTATAATTTGGGAGGTGGTTTCCGCTTTGGTAGAACCATTGATTTTGCATCAAATACATTTGTCAACGAATCAACAAATTTCAATTTTCATGATTTAAGCACAAATGTTCCAATCTACCAAGGAGGAAGAATCAGCAATTCTATCAGACAATCCGTCACCAATGTTCAAGCTGCGGAGTATGATGTGAAACAAATTGGTGATAATCTGGCATTGCAAGTTTCTGTCGATTATTTGGAAATATTACTCAATATCGAGTCCTTGGATATTGCCAAAAGAAGACTTGAAAACTCCAAAAAACAACTCGAGCAAACCGACAAACTCATAAATGCAGGAAGTTTACCAAGAAACGATAGGTTGAATTTGGTGGCGCAACAAGCAAGAGAGGAAGAGTCCATAATTATTCAAGAAAATGCAATCAATATTGCATACTTGAACCTAAAAAATGATTTGAACCTCAATCCAGATGACGAAATTAAATTGCAATCTCCTGATGTTGAAAGCATGCTAAAAGTTGCAATGGTTCAATCTCAGTTTGATAATCTTTTTAATACGGCTATCAACCAAAACAATGGTCTCAAAGCAGCAGAATTAAGGGTTGAAGCAGCCATGACCAACGAAAAAATTTCAAAAGCTGGAGGGCTGCCAAGTTTGTCATTGGGTGGCAACGTATCTACCAACTATTCAAGTTCGATCAAGGAATTTTCGCAGGCGGATAATTCAAATGCTGTCATCGTGCCCTTGCAACAAAGTGTATTAATAGATAACAATCCATCTCAATTGACATTTTTTCAATTGGTGGGAACTAGCTATCCAAATAAGCCTATTGGTAATCAATTAGTCGATAACCTTGGACAAAATATTTCGGTAAATCTTGCAGTACCCATTTACAACGGAAGAGCAGCCCACTATAATCACCAGCAGGCAAGAATAGGCACTGAGCAGGCCAAATTCAGCCAGGAAATTTCACGTCAATCACTTCGGACAACTGTGTACAGAGCCTTAAATGACTTCAACGCTGCAAAAGGACGTTTGGCAGCTGCCGAGAAAGAATATGAAGCTGCAAAAGGAGCCCTTGACAATATTGAAAAACGATTCAACGCAGGTAGCTCTAATTCGCTTGACTTAATCACATCCAAAAACAATTTTTATACTTCAGAGGATAACTTGTTAACTGCAAAATACCGATATATTTTCCTCCAAAAGACGCTTGCCTTTTATGCAGGACAACCATTTGAATTGTAGAAATAAATTATTTCAAAATCAGAATATTATGACAAAAAGTAAAAGTAAATCGTATATCAAAATAGGTTTGGCAGTATTGGTTCTTTTGATAATTCTTGCCATCTACAAAGCTAAGACCAGGCCCAAAGGGGAAGAAGTTTATACAGAGCTCGTATCCGAAAGAAATATCAAAGAATTGGTTTCTGCAAGCGGTAAAATCTATCCACAAACCGAAGTCAAAATCAGTTCGGACGTATCAGGGGAGTTGGTCGCTTTGTATATCAAAGAAGGCGATACCGTGAAAGTAGGCCAAGTATTGGCAAAAATAGATCCTGATTTATACCAATCTCAACTTGAAAGAACTGAGGCAGCCGTAAACCAATCCAAATCTCAATTGAGCAACGCTGAATCAGCAATCAATAATGCCAAAGCACAGCGCAATCAAATAGCTGCACAATTGGAAAATGCAAAGAAGGTATTCAAACGAAATGAACAATTGCATAAGGATGGGGTAATTTCTGATTTGGATTTTGACAACTCCAAAACATCATTCAACTCATTGGAAGCCAATCTGGACGCCGCCAACGCTTCAGTTGCCCAAGCAATAGAAAATTCAAAATCCGCAAAATTTGGTATAAAAAGTAGCCAGGCATCCCTCTCAGAGGTTCAAAAAACACTCAGAAGAACTTTGGTTATTGCACCTACTTCGGGTGTTATTTCACAACTCAATGTCAAAAAAGGCGAACGTGTACTTGGAACTATTCAAATGGCAGGAACCGAGATTATGCGCATTGCTAATCTCAACATCATGGAGGTACAGGCTGAAGTAAGTGAAAACGATATTTTGAAAGTAGCACTAGGCAATCTGGCGATGATTATTGTTGACGCATATCCAGACAGAAAATTTATTGGGAAAGTAACCGAGATTGCAAACTCTGCACTTGGTGGGTCATTGCCTTCCGCAGGTCTGTCAACGGATAAGATTACCAATTATATCGTGAAAATAGTAATTGATCCAAGTTCGTATGAGGATCTAGCCAAAGCCGGTAGAATACCTTTTCGTCCTGGAATGTCGGCATCAGTTGATTTGGTTACCAAGGAAATTGAAAAAGCAATATGTGTGCCTATTCAATCCGTAACCACCAGAGAGAAAAAACACGAATCTTCAAAGGATGAAAAGAAATCCAGTGAGACCAAAAAACTGGATGATATTCGCACCTTGGTTTTGGTCCCATCAAGTGATACCGTAAAATACATCGATGTAAAAGTTGGAATTCAAGATGATAATTACATACAAATAACAGATGGAACAAAGGGTGTCAAGGAAGTTATTGCAGGTCCATATTCCTCTATTTCAAGGTCATTAGAGGAAGGCAAAAGGATACAAATTGTTACAAAAGAAGCACTCAACAAATCCAAGAAAAGTGGAAAGTCAAAAGATGTAGAAAATTGATTCAGAATTGTTTAATCGTTTTTGTAAGAAAACCTGAACTTGGAAAGGTAAAAACGCGACTGGCAGCAAAACTGGGTGAAGAAGCTGCCTTAAAAGCTTACAAACAATTGCTTGAAATAACGCGCACAGCCACATTAGATGTACCAGCAGACAGACATTTGTGGTATGCTGGTGAATTGGTAGTTCAGGATTCTTGGTCGTTGACCGACTATCAGAAATACCTTCAGCCTGATGGTGACCTCGGTTATAAAATGGAAATCGCCTTCGCCAATGCTTTAGCTGAGCATCAAAATGTACTGATAGTGGGCAGTGATTGTCCTGATGTTAGCGGTAGTATTCTAAATGACGCATTTGAATCATTGAATCAGCACGATGTTGTGTTAGGGCCAACTGAGGACGGTGGTTATTATTTATTGGGCATGAAATATGGACATTACCAGCTGTTCAAGGATATTTCATGGAGCACAGAAAAAGTCTTTGACCAAACAATACAGAAATGTAAAGCATTGCAATTGAAAGTAAATTTTATGCCAATGCTTTTTGACGTTGATACAGAAGCTGAATTCAACAGATGGCAGAACAAGCTATAATGCCTTATCTATCAAGAGAAATAGTTTGTTTATTTGATCATCACCACAAATAGAACATCATTCTCCAGTTTCTTAGCTTAAAATATTCGTAATTTTGTTGCAAATTATTTGCGATGGACTTGCATGAATTTCATGCTGAATTATTAGAAGGTATTCCAATAAGTTTACCTCCAGCTTATCTCCCTCAACACGATTTGCCACATGCTCCCAAGCGGGTTATATCTGAAATTCTGAGCAGAGAAGAAAAGGGCTTGGCTGTCAGAAACGCACTTAGATATTTTCCTGAAGAATTTCATGCATTATTGGCCTCAGAATTTGCGAAAGAGCTTGAAATGTACGGACGCATTTACATGTACAGATTCATGCCCAAGCATGCTATGCTGGCAAGGCCGATCCATGAGTATCCTACTCGAAGCAAACAAGCTGCTGCTATTTTGTTGATGCTGCACAACAATCTTGATATTAAGATTGCTAAGTATCCCGAGGAGCTTATCACATACGGAGGCAATGGTTCAGTGCTTCAGAATTGGGCACAATACAGGCTTTTAGTGAAATATTTGTGCGAAATGACGGATGAGCAAACCTTGGTATTGTACAGTGGTCACCCAATGGGCCTGTTCCCCTCCTCCAAGGATGCGCCAAGACTGGTAATTACCAATGGAATGATGATACCTAATTATTCCACCAAGGATGATTGGAATAAATACAACGCTTTGGGAGTTACCCAATATGGACAAATGACTGCCGGTAGCTTTATGTATATTGGTCCTCAAGGCATTGTGCATGGCACAACCATAACTCTATTGAATGCAGGACGATTAAGAGGATTGACGGATGAACAACTCAAAGGAGAGATATTCGTCACCTCAGGACTTGGCGGCATGTCTGGGGCACAAGCTATTGCCTCAGTAATAACTGGTACAGTTGGCGTTATTGCAGAAATAGATAACGACGCAATTGCACAAAGAGTAGTAGATGGTTATGTGCAACAGGACAATGTTTATCACAACATACAAGATTTGATGGATCGAATCCGAAAGGAGACAGAAAAAAAGCAAGGGATTGCTCTAGTTTATTCAGGCAATATCGTTGATTTATGGCAAGGTTTGTATGAAGCAAACATTCATGTGGCACTCGGTTCGGATCAAACATCATTGCACAATATTGATGACTTGGGCTACGCACCAATGGGATATACCTTTGATGAAGCAAAGGAATTGCTGTCAAGCGACAAAGCCCTTTTCATGAAAAAAGTGAAAGAAACCTTGTGTGAACATGTTCGTCTCATCAACCTGATGTGTGAGAGAGGAATGTACTTTTGGGACTATGGCAATGCCTTTTTGAAAGAAGCAGGAATGGCCAATGCTGATATTTGGAAAGATCAGGAACGGGATTTATACAAGTATCCTTCTTATGTCCAGGATATTATGGGACCTATGTGCTTCGATTATGGCTTTGGTCCATTTCGTTGGGTTTGTGCATCAGGATCATTAGAGGATCTTCATAAATCGGATGAAATAGCTACAAGAGTGCTGGAGGAAATGTTGGTTGCCGCACCAGATGAAATCAAAACACAATTGATGGATAATATCAATTGGATTAAAAAAGCCAAGGTGGACATACCAGTAGTAGGTTCAAAGGCTAGAATACTTTACGCAGATGCAGAAGGACGCATTGCAATAGCCGAAGCTTTGAATGATGCTATCCAATCAGGTCATATATCTGCGCCTATCGTTCTGGGAAGAGATCATCACGATGTTTCAGGTACAGATTCACCTTATCGCGAAACTTCAAACATCTATGACGGTTCACGTTTTACTGCCGACATGGCTATCCAAAATGTTATTGGGGATAGTTTTAGAGGAGCAACATGGGTGTCTATACATAATGGTGGCGGCGTTGGTTGGGGTCAAGTTATCAATGGAGGATTTGGATTAGTAATTGATGGCACAGCTGAAGCATCCCGCAAATTGAACTCAATGTTGTACTGGGATGTTTATAATGGAATAGCGAGAAGAAGTTGGGCCCGCAATGCCCCAGCAATAAATACAATTAAAAGAGCGATGGACAGAAATAAAGACATGTCAATCACCGTTCCCAATATTGTGGACGACTCCATCATTGACAAATTGTTTTCATGAAATGAAAAGTATGACATCATTTAAGGTCTTTTTTAAGGCATTTTTCACCACAACAATAGTCGGCCTTTTATGCAATTGTTCCTATGGGCAAATGCACATAGGTCAAGATACATTGTATGGGAATGAATGGCTTGAACAAGGTAAGGACTATTATCGCTTTGATGTATCCGAAGATGCTGTTTACAGAATTCCAGGTTCTGCTTTGACTGCCTTGGGATTTCCACTTGCCTCTGTTCCAGCTTCGCAATTCAGACTGTACAGAATGGGAAAGGAAATATCAATATTAACCAGTACTGATAGTATATTCTCTGAGCTAGATCACATTACTTTTTATGGTGAAAAGATGAAGGGCGAGTTGGATAAGCACTTATATATTAATCCTGCACAAGATGTTCTCAATCCAGAGTACAGTTTTATCAATGATACCATCAGTTATTTTTTGACATGGGGTCCTAATGCATCAGCCAATCGACTAAAAAAAGCAACATCAGCAGATCCCAATACATATCCAATTGCAACTGATCAAACTGGTAATATCAAATATACTTACCAGAACTACCAAAAACCAGTAGCCGGTATTTCAATAGAGTCCAGATTTGAAGCCTCTCAAGGCTATGGCAGTCAATCAGCTAACACATTTTCTCAGAATATTTCCCTGCCTGGATTCAATGCCAATGGTGATTCCATACGACTGCATATTAAAATAGGTTCTAAAGATTATTTTAAGACGCATAAAATCGAGGTGAAATGGAACTCACAAAACATTTGTAACTTCTCATTTGCATCACCTATTGTTGTTGACACGGTCTTAATGCTACCCGCAACTTTATACAGTGGTCCATCTTCTCTAAGTTTCAATGAAGTTGTTGATGTCGCGAGCTTTTTTATTCTTGGAATGATAGAAATAGATTATCCACGACTTGCTGATGGATTAGGTTCAAATAGATTTAATATCAATACACTAAGCTCTAATGAATATAAACAATTAAAAATTACGAATTTTGACCACAGCTTAACCCAGCCAATTGCAATTGATACCAAAAACAATTTGTATCAATCAGTTTTGTTGAGTGGGAGTGATTTGTGGTTGACTTTGCCTTCTGACAATATAAACAATAACTGGAAAATAGTCAATCCTTCTCAATTCCGATTGTTAACAAATGCCAGAATTGTACAGTTTTCAGATTGGAGTGACCAGTCGGCTGATTATTTTATCATATCGCATCCCACTTTGAGAGATGATGGAAAAGGAAATGATCTGGTCCAGGAATATGCCAATTATAGATCAGGCCCATCGGGAGGAAGTCATAAGGTCCTGACCATCGATATAAATGAAATTTACGACAGGTTCGCCTACGGTAACAGAAGACATTTTATTGCAATCCGTAACTTTAGCAATTATGTTGCTGCCAAATGGCCCAATGCCAAGTATTTGTTCCTAATTGGAAAGGGAAGAGAATTCTTGTATGTCCGTGACAATGGCAACCTAAAAAATACGGCGAACGCCAGTTTTTATATACCTACTTACGGTCTGCCTGGTTCTGATAACTTACTAGCAATGAATGCGTTTAGCAACAAAAGCATCATAAGTATTGGACGAATAGCGGCTCAAACATCAGATGATATAAAGACCTATCTGGATAAAATCAAGACTTTTGAAAATCCTGGCAACCAGAACCAAACCATTGAAGATCAAAGCTGGAAGAAAGAAATTATTCATTTAAGTGGAGGTAAGAACAAAGGAGAACAAGAATTATTCAAATCCTATCTCAAGGATCTTGCAGAAATAGCCGCTACTAACAAGCTCGGTGCCAACACAAGCAGTTACAATAAGTCCAGCACGGATCCCATTCAAATATCCCAAAATGATCAAATATTCAACCGCATCAATGCAGGTGTATCCATCATATCCTTTTTGGGGCACTCAGCCGTTGGGACATTTGATTTCAGTATTGACAATCCCGAAAATTACAACAACTTTGGGAAGTACCCATTGATGTTTTCACTGGGTTGCTACAGCGGAAATTACCATACTTCAGCCATAGGGGTTGGTGAAAGTTTTTGTTTTCTAAAGGACAAAGGAGCCCTTGGATTTGCAGCTACCACATACCAAGGAGCAGCATCTGTATTAAGAGATTACGCTGCCGAGTATTATTCTTTGCTGGGATCAAGCATGTATGGTAAAACGGTTGGAGAGCTTTTTCAGGCCACAAACAATAATGTCCGAACACCAAACAATTTATTGCTGAATACATTAGCGGATCAAATGACCTATCATGGAGATCCAGCATATAGAATAAATCAAGCTCCAGGACCAGATTATATCGTCGATTACAGCAGTGTAAAGTTGAATCCCAAAATTTTAACAGTACAGTCAGATAGTTTTACTTTGGCTTTTAATATTACAAACTTGGGAACCAATATTGCAGACAGTATTGACTTAAGAATTACCCAAAAATTCAGTAATGGGGATGAAATAATTTTGCGTCAGGATAGAGTTCCTGCCACTGCCAATTCCAACAGTTTTAGCTATAAATTATCAGGCCAAGGCAAAAAGTCATTTGGCAACAATACCTTATTTATTGTTCTTGACCCGAATACCAAGTTGAGCGAGGCTCCACTACCGGCAGCGGTTACAAATAATCAGCTTCAGCAATCCAACGGTAATATTGGGTACACATTTTATGTCACAGACAACGCTGCAATTCCAGTGTACCCGCCAGATTTTGGTATAATATCACAATTAGATCCAATTCTAAAGGCAAGCACAGCTGACCCACTGGCCAAGCCATCTGTTTACTATTTTCAGATAGACACTACACTTAAGTTTAACAGTCCAAAATTTCAGGGCACAAATATCACCTCCAGTGGTGGGGTATTGACGTGGAAGCCCGGAATTTTATTAGATAGCACCGTATATTATTGGCGTATAAGTCCTGATTCATCAGCCTCAGGAGTTGGAACAGTATGGAGTGAAGCTTCTTTCTTTGTGCGTAAGAACAGTCCAAATGGGTGGTCACAAGCTCATTTTTATCAATGGCAGCAAAATGAACTGAATAATTTGCAAGCATCTAAATCTAATGGCAGCTACGATTTCATAGACGACATCAAGGATATTTTTATCAACAATTTTGCCCGGCGTGGCAATAGCGCTCCAGCTTATTATATCAATAATGCTTTTGCTGAAATCAATTATGGCAATGATATTCTGGCTGGGGTTTATGTTGGCGTGATTGATCCAATTACTGGATTGCCTTGGGTCAACCCAAAAGGTGGAAAATATGGAAGCACTACACCAGCAGATTGGAGAGATCGCAAAGCCTTCCCTTATAACACAAACTTACCGGAGCAGAGACAAGCTTTGATACAATTGCTCCGAGATACCATTCCTGATGGATTTTATGTGGTTTTCTTTTCGATACAGGACGAAACTTATGGTTACGCCCCTCAGGATTGGGCCGCTGATAGCATCGGTTTGGGAACGAATATCTTTCAAGTTTTGGAGAGTCAAGGTGCGGAAGTAGTTCGAAATACAGTACTAAAACCATATCCTTATGCCATGGCTTACCAGAAAAACAAGCAATTTTTGGGTGAAAAGCTGGCAGATAATTTGCTTGATTTTGCCAATGTGAGTTTTAAATTAATTGGAAATTGGGATGAAGGATTTTTGAAAACTCCAGCTATTGGACCTTCAACATTCTGGAAGGAATTAGTTTGGTCAAGTAAACAGGAATCCAGTGGTTCTGATACACTGAGTATGACTATTTATGGCTTGGATGCGAGCAAATCAAACCCAATTAAGCTATTCGAAATTGAACCTGGACAAAAGCAAAACCTTACTTCAATTGATGCAAAACAATATCCTTACTTGAGTTTGGTTGTTGACATGGAAGATAAAATCAATAAATCATCCCCTGATTTAGAGTATATAAGAGTGTATTATGATGGAGTTCCAGAGTTTGCAATTAGTCCTGCAGCGGCACTTGAATTTTATAAGGATACTATTCAACAAGGTGATATTGTGCGGCTTAAATTGGGAATTGAAAATATCAGCTCAACCAATTCGGATAGTTTGATGGTCAGTTATGTGTTGATTGATCCACAACAGCAGAAAACGCAAGTTCTAAAACGACAAGGTGCAATATCTACATTGAGTCAAGATCTGATTAATTATACCATTGATACCCGGAGTCTTGGCGGTGCATATATTCTTGAAGTAACCGCTAATCCCAATATAGATCAACCCGAATTGTATGATTTCAACAACTTGGGTAGTTTTAATTTCTTTGTGGACAAAGATAGATATGCTCCAAAATTGGATGTCTCCTTCGATGGGATTCGAATACTCGATAAAGACCTGGTTTCTGCAAGTCCGTTGATCTTAGTCAACTTGAAAGATGAAAATAAATTTCTTGGGCTACAGGATACTTCTTTGTTGCGCCTTCAATTGCGATTGCAAGATGAAACTTCTTTCACGCCCATTTCGAATCAGGATCCAAGACTCACATTCTTTCCGGCGAATGGCACAGGTAAGCAAAACAATGCCCGATGTGAACTGAAGCTGAATACTTTACCGGATGGTGAACATGAATTTTTGGTACAAGCCAGAGATGCAACTGGCAACGAAGCAGGAACTACGGATTTTAAGTTAAGATTCAATGTGTTGAATCAAAGAACCGTTTCTTCCTTTTTGCCATATCCCAATCCTTTTTCAACCAACATGCGTTGGGTTTATACGCTGACAGGTGAGCAAACTCCTGAGCATGTGCGAATTCGTATTTATACCATTTCGGGTGTTTTGGTTCGTGAAATAACTGAACAAGAATTGGGTCCACTCAAAGTAGGAACGCACAAGACAGATTGGAGTTGGGACGGAAGGGATAATTATGGACAACTATTAGGTAATGGAGTTTATTTGTATCAGGTTACCATAAAGGACAACACGGGTAAGGAATGGGAAGCCCGTTCAACAGGAGCTGATGCTTTTATGAAACATGAAATGGGAAAACTGGTTATCCTTCGTTGAGAATTGGTTGTAATTTCACGTTTTTATATTTGAAACCAGTAAGTTCTGATAGCCAAAAACAAAGATGCAACTTGGTCATTATCCATGACAATTCATTTGTTAACGCAAGTGCTTCTATTGGTATCGCTTCCTTTTATTGCTCATTTTTACTCAGCTGAACAAATAGGTCAATGGGCTATTTGTACTACCATTTGTTCCATTGTTATTACCACTGGTGGTGGCAAATTCTATTTTTCTATTTTTGGTGGAATTTCATCTGCCCTGAAAAACCATCTGACCTGGTTAACTTTAATGGGAGCCGCTCTGTTTTCAGTTATATTGATGACAGTATTGTTCGCCTTGGCCAGTTGGTGGGGAATATATTCGTTTTTGTGGGAATCAGAACTAAAAGCTTCAATGATATTGGTTTTGGGACTCTATTGTTTTACCGCAATTTGCAATTTGCTTTTAGAACATCTTCTGGCAATTAGTGCGGATTGGAATTTTCTGAATGTGGTTAGGCTGATAAAGGCACTTACCTATATACTTGTAATCTTTGTGTTTAAATCCTTTGGTGTTTTATCATTGTTGCTTGCATTGCTCGCGGGCCAAATGATAGGATTATTGCTTATTTGGACAATTAGGTTTGACATGAAATTTCCAACATTATTCAAATGGAAAGAATTGGTATCTACTTTAGCCGAGTACAAGCACAATTTCAATTTTGGAATGTCAAAAAGTTTTATCATCAATGCCTACGAACACTTAATGGCAATATGGATTCAATCCATGTTCGGAGCTGCCATGTTGGGACAGTTTAGCATGGCTGACCGACTGGCTCGTTTTCCGATGCAAGGTCTTGGACAACCGATAACAGAGCGTCTTTATCAAAAATTAGGAATTACTTCACCAGAATATATTTATCCCTTGTTGAGAAAATTTTTGCCCCGAATTTTCTTTATGATCGGCTTGTTGAGCTTGGGCCTTGCTTTATTTGGACCATATCTGCTTATCACATTCTTGGGTAACAAATGGAATACAGCTGCAAGTTTAATGCAATATTATGTGCTTTGGATTCCAGCGATATTTTGTCTGGCATCCATTCGTAATTTGCCATTTGTATTGAAGGCGCAAAAAGCATTTTTTCGCCTAGAATTGGGTTTCTATGGTGTTTTGATCTTGTTGTTCATGTATTTTTGGTCTTTAGATTTAGATTTCATGATGATTATTCCGCTCAAATTAATATCAGAATCTGCAGTATTCATTGCAGCAACAATAATGATGACAAGATTTTCACGCAAAATAACGGCGTCATGAAGAATCCAAAGTATTACATCAAGACTTCAGTATTGCGAATCATGTCAGTGCTTGCCCCAAAAATATTGAAATCCCCAAGTTTATTAAACATTAAAAACAATTATAAGACAGAAGTTTCAGACTCAGATTTTGATCTCAGATATTACTACAGTTTTCATTTTTACAGATTTCATGAAAATATTAAGTTGATCTATGCTTGGGACCAAGAAGGATATCCATTCAATTACTCAGAAAGTCCAAAACATTATACCAATCCGTTGACTGTGGCTCAATATTTATTAATGTTGAGTGTCCAAGAAGGATTTTGGGAAGATGAAGTGAAGAAACAAGAGTTCTGTAAGATAGCTCAGCATCTTGATCAGCTGGGCACTTGGGAAAAAGGCTTTTTTATCTGGAGAATAGATCAAGATGTTCCCAAATTTCTTGTAGCACGGGGATTCAGTAGTGGAATATTTCAAGCCTGCGGATTAAGTGCTTATTTGCGTTGGCACCTTATTGCCCCAAGTGAAGCGTTGAAATCTAAAATTGATTCAATTTACCAATCCTTAAAATTTTCTTTGGAGGATGGTGGCTTCTATACCTTGACTGAAGAAAGCTTGCCATGGCTTGAAGAATATCCTGCCAAACAAGCCGTTCATGTGTTGAATGGGCACTTGTATGGGGTAGTTGCAGCTTATGAGTACACATATTTCATGAAGCTTAGCTTTGATTTTGCTGAGCGTTTATTGGAAAGTTTTTTGGCGTGTTATCATGAATTCAGATTTGGTTCCTATTTGAAATATTGCAGGTATTACCCAATGCTTTGCAATGTCACATACCAAATGCTACATGATCAACAGTTGATCCATTTAAGCCAATTAACTGGTCGGTCGAGAATTTTTGAATTGCAGCGCGAATGGGCTCAATCTTACAATCGAGTATATTGTATGCAACAGCTGAGCATCAAGCTGACCTCAAATAGCTTGCCTTTTGAGGGCCCTAGTTCATGGCGATCGCTATTGTTGCTGCGCTGATCTTGATATTGGGGATCTGAACCAATTGGTTGGCGCAAGCTTCCAATGTTGCTCCGGTAGTCAGGACATCATCTACGATCAAAACATGTTTGCCTTGGATATTGGAAGCTGAATAAATTGCAAACGAACTGTGCACATTCTTGATTCTTTCCACTTTCCCTTTTTTGGTCTGGCTGACGGAAGAATATTTGCGCATCAAAACGTCATTTTTTAAGTCACAACCCAATTCTTCCGCTATTCCTCTGCCAAACCATTCACTTTGGTTGAAACCTCTAGACCTCAATTTGGCCCGGTGCAATGGCACAGGAAGTATTAAATCTGGCAGAGTGGTTTTCGCATTTTTTATCAGTTGTCCCTTCCATCTTCCTAGTAAATAGGCTATTTCGCCACTGGCTGAATATTTAGCGCGGTGGATCAAAACTTGATTGGCGGAGTGCTTTGTAAAATAAAAAAGAGAAGTAGCCCATTCCAGATCAACTCTGCCTTTTAATCTATCCATAAAGGGATTTTCAGGCATTGATTCGAATCCAGTCAAGGGTAGCTCACTCAAGCATTTGGTACAAAGTGGCAAGCCATCACCATGGGTATTGTCTTCACAAGCTATACATACCCGTGGATAAAATAATTGCACAATACCTGTGAGAGAATTGCTGAGATGGCCCATTGATTCAAAATTGGTATTCCAAAACTAATGAAAAGCTG
>Ga0105049_10000599_pt1 | contig 40159 bp, 35 predicted proteins | sample MAT06_FD_78087 | JGI IMG/M metagenome (GOLD analysis project Ga0105049, IMG submission 78087) | Freshwater microbial communities from Lake Fryxell liftoff mats and glacier meltwater in Antarctica - MAT-06 | ecosystem: Environmental > Aquatic > Freshwater > Ice > Liftoff microbial mat | place...
TCTGAAAAATTATCAGAGGCTGCCCTTACTATTTCCAATTTAGGATATAGCTGCAAAGATTGGAATCCTGTAAAGACCATTTCATTGTATGACCACGTGATAAAGTATCCCCAAAATAATAGAATTACAGTCAATCTTGTAAGATATGATGTTCTATTGCAAATTGATTCTGAAAGAGGGTTAATGGCGTTTGCAGGAGATTTTGTCAATACGGTGAATCAAGAAGAGGGTGTTTTTATGGACGAAGTAACAGAGTTTTTTGAAAAAATACATAGTATATACGATTTTGAATTTGGATTTATTGACAAAGAAGGAGACACGAATATTAAATTATTTAATTTTATAAATCTGTGCTCAATAGAGACTATATTTTTCCTTAACTATTACGGACATAAATTCGTCCAAAAGTTTGATGCCGATCTATGGGCAAACGCACCCGGTACCGCTACTGTACTGGCAGGCAATACCATTAAGTATTATTCCAGAGAAAAAATCAAAGGCCCAAGCAAAGAAGAAGCGATGGCTGTAACAGAATATTTCAAAGATTTCGGGTCTCCTCGTATTTATAGGGCAAAGAAAGGTGAAGATTGGTAACCTATTGAAATCATTCTAGCCACAATGTCCACTAATAACAATATAGGGAAGTTCTAAAAATTATGATGTTAATAAATAACGATATAACTATTTTATATTAAATTAATTATTATTGTATTATACTTTATAAACGAGTTAGACAAAAAATGAAGTTAATGCACGACAAAACACCGACAGGTTCAGCAATCTGGATGGACGACTCGTATAAACTGGACGGAACGAAATTAATTTAAACAAATACCAACTCTTCACAGCCACACAGCAGACAGACAACCAGACGACCGAAGAGAGCAACGAAGGCATAACAGCACCTACAAAAAATTGGCGGTTCAGTGGTTAAATGAAGCTTTGTGCTTCGAATCACGTTTTCTGGTAAAAGTCCCGCCCTTCGGGTACTCGCAAAGCGGCCTTCCCTCCCCAAAAACCCATCAAAGTCCCAGAAACTACCTGAACCTGCTTGAATCTATCACTTTATCCGACCTTGATCAGAAATGAGTACTTTTAATCTTCGGGGAAGGCTTCAAAGTTCGGTGTAACTTCACCTGTCAGCAGCCCACAATGCCCAACGTTGCGTGCCGTTCAACATTCGGTGAATGCGATAAAGAAATAGACAGACAAATCATTCAAATACATTTAAAAGTGCGGAGTCAGCACTGTAATCACTGACATGAACGCTATGAAAACTAAATTTACCCTGCTAATTGGATTGATCTGCGCCCTAAGTGTATCTGCAGTTAATGTGACAATTATTGAAAGTCAAACGGGAAATGATTGGGCAGTTCAAGATTCAAATTGGCACATTGTTGCCACAGGGATGGGTTACACTGCATCAGTAGTTTCGCAGAGTGCACTAGATGAAATTTCAAACTTTAATAGTACCGACGTGCTTATTGTCTCTTCTGGCACTATTTCGTTTCCCTCATCTAATCGGCTTCAAACCATCAGACAATTTGTGTTGAGTGGCCGAGCGGTCTATATACAATCTGAATATTTAGACACCTATCAAGGCAACATTACTTTCGACTCCCTTATGCACACCGTCGGCGCCAATTTTAGCTGGACAAGCCTGGTATCAGGTTTATTGGTACCAATGAATGTTTTGGGCAGTTTGTCTAGTACCCCTAATGAAGTATCCTCCATAATGGATTTTTTCAATTATGGATATGCTGGAACGGGAACAGGAGTTGAAATGTTTTTGGAATATAATGGTAATTATTTTGGTTTTTGCTATTCCGATTCTACATTATCCAATGGGACTATTATTACTACAAGTGATGAAGACTGGGTCTGGTATTTCTCGTCACCAGAATTAATGGAAAACATCCTGTATAAGTTGGCCAATTCAGTAAACGCTTCGGTTCAAAGCTTCGAAAAAACCGATTCTTCCTTTACTATTTATCCGAATCCTTGTACTACCGAAGCTCAAATAAAAATGAACCGATTTTGCATAAATGCGACAATTGAGATTTACAACCTATATGGACAGCTAGTAAAACAAATAAGTAGTCTTTCTGGTCAGACCTTCACTGTGGAGCGTGGCAATTTAGCCAGTGGGACTTATTTTGTTCGTGTAACGCAAGACAATAAAATTATATCGACGGACAAACTCGTTTTTTATTGAAACCATGTATCATAAACAAGCACTGACTATGGTCGAGTAGCACAAGTAGATTTTCACCCCGAATCCGCCCACAGTTCGCCTAACTACCGGGACGTAGGCAACGTTTTTACTTACTCAGACCTTGATCAAAAATTAGCACTTTTAATCGTAGCTGATTTTGGGGAAGGTTTCAACTCGACCAGCCGTACTAAACATTTCGCCCAAACCCATGTTTGACAATCCGAAGGGAGAAATTGCGAGATATCGCTCACATTATGATCTGGGTTCTTAGTGCATTGAAGATTATGCTGTAAAATTGCGGCCGCTGCTCTAGTTGGCAGATTTGCACACGATAGAATGCAAATTCTACTTGTAACCACCTAAATTCTCAACTCATCAGAAATGGAAAGTAATACAGCAAAAGGCTCATCCTACACTACCAACAACGAGGCGAAATGCCCGTTTTCAGGAGGAACCGTGAAACAGAGCGCGGGCAACGGCACCGGAAACCGCGATTGGTGGCCCAACCAACTCAAACTAAATATTCTCCGCCAGCACTCTGCTCTGTCCAACCCAATGGACCCCTCGTTTGACTACGCGAAAGAATTCAAATCGCTCGACCTCGCTGCGGTGAAAAAAGACATCGTGGAGCTGATGACCCACTCTCAGCCATGGTGGCCTGCCGACTATGGCCATTATGGTCCATTCTTCATCCGCATGGCCTGGCACAGCGCAGGTACCTATCGCATCGCAGATGGTCGCGGCGGTGGCGGAAGCGGTTCGCAGCGCTTTGCTCCTCTCAATAGCTGGCCGGACAATGTGAACCTGGACAAGGCACGTCTGCTCCTCTGGCCAATCAAAAAGAAATACGGTAATAAATTGTCATGGGCCGACCTCATCATTCTCACCGGCAATTGTGCCCTTGAATCAATGGGCTTCCCAACCTTCGGCTATGCCGGCGGACGTGAGGATATCTGGGAGCCAGAAGAAGATATTTACTGGGGATCAGAAGCCAAGTGGCTCGACGATCAGCGCTACTCGGGCGACCGCGATCTGGAGAATCCACTCGCTGCCGTTCAGATGGGATTGATCTACGTGAATCCGGAGGGACCTAACGGAAACCCTGATCCTCTGGCCTCTGCCCGCGACATTCGCGAAACATTTGGCCGCATGGCCATGAACGACGAAGAAACGGTGGCGCTCATTGCGGGCGGTCACACCTTCGGTAAAACCCACGGCGCAGGCGATCCCGGAAAATATGTCGGATCGGAACCCGCCGCGGCAACGATGGCCGAGCAAGGGCTCGGATGGAACAACACCATGGGCAGCGGACACGGCGTGGATACCATTTCCAGCGGTCTCGAAGGCGCATGGACAACCACGCCAACCAAATGGAGCAACGACTATTTCGCACATCTTTTCGGCTATGAATGGGAACTCACCAAGAGTCCTGCGGGCGCGCACCAGTGGACACCGAAGCATGGACAGGGTAAGGACACCGTGCCAGACGCCCATGATCCTGCTGTTCGGCATGCGCCTATCATGCTCACCACGGATTTGGCCATGCGAATTGATCCCGCCTACGAAAAGATTTCGAAGCGCTTCCACGAAAATCCTGATCAATTTGCGGATGCGTTCGCTCGTGCATGGTTCAAACTGACGCATCGCGATATGGGACCGCGCTCACGTTACCTCGGATCGGAAGTGCCTGCGGAGGAATTGATCTGGCAAGATCCGGTGCCGGCAGTGAATCATCCGCTCGTGGATGCGAAGGATATTGATGCCCTCAAAGCAAAGATCCTCGCTGCTGGGTTGTCCGTTTCTGAATTGGTTTCTACCGCATGGGCCTCTGCGTCCACCTTCCGTGGATCAGATAAGCGCGGCGGTGCGAATGGCGCTCGCATTCGTCTAACCCCTCTGAAGTACTGGGAAGTAAACAAGCCTTCTCAGCTTTCGAACGTATTGGATACGCTGGAAGGCGTTCAGAAGGAATTCAACAGCGCGAATGCCGGTGGCAAGCAGATTTCGATCGCCGACATGATTGTATTGGGCGGATGTGCAGGTGTCGAAAAGGCCGCGAAAAACGCTGGGCAATCCATTTATGTTCCCTTTACTCCCGGACGCACCGATGCCTCGCAGGAACAAACAGATGTGGAATCATTCGCCGTGCTCGAACCCATCGCCGATGGTTTCCGCAACTATGCGAAGAAGAAGTACACCATGTCTGCAGAAGAATTGCTGATAGACAAAGCACAACTGCTCACCCTCACTGCCCCTGAACTGACCGTTCTGGTAGGCGGAATGCGGGTGCTGAATACGAATTTTGACAAGTCCGCACACGGTGTATTCACCGCCACTCCGGAAGCGCTGACGAATGATTTCTTCATCAATCTGATTGATTTTGGAACGACCTGGAAGGCCACCAACGAACACCAAGATGCCTTTGAAGGACGTGACCGCGCCACAGGAGAATTGAAGTGGACAGGAACGCGCGTGGATCTGATTTTCGGATCAAACTCTGAGTTGCGTGCGTTTGCAGAAGTATATGCGTGTGAAGATTCGAAAGACAAGTTTGTCCGCGACTTCGTGGCGGCTTGGAACAAGGTGATGAACCTCGATCGCTTCGACCTAGTGGGATAATTTCTTTCTTACTTTCTTGATTAAACCAAAAAAAGTGACCTAGGAAACGGGTCGCTTTTTTTTTCTATAAAAAATATATGTTCGAAAGCGTTGATCGAAATTAAAACTTGACGCCGAAATGCAAGCCGGGTTCGAACAAGAAATAGTTCGGCCACTTACCTTCCAGTTTGGCGAAAGAGTCCGGAACGCGCGTATTGATGGGCCAATGTGTGACAGCAGCAGAAGGCTCAATGAAAAATCGATTGTTGAAGAGCTCGACATGGTATCCCGCGCGGAACGTCATGAATAGCTGATATCCATTCTGAATTTTATTTCCATCATCAAGGGAATAGCGTTGAAGCGCATTCATCGCATGCAATGCCGCGTAAGCACCTTTCCATAAATAACGCTGATAGGCTAGCGCGATTCCGTAGGACCGCACATAGCCTGGATATTTTTCATCCGGAGCTTGAAAGGTTGGTCCAAACGGAATACCCAGCGGCCAGGCGTATTTCCAGGTCTTCGCTTCGATCGACACCACATTGCGCGGGGATAACCGAATGCCGAAATTGAGCTGCACAAAACCAGGTGGATTTGGGTCATCTGGAATCAAATTACCGAGCACGAAGAAGGTACTTCCGACGAAGAATCTGCGGTACGTGGAATCGCCGGGTTGAGTCTGACCGCATAGGTGGGTAAGAGGAACAACAACAGCCAGCAAGAAGAGAGCGAGTTTTAATTTCTGTGTAAAATGCATTGTGATTGGATTAATCAGAATGCAAGACTAGAGCTGCCCTCCCTCTGCCGTCGTTCACTTAAGTGAAGAAATGGAATCGCGTGACGTAAATTCGGAATCCAGCCTATCCCACGCGGGATTGATCACTGGCACCTTGTACGATGCGCTTGCGCAAACGGCTGAGAGATTGCGGCGTGATTCCGAGGTAACTGGCAAGTTGGTATTGTGGCACCCGCTGAAGCAAATCAGGTCTTGTTTCCAAGACATTCAGATAGCGCTGCTCGGGAGTGGACAACTTGAAATCATCAAAAGAAGCTTGATTGAACGTGAGCATTTCTTCTGACAGAATTCGACACAGCGATTCGATGCGCGGGAATCGTTCGAACATCTTTTGCTCCATCGAAACATTGGCCACAATGAGCATGGAATCCTCCACACACGCCACGTAATGAGCCGAGGGCTTTCCACTGGTAATGGACAAGGGGCTGAAGGAGTGTGATTCTGTATAGATTGCAGTCGTCCTCTCTTCCCCATCGATGAGGTAGTAGGATCGAATGCAGCCTTTGAGCACGAAGTAGCCATCGGCAGAATAGTCTCCTTCGCGAAGCAAAACAGCACCTTTCTTGTAGAATTTAAATACATCTAAACCAATGATGGCTTCCTTCTCCTCTTCGAGCAAAGGCATGTATTTCGAAATATAATCGAACAGAATTTCTTCCATCATTGCACTTTCATTCAGATCCAACCTATAAAAGTACGCCCTGTCACTGGAAAAATTCCTCTGGGTGACCTTTGCATAGCCATTTACTGTAGACCTCCGTCTTGCCTCCTTTTCTCTGCGTCTGGAAAACCGCTGCGGAGCAGCTACCACTGCACGATCAACCCTGCATGCTCCTCCAACTTCTTCACTGCCGCCGCATCCACTAGTCTGCGCTCGTCGTCGAGCAGTCCTTCGATGGCAGAGAGCTTGGGCTTGTCGTAATGCACAAACAACTTCAAATAGTGCAAGATGCCGGTGAGGTGCTCCAACCCGCGCAAATTGCCGGCATGTCCCGACGATACGCCGATGATCGCCGCCTTCTTGTCCTTCCAAATCCGCGGGGGTACGACATCCAAAAATAATTTCAGAATGCCGGGATAACTGCCGTTGTATTCAGGTACGATGAAAACGAACTTATCAACACCAGACAAGTACTTTTCAATAAGTGCACTCATCTCGTCCGTGCGCTGCTTGTACATCTCGCCTGAGGCAACGTCTGCAGGTAACTCCCGCAACGTCAGCACCTGCGACGTTCCGCCATGCGCCTCAACCAGCTCCGCATAGATGCGTGCCACGCCTTCCGTAAAACTGTCCCTCCGGTTGGTACCGGATATCACTGTGATCATAATCGACTGGATTTGAATGTGTCTGTCAAACCGAGTGCTCCTCCCTCCTCATCCTTTGAGTTCCGATTTGAGAGGCCTCGTGCAGTTCATTCATTTTGTGTGTGTTGAGAGATTATCAACATCGTGCTGACAAACATCGTGTGTAAAACTTGGAAGGCCTAAAAAAGGTTCATTGCACCTCTGCGCCCTACTTTCGCTTCATCGCGTGGAACATAGACGATTCAAGCGTTTCACGGTTTCACGAGGGTCAAAGATCATGAAAATCACATTCTACGGACATAGCTGCTTCGGTATCGAATACAATGGCGTTCGCCTGCTCTTCGATCCGTTCATCACGCCCAACGAACTGGCGAAAGACATAGATATCAACACTCTGCGCCCGGACTTTATCCTTGTTTCCCATGGTCATTCCGACCATGTGGCGGATGTGGAAACCATTTCCCGCGCCAGCAACGCCACCATCGTGGCGGCCTACGAAATTGCGTCCTATTATGGCGCCAAAGGATTGAATTATCACCCGATGAACATCGGCGGCTCGTGGGATTTTGGGAAGTTTCGCGTGAAAGCCACCAATGCTGTGCACTCCAGTGTGCTGCCTGATGGCACCTACGCGGGCAATCCAATGGGCTTTATAATTTCAGGTGGACCGCAAACGTTTTACTACTCCGGCGATACTGCCCTCACAATGGACATGCAATTGATCGGTCAGAAAAACAAAATTGATGTGGCGTTTCTCTGCATCGGCGACAACTTCACGATGGGTATCGAGGATGCCGTGTCAGCCGCCGGACTCGTGCGCTGCGACACCATAGTGGGCATGCACTTCGATACGTTTCCTTTTATCACTATCAATCACGAACGCGCTCAAAAGGCGTTCGCTGAGGCTGGCAAACAACTCATTCTCCCTTCTATCGGGACCACATTTGAACTCTAATACAAGCACATGGGTAAAATTATCACAGTAGCCAACCAGAAAGGCGGTGTTGGAAAAACCACCACAGCCATCAACCTCGCAGCAAGTCTCGGGGTCCTGGAATTCAAAACTCTGCTCGTGGATGCCGATCCGCAGGCAAACGCCACCAGTGGTGTTGGAATAGATCCGAAAACGGTAAAGACCAGCATCTACGAATGCCTGGTGAGTGATATCAATCCACGTGATATTGTCATCACAACTGACAATCCCAACCTAGATATTATTCCCTCACACATCGACCTCGTGGGTGCAGAGATCGAATTGATCAATATGCCCAACCGCGAATACCACATGCGGCTGGCACTCAATTCGATCAAGGATGATTATGACTTCGTGATCATCGACTGCTCGCCTTCGCTTGGCTTGGTGACGGTTAACGCGCTCACCGCTTCGGACAGCGTGATCGTGCCCGTGCAGTGCGAATACTTCGCGCTTGAAGGACTGGGCAAATTGCTCAACACCATCAAAATTGTACAGCAAAAACTCAATACAGATCTGACCATCGAAGGCATTCTGCTCACGATGTACGATACCCGCTTGCGCCTCAGCAATCAAGTGGTGGAAGAAGTACGTTTGCATTTTCAAGAAATGGTATTCGATACTATTATTCACCGCAACACCACGCTGGGCGAGGCTCCTAGCTTCGGCCAAACCGTGATCATGCACGATGCAAGTTGCAAGGGTTCTGTGAACTATCTCAACCTCGCCCGTGAAGTGCTGCAGAAAAATGAGATGACGAAAATGAAGGGTGAAGACAAATACATTCAGGTAGACAATGGCTAAGAAACAAGCACTGGGAAGAGGACTGAGCGCCCTTCTCGAAAACGCGCCGCTCTCTAATGCGGCCATGAAAGCAAGTCGCACCGAAGCAACAGACGTTGCCGAAATCGCTGAATTGCGTCAGGAAATTGGCCATGTTGCCGGACCAATTTCATTGCTCCGCATTTCACAAATAGAAGCCAATCCATTTCAGCCGCGTCAGGATTTTAATCCGGATGCACTAATCGAACTGGCGCAATCGATACGCGAACTCGGACTGATTCAGCCGATCACAGTGCGTAAAATTTCTGCACAGAAATACCAAATCATTTCCGGTGAGCGTCGTTTTCGCGCTGCGCAAATGGCGGGCATTGATGAGGTGCCGATATATCTCCGCACAGCCAACGATCAGGCGATGCTGGAGATGGCTTTGGTGGAAAACATTCAGCGTGAAAACCTGAATGCCCTTGAAGTAGCCATTAGCTACAAGCGCCTGATGGAAGAGTGCGACCTAAGTACCGAACAACTCGCGGATCGCGTGGGTAAAGACCGCACAACGGTGACCAACTATGTGCGTCTGCTCAAACTTCCTCCGGAAATTCAAGTGGGTATTATTGAGAAAAAAATCTCGATGGGTCATGCCCGCGCATTGATCAGCTCAGAGCCGGAAGCCAAACAGTTAAAGATCTACAAGCAGATACTTGAAAAAGATCTGAGCGTTCGCAAGGTGGAAGAAATGGTGAAAGAGGACGATACTCCCAAGCTGTTCACCTCGGAGAAAGTGATCCTGCCAATGGAGTTTCAGAAAATGCAGGCCGATCTCCGTTTGAAATTTGGTAAAAAATCCCGTCTGCAACGCACTGAACATGGAATCGGCAAGATCGAACTACCTTTCGCCACGGATGACGACTTGCAGCGCATTATTGACATGCTCGAACTCTGATCACGCAGGCGTTAGGCGGAGGTCACTCTCCCCTTTCAGTGTTGTTCTGATTCTTCTTATGTGCACCGCCACTGTTTCCGCGCAGCAATTGCGTCGAAATGATTGGGCCATTGCCTCCGGTGAATTCCGCCTGACTTCTTCGCGCTTCGCATCGCTTCAAGAAGATTCCATTCCCGCTACCAGTAAATGGAATGAGAAGTGGAACATGGAACACAGTCCGCTGAAGGCGACGGTGCTCGCAGCAACCCTGCCGGGCGCCGGACAGATTTACAACAAGAAATACTGGAAGCTTCCGATTCTGTATGGCGGACTTGGTACCTGCGTGTACTTCATTGCTGACAATACCAAAGAGTACCGCAAGTGGCGCGATTCATTCATTGCTGCCAACGACGGCAATGACGACACGGTGCCCGAAATGAGTCCACTCCAGTACAACCTCGACGCCAATCAGGAGACTTGGAGGAAATACACTGAGATCAGCTATATGGCACTCATGGGAGTGTACGTGCTTCAAATAATTGACGCCAATGTGGATGCCCACCTGTTTTACTTTGATGTAAGTCCGGATGTAGGCCTCCATATCCATCCATCCCTTATAAATACCGGTCAATGGAAAGCCGGTCTTGGCATATCCTTGCGACTGTAAATTCGTCCCGAATGAAAATTGCTCTTATAGGTTACGGTAAAATGGGTGTAGAGATCGATATGATCTGCGATCAGCGCGCACATGAGGTGACGCACCGCATTTCATCAATGAACCCGATCATAGCCGACGACCTGCGCGGCATCGATGTAGCTATTGAATTTTCACGTCCGGATGCTGCAGTGCAAAATATTCTCACCTGCTTTGAAGCCAATGTGCCCGTAGTGGTAGGCACTACAGGTTGGTACAACCGAATGCCCGAAGTGCGCACGGAAGCTGCGCGAAGCAATGGTTCGCTATTGTATGCGACCAATTTTTCTATCGGGGTGCAGATTCTTTTTCACATGAACAAAGAACTTGCGCGCATCATGGATGCGTTTGACGAATACGAGCCGGGTATCATGGAAATCCATCACACGGCCAAACTCGATGCACCCAGTGGCACGGCGATTACGCTGGCTGAAATCATTCTCGAAAATATCAAGCGGAAAAATTCGTGGGTCAATGAACTCGCGGATGATCCCAACCAACTCAGCATTATTTCACAGCGCGAAGGCGAAGTGCCCGGCACACACATGGTGACTTGGAACAGCCGCAACGACAACGTGAGTTTGATCCACGAAGCGCGCAACCGACGAGGCTTTGCACTCGGCGCGGTAAAATCGGCCGAATGGCTGGTGGGCAAACGCGGCGTTTACACCATGCATGATTTTCTAAAATTCTGACTATGTACATCCCAGAAATACTTCTCGTTTTATTGATTGTGGTGTATTGCATCACGCTTCACTCGCTGCTCAAACGCGCGGGCCAATCCAGCGCACTTGCGTACATTCCTATTCTTCAGTTCATCCCCTTTCTGCGCGCTATTAGGCGTCCGCTGTGGTGGATCATTCTTTTGCTTGTTCCGGGAGTCAATCTCGTGATGCTTGCGATCATCAATGTAGAATTGGGTATTTCGTTCAACAAGCGCAGCACACTCGAGCAGTGGTTGTTTGCCTTGCTGCCGTGGTATAGTGTGTCCAAACTGGCGTTTCAAGATAAAGGCGCGGCATATATCGGCCCGCGCAATTGGAAAGGCGTGAAGAAAAGTTTCACCCGCGAATGGGGCGAGGCCATCGTGTTTGCCATTGTAGCCGCAACTATCATACGCACGTTTTTCGTGGAAGCTTTTACGATCCCTACTCCTTCGATGGAAAAGAGCATGCTCGTAGGCGATTATTTATTTGTAAGTAAAATGTCGTACGGTCCGAAAATTCCGCAAACTCCTGTATCGGTTCCTTTTGTGCACAACGCCATGCCGGGTAGCATGCGCAATAGCTATGTGGAGTGGTTCAAGCTGCCATACTACCGATTGCCCGGTTTTGGGGATGTAGAGCGATTTGATCCTGTGGTATTCAACTTTCCGAATGGCGATACGATTGTAGTAGATCCGTATTATGCCGGACACGACTATTACGGCATTCTGCGTCAGGAGGCGATCTTCATGGCGGGCAATCGCTTTGAAGAATACAAGAGCAATACAGCGAAATACGAGGCTCTAGCCCGCACCAATTTTACAGAGAAAAAAATCTGTGAGTCGTGCAAGGCAACGCGTCAAAGTAGAAAGGCTTTCCCTATCGGCGGATTGAAAGATCGTCCGGTAGATAAAAAAGAAAATTACATCAAGCGGTGCATTGGATTACCCGGCGAAGATTTGCAAATTGTGGATCGTCAGGTAATGATCAATGGTACTGCGGTGGAGAATCCGGAAGAGATGATGTGGAGTTATTATTTCGGCATGGAGTCGGCCAACCTTTCGAAGAAACTCACCGCCGACTTTGGACTTTCGCGCAACGATCTGGAGCCAGTGGCACAGGATAGCCTCGGTCGATTTATCTACCGCGCTTCATTCACACAAGAGGAATACGAGCAGTTGAAGAAGATGAAGGAAATTCGTTTTATCGAAGTATCCAACGAGCCGTTGGTCGGAGAAAACATGATGGAGATTTATCCCAATTCCCCTATGGCTCCTTTCACCACATGGACGCGCGACAACATGGGACCGATTCACATTCCGAAGGCTGGCGAAAGCATCCAACTCACGCCCGAAAATGTGGCGGTGTATCGGAGAGTGATTGATGTGTACGAAGAGAATGAATGGGACGTGCGCGACGGAAAAGTATTCATCAATGGTGCGGAGGCAACGAGCTATCAATTCAAATACAATTACTACTGGCTGATGGGAGATAATCGCCATCAGTCGGCGGATAGTCGCTACTGGGGCTTTGTACCCGAAACGCACGTAGTTGGTAAAGCTGTATTCACTTGGTTCTCGAAAGAAAATCAGGAATACCACAACAGCACCAAGATTCGCTGGAACCGCATGTTCAAGCGCGTTAAGTAGGGCATGACGGTATTGCCCACATGTCCGTTTCCCGTTCCCTTTTGGTGGAAACTTGCGTCAGGCGCTACGGTAGACGTGGGTGAGCATTATCAGAAGCAAACCTACCGCAACCGATACAGCGTGCTTGGAGTCAATGGGCCGATCACGCTTACGATCCCTGTAGAAAGTCAAGACGGTGCAAAAATTTCTACGAAAGACATCCGCATCGCGGAGCATGGCAGTTGGCGAAGAATCCATCTAGGCACCTTGCGCAGCGCTTATGGCAAGTCCTCGTTCTTCCCTTTTGTATCCGACGCGATAGAGGCATTGTTTAAGGATATCTCCGTGCGGTATGTGGTGGATTTCAATCAGCGAAGTGTGGAAATTCTGAGCGGATTACTTGGCCCATTGACGTATTCTGTCAGCACCGAATTCATTCGCGCCGAAGATATTTCGCGCGATTGTCGGGGGCTGTTTGATCCCGCAACGCCGCTGCCAGGGCTGCCTTCCTATCCGCAGGTATTTTCAGATCGGTTTGCTTATGTGTCAGGCCTCTCCGTGTTGGACGCAGCGATGAACCTCGGACCGCTGGCCACTGAGAGGGTATTATTGTTGAAAATTGATTGAGCGCAGCGGTTTGAGTTGCCGTCGCGACCCCATTTTTGCAGTTGAATCATGAATCAGAAAAGAAACGATCTCATCCGGCTATTCCTCGTGCTCGGAATTGTGCTGGTTTCCGCGTACCTGCTTTCATTCATTTTCTTCAAGATAGATCTGACGGAAGAAAAACGACACACGCTCACTCCTGCAACGCGGGGCATGCTGGGCGAAATGACAGACAAGGTATTTGTGCGGTGCTATCTCCACGGGGATTTTCCTTCGGGCTTCAAGCGTTTGGAGCAGAGCATCCGCGAACGTCTGCAGGAGTTTCGCGATTACAGCGACGGGCAGGTGGAATTTGATTTCATCGACATTTATGAAAGTGGCGACAAAACCACTATTGGAGAAAATGAGCAAGCCTTGTTTGAAAAGGGGCTGCGATTTACCCGACTCACCTTTGAAGAGAACGGAGCAACCAGTTCAAAGCTCGTATGGCCTGCAGCGATTCTTGAGTATCAAGGAGAAGAATATCCTATTCAGTTTTACAAGAGCGATATGCCCGAGCCCACCGATGAGATGGTGAATAGTTCGGTGAACAATCTCGAGTACGAGTTGGCCAGTAATTTCCGCAAGGCCTTGAATAAAGAAAAGGCCGCGGTGGCTGTACTCGAAGGGCACGGCGAATTGGAAGGCATAGCGATGGCCGATTTTCTTACGACACTCGAAGAGAGCTATGCGATCGACTTTGTAAAACTCGACGAGAAAGTGAGTGCGCTGAGCGACAACCTCGCGGGTTCGAACCGACGCACCAATAAGTTTGACGCGCTCATCATTGCGAAGCCAGATAGTTTGTTCAGTTTCAAAGACCGCGTGATCATCGATCAGTTTATCATGAATGGAGGCAAGGTGCTATGGATGGTCGATCCTATTCTGACGGATTTGGACAGTCTGGCTACTCAGCAACAGACCATGGCTGTGAGTAATGAAATGGGATTGTATGAAATGCTTTATGAATACGGTGCTCGGATGAACCGCAATTTGGTGATCGACTTTCAGGGAGCACCTATTGGGTTTGATGCAGGTCCCCAAGGCAATCAACGCCAGATGCAGATGTTCAGTTGGTATTATGCGCCCCTTATTTTTCCTCCAGAAATTCCACATCCGATTGTGGCCAATCTAGATCCCGTCAAGTTTGATTTTGCGAGCAGCATTGACACAGTAAATCGCAACAAGGATATTCTCAAAACACCTTTGCTGTTTAGTTCGCAGTTGTCCAAAGAGCTCAAGGCACCTGTTCGCGTGAATACAGGTATTGTAGAATTGGGACAGGACTATTTCATGCAAAATGCCACACCTAACCGCATCATGGCGCTGCTTATGGAAGGCGAGTTTCCGGCCGCATTTCAGGAACAGCTCCCTTCCGATTTGCGCAATAGTCCGGAGTTTGGCTACCGAACGAAAAGCGTTCCGACGAAGATGATCGTGATTACAGATGGAGATATAGTGCGCAACCAGGTAATGCAAACACCTGAAGGTCCGAGGCCACAGGCCCTTGGCTACGACCGATATGCGCAGCGAGTGGTGTATGACAACAAAGAGTTTTTGCTGAACAGCATGAACTATCTTTTGGACGATGAAGCGCTTATCAGCGTGCGTTCGCGGACCATTAAGTTGAGAAAACTCGATACCGCCGAAGTGAACGTAAACCGCTCCTCGATTCAGATTCGCACGGTGGCGCTGCCACTGGTGGTAATCATGATAATTGCCACCATTCAGTTTGTGATGCGCAAGAGAAAATGGGTTAAAGGGTGATGGAATGATGAAAAAAAACACTTTACTTCTCCTTCTACTGGTGGCGCTTGGATCAATCGCGATCTGGATGTATCGCCGCAATCCATCATCGACCCTTTCGGACAAGCCATTGATGAATTTTGCGATAGAAGACACCTCATCGATCACCAAAGTATTTATTGTAGATCATACCGGAAAAACAGCCCTGATCGAGCGACAAGCCACCAGCCGTTTTTGGAAGCTGAATGGAAAATACCTCGCACGGGAAGATGCGGTGAATCTGATGTTGGCCACCCTGTGCAGAATGCGGGTGCGTGGAAATGTGCCGATGAAGGGACAGGAGAATATGTTGAAAGTGCTTGCATCCTCCGGGAAAAAAGTAGAGGTGTATCAGGGAGGCGATGAGCCCTCCAAAATCTATTATGTGGGTCCAGCCACACCGGATCATTTCGGCACGATCATGCTGCTGGAAATACCTGGCATTGGCAGAAGTCCGGAACCGTACATCACCCACATGGAAGGCTTCACGGGGTTTCTCAATACCCGTTTTTTCGCAGATGAAATGGAATGGCGGTATACGGGGGTATTTGATTATCCCCAAATGGATTTCAGGCAGGTCAGTGTGGTGTTTCACTCAGCTCCCGAGGCATCCTTTGAAGTCAATTTTAAAGGCGGCAACGACATCACCTTGATAGGCAACATCGATCCGATCAGTGGGGCGTTTCGCACGAATATCGCTCAGTTTGATACACTGCGGGTAAAGGATTTACTCTTGTCGCTGAAGAAGGTGCACATCGAGAGCTACAACACCTTATTAAAGCCGGAGGCGCAGGATTCTATTGGAAAATCGATTCCGTTGTTTACGATTACGGTAAAGGATAGAAAAGGTCAGAAACATCCCCTTGATCTCTATGCGAAAAGAGGACGTGAGCCACGTCTGAATGCACTGGGCGTGCTCTCTTCTTGGGATCCGGAATATTATTGGGCGAAAACCGAAGAAGGAAATTTCGCTCTGGCGCAGATGTTCGTCTTTGATCCGCTGGTGCAACCACTTCCTTGGTATCTAGGTGCCGTAGAAAATCCTATCCCCGGTATATCATGGATAAAATGATGCCGGTAGCCACCGACACATTGAGCGATTCCGTGTTGCCCGCACCCGGTATGTGAACCCGATCTGTGAGTATGGAGGCTACTCCACCGCTGATGCCGTGACTCTCACTTCCAGCTACAAGAACGAATTTCTCCGGCCACTGGAAGTCATATACTGATGTTCCGGCCATATCCGCCGCAATGATCGCATAACCCAGTTCCTTCAGTTTTTCCAATTCATCAAACAGCGGTGTTTCGTACACCATCATGCGGAACAAGCTTCCCATGGTGGATTGCACGACCTTCGGATTGAATATTTCTACGCTTCCTGGGGCAGCAATCACGTGATTGAATCCAAACCAATCGGCAGTCCGCAAAATGGTTCCCATGTTGCCAGGATCTTGAATTTTATCGAGTGCAAGCAAACGGTTGGGCCAGATTTCGGGGCGCTTGGGCTCAGGCAGGCATACCACTGCGAGGTATCCGGGAGGATTCTGCAGCGCAGAGACCTGTTCCATGTCGCGCTGTGAAATCAACATTGCCAGCGGATGCTCACGGTGGAACATTTCATCGGTGGTATATACCGCCGCAATCTCATACGAAGAGGCCATGCACTCGGTGACAGGTTTGCGGCCTTCTACCAAGAACATCAATAACTCATCCCTGAATTTTTTCTGATGAAGGGATTTAATCCGCTTCAATTCATTTTTAGAAACTTCCATACCGCGCGAATGCCGCAAGCTATGATTACTTTGCAACCTCTTGCGAAAGATACATTCCCGTCGCCCGTTTTCTCTTGCCATCCTGTTTTGCTTGGCTCTTATTCTGCATTCCTGCCGAATAAGCCGAAGTATTCCGGAAGACCAGACGTATTTCCGGAACCACGAGATAGACATGGTGAATGAGCCGGAAGATTTCCCTGTGTCCTCGGATGAACTTCTGGCGCTCAGTCGCATACAACCGAACCGACGTATTCTCTGGACTCGTGTGAACCTGCGCATTCATACGTGGCTCGTACCCAAAAAAGCACTTGAGCGCAGTAAACTAAGAACAGAAGCACGTTGTCCGGAAAAAAACAAAAAGCGGATGGCTAAGAAAAAGCCAGCGAAGGAATGCCAAAGTTTGTGGAGTTGGTTGGCCTACACTGTAGGCGAGCCGCCTTCTCTTCTCGATTCCGCGAAGGTGATGAAGGCCGAAGAACAGATGGAAATTTACCTTCAGAAAAAGGGCTACTTCACTTCTTCGGTGACCACTTCCATGCAATGCTCCGACTCTACCACTTGGTTTTGGCGGGATCGACAGAAATGCAGGGTGTATTATGAAGTGAAGCCCGGTGAGCCCTATCGTTACCGCAACATCGAATACGTATTTGAAGATACAGACCTCGCTCGTCGCACTGAAGACCTGATGAGGGAAAGTCTGATCAAACAAGGCGATCGCTTCGATTCGCAGGTGTTGGATGCGGAGCGCGAACGCATTACCACATTCTTCAATAACTCGGGCTACTTTGAGTTCATCAAGGATTACATAATCTACGAAGCAGATAGCGCTGTCGGGAATCGCAGTGTTGATGTGAAGCTCAAAGTGCTGAATCCGCGTCAGAGCGTGCCCGAAGCTCCGGGAGAATTTATCAAGGTGGCACACAAGAAATACTTTATTGGAAACGTTTTCGTGCATACCGATTACAATCCCCTCCGACCGGGGGACCTTTCAGGCAGCGCGGTTCCTTTCAAGAGCATCTCCGTGATTGATGGCGATGAACTCCTAGTGAAGCATCCTCTATTGAATTATACCAATACGATCAAGCCTGGCGAATTGTATCAGAAACGCAAGATTGATCTGACCTATAAGCGCTTTTCTCAACTGGGTATAACACGCTCGGTAACTGTTCAACTCACCCCACGGAATGAGCAAGACAGCACGGGATTGGCCCTCATCGATGCTCACATTCTCCTCAATCCGGCCCCCAAACAAGCGCTGAGCATTGACCCTAGAGTCATTAACCGTGCAGGCAACATGGGCGTATACACCAACCTCGTGTACCGTCACCGAAACGTGTTGCATGGTGCAGAGAATTTTGAAGTGCGTATCGTGACGGGATTCGAGGCCTCACAGGTACTTGGTCAGACCACCGCAGTGAACATCAGCACTGGACAAATCGAGCGGAATTTCCGTTTGAACACCTTTGAAATTGGACCGGACATCTCCCTCAGTATTCCCCGAATTCCATTTATGGGATACGATCGTTTCAAGCGAAGCAGTGATCCGCGAACAACATTCAATGCCGCGGTAAACTATCAAATTCGTCCTGACTATGAGCGCACCCTTTTTCAGCTCAGCACGGGAATTGGTTTTATTGAAAACCCCGATAAAGTCACGCGAATCAATATTGAAATAGCGGAGATTTCGCTTATCAAAATCAATAAATCGCAAGGCTTTGAAGATTTCATCCAACGACTTAATGATGTTTTTCTGGCCAACAGCTATCAAGATCACCTGATCTCTGCCACCCGCTTTGCCTATACGCTGAATACGCAGAAACTGAAATTTCAACGCTCTTATTGGTACTATCGCGGCTCCTTAGAAGGTGCAGGAAATGCGCTGAGATTGGCCTATGAGCAATCAGGACAGTCGAGAGATGAGTTTGACAGCTATGAGATTGCTGGAATTCGATTTGCGCAATACTATAAAACGGACCACGACCTTCGTTACTACTTCAATACCAATCCGCGGAATGGCTTTGTGTTTCGCACGTTCGGGGGTGTTGGACGCGGAGGAAAAAACCTTCGAGTACTCCCTTTTGAAAAAAGCTATTTCGCAGGTGGTGCCAATGGAATCAGGGCGTGGCAGGCACGTACCCTTGGTCCTGGATCATTCAGGGACACGCTCAATGTGCTTACCTACAACAACATCGGTGATGTGAAAATTGAATTTAACGTGGAGTACCGCTTTAAGATTACTCAGATGTTTCAGGCAGCATTTTTTGCTGATGCGGGGAATATTTGGCTGATGCGTCCTGACGTAAACCGCCCGGGTGCCGACTTCAATTCTTCGCGCTTTGTGAGTGAAATAGCAGTTGGTGCGGGCTTTGGTATTCGTCTCGACTTTGAGTTCTTCCTCGTGCGTTTCGACATCGGCTATCCACTCAAAGATCCGCTCAAGGTGCCTGGAGAGCGCTGGCTCTGGCAGCCCAAGGATGAGTACGATGCATTTATTCAGCGTACGGCCGACGACACTGCCGCCTTTAGCGGGCGTGCCCGAGGCGTGTTCAATATCGGTATCGGATTCCCATTCTGAGACGCGGTTTGCACCTCAAGCAAGCCCAACTTCCAATTACTTCGCAGCTCCTTCTTCCGTTGTTGCGGCGTCAGGATTTTCTCCTTTCAGGTAATTCGGTAGATTCAAACCGGCCATCTGGAAGAGGTCGTTGAGCGGTGGAACAGTCTTCATCATTCCCGAAACGAAATTGGCTGTGGAGGTATTTCCGTCGGCATTTTTGCCAGAATCCCACACCGTAATTTTATCGATCTTGATATTCTTGACGGCATCTACTTGGGTCTTCACGAGCTCAGGAAGTTTCTCAATCAAGAGCAGTTGGAATGCCTTAGTCGGGTCACCACCAGCGGCTTTCACCACTTGTCCGTAACCTTCTGCCTGCTTAGTCAGAATTTCATAGAGACCTTTTGCTTCCGCTTCCATTTTGGCAAAAATCGCATCTGCTTCTCCCTTGGCTTGCTCTCTGATGCGCTCGGCTGATGCCTGTGCTTCAATAATCACCTGCTGCTTCGCAATCTCTGCGGGGATGATGATATTCGCCATCTGGGTAGAGCGCTCCCGCTCGGCGCGTGCTGTTTCTGCGCGCTGCTCTGCCACGTAAGATTCCTCCATTGCCCTAGCCTGCTGAACTTTTTCCGCTGTAACCGCAATGCGTAGCGACTCCGCTTCTTTCTCCCGACGCAATGCTTCGGAGTTGGCAATTGCTATGCGTGCTTCGTTCTCTCCTTTCACCGCAATCGCATTGGCCTCTGATGTGCGTATACGTGTTTCACGAGAAGCGACTGCTTTACCAATCAGCTCATCACGCTGCGCCTCCGCAATCGAGACCTCACGGTCCTTTTGAGTAGCGGCAATGCGGGTATCCCTATCACGATGTGTTTCTGCAATCACGACATCTTTCTCCCGATCGGCACTGGCCTTAACTGTTTCTCCAATTCGCTCCTGCTCTGCCACACTGATCTTCGCATCGTTGATCGCCTTCGCCGCTGCTTCTTTACCGAGTGCTTCGATGTATCCCGATTCGTCCTTGATGTCTGTAACGTTTACGTTGATCAGTTTCAATCCGATCTTCTTCAACTCGTTATCCACATTTTTGGAGATATTGTCCAAAAACTTATCGCGGTCAGAATTGATCTCTTCAATCATCATGGTGGCAATCACCAAACGAAGCTGTCCAAAGAGAATGTCTTTCGATAGTTCCTGAATCTGGTCCCCATTCAATCCGAGCAGACGCTCTGCGGCGTTGTTCATGCTATCCGGATCGGTGCTGATACCCACGGTAAATCGACAGGGTACATCCACGCGGATATTCTGGCGACTCAGAGCGTTGGTCAAATTGGCTTCAATAGAAAGTGGCTTCAGATCAAGGAATGCATAGTCTTGAATGACAGGCCAGATAAATGCTCCACCACCATGAATGCATTTGGCTGATGTGCCTCCGGTACGCCCGTACACCACTAGAATCTTGTCGGAAGGACAGCGCTTATAGCGCGAAATAAGTGCGGACAGGATCATGAATCCTGCGATGACAGCCACCACTAACAACACAATAGGAGAAAGCATAATCGAATATCGTTTTAAAGTTTATTTACCATTACCATACTGCTATCCAACACGGACTCAACGCGCACCATCGCGCCCGACTCCAGAAGATCGCCGGTAGTGACCGCGTCTATTTCATGTACTGCGCCATTCACACTGATCTGAACCTTTCCTTTTCCATTCTTATCCGCCGGAATCGTGAGATACACCTGAGCTACTTTGCCCACGGTGCTAGCAATGTTGAAGGTGTTGTCTTCGGCAAAACCAGACATTTTTTTCATCGTCAGAAAAAATACCCAGATGAATCCTGCACCCACTAACATGGCAAAGATTATCAGGATTGCGTGCGAAGAAATGGTGGAGAAAAAGGTGATTCCAGCCCAGCTAAAACCGAGTAGAAAATTGATGAGATTGCGCAACGAGAACAACTGAAAGGGACCGTCCGAATCAAGGTTGGAATCAAAATCGGCATCTATTCCATCGGACGCATCCATGCCCACAAAGGTCATTATCAATTGGATCAGAAAGATCAAACTCACTGGCAACGCTATGAACCAAAAGGTCCGGAGCAGCGGATCCATTTCCTGAAAGAAAGAGGTCATCTGTTTGGTTTAAATAGTCGGCGTAAATGTAACGGAAATTAGCTCGCTATTTGGAAGCCTACACTCGATGACTGAGTTCTGAACGGGAAGTTCCAATTGGGGCCAAAAAAAACCGGAGACAAAGCTCCGGTTTTTCACGTTGAAAATAATCTATTCTATTGCTTCACCACGCGCAGGGCACGTGCAGATCCGCCGTGAATGAGGCGTACCACATATACTCCATCTGCCCAAGTAGCAGCATTTAATTCGAAACGACCTGCATGCGCATTGGCTGCGTAACGCTGATCGCTAATTACTCGGCCACTCATGTCTTGCACCACCAGTCGCACCGACTCATTGCCCGCTATTTCTGAAGAAACGACCAGTACATCAGACACTGGATTGGGATAGGCTGTCACGCCTGAAGCGTACGCGGTGAGTTCATCGATACCTACGCTGATGCTTGGAGGCAAGATGATGTTGTCGATCCACGCCGCGTCCGTGCCTGAGTTAAAAATGACATCCTTTTCGTACGACCATGAAAGCACATAGTCGCCAGGATTCAGCGTGTAGGTATGCTCTGACCAAGGAATTTCACCTGACCATGATTGATTTGTAGTGCCATTTACTTTAAAGCGGAGAAAATCATAACCACCTTCCGAACTCACGCGGTAGGCAAACGACATGTCACCAGCTTCCAGAATAGTGACATTCAGACTCAAGATGGTTTGCTGATTGTTTGAAATACCACCACTTTGCATGCATTGCGAACCTTCGTAAGGTTGTGTGCCTGTGGTAAACCAGTTGGATGAGCCAGACACTGACCAAGCGAACTGACCAAGGATACCTGTTTCCCAATCTTCCATGAGGATGTTGATGAAACGCACGTACGAACAGCCATTGTCGTAAGCGCCAACTGCTGCTTCGAAGTTGAGTTCAAAGAGCTCAGCATCCGGCGCATTTGCCGCTATTTGTAAGGTAAACGTGAGCACCTGAGTGGCCCCAATACCAATTGTGGTGCCGGTGACTGTGGCGTTCACCACAGTCACAAATTCAGAGACTTCAGTCAAGGTTCCAATAAGTGCATCCACACTTGCTGCATGACCGTTGTTGATCACCGGAAACGACACCAGAATGGTTTCTCCACTATCTGCTCTTCCATTGCCATTGCCCTGAGAATCATCTATTGTCATCGTACCGGTGCACTCGAGATCTGGTGCGTTCATAACAACAGAATATATGCTTGTCCATTGATTGTCGGCATCATCTGTAAAGGTGATCGTGAATACTACAATGTGCTGATCGGGAACATCACTGGCCACTCCAAATGCGAAGGCATCGTTGAGCGTAAGCGTTTGTGCAAAGTTGATATCACCTACGTTATGAGTATTGTCTGTGATCGTCACAAATGGATCAACTGTCGTTAAAGTCGCCACTACATTAAAGGCCATTTCAATTCCGATATTTTCCACCACCACATCCAGCAGTACACTTTCAGAATAATCTGCAAGACCATTGTCGTTGCCATTCGCATCGTCGATTGCATTGTTTGGATTCACTACGTACGGGCCATCCTGCGGTAGCAATTCGATTTCTGCCTGATACGGTACGGTGTTGAAACTAGTGAGCGTCACCAGAAGAAATCCGGGACCGGGAACAGCCGGGAAACTAAGATTACAAACCCCACCAGCGATGAGACCGGTGGCCAGTATTTCACCACCAAATGACACACACACCAGCGCACTCTCAGTAGCACTTGAAACCGTCAGCGCATTCACTCCGAAGAATGCGGTTGCGGGATGGGTTGCGGTGATATTGGTTGGGAAAGCGGTGCGCAATTGAATGCTCGGATCGGCCATCAATATCCACGTATCGGTCATGTCGTCTCCGGCACTGCCATAGACATCATTCATGCTGTGACAGCCATGGTAGTGGATGCTTCCAAGGGTGTGACGTGTGTTCACATCACCAGTGTTGGCAATTAATTTATTCATTTCATCCTGCCCTTCCATAGGAGGAGCCCACGACTGAAACACCGTGCTGAACGCACCACCAATTCCACCCGTTGGATTTTCCGTATCGGTGGATTTAATCCAAGCTTCACCAAACGTGTCGCCCGAGCCTGAGTCATCATCATAATCCCCCACGCAGCATCCCACGATAATGAAGTAAGGATATTTGTTGGTATTCGTAAGTTGGTATATGTTACTATTGGTAAAACTTCCGGTCGCAATTACATCGTGATTGCCGTGTCCGGTGTAATTGATCAACGAACATCCGCTGTTGATCACAGAGGCCAGACTCGACGCAGGTGGATTGCCTGAGGCGTCTGCCGTTGGTCCTCCTGTCGGTGAACTTGCACTTTGATTGCCTTCATAGCGCTCGTACACCGAAGTGTACGTAAAATCGAGAAGGTCTTCTTTGATGTTGTTCTGGTGTTGCCAATCGATTTCATCATCATCTCCGATGCCAGCTCCTTCGCTGCTTCCGATGCCCATTGCTACAGAAAACCAGTCGGTGGCCATGTACGGGCTTTTCTCGTATTCGAGAATCTTATCTACTACTGGCACGAGTTCATTTCCATTGTGAACCAACAGGTGGCCCACAAATAGTTCGGTATAACTATCGTTGCCGGAGATATAGCCGTAGCACGCGTCGCAGTAGCCTACTCCACTGGAGTTTGACACCAATTCCACCGGCACTTGATCCTCATTGCCCACCAATACAAGGTATGTGAGACCGTCGTTATTGTACCTATTGGCCACCAAGGTTTCGATTTGATTTACGCTGTTCACAGTGGCCACATCTACCAATTCCACCGGAATCCCTTTCTCTTTTTTCCACTGAATCCATGGCTCAAGTTCATCGAAATACTGCGCGTGCGATACGATCAGCATATTTCCCAACTCACCGATCTGCGTGTAGCGTTCGCTCTGATCGGCGTAGTTCAGAAAACGGCTGCCGTACATTTCATTCATGGTTAGGTTTACTCGATCCGGAACAGTGGATGGCAGTGTGTTCGCACCAGTCACTCCTGTTGGATATACTGCAATTTCAATTTCGGTGTAGAATCGCAGCACACGAGTGACTGGATTGTATTGTACTGAATTGAAATGCAAGGCCTGTCCACGATACTGACCCTGAACATAGGCCCCATCCAACGTTGCTAGTGCTCCGGGATAGAAGGCGTCTTGTGTATACTCCGGGCCATAAGTGAATGGAATAGAAGCAGGATCCTGTGTGCGCTGCAAGTTTCCTTTCGATGGTGCAATCACCACATCCGCGTAATCGACATACTCGGCGCGATTAATCACAATGTCCATTTCAGAATAATCGTCCACGATAATCGCAGTTGTCACACGCGGCACATCCGGTGCAGACTTTCGGAGAATCGGATTGGCGTCCTTCATCTGAATCACCACTCCTGCTTCACCCGCCGGACGGAAAACAGGGTTAGCCGAAGTGCATCGGACGAGAATGGCATCGCTATCGCCTAACCCGAGGTATTCGATGACTCCTTGCGCATTCGAAGCAAGGGAAGCGAAAAACAAAAAGACAAGAGAGTAAATACTTCTCATAGCAGGTTGGTTATTGCAGGTTGGTGGTTTACTGATGAATAAATGCAATGCGCTGGTCGCCTTGCACAAGCGAATAAAATCCAGCAGGAAGATTAGATACATCTAGTCGCTGTTCAGGACGATCTAAATAAATAGTTTGGACACTGCGGCCTGCGACATCCTTAAGGTGCCATTGGCCCAATGTAAAATGGTTCAAGTTTACAAAGTCGTTTGCCGGATTAGGGTACACGTAGGGTTTGGATGAGTCAACGCTGTTTACCCCGACGACATCCGTTTGGAAGAAAAAGGTGAGTTCCTCGTACGCATCCATTTCTCCTTCCGGAAAAACCCAAAACGTAAGCTGGCCGCTTCCTGGGGTGGTAAATGGATTCACCGTAGGCTTGAGCAATCCGTGGCCACCGGAGAAAATAGTATCCATGATGGCGGTATTCGGCATTCCCTCAAAGCAGGTGGCCCAATCGCACAATTGGAATTCCCATTCCGTTGGACAGGTATTGCCTACCAGACGCCATGCCATCATGTAAAAATCAGGATTGCCCACAGGGATTATATTCACCTGATGCACGGAATATTCCTCCATCGCAATCTCTGCGGAGTAGGTGCTGGTCGGATAATATTGATACAACTGAGCACTGAGGCGGCCTGACAGGCTCACCAGAAAAAGACTGACCCACATGCGCATAATCTGGCTCATTTTTAGGAGTTCCGAATGTCGGTTATAATTTCCGAAACGCCAAATAAAAGACCTGTCAAACGAGGATTCTTCACCTCGGAGCGTTCATGAGGTTCTTTACCTTTTCTCGAAAGAAAGCAGCTATACTTTCTACGTCCAGATGTTCGAATTCTTCTGGAGCAACAGGCGATCCAATGCGCACATGGATGGTGCCGGGACGCAATTGAAAAGTACCCGCTTTCAGCACTTTGGAGGAGCCGATAATGGCCACCGGAACAACTGGAATGCGACCTTCCTTGGCGATAACAAAAGTGCCCCGTTTGAACTGCATTAATTCCCCCGTCTTGCTTCTTGTTCCTTCTGGAAAAGTGATCACGTTGTACCCGTCGCGAATTCGCTTGATGGCTTCACGCATGCTGGTCATCGCCTTTTCCTTGTTTCCCCGATCTACGAAAATCATTCCCATGACCGTGATGTACTGACTCAGCACGGGAACTTTTTTCAGCTCGCTTTTCGCTACAAAAAACAAGGGCACAGTAACAGCGCGAACCATAGCCATGATATCGATCTGGGACGCGTGGTTGGACACATAAATGCATGGAACCGTTTTAGACACGTTCTCTCTTCCCGTAGTAACCACTCGGATGCCGCCCAACACCTGCATCACTGGACTCCAGAACCAATGTGAGATAAACAGCACCACCATCTTGGCGGGCAGGATGATCCGAAGAAGCATTGCGAAAATTCCAGAAAACGCGGTGAACAGCAAAATCACAACTGCCTGCGCCGCGTTCAGCGGCATCCAAATCCATTTCATGCGACGAAGGAAATAAGAAAATCCTTTCCCCTTGCAATGAATCGAAAGGGACATCGAATCCAAAACGCCATCTTTGCGCGGTGATTCCCACTTGGCGGCACCTCTTTCTCGCGATCATTCTTTCATTCTGTGTGAGTGTCCCCTTTCTGAACGCGCAATGGAATGACGATGAAGATGAGCGCATTTTGCTGGCCTTTCCCTACGCTTTTTATACCCCAGAAACACGTCTAGGATTCGGAATCAACGGCCTTTTTGCTTTCCCTCTTCACCAGGGAGATTCACTCACTCCCATCTCGCAGGTTCAACTGGGCGCGGCGTATACGCTGAACAAGCAATTCATTGCCACATTGCCTTTTCAATTCTTTTTAAAAGATCGAAAGCATTCCCTTTACGGCGAACTCACCTACAACCGATTTTTCTATCGATTCTTCGGAATAGGCGCTTCGCAGCCTGCCAAGGTGGATGAACAATATGAGGTCATTTTTCCACGAATAAGAGTGCACTATTTAAGACGATTGAGCGCTTCGTGGTTCGTCGGTGCGCGCTATTGGTTCGAACATCAGCGCATATTGGATACAGCACCCGGCGGACAGCTCGAGGGCACAACCATAACTGGCGCGCGCGGTGGATTTGCGGCCGGACCGGGCGCGGTACTTTTGTTTGACACACGCGACAATTTATTCTCAAGTCGAAAAGGAGCCTTCGCAGAACTTTCGTTTCACCATCAATCCCGCTTCACTGGAAGCGACTTCGCATTCGATCGGTGGAGAATCGACTTGCGGAAATTCGTTCCGCTTCATCGTTCGCACACACTCGCGGGCATGATTCTGTTGGAACAACTTTCTGGCAATGTGCCCTTCTTTCAGCTCTCTTCGTTGGGTAATGAGAAACGTCTGCGCGGCTACTACGAAGGCTATTTCCGAGACACGAGCATGTTGCTGTCGCAGGCAGAATGGAGATTTGCGATTTGGAAAAATCTGGGCGCCGCGGCATTTGGAAGCGCTGCGTGGATGAATAAAAATCCATCTTACTATGCATTGGATGAAGTCATCTGGACTGCAGGCGCCGGACTTCGCTATCAACTGAGTGAGCAGAACCGCGTTACCCTGCGACTCGACTATGCCATAGGCGCTTACTCGGATGCCGTTTACTTTACTGTGGGCGAGGCGTTTTAACGGGATTCGCCCACACTTCCGGATCACTCCAGTTTCCGCGGATCGTGGGGAATTTCATTTCAATGCGAAGCAGATCGAGAAACAATTCCCGCGGGATATTCTTCGCTCCAAAGGTGAGCAGATATTTATTCAGCACCTGGCAATCGATCATCTCCCAGTTTTTCGCTTTCAAAAACTGACATAGCATGATAAATCCAAACTTCGATGCATTCGATTTGCGGGAGAACATGCTTTCGCCGAAAAAGGTGTTGCCCAGACTAATCCCGTACAGTCCGCCTACCAACTCTTCTCCCTCCCACACTTCCACGGAATGCGCGTAGCCTTGCTTGTGCAGCTTGGTATAGGCTCGCACGGTTTCATCTAGAATCCAAGTCTTCCCTTCGCGTTTACCTTCCCGACAGCCTGCGATCACCTGATCAAAAGCCTTGTCCATGGTCCAGGTGTAATTGCCCTTGTTGATCACATTCCGCATCGAATGACTGATGTGAAGGTCCTTCAGAAAAAGGACAGCCCGCTCTTCTGGACACCACCAGAATATGTTGCGCGGCTTTTCATACCACGGATAAATTCCCATCGAATACGCCAGAATGAGGCGTTCGGGCTTCAGGTTGGAACCGGTAGCCACAATGTCGCCAGACATTTCGTTCAATCGGGGGAACCACAGTTCCTTGTTATCTAGGAAAAAGAGAGGCATACGTCTTCACTCGAGAGGCCCGAAAATAACCCTAGTTTCGCTTACTCAAATGAAAAATCAAATGTCCATATATGCGCATAAGTCGGAGATCAAAGCCCGACTTTCCCTTCCGCTACCGGGAGAAAGCGCGCACCGGCAAATGATGAGCTACCGCCGGGTCACCGCCTTAGACGCTAGAATGAGCAATCCTCCTCCCCGACTTAGTGCAGTGGTGATGTTACTCTTTCCTTTGGGTGATCAACTTTGCACACTCTTTATTCGACGGCCCGAATACGACGGAGTGCACAGCGGTCAGATCAGTTTTCCCGGAGGAAAAAAAGAAGAAGAAGATCCCGATTTGCAACACGCCGCTTTGCGCGAAGTGTATGAAGAGGTTGGCGTGGAGCACACTCAGGTAGAAATACTTGGAAGCCTTTCGGAAGTTTATATTCCTCCCAGTCACTTTGTGGTGCAGCCCTTTGTGGGATGGGTGGATCAAACGCCGGAGTTTATTCCCGATCCGCGTGAAGTCAGTGAATTGTTGATCGAACCGCTCGATCGCTTTTTCACCTCTGAGCCCGTACAATCCACCCGCATTTACATCCCCTCGTTCAAATCGACCATTTCAGCCCCGTACTTCGATGTGCAGGGCAAACCGCTTTGGGGCGCCACGGCCATGATCCTTCACGAATTCAGAGTTGCGATGCAGCCCGAACTATTTTCGCCTCTCGCATGAACTACTTTTCCTCTTTGATGTACAGACCTGCATGATGAGTCCAACAATCCTTATCCGAATGTGTGTATGTGTGGCTATGATGGCCAGTGTGGATGCTTTGTGTCAGGCTTCAACGCGTACTGCTCCGACGAGAGACGATAACGTCGATTATTCAAAGGAAGAAAACTCTCGGTGGCAATCGGAGGTGCTGTTTGATCCTTCCAACGATGAAGCTTGGCTGAATTTCTACAAATCAAAGCGCTTGGAAAACTACACTGAGCGCTACCGCACCCAATCCGCCACCCAACAACGCGATCTTGACGGCATTCTCGACTTAATGACTCAAAACGTATCTCAGTCATACGGCTGGCACGTGGCGAAATACCTGCACCTCGGCAAATCGGATGCGAGTTGGGTGCACCTGAAAGAAGCAGCTAAACTTCGTCCGGATGATGCGCAGTTGTTCGATGATCTGATTGCCATGAATGCCATCGAAGGCAATATTGCTCAGGTCACTTTTTACGCAAAAAAACTAGCTGATGCCAACGTGTTTTCCTCGGCTGAAATGGAGTACAATAAGAATGTGCTTCGAAGTCTGGAAAAAAATGCTGTGCTGATCACCAATGGATTTGCTGATACCTATCCCCTCTTCATTCTTCAATATCACAAAGGATTTCGCAAGGACGTGAAGGTGCTCTGCTTGGAGTGGACTGGCAGCCAGAATTTTGTACAACAAATGGCCGCTGCTGCAAGTGTGAACGCACAATCACTGCGCACTGACACTCCTTACGCGCTGCTTGCGCAACTTCAAAACCGCAGCGGATCAGCCGCACCGGTTTACCTCTCCCTCACTCTACCACCCGATCAATTGCGTCCGCTCAGTGCGCAATTGTATTGCACTGGACTGGCGATGAAAATCAGCACGGCTTCGGTGACCAACCTCGAGTCGCTGGCTTCAAACTGGGAAAAGTTATTCGATAAAAAACAACTGCTTGCTCCGGAACCCTTGAATCGGAATTACCTGGTACCGCTGATACTGCTGATTGATTATTACCAATCCATCGGCAAAACCGACAAAGCAGGAGAGCTTAGAGAAACAGCGGGAAAAATTGCATCAAACTCCGGGCAATACAGAACCATAGAACCTTTTCTGCGCTGAGTATGGGATTGAAATCAAGTTACCATACACTCGCGGATGAGCAACTCATGTCAATGATCGTAACTCGCGATCAAAAGGCTTTTGAGGCGCTGTACGACCGTTATTCGCGATTGATCTATACGTATTTCCATCGGATGCTGTGGAAAGACAAAGAGAAATCGCGTGACTTCACACAGGATCTGTTTGCCAAAATTGTACACAAGCCCGAGATGTATGATCCTTCACGGCCATTCAAAACATGGATGTATTCTGTAGCTCATAATATGTGCAAGAATGAATATGCGAAGCACGAAGTGAGGCGCAATGCACATGAGGAAATTCGACATACCGACAACTCCATCACCCACCAAGGAGCGGGAGCCACTATCGACCGAACGCTGTTCAATGAAAAACTCCTCGAAGCCTTGCGCGAATTGGATGAAGTGAAACGCACCACGTTCGAGCTGCGATTTAACCAGGAGATGAGCATTCTCGAAATCAGCGAAGTGATGACTTGCAGCGAAGGAACCGTGAAGAGTCGATTGTTTTATACCCTCAAAGAACTCAACCGCAAACTCAAGATGTTCGAAGGTATTTTGAGTATGCTGATAATTACACTTTTGTCATGAAAACACCCACACCATACGATCCCGAGGATATTGAGTCGTTGATGATTCACAAGTCGTTCGACGAATTGTATCCGGAGGAGCGCGAGTTTGTGCTGCGTCATGTGGACAATAGAACTGAGTACGAGTCGATGCGGCTAATACTCACCGAATTGTTGGATCCATCCCGCGAAGTCGAATGGCTCGAACCCGATCCTTCCATTCGCGCCAACCTCCTCGCGCAATTTGCCCGCGAAGAGAAAGGGGGATTCCGAATTTGGCTCAACACCCTTTTTGCCTCGCTGAATACCCCTTCACAGGTATGGTATCAACGCCCCGCAGTGCGATTGAGCTTTGCCGGTATTGCTATTCTCATTGCAGTAGTACTCGTGCTGCCGAAAGATGAGACCCGTTTTGCGGAGCTAAAAAAGGAAGTGAAAGGATTGACAACCGCCCCTTCCGAATCCGTGGAGGAATCAGCGGATTCCATCCTACCCGCCGCTCCCGGATTGGTAACGCCTGTAGAAACGACAGTGGCAGAGGAGAGCCCTGAGGAGCCATACTCGCCGATGCCATCGGAAAAACCAATCGCTCTTGCGGAAGAAGGTGCGTCAACAATCTGCTCAAGCGATGCAGGAGTGATTGATGCGAAAGATGCAAATCGTCCAAAAACCGAATGGGCCGCGAAACAAATCGATGCCGAAACGAGCGATGAGACTACCATCACATCAACTGAATCCTTGCGTGAGCTCAATACTCTATTCACCACACAGGCCGGTAGCGTAATGGCAATAAGCGCTGAATTGACAAAGGCCACAGCGCTAGTACCTTCTGCTAGTGCGAGTATCGCCGAGGTGGGTGGATTGCTCGATATGCTTTACACCGCGCGTTGAGGAGAATGGGCTACTTTTGACCTCCGAAATATAAAACTCATTTACTTGTGGATACCCGAATTATAAAAGGCCTGATTGCCCTGGCATCATTGGGCTGGACAGTTTCTCTCTTTGTGCGGGGAAAATGGATCAGTGGGATTTTCATGATCTTGCTCACTGCGCTCATCGTGCTGCTCACTTTGCGCAGCATACGTCTCATTCTTGTCTTTTTCTACATGCGTCAGCAGAAGATGGACAAGGCCCGTACGTGGCTGCAGCGTATCAATCCTGAGCATTTGTGGAAGAAACAAAAGGGATACTACTTTTTCCTAATGGGGTCAGTGGATATTCAGACCAATAGCTTGGCGCAGAGTGAGAAGTACTTTCGTTCAGCGCTCAATCACGGCTTGCGCATGGATCACGACAAAGCCGCTGTGTACCTCAATCTGGCGGTGATTACGGCCAACAAGCGGAAGAAACGAGAGGCGATTACCTTTTTGAATGAAGCCAAGCGCTTTGATTCAAAGGGATACCTGAAAAATGATATCAAACAGGTGAGCAAGATGGTTAACAGTATCTGATTAGATACGCTTCAGTCGCGGGATGTCGCGCTGTTGAATCTGCTGCAGTTGTCCGAGTAATTCCAAACTCTTGTGTTGAGTGTCTTTCGCTACTTGGTTAAAATGACGCTCCAATTCTCGGCTGCCTACTTTGAGGCAATGCGAGTCGATTTTGATGAGCTGGTAATTCAGCTCGTCAGTAGCTTCCTTAATGATCTTGTTGAGTTCATCTCCTTCCTGCGAATGATTGACGAGATGGTGAAAGCCCTGTTCAATTACATCGTTCAGAATTTCCTGAACGGCATAGCGCATTTGTTCGCGATCTGCTCCCATAGCTTATGAAGGATTAAGGATTATTGCAATGCAAGGTAAGAAATATCCTTTTTGGTCCCGTACCCTTCGATCGGCTATTCATGACTGTCGTAAGATGGTTACAGGCCATAATCGCTTTAGGGATGAATCGACCTGCCATTCCTTAAATGAGGGTGGCATTATTCGAAGGGAGGTGTCCAATTGGGAATATGGAAGTAGATATTCCTCTTCAAACAACTCTGCTTAGTCATACGGAGATGTCAGTGCTCTGGGTGCGGAATCTGAAGCACTTCTTTCGGTGAAATAGAATTGGATATGAGGAGCCCTATTCATACGGTCGAACTCCCGAGGGTGATGGGTCTATTCCGGGATTCACATGGATGCATTGCGCTAAGTATAGCAATCAGTGTTCATTGTATTCCTTAAACTCTATTGCGAAATCATGCGACAAAAAGGGAGATACGTCATTGCATCGCCTTCCGACTTGCAAATGGGTTGGGCGTTACCCGGCGCACTGGAGACTTTCACTCTCCAGATGTCTATTCCATTGAAAAGACTTTTATATTCGCCCCTCTGTGAGCACAGGGCAACTACCCAAAAGGCAGGGTTTACCTACTGCGATGGTTCGGGCACGTGTTCCAAAGACCCATTTTCATTTGATGAAAGTTTAGGTTTTCGAATCAAGTTTTGTGGTAGCAGCCGCGACCTTCGGATGGCTTCAAATAGCTCGGTGCAAGTGCAGGACAACGAACAGACACGACATTAAATGACGAACATGGATATACAAAGGGTACAAATCATAGAAACGCTCATCGTCCTAATTGTTTATTTGGTTACTTTTTTTATTACCAAAAATCTTATAAACAATTCTCTCAAAAAAACACAACTAGAAAGGAGGAGAAGAAAGATCATTGTAAAAGCCATTCATCTTTTTATTGTTATCGGAGCAGTAATATTAATTGCTGGAATTTGGGGTTTACAACAAAATGAAATTGCTGTATTTGCAAGCACACTGCTAACAGCCTTAGGTATAGCATTTTTTGCTCAATGGTCGTTACTCTCTAATATCACATCGAGTATTATTCTCTTCTTTAATCACCCCATGAAATTGGGAGATACTATTAAAGTATTGGATAAAGACTATCCATTCGAAGGAGAAGTTACCGAATTGACCTATTTCTTTATTCACGTAAAAAATAGCAGCGGAGAGATTATAACGATTCCCAATTCCCTAGTTTTGCAAAAGTCAATATCAGTGATTGAAAAAGAGATTACGAAATAGATATTTCTTATCCGATTAACGGTTTAGTTTGCAACAACAGATCCGTGAAACGCCCAAAAGTGATTTATCAGTATTTTTTTTTCACTTTTCATCAAAAAATAGCGGAGCCCTCTTACATACCGAAAAGGAGAATAGACTTCATTTTGAAATACCGAAAGGCTCTATTTATTTCTCGATGGCGTTTGCTTTTTTTAGTGGATATCACTCAAATAAAAACCATCTAACAAAACAGCACGTAGCTTTTTTGATTGGCAATTCGCATTTAGGAACTCTCCTTACGGACATTCATTCGAGACGCCTCAAAACCTGTGTTACGTGTTCAAGGGTGCTCCACCCTTGGTAGGAGCTGCCAGATTGCTTAGAGTTTCTGAGGTTTAGAGACACAGTACTGGCACACCGGATTGATTGGTAATCACCGATTGATAAAACTTTTTCCACTTTTCGGCATCCTCGCGATGGTGCTTGGCACCTATCATCACCGCGATCAAATCAATGCCTTCTTCTTCCACGACAGACAACATAGCCTTACTGAATTTCTTGCTGGTTTCATCGCTGCTCCTAACTTCAATATGAGGCGTTTTCTCCTCGAGAATGCCCTTTAGCCAGTCAATCGTACGGTGCATCTCTTCATTCTCCTGATCCTCTTTGAAGGAAGGAATCAGCAGAGTGACTTTCGACCCAAACAAGGTGATAATTGACTGGAGCACATCCAGAGGAAACTGCATATCTGCTTGGTGACTGAATAGAGGAATCAAAATGTGCTTGTAAGGTCGCAGCGGAGTATTCTGCTGCACAACCACCATCGGAGTTTCCGAATTAAAAATAAGTTTTAGCGCATTGCTGCCTGTCACAAATTGCAGATCTTTTTTTCCATGGGTTGCCATAAAGGTCAGCCCTACTCCTTGGTCGTCAAGCCACTTGTTCATTCCCGAAAACAGACTCTGTCCAGATGCGATGGGTGTATACTTGATGTTCTTGTCGTAATTCTCAATTTTACTTATTTGTTCCGCACTCTTTCTTTCGGCCCATTCCAGGTCTTCATCATCGCTGATCACATGCAGCGAAATAACCTCTGATTTGCTCAAGGACGCGATCTGATAACAATGTGAGGAGGCCACAGCAGAAGCCAACGTAAAATCGGTAAACACCATCAATCGGTTCAAAGGCATATTATGATCGTTTAATCATTTAAGTCAAAGGCCCGCTCTCCATGCAGGGCGGCATCCATTCCAATATCTTCCTGACGCTCTGATACCCGCGCTCCGCGGGTGATCCATGAACATATCTTAAACACGATGAAGGTGGCAATGGCTGAGTAGGCAATCGTGACTAAAACGACGATGAGCTGTGTCCACACTTGAGAAGGATTTCCATAAAGAAGTCCTGCGCGTCCATTGACTGCCGGATTCGCGAATACACCGGTGGCTATCGCACCAAATATTCCAACCATCCCATGCAATCCGAATGCATCGAGCGTATCGTCGTAGCGGATAAGTTTTTTCAGTTTCACCACACAGAAATAACCGACTACGCCTGAACCCAAACCAATGGCTGCCCCGCCTGCCACATCCACATATCCCGCGGCGGGAGTTATCCCTACCAATCCGGCGATTACACCTGAGGCAATGCCGATCACAGAGTGTTTGCGCGAGTCAACCCATTCGATCAGCAGCCACGACATTCCTCCTATGCACGCAGCCACATTAGTCACCATAAATGCATTCGCAGCAACTCCATCGGCTGCTAGTTGACTGCCTGCATTAAACCCAAACCAACCGAACCACAGCAACGCTGAGCCAAGAACAGTCAACTTCAATGAAGATGGCCTTGCACCTTCTGAAACAAAATCCCGGCGCTTGCCCAACAGGAATAATAGCACAAGTCCTGCAACGCCCGCATTGATATGGATCACGGTTCCTCCCGCAAAATCCAACTCGCCGTGGCCAGCCAGAAAGCCTCCTCCCCAAACCCAGTGGGCAACAGGACAATAAACTAAAGCGGTCCAGAGAAATGAGAAAAGAATCCAGGTGGAGAATTTAATTCGTTCGATAATTGATCCGCTGACGATGGCAATGGTGATCGCAGCAAACGTTCCCTGAAAGGCAACAAACAGCAGAGTCGGAATGGTGCCAGTCACATCATTAACGCCTATACCTCTCAGAAAGACGTGATCAAGGCTGCCAATGATTTTTCCGTCGCCCCCGAAAACCATGCTATAGCCAACAGCTACCCAAACGATGGTTGCTGAGCAAAAGGCGATGTAACTCATCCCAATGGTATTGAGCACACTCCTCGTCCGGGTGAGTCCACCGTAAAATAAAGCCAGGCCGGCAGGCGTCATCAGCATAACCAGCGCCGTAGCCACGAGCATCCATGCCGTGTCCCCGCCATTGATCTCATCCCCGGCAAAAGCTGCCGCTGGGCAAAGGAGCAGAAGAAGGATGATCCCTGATTTCTTAAGATTGAACATACTCAGTAGATAACGTCAAAACAAAAGGGAACTATCGCATAAAGAGCAATTCGCGGTATTTCGGAAGAGTCCAATGCTCGTCTTCCACCAATCCTTCAAGCATATCCACGTTGGTCCGAATCTTTTCGAAATAGGGAATTACTTTGCTGGCATAAGTGGTTGCCTTCTCCATGTGGTCTTCTATAGCCCGCGCTTCCGTCAATTCCTTCTTCAGTCCCACAAGGTCTTTGCTGACCTTCTCACTCATGTAGCTGATCGGAGAGACATTCTTTTCCACGAGGTTCTTGGCCTGATTCTCCATGCCCATACTTTTCAAGCTATTATGAACCTCACACAACCTGTTGATGGTTTTGTAAGTTGCCGGAAGAATATAGCTTTGGCCCATTTCCATGAACAGATTCGCCTCAATATCGACTTTGTTGATGTAATTCTCCAACATCACCTCGCACCTGCTTTCCATTTCCTTCGCGTTGAAGATGCCCTGACGTTCAAAGAGCGCTTTTGTTTCTTCAGTCAAAAATGATTTCAGCGCAGCGGGTGTGTTTTTATTATTGGACAATCCCCGCTTCTCTGCTTCGATTTCCCATTCCTTTGAATACCCATTGCCATTGAACACAATGCGATTTACATCGTCCTTATAACTCTGCAACACCGCAATTATATTGGCTTTGGTATCGGGATTATTTATGCTCAGCTTGTCCACTTCCTCTTTAAAGGTGGTCAGTTGATCTGCAATCATCGCATTTAAAACCGTGATGGGAGCAGCGCAATGAGCTGAAGCACCGACAGCCCGCAATTCAAAACGGTTATCCGTAAACGGAAATGGGGAGGTTCTGTTTCGGTCTGTATGATCCTTAGAGATGCGCGAAATTTTCGTCAAGCCCAAGTCAAGCATTTCCATTTTACCCTCCGAATCAGCGGCAAGACCTTGAGACCAGAAATCAGTGAGTATCTGCTCTAGCAATGAACCTGTGTATACCGAGATGATCGCTGGTGGCGCTTCATTGGCACCAAGGCGATGATCATTGCCGGCAGTGGCGATACTTGCTCTAAGCAGATCAGCATGGTCATGCATTGCTTTTATCACATTGATGAAAAACGTGAGAAAAAGCAAATTTGAGCCCGGAGAATCACCCGGAGAAAGAAGGTTCTTTCCGTTGCTTGTGGCCATCGACCAGTTGCAGTGCTTGCCACTGCCATTGAGTCCGGCAAAAGGTTTTTCATTGAAAAGAATCCTGAATTTATGCTTGACCGCAGTCCTTTCCATAATCACGCGGATCAATTGATTGTGATCCACAGCGACATTGGACTCTTCAAACATGGGAGCGCATTCGTATTGGCCCGGTGCAACTTCATTGTGCCTGGTCAGAATGGGAATACCCAATTTGAGACTTTCGAGTTCAAACTCCTTCATGAACTCTTCCACCCGCTCGGGAATGGATGCGAAGTAATGGTCGTCTAGTTGCTGACCTTTGGCAGCCTTTCCGCCAAAGATTGTTCTGCCGGCGAGCAGCAGATCGGGACGTGCATTGTAAAAGCGCTCGTCGACTAGAAAGTATTCCTGTTCCCAACCCAACGTGGAAAACACGTGACTAACACTTTCATCAAAATAGGTGCAAACGGCTGTAGCCGCCTTGTTCAACGCATGATTCGCTTTCAGCAGCGGCGTCTTATAATCCAGCGACTCACCGGTGAATGAAATAAACACCGCTGGCACGTATAGGGTCTTTCCTTGTTTAGTTTCCAAGATAAAAGCCGGAGAAGATGGATCCCAGATGGTGTAGGATCGGGCGCAATGTGTAGCGCGCAATCCTCCGGAAGGAAAACTCGAACCGTCGGTTTCCCGCTTTACGAGTTCACTCGCGCTCAGACTTTCTATGCCCTTTGCCTCCGGATTAATAGTAGGCTTATAAAACGCATCGTGCTTTTCAGCCGGCGAATCAGTAAGGGGATGAAACCAATGTGAATAATGAGTAACACCTTTATCCATAGCCCACTTGATCATCGCCTCGGCCATTTGCTCAACCGTTGAAGGGTCGATCGCCTTTTGCTGAAGGTTGACACCTTTCATTTTCTGATACGTTTCAGCCGAAACGTAAGCCTTTAGCGTCATCATATCAAAAATGTTCTCCCCAAAGAGGTCAGAGATTTTCCTTGATCCGGACATCGCAGCCCGAATATTTTTATCAGAGCTAACTTCGGGAGTTAAGGTCGAGGTGTCTTTCATAGAGATTGCTGGTTAGAGGATTGTAGTAATGGGCTCACTTTCGTCGAGCGCGGCCGAATTTATGCGACTCTTAGCTAAACATTTCAATAAGCTCGAAAAAAAGGGAAGGCTTCTGTGGTGCTATCCATGATAGTAGGTTGATTCCGTCTCATGCCCTATCACGAGGGGCTTTGCCACCTCGTCGAGGTATTGTGCCCTTTTAGGTCTCGGAAAGACCTGGGCGGAACCCAAAGCAAAAAATAGGCTCCAGCATTGTTCAAAGAAGATACCTATTCTCACGACAACTCCATAACAACAAAAAAGGGCTGCAAAGCCCGCTACCCATCAACTCAGCGCTCATTCATCATGCTCGTTCCCGTGCAAAGCAGTCCCGGTAATTACCGGGATCATCGATCGTCGTTGCGACGCGACGAAACCTTATCTGATATAGCCAGCTACTCTTTCGATAATGCACATTTCAGTCCTATTGTTATGGTCATTCCGTTATGTCTTATTTTACTATTTGTAAAATATTCTGAATTTGTAATTGTCGTAAAGCTATGTTGATAAGCAAATGAAGTAAACAGCCAATAGCTGTTCTTAAATTTATAACCACCACCAATTTCGGCAAGACCTGCGAAGTCAAATTTTGTAACTCGACTGGTCGCATCAAATAGTTCATTTCCCGTCACCATTCCGTCTGTATTAAAAGTCGGTGATATTGTCTTGGCGTCAACTAATAAAGATGGTATTACTCCGATGTTTGTAAAGCCATAAAACTCATTTCCAATATTAAAACCTGTCTTTATTGGAAGTGAAACGTAGTCGTAGTTGAATTTAATTGTGTATTTTTCATCAGTTGGGTTTCCTAAATCGTCGGTGAAAACAATGTCACTAGTAAAGCCACGCTGGAAGTAAATTAAGTCCGCCCCAACTAACAAATGCTTTTTAAATAAATATTCGTAGGTCAGTCCAGCGAATAGTGTAGTGATGTAGTCGTTTTGGTCAGTAAAATTCCTTGAAGTAATATTTGTCCTATTAATACCGCCTTTCACACCAACAAGATGATTTTGTCCAGCAACTTTAAAAGTTGTAATTGTCAAAATGATTAAGAACATATGTTTCATTGTCTGCAGTTATATGGTGTCATTCTATAAAGACCTACAATCGAGTCACGCATGGGAATTTCACCCCTGCGGTCTCATGTTAACTACCGGAACGTGCTTGAGACTTTCACTACTCACACTTAATACTTTTTATTGGTGCTCGTGAGCTCGCTTCACTAAGTTCACACGGCTCTTCTTGTTCAGTCACGAATGTAGTTTAATACTGCGGATGAACCAAAGTCCAGTGAGAAATAGTACCGCTCTGAATTCAATCCGCGCACTTATTATCCTCTCCTGCGGAGAGGCTACAGATATGTCGCCCCTTCAGGGCTCAATGCGCAAACGCGAGAGTCTATTCTTTTCTCCTGCGGAAGAGGATATAGATATGTCGCCCCTTCAGGGCTCTGAATTCAATTCGCGCACTTATTATCCTCTCCTGCGGAGAGGCTACAGATATGTCGCCCCTTCAGGGCTCAATGCGCA
>Ga0105049_10000601_pt1 | contig 40134 bp, 35 predicted proteins | sample MAT06_FD_78087 | JGI IMG/M metagenome (GOLD analysis project Ga0105049, IMG submission 78087) | Freshwater microbial communities from Lake Fryxell liftoff mats and glacier meltwater in Antarctica - MAT-06 | ecosystem: Environmental > Aquatic > Freshwater > Ice > Liftoff microbial mat | place...
TGCGGATCGCGATAGATGTGGTCGATGCGTTCGGTGTTGAAGCTGGAGGAGCGGCGCACCATGCCCCAGACGTCGTAGCCTTTGGCGAGGAGAAGCTCCGCTAAGTAGGAGCCGTCTTGTCCAGTGATTCCGGTGATGAGCGCGCGGGGAGCTTCAAGCGTCGGAGGGCCTCCAACAATCGAATCGCTCCGAGCGCGGTGACTTCCGCGGTGTACTCCGGCACATCGAAACTGACGCGAACATGGCTTTGGGCGCCGAGGTTGTAGACCTCATCGGGGCGCACTTCTTCAAGGATGTTGGCGCACGAGGAGGCATCATTCAGATCTCCGTACATCAATCGCAGGCGAACGCCGGATTCGTGCGGATCGCGATAGATGTGGTCGATGCGTTCCGTGTTGAAGCTGGAGGAGCGGCGCACCATGCCCCAGACGTCGTAGCCTTTGGCGAGTAGGAGCTCCGCCAAGTAGGAGCCGTCTTGTCCAGTGATTCCGGTGATGAGCGCGCGGGGCATCGGGGGAGGCTAGTATGAAACTGTCTAGAAATTCGACAGGGAACGATCCGCTTTCTGGCCGCCGCGCTGATTGCGTGTCTGAATCTCAAGGCTTTCAACAGGGCCTTTTGGGTTTAGAGCCCATAGATCTTCGTTCGGTCGCCCTCAATGTTCCTCAGAGCGTCTCGCGTATCGACAATGAGGGTTGCTTCCCGAAGCAACCGGGCACGGTCCAGTAGCCGGTGGTCTGTTACGACGACGACGGCGTCGTAGGGGGCGAAGCTCGCGGCTTGGTCGACGCTTTTCATGTCAAAGCCGTCTTCTTTGACGGTTGGTGCGTGCGGATCCATGTAACTCAGATCGGCCCCGCGTGCCCGGAGGTCGTGCATGATGGTGAAAGCAGGGGACTCGCGCACGTCTTCAACATCGCGCTTGTAGGCCACGCCGTAGATCAAGATCTTAGAGCCCTTAATTGGCTTCTTGTGATCATTGAGCGCGTCTGTGATGCGTTGCACGACGTACTCGGGCATGGCGCTATTGATCGTGTCGGCGAGGTCGATAAAACGCGCCTGGTACTTGAGCGAGCGGAGCTTCCACGAAAGGTAAAGTGGATCGATGGGGATGCAGTGACCACCCAGGCCCGGTCCAGGGAAGAAGGGCATGAACCCGAATGGCTTCGTCGCCGCGGCGCGAATCACCTCAAAGGGATCGACTCCAAGGCGCCGGCTCATCATGGCTACCTCATTCACGAGGCCAATGTTTACAGCGCGAAAAGTGTTCTCGAGAAGCTTCACCATTTCGGCGGTCTCGGTAGAAGAAACGGGAACGACGGTGTCGATCACGTGTGAATAGAGGGCCGAGGCTTTGCGCAGGCACTCGGGAGTGACCCCGCCAATGACCTTGGGCGTATTTCTTGTTTGAAACTTGGCGTTGCCAGGATCCACTCGTTCCGGCGAAAAGGCGATGAATACGTCTTTTCCGCAGGTGTAGCCCTTCTCCGTGAGCTTCGGCACCAGCACTTCGCTCGTGGTGCCCGGGTACGTCGTGGACTCAAGGACGATCGTCATGCCCGGGTGCTGATGCGCTGCGATTTGCTCCGCGGCAGCGACGATGAACCGCATGTCCGGATCTTTAGTTTTGTTGAGTGGGGTGGGGACGCACACGATAACGGCATCGGCGTCCTTGAGGACTGCTGTCTGATTACTACCCCGCAGCGTGCCGTTAGCAACGAGTGGCCCGATATCGGAGCTCGGCACATCCCCGATGTACGAACGGCCAGCGTTCAGCTCCGTGACTTTGTGCAAGTCGTAGTCGAGGCCGGTGGTTTTGAAACCGGCTTTGGCGAACTCAACGGCGAGGGGCAGGCCGACGTAGCCGATGCCCATCACGACGATATGGGTTGAGGTGACACCGGTGGTTCTCATTGGAGTTGTCGTGTGTGTCCTCGGCGGACGTGAGCGTCACGGGCTGCCTGACCCGAAACAGGTGGCTCCGTCATCGCAATCTTGCGGGGTACCGCCCAACGTGAGATCTGCTAGGGAGCCGAGCTCCCGCAACGACGGGGTCTCGTATTCAGTGCTTTCCTGGTCTTCTTCCTGCATGGTTTTTTTTCGCCGAAATGAGGTCAAGTTGTTTACTGGTTAGGAGCGCAACCCCCGCACTGTATTCAGTAAAAGGCGGAGATTCAATCCCCACCACCATGGAAGGGTCGGGGTTTGGGAGCCCCATGCTTCGGCCGACACGAGCGGCCGCAGGTCGTCATCCAAGGTTTCTCCGCCCCGAATCATAGTCCCTTTCAGGAGTTCGCCCCACACGCCTTTATCGGCTCGATCAATATAGGTGCTAGGCACCATCGACGAGAGGGAGCGTCGCAGCATCTTCTTGCTGACCGCTCCCACATGTTCGGACGCCGCAGTTCGCAGGACAAACTCCACCAGCTCGCGGTTTCGAAATGGCATCGCGCGCGTGAAGCCGCGACTTGCGGCAAACTCCCAGTTCATCTCCACCCAGCCGGCCGCCTCAAGCCGACGCCAGAGGTGGGGTCTTGTTGTCCCCGGCATGACATCTCGCTGTCGCTCTGAAGCAAGCCAATCTTCGTAGTCTGCATTGAGGTCTTCTCGAAATAGGCGATTAAGACGAGGAGGGTGGGGCAGAGGGTAGGGCCCGGGTGACAGCGGGTTTCGGGCCTGCGTCCAGTGCCACAGGCCACGAAGCCCACGCGGTATCTGCAAGGGATGCGCGATGAGCTCGCTGGCTGATGTCTGGAGAGCCCAGTCGTTCATGGTTCGGCCGAAGTTGCCAAGTAGGCTGTCGCAGAACTCCCCACCGAACAAGACTCTGGGAGTAGGCCCTATCTGTCCCGCGGATATGGCCCAGAGCACTGGGTTGGTGATCGGCACAACCAGGTTTTCCACTTGTTGAAGCCACAGAAGGGCCGCTCGCGGCGAAGCGGTGAGTCTAGTCACCGGGCCTATTCCCGCATCGTGCACAAGCCAGTCGATTTGGGCGTCTTCCCGATCACGGTAGGTACTCGGAGGGGGGAGCAGGCAGAGGGCCGGAACCTGGCGCTTCAGGGTCTTTGCGGCGAGGAAGCCAAGAGAAGATGAATCCACGCCGCCGCTCAGAGAGAGGAGATTGGGGCCCTCTGGGCTCAACGTCTCCTCCAGCTCAGACAGGAGCAGGTGTCTCAGCTCTTCGTCCGCGCTAGCGGTATCCACCCTGAGGGGCTTTTCCTCTGAGGGAAACCAGTAGCGTTCGCCTCGCAATCGGGAATTCGCAGTGTCGAGTTGGACGAAGCTCCCGATTGGCACAACAGTCACACCCTTGAGCGAGCTTCGCTGCTCGGGGTGGGCGGAGCAGCCGCTCACAGCAGCCGCGATCCCTAAGGGGTCCAAGGACATCTTGGATGGGATGCAGCGTACCAGGTCTTGCAAGCAGGTGGTGAAGGCTACGCACTCCGTCGTTTGGTAAAGATACCAAGGGACTAAACCAGCGCATGAGCGCACGACGGTGATTCGGCTGGGTGTTAGGGAAAGGAAGCCGAAGTCTCCGCCTACAGTCTGAAGCCGACCGGGCTGCTCATCCACTCGGTGTTTAAGCGAACGCGCACCCTCAAGCGTATGCAAGTCAAGCGTCCTCGGGGATCCCTCTGTAACCCAAAAGTTGGCGCAGGTTTCGGTCTTTTGGATTGATGGCATACCCACGCGTGAATACGCAACGACACAGTTGGCCAGTGGGCGGCAAACAGACGCTACTCCAAACGCATGTTCCGCCCTCGCCTGACTCAGCCGGAGCCTTTCGGGATTACGGTCAAGAATGACGAACGCTCTGGCGAAGATTCGGGTCACAGGTTAACCTGTATGTCTCTGCAGCCTGGAGTGTCGAACGCGTAGGTCACGAATCCAAGCGCGCAGCTCCCCAATGTCTGATGGGAGCTTGGCCTCGAAGACGGGGACCCGTCGAGCCAGCTGGGCGATAGCCTCGAATTCTAGCCTTCGGAGGGCTGGACTCGGAAAATGAAAAAGGCGCGGGAACGCCGCGAGCAGCTGCACGGCCCTGCTGGGGGCCACTCGTTGGGGGGGAGGGGACGCTGTATTAGCGCCGAAACTTGGTACAACGATCATAGTGAGTTCTGTTTGTTTCCCGACGGGCTCAGGCGTCCAAGCACGCCGCCGATCGACTGTCAAGCGAGCGCTTTCGATAGGATCCAAACCTCGAAGGAGCGATTCGCCTCTGATTCGTAGCTCTGTCGCACCTGGTTCGACGAGGATCCTGTCGATGTCAGTGCGCCAGACGAGCAGGTCGTCGGTTAACAACTGGCCGCCCTCCAAGCAACACAAAGCCGCAATCGTAGATTTTCCGGCGCCAGAACCGCCAACGAAGGCGACAGCCACGCCGTCCCAGGCAATGGCGCTTGCGTGCAGTGGCCAACGGTCGCGAAGCACTAGCGTGAGGTTTAGCGCGTTGCCAGCGAGCAGGACCGGAAGCCAGTCAGGGTCGGCGTCGGGCGCTGGGACCACTGCAATTTCAGTCGGAGAGATCCAGAAATCGTACAATCCAAAAGACCTGTACAAGAAGCCTTCAGACGTTTGGTAAAGCGCCAATCCGCCTGGAGGGCCCAAGCGGCGGATCAGGACCAAGTCGGCGGCATCGGCTTCAGCCTGAGGCGCAGCTTTTCTCATCTGGATTTGAACGTCGGGCGCTCGACGACTGCTGCGAGCCGGAATCGGCACGGGCGAGGCCACGGCCATCCCGTAAGTCTCAAAGACCTGAGTCATCCATTAGTACCCAGAGAGCTGTAGCCGACGTTGTCATCTGCGCCCCAGCTGAAGCAACGCGCGCCCCAAGTGAGCCATGCGTGCGCAAGAAACGCGTCGCCTCCCGTTGCACAGCCGACGTAGAGGACAGGTCCCTCCATGCGCACGAGGAACCCAAAACACAAGGCGAGTTTGAGGCATGTCGGGCGGAGGCCAAGGTTCCGGTAGGCGATGAGTAGCGCCTGAAAAAGCAGGCTCCCCTCGGCACCAATTTTATGAGCGTTTGGTTGCTGCCCGTGTTCCCTGTTTAGTGTCACTCCGAGAATCGCACACAGCTTTGGGAGGGGAACCCTTTCGATCAAACTTTCAACTACCACGGCTGCAAGGCTGGCTTCAGGAAGCGCGCATTTAACCGCCCAAGGAAGTCGTATCAAGGTCAAAGCGCGACGGGTCAGATGGGGCATTGGGCTTGATCTATCAGTCCGCAACGCACCAACTCTGCGAGGAGCCGCCTCACATCGTCGCGCACTTCCCCGCACGGCTTTGAGTATTTGCAAGAAATGCGATCAACGACCTCTTCTAACTCGTGGGAGCGCAGCATCTCAAACACTTCTGCTCCAGTTCGGTTGAGTGCATAATAGGTTCCTGTGCCAAGGTTTAGGAGCACGAGTTCTTGTTCCAGTCTTTCGAGAACTACGTTGTCGTACACCGTTAACGCCATGGTCGTACCGTAACATTTGGTTGCCATCCCAACACCAGCCCAGGTGAGGTGAAAGCCTGTCGGCCGGTTTGTTCAGGGGCACCGTGGCTATCTGCCCCTATAGACTCGAGGACTGATCGCCGTATACTGAGTTTGCATCTTATCAAACTTGGAGATTTGGACGAATGAATCGTAATTGGGCCGTCGTAGGTTGTCTCGTGGCAGTTGGCGCTCTCAACGCGTGTGGGTCCGAAGAACGTCCGAAGTTCTCGCCTCCAGCGGCTACCGGGGGCGGGGCCACCGGTGGGGCGGGCGGCGCGGGCGGCGCGGGCGGCGCGGGCGGCGCGGGCGGCGCGGGCGGCGCGGGCGGGTTGGCAGGCAACGGAAGCGGGGGAGCGGCCGGCACGCCAACGCAGTGCCCCAACGTCAACATTCTGACACCGGAGAACGGAGCCACCCTTTCCCTAACTGATGACCTAGACTCGGATTGCTCGAATGGGTTCCAATCCACGGTTCAAATAGCAACCAGTGCCCCAGACGGGACCTCTACGGTTCTATTCGCCAACAATCAGCAGGTGGCCCAGGGGACCGTGACCGCATCGACAGCGTCATTTGCCGGAGTGCAGCTCGACGCCGCGGGCATGCAGATCCTGACGGTGCAGGTGGGCGCTGACCCCGCGTGCAAGGGTCAAGCTTCAATCACAACCGCGTGTTCCAATATCGAATGTTCGATATCGAAGCCTATCCTTTCCCTGATGCACCCGGCGCTCAATGGAGTGCTGGCCAGCAAAGGCGGGGATCGCGTAAGTGCAGATGGAGCTCCCTACCAAGTTTCAGTCGAGGTGAGCACCAATCTGGCAAGCGGCGCCAAGGTATTGTTGAGTGTGGACGACTCTCCGCAGGGGATCGCCGCTACCGTGTCTGGAGGGAAAGCGGTTTTCCCCGGTGTTGGCCTGCAGTCAGATGGGCCGCACACAGTTCAGGCATCATGCGTGGCTCCAACCGGCGCCAAAGGCACTTCCGCAAAAGTTACCTTGCCGGTCGACACAATGGCTCCGGCGCTGGTCGTGTCTGGGGTTTCCAACGGGCAGTATTTCGGTCCGAACACGGATGCTGATGCGAACGTCGCCGGGCTTCAGGTGCGCGCATGCATTCTCGCGACCGGTGATGCCCTGAATCTGCCGGCGGGATTAGGTGCCGGGCAGCAGAACGTTTGCGTGGCTATTGGTGGGGCGACGCCGCAGTGCGCGGCAGCCGTTACCGACGGGGTTGCGACCGGCATGAATGGCGGATGTGTGAATGTCACCTGCCCGGGAGGTGCCCCGTTTGATCTAAATGTTTCGCTCTCAGACGCCCCCGGCAACCTCAGTACTGCGAAGGTGACCGGGGTCTCTTGTGCGTCAACGCTCCCGAGCGTGCAGATTGTCGACCCAACTACCGGGATCAACAGCGACGTCTCCAAGCACATTTTGGCTGCGACCTCCGTTCAGACTCGCAAGGACATCAGTGGCGCTGACCTGGGTGCTCAATACAATGTGGTCGCGTGCACCGATGAGGCTGGTGCCACCGCGAGTCTCTACGCCAACACGATCGGAAGTCCGCGTCTGGCCATCGGTCAGGCTACGGCCGTACCTGCTCAAGCTGAAGGGTGTCCCAACGGACTCGGGAATGCTCTCCACTTTAACGCCGTGACTCTTCCCGAATCGTTGGTTCTGGCGGATGGCAACCTCGACAAGGCAACTGAGTTAAGTGTTGAGGTCACTGCTGCGTCTCGTGCGGTGGGGACCAGCCCGAACGTCCAGGTTTGGGTAGATTCTGTCCTCCCCGTTATTCTGCCATTTCAACCTGCAGATCTGTGCACAAAGCATATCCAGAGCGCGGTGGACGTCCTGCAGACGATTCAGCTAACTGCAACGGCCGCTCCCGTTAACCTGACTGTCAATCGCAACGGCACTCCTGAGTCCTTTTCTGCGGCGACACTCACCACTGGTCGAGCAACCTTTACTAACGTCGCACTAGCCGTAGGTACGAATACCTTGACTGGAATGGTGAGCAAGCCGTCGGGAAATTCGTCAGCTCTTCAAGCTCCGTGTGTCGTCACCGTAGGGAATCCGCCAGAGGTGCAGTGGCTGACTCCAGTGGCGGGTCAAAAACTCAACCTGACGTCCGATTCCGAGCCAGCTGCGGGGTGGCAGGGTACGCTATCCGCCCAAACGGACGTGGGGCCTGGGGTTCCCATCACGTTTAAGGCGGGAACCAACATCGTTGCCACTGTGAACACAGACGCTTCAGGCAAGGCCACCACAGGAGTGGTGACAATTGGAGACGCTGCTTCGGTTGATCTATCAGCGGAAACACCGGATGTGGCGACCCGCGGGATTGGCACTGCCGTACTCAGCGCACTTCGGGTCGACACTCAGGCGCCTGACGCCATCGCATCTGTGCAATTGAGCGTGCAGGACAGAAGGGGTACGACGTTTCGGCTTGGATTTGCCGCACCAGGAGACAGCGGGCAGAACGTTGCTTCGTATCAAGTAAGATATTCATTTGCTGCGATTGATAGCCTGGCGAAGTTTAACGCGGCGACGTCCTTCAACTACATTGGTACGCCGGCGGTCGCAGCGCAGCCCGATAGCATCGACGTCAGCAATCTTTACATCGAACGGGACTATTACTTTGCGGCCGCCCCGGTGGACGCGGGAGGCAACGTAGGAGGCTTCACAGCCGCTGGGCCCATAAAGGCGCTCTTCAATTCGATTGTGCTAACAACTGGGGCTGCTGACGATCGCGAAAGAGTGATTGCTGGCCCAGTGGACATCGACGGAGACGCATACGGAGATTTGTTGATCGGTGTGTTCAACGGAAACGCTGCTTACATCTACTGGGGTGGCGTAAACGGCTATTCCCTGACGCCCGACATTACGATTAGCGGAACACCGAACACTCTCTTTGGTGCATCGGTCGCGGTTGTCGGCAATGTCGACAATGATGCGATGGGGTATCCAGAGATCGCAGTCGGCGCCCCCACGGATTCGGGCACCGGGAGAGTATTCGTCTTCAAAGGGCGATCGAAGTCAGCGTGGCGCGCATTGACCACGCTAACCACGTCGACGGCACCAGTGCCCACAAGCGTATCCGTCAACACCGTCGGGGAAGCCAAGTTTAGCAACGCAAACTTTGGCATCGCCCTCGCCCCCCTAGGCGATTTCGATGGCGACGGATCCCCTGATTTTGCCATCGGCGCGCATCGCTATGATACCAACAAGGGGTTTGTCAGTGTCGTGTATGGCGCCAACACGGTTAGGGCGACAACCTTTGGAAACGTGACTCTGCCCACCGACCATGGGGACGGAAAGGCCTTGGGCATCTCTGGCGACACCGCGTTAGGTTTTTTTGGGCAGAGCTTGCTGGGTCTGGGCAAATTGTTCCCCACTGGTCAGACCCTCGTCGCTGGCGCGCACGGTGCAAGCAAGGTGTACGCCTTTCAAGGTCGCGCTGGTGCCGCCCTTCCTATCACGGTGGCAGGAGCGGACGACACCAGCATCGGCACTGCGGGTCGGAACTACGGCCTGGCGCTCTCCATCCTGGGGAGCAGTGGCGGGGTACCGACCCTCGGGGTTGGGGCGCCAAACCTCGCAGGATTGGCTGGCTCCGCATCGATCAATTTGGGGACCACGAACGGGCCCTTCAAAGGCTCCATCGTGAGTTACACAAGCAGCAAGTCGACCACAAATGGTGACGGTTTCGGGATTGCTGTGATAGGGAACGCCTACTCAGGTTCTTCGAGCACAGCCTCCGTGATTTCATCGACTGAGCCGGACGTAATCCTTGGTTCGGTCAAAGAGGGCGGAGTCATTGGGAGCACCCTCTATTTTCTAGACGGCAAGAAGCCTTTTTCTGGGGGAGACATCGTTGCTCTCGCCGATACGAGCTACAAGCTCCCCAGCGACTGGTTAGGCGTCTCCCGGTTCAGTACCAGTGGAGTGCTTTCGGCCGCGAATGGCGTGACAACGACCGCGATCGTGATCGGTGAGTACAAGGCTGGCACGGGTTACCAGGGGCGCGTACTTGTCCTTTGGTGACAACACGCGCGTACGTACCGGAACAGCGCCAGTGCCGACTCTTCAGTCGGCCTGGCGGGCGTGAGAAGCCGGTTCTTTAGCAGTGGTGAATTGCTATTGTAGGCTTTGGGTTCTCCCGTACAGTTAGCGGGCGCCCGCTGTGTGGCACTAAGGCGTGGAGGGCGTAAGCTGGGGCGAGCCCGCCCAGACGGCCAGGTAAGCACGAGGTTACATCCTTCGGGGGCTCTCGTTTCTGCCCTTGCCTGCGGGCGCAAGCCCAAAACTCTTTGCGCGCAAGCTGGATTGAGCGTTGAAAACGTGAGAATAGAACGGCTCCCTAAAAGGTGAGCGCCAATTTATGTCGAGGTTAGTTCTTGGGATCAACTCTGTCCACGCTGATTCGTCCGCTGTTCTTCTCGGTGAACAGGGTCCGATCGCCGCGATTTCAGAGGAGAGAATCACGCGGCAGAAGCACACGGGGGTGTTTCCGCGGGAAGCCATCGCGGAGGTACTCCGAATAGGGGGTGCCACCGTGCAGGATCTGACCGACGTGGCGGTTGCGCGCGACCCGCGTGCGAATCTGCGCGCCAAGTTGAAGTTCGTTGCAGGGCGCCCACGTGCGGGCTTCAGATCGGCGCTCTCTCGCTGGGCCGTGCATCGCGACGTGCGTGGGACGTTGGACCTGATTGCAGACGCCTTGGGCGCGCCACGAAGCAAGATCACAGCGTCATTTCACCAGGTGGAGCATCACCTGGCTCACGTCGCTAGCGCTTTCTTTTGGTCTTCATTTGAAAGGGCGAGCGGCTTGAGTATCGATGGGGCAGGGGACTTCGCAAGTAGCCTCATGGCTCGCTGCGAAGGCAATGACATTCATGTCTTGAAACGCACGCTCTGGCCCCACTCCGCCGGCGTCTTCTATTCGGCACTTTGCCAATTTATCGGCTTTGATCGGTTCGGTGAAGAATACAAAGTTATGGGTTTGGCCGCGTATGGGGAAGATCGTTTCGCAAAAGAAATGGGCAGCTTGATCGACTACCGTACGCAGGGCGACGGGCTCCAATTGGCCCTGAAGTATTTTGGCCATCATAAAGGGGCGCCCGCCCTCGACGTCGGGACGGACGGCGAGGTACAGATCGCGAGGTTATGGGCTGAGCCCATGAAAAGCTTGTTCGGAAGCCCGCGCAGCCGAGAGCAAGAGCTAACTCAACGCGAGCGAGATATTGCGGCGTCGATTCAGGCTCGATTTGAAACCATCTACCTTGCTATGGTCGGGGACGCCGTTCGGCTCGGCGCCTCAAGCGATGTGGTGATGGCGGGAGGATGCGCCCTAAATTCGGTCGCGAACGGCAGAATGTTGAATGAGGGAGTGGCCACCCGTGCCTACTTTCACCCCGCAGCGTCAGACGATGGGACGGCTGCCGGCGCTGCGCTCTACGTGCTCCACGCCAAGCATCGGGTACCGAGGGGCGCGGGCGTGAAGCACGCCTATTGGGGGAAGGAGTGGGACGAACGGGCAATCGAAGCGAGCATTCTTGCTTCCGGGCATCCCTTCAAGAAGCTTTCTCGCTCCGAACTCTTAGAGACAGCGTCTGCCAAACTGGCAGCGGGAGAGATTTTGGGCTGGTTTCAGGGGCGCGAGGAGTGGGGCCCGCGCGCACTTGGCAATCGAAGCATTCTCTGCCATCCGGGCTGGCCTGATATGAAGGCAACGTTGAACAGTCGTATCAAGAACAGAGAACCTTTTCGCCCCTTTGCGCCGGCGATACTTGCTGAAAAACTCAGCGTTTGTTTCGAGGGCACCCATGAGGTCCCTTTCATGATGGCCGTCTACAAAGTTCGGCCAGAATGGCGAGACAGATTATCGGCCATCACGCACGAGGACGGAACCGGGCGAGTTCAAACTGTTGAACGAGATCAGAATGAGCTTTACTATGATCTTATCGCTCGCTTTGAGTCCCGCACCGGGACTCCGGTTTTGCTGAATACCTCTTTCAACGAAAACGAACCGCTGGTGCACACGCCCGCGCAGGCTCTAGATTGCTACCAACGGACCCGCATGGACTGCCTGGCAATCGGGCCATTTTGGCTTGAAAAGCCTAGGTAGGAAAGTCTCGAGGCACAAGCATTGACCTCTGCCCTACGACCCGTTCGTGTCCTCCACGTCATTCCAGCTTTCTATCCATCGATCGTTTACGGAGGGCCTGTTTTGGCCGCGTACGAGCTGTGCTCAGCGCTTGCGAGCCTCGGCGTTGACGTGCACGTCCTCACGACGGACGCCAATGGCTCTAGCTCACTTGCACCTTCAGCCACCGCTGCCGCGGCCGTAAAGTTCCCAGTCAGCTACTGCAAACGTGTCGCTGGAAACACGATATCGGTGGCCATGCTCCAACAGATGCGCCCGGCTGTCGAATGGGCAGACGTCGTGCATCTTCACGGCGTTTTTAACTTCCCCACCCTTCCGACGTTGGCCGCTGCGCGAACTTTGAAACGGCCGATTTTTTGGTCAGTCCACGGGTCTTTGCAAAGTTCGGGGAAGCCGCGCCTGGTCAAACGCCTTTGGCTGGCTGCGACCGACCTGTTGGCCTCGCAAGGGACCGTGATGCACTTTGCGTCTGAACTTGAGGCCCGGGCCTCAATAGAGTCCAGCTGGAGCGGGCAGTATCGGATCATAGGGCACGGGGTTCGCGTTCCTGATGCACTGCAGAAGCGAAGGGGAGACGTCTTGCGTGTGCTCTTTGTAGGCAGACTTCACCCAATAAAGGGTATTGAGCGTCTCATCGAAGCGTGTGCGCTGAGTCGCCAAGAGCACGGCACTAAGTTATCTCTAACTATTGCGGGCACAGGTGATGCCAAATACGTGAAGGGACTCCGAACCCTTGTCACGAATCGAGGGCTGGCCAACGTGGTGACCTTTGCAGGTCTGATCGAAGGTGACCGCCAACGCGAACTGTACGAAATGTCAGATGTGTTGGTGATGCCATCCGATCAGGAGAGTTTCGGCCTCGTCGCGGCAGAAGCACTTGCGCACGGTGTGCCGGTTGTGGCGTCAAAGGCGACGCCTTGGGAGGGACTTGAAACCATGGGATGTGGTTGGTGGAGAACCTGCGATCCGCATGATTTGGCGGCCGTTTTGAAGGAAGCCGCAACTGTGGATCTGCTTTCGATGGGCGAGCGGGGACGAGCGTGGATGCTTGAAGCGTTTTCTTGGGAGGCTGTGGCAACTTCAACGCTTGACGCATACCGAGCCCTGGTGATCTCCGAGCCCACGCCCCTCTGATGAGAGGATGAGAGGGGGCCGTCCGCGTGCGCGCGCCGGGCGTGTCGATAGGAGGGCGACCGACGGCCGGGATGAGCCTGGCTTTGAGCATCGACATTGACGGCGACCCGGCGGTAGTGCCCGCCCAGTATGCAAGGCCTGTATCAGTTCGCAGGTGCCAGGTTCTTGGTGAATTGGGGAGCCTCAAGTTTGGCGTTAGAATTGGTGCTCTGAATCCCCGCCAAGCAGGTCTGAAGTTCAACATCTTTGAAGACAATCAATTCCAGGATTTTCAGGTCGCCGGCGTCTACCTCGCGAGCACTAGTGGACACAGCAAAGCGAACAGAATCGAACGATGTAGCTTTGTCCAGTCAACGGCGTCGACCGATGCGGACGGAATTAGAACGGCTTCCGGAAGCTACCCAGGCCACATACGTTCGAAGCATGATCGGTTGTTCCTACTGGCACCACGGCCAAAAGACTGAATAACAAGTGGGCCGTTTGTAGTGGACATTGCGTCCCCTAGCTCCGTCCCGCCGGTATTTGGGAGGACAAGTGGCGGAGTCATTGTGTACTGTCCGCCGATGCACCTCCAAGCCTCGTTAAGGCCGCTCGCGCTACCTCGATCGGTCGAGTCTGAATGGAGCGAGGTGCTCCCAATCTCCGCACGGTTGCTCCGCGCCTGGTCGCGTTACGCGCCGCGAATGCGCGGTGCCTTGCCAACGTATTGCGGTTCTCGCTTTCTCAATGATCGCAAGATGATAGTTCGTTCGAAGACGGGAGCCTTATTTGCCGTTGAGCCGTCCGATTTGGGCACTTACTTCAGCATGCTGAACAATGGCCTCCTCTATCCGACTCAGGTTTTGGAGACCTGTATTCAGCACCTTTCTGGCGGTGACGTGATGTACGACATTGGCGCGAACATCGGCTTCGTGTCGATTGAGGTTGCCCACCATTTCGCAGGTGGGGTACGTGTTAAGGCGTTTGAGCCGCAGCCTCGCCTGTCGCACGCCATAGCGATTTCCGCTCGGCTAAATCGCGTAGACATCGACGTGTTTGATCTAATTCTCAGCGAAGGTGAAGGTCAGGCAGAAATCTTCGTTTCGAGCAACACCGCGCACGCCTCTTTGAAGCCACGAAATCGCGGTGCAGTTGGCGTAACTCGCCCAATGGCTGCGCTTGACGCGCTCATCCAAGGACAAACAATGGCACATCCATCGCTCATCAAGTTAGATGTGGAAGGGTCGGAATTGGCCGTCCTTCGAGGGGCTCGGCGCACGCTCAGTGAACACCGTCCTTACCTGCTCTTCGAGGCTGACTCGAACATGGAGCGTTTTGGCTACTCAAAACAAGATCTGTTCGAGCTGATTCGTTCTTCGGCAGACTACACCTTCTACGACGTGGAATCCGATTCCCAGGGAAAATTCGGGCGCGTTCGTCGGGTGGAGCACGCGGGGGAGTCGTTGAGGGATGACGTGCTGGCAGTTCCACCTGATAAACCGCTTATCTGGCGTTAGGTGGGCTTGCTTGCTGGTTCGTTCGGGCTGTCCATCTGAAGATCCCCCGATTGGGTGGACACGCATGCAGACCGCGTGGTTGTGTTCCGAAGCTGTGTTTCAGCGTTTCAGCTGGGAATTCACCTGGATCTGCACACCAGGATCATGGACTTCCAGAGCCATGTGACCCTGCCAACTCCGACAACTTCCACGGATTCGAAGCCGCACTCTTGCGCCATAGCGACGAGTGTTTTCTTTGAGAAGAACTTGATGTGGCCTCCGTCCCAACCAGCAGTGTGGTGCTTGTCCCAGGCACCAGCGACAGAGAGCGCCAGATTCTTTGCATAGCCGTGATACGGTGTGGAGATGATCAGCCAGCCATCTCGCTTGAGAACCTCGCGGGCTCTCAAAAACAGTTCGCGGGGGTAGACGAGGTGTTCAATGACCTCCAAGGAAATCGCGAGGTCGAAATCAGTGCCGAGCCCAGCTGAGGTTGCTTTCTCAAAAAGGGATCCAACAATGAAAGGGATGTGGGGGTGCTTTGCTTTGGCGTGCTCAATCCCGTCCTCGGATGCATCAACTCCCTTCATGGCATAGCCACGCTCAGCCAATTTTCCTGCTACGTATCCGTTACCGCAGCCGAGATCGACAACGCGCGCGGGAGGATTGCCTGCTGTTCGCTCGATGCAGCCAAGCAGCGCCGGCAAGAGAAATTGGTGAGCTTCTGTAGCTGAAGCGTCACTCCAACCGTAGGGGCGTGATTTCATGAGAGGAGCCTAGTCATTGCTCTGAGCGGAGGCTAGCGAGGCCGCCGTGCGCAAGAACCAGTCTCTAGGCTCTTTCACCGCGCCCGAACGTGCGAATTCGGTGTCGACTGCGCTAGCTAGCTCAGCCGGCCAGGTTTGGTGTGAGCCCAAGGCCCCTCCCTGAAAACGCCGGACATCCACCGTTTCGGGCCGAAGAGCGGCCTTGTACAGGGTCGGGTGGGTCAGGACCACCGCATCCGACAGGAAGCCCGCCCAGTAGCTGAACGTGCTGCTTGGTGACGTGATAAGCACCTTACTGCGGGACAGCTGAAGTAGGTCGACGATGTCGGGTGAGCGTTCGGCCATTGAGGTGTTCTCTAAGCTTAGGAGCGAACGGACGACTCCCTCGCTGCTATCCGAGAAGATCGTGACGGGAAGACAGGTTCCGGCCAGTGCGCGCACACCATTAATGAGGTCCAAGTAGTAGCTAAGCGGAGCGCGCACGTGCCCCCAGCGGCCAAACTCCTCCCCGTCTCGGAGGGGTCGGAAGTCGCCAGCGCGAACGTGTACTGCAATAACCGGGGGTATCATCGACTTGAGTCGCGCGCGATGCCTTGATCGAACAATGCGCACTAAGCTCTCTCGAAGCAGATCCCTGTGCTCACGAATTTGCTCGAAATAGTCTTCGGTGGCTGGGTAGCCTGAAAACACGTACAACGTGGGGATCGAGCGGGGCCGTTCCAGGCGCGCGACGTTGGACGCATGCACTCGCGCATATGAAGCCACGACGAAACTCCGCCTGAGCGGATCGAGCGCACTGGAACCCGTGAACGTCTTCCCATAGAAACGCGCTCGCTGATCCCGGCGAAAGAGCGAGCCCCAATGAACCACACCCCATGAAGAGCAGAGGATTGGAATCTGATTCAGGTGAGCGAAGCAAGAAGCTCGAGCCCAAACAAATAGTTTGTTGGCCAAACCTGCATTCGGGAACGCGGCAAAGGAGTACGCATCCGACAAATCGGCCGCCGCTCGGATTGCGCGGGAGGGTTTATCCAAGAATGACAACATGGACAGGAAATCTCGCCAGGCTACGGGACTGAGGAGCGCCGGACGCATCGCTTTGCATTGGCTGACGCACTGGTGGTTGCACGCTCCCCTTGGCCCGCTGTATTGAAAGGCGCTCCGTGGTTTTCTGGTCTGAAGGAATGAGTCGGCGGGGGATGCCCATGGGTGGGTAGTTCTTGTGCATGAAGGTACTTGTTGTAAATCAGTTTTTTGCGCCCGATACGTCGGCGACGTCGTTGCTCTTGACCGAGCTCTGCGAAGCTTTGGTTGCGCAAGGGGATTCTGTCACCGTTATTGCGAGTCGCGGAAGCCACACGAATGACGTGTCATTGCCGAACATCGAGGAGCGCAACGGCGTTCGCGTTCTTCGGCCGTGGAGCACTGACCTAGGGAAGTCAAAGCTTCTCTATCGAATTTCCGACTACGCTACGTTTTGGGCTGCGGCCACCGCGGCAGCTTTACGCCAAGTCAAGCCAGATGTGTTGCTTACGTTAACCACTCCTCCTCTTCTGAGCATCGGGGTTTCAGCGGCGGCATGGCGGCATCAGGTGCCGTTAGTATGCTGGGTGCAAGACGTCTACCCGGAACTGGGAGCAAGGCTGGGCGTTATCCGAGAGGGCGGGCAGGTGTATCGGAGTCTCGATTCGATGGCGCGATTTGGCTACAATCAGGCTCAACGGGTCGTCGCCATTTCCGGCGACATGGCCGAACATCTGGTTGGGCGCGGCGTTCCGAAGGAGAAGATCTCTGTCGTGCGCAACTGGGCCTCGTCGGAACGCTTTCTCCCCCGGCCCGCGGCGGCGACTGATTTTCGACGCATGCATGGGCTGAGTGAAAGCTTCCTCGCAATGTACAGTGGAAATTTGGGCGCCGGACACGACGTCTCGACCATGATCGATGCTGCTCGCTCGCTGCGTGAGCGGGCCCCCGGTTTTACGCTGGCTCTCATCGGCGGAGGACAACGCCTCAAAGAAGCCCAGATGCTCGCGGCGGACGTTCCGAATGTGAGATTTTTCCCCCATCAGTCGCTAGAAGAGGTCGCGGACACCCTAAGCGCGGCTGATGTTCACTTGGTTACACTCAGAGCGGATATGGGAGGACTGATGGTTCCGAGCAAGCTCTATGCCATCATGGCGCTTTCCCGTCCGGTTTGCTACGTAGGTCCCCGTTCGAGCGAGGTTGATCACGAAGTGTTAGCTCATGAAATGGGGCTCTCTGTGCGAAATGGTGACGGGCAGACGCTCGCATCGGGTTTCGAAAGGCTGCTTCAGGACTCAACAATAGGCAGAAAAATGGGAAGCAACGCACGAGCCGCCTTTGAACGCCTCTATGACCTTCCGGACGCGATCCAGAAGTGGCGACGCATCTTACTTCAGGCGGTCGCAAGTCCTCCATCCTCGAACCTTTCGAATCGACCGCGCACCCAACATCCCAGTCCGTGGTCACTCCCCGATGCCTAGTTTGCTTCTGGTTTTTTTTGGAGCCGTAGCCGTTGCGGCGTGTCTAACCCCGATTGTGCGGGTACTAGCGCTGCGCTTCGGCGTCGTGGCCTTGCCTGGAGGCCGACACATTCATGGGAAGGGTATTCCGCGCCTAGGTGGGCTAGCCATTGCCGCTGCTGTTGTTGTGCCGCTCGTCGCCCTGGCGGCCATGGATACGGGGCTTTCGGTTGGGATACAGGAACAATCGCGTCTTGCGCTGGGCTATCTTGCTGGTGCGGCGCTCATCACGGCCGTCGGGGCCTGGGATGATATCCGCGGATTGGCGGCGTCCCGTAAATTGGTCGCTCAATGCGTGGTTGCCTGTTTTGCATTTTGGGCAGGTTTTCGGATAGACGCCGTCCAAGTGCCGTGGCTCTTCGGCGAGATACAAATGGGCATCTTTGCGCTGCCCGTCACAGTGCTTTGGATTGTGGGTGTCACCAATGCGGTTAACCTGATTGATGGTCTGGACGGTCTGGCGGCTGGGGTCGTTTTCTTTGCGGCCGCCACAAATCTAACGCTGGCCGTCATTTATGGGTCCGTCCTCGTCGCGGCCTTGATGGCCGCGATGATGGGAGCCTTGGTTGGGTTTTTGTTTTACAATTTCAATCCTGCACGGATTTTCATGGGAGACTCCGGGAGCTATTTCCTCGGGTTCTCGCTCGCGACCATGTCGCTAGCGGGAGCCCTGCAGAAGGCTTCCACCGCCGTTTCGCTCCTTGTCCCGCTTGTAGCTTTGGGTCTCCCCATCTTCGACACGGCGTTTTCGGTACTGCGGCGAGCACTCGAAAGAAGGTCGCTGTTTTCGCCAGATCGGGGTCATATTCACCACAGGCTGCTCGATATGGGGCTTACCCATAAACGGGCGGTCATGTTGCTCTACGGGGTTAGCCTGTTATTGACCGTAGCCGCTCTCGGCATAGCGCTTGGTCGCAGTTGGCAGGTCGGTGCTGGCCTCATTCTCTTCGCGGTGGTCCTTTCCAGCTTGGTGCGCTTCGCCGGCTACGGATCCTACGTGGCCGAGCGTTACCGGCAACGAGTCGGCGTCTACGATGAAGTCACAAGGCAGCTCATGGCAGCACTACCCCCGTTTATCGTTCGTATTGCTGAGGCCAGGACTGCGAACGACTGTTGGCAGGGCGCCAACGCCGCGCTTCTTGGAACCGGAATCGAATACGTGTGCGTAGAGTTCCTGGTCCCGCCTTTAAGGGTTCCGATTGCTGAGGGGGCAGCGGACGCTCAGCGCTCGTCACAAGTTCACGAAACACACTTCTCGCTGGGCGAGCAGGCCGCTGGCACTGTTCGGTTCAAGCTTCCAGAACTGCCGCTCTCACTTCCAAGTCGGACCTTGCTGGACCTATTTGGACGGGTGATCGCAACCGAGATCGCGAAACACAGCATTGTCGTCGCCGAGGCCGCAATTGCGGCTAGCGAACGCGAATCCACCCTACTAAGCTGAGTTGTACCAGCATGAAGGAATTTCCGGTTTGCGCCCCTGTCATCGGCCGTCTTGAAGAGGAGCTCGTCCTTCAAGCGGTCCGGTCGGGTTGGGTCTCAAGTATTGGCCCGTTCATAAGGGAATTCGAGGACCAATTCGCTTCAGCCATGGCGGCCAAGAATGCCGTGACGGTTTGTAACGGCACCGCGGCGATCCATCTGACGCTGCACGCGTTGGGACTTGGCCCAGGCGATGAGGTTATCCTTCCGGATCTCACTTTTGCGGCGACCGCACATGCCGTACTCCAGACCGGTGCGACACCCGTTTTCGCCGACGTTGACCGAAGAACTTGGTGCATTGACCCAGACGCCGTTGAACATGCAATCTCTCCCCGAACACGTGCCATCCTGCCCGTGCACCTGTACGGCCATCCAGCTGATATGGCCCGCATTTTGGCTATCGCTGCGGCTCGCAACCTTCTGGTGATTGAGGACGCTGCTGAGGCACACGGAGCCACCATCGGTTCCAAGCCCGTTGGAGCCCTCGGCAATGCCGGCACCTTCTCCTTCTACGGCAACAAATTGATAACGACCGGGGAAGGGGGAATGATAGTAACTAACGACGATGAACTCGCGGGACGATTAAGATTTCTTCGCGACCATGGCATGGATCCGGTGAGGCGGTATTACCATTCGGAACTCGCTTTCAATTATCGGATGACAAACGTTCAGGCGGCACTTGGCGTTGCGCAGCTTCGCCAGATGGAGACGTTTGTCTTCGCAAAGCGGCGAATTTATGCGGACTATCGACGAGCGTTAGCTGGGCTGGAACTCGAACTTAACCCTACGACGCCAGGATGCTCCAGCAGTTTCTGGATGATCAGCGCTGTGTTACCCAACAACGGACAGGCCGACACACAATCCTTGATGTCGCGCCTTAAGGTCAAAGGCGTTGATTGCCGCCCTTTTTTCGTTCCGATGAGTAAGCTCCCACATCTGCGTGACTACAAGGTCTTTGGGGCCGGGGGGCATCCGAGCTGCCCTGTCGCTGAACATTTGTGGTCCCACGGGCTGAACCTCCCAAGCAGTTGCAGCCTAACTCCAGAAGAAGTTTCCGAAATCTGCGGGCGAATTGTAATAGCTTTGGAAAATGCGGACTAGGGGACGAAGTCGTGGCGCAGTTCAAGCGGCGGGAGGGCGCTGCGAATAGGAGTACGAGCTGCTCCGATGATAATAGTACTGCGAATGCCGGCTATGTCGACTCTGGTCAATGGCGTTGAGCACGACACCGACCATCTTGGCGCTCACGTCGCGAAGCGACTTGGTTGCATGCAAGGCAAGATCTCTGCTGGTAGCAAAACCACGAACGACCAAAATTGTGCCATCTACTTGGGTTGCGAGCACTGCCGCATCTGTCACAGGCAGAAGCGGGGGGCTGTCGATAATCACGCGGTCGTACTTGCTGCAAAGCTGCTCGAGCAGCTTTTTGAATGCTTCTGTCTGAAGCAGCTCAGCGGGGTTTGGAACCTGCGGTCCCGAAGGCAGCATGCTTAGGTTTGGTACGACCGTCGATAGGTCCACACCATGGAGCCGCTCCGGTGCCAATACCGCCGAACTTACACCAAAATCGTTGGTTCTATTGAATATACGATGGAGGCGCGGGCGACGCAGGTCGCAGTCGATGAGCAGAACTGACTGATTCGCCTGAGCCATGGCGGTTGCAATGCAGCAAGCAATTGTGGTTTTGCCTTCCGATGGGCCGGCGCTGGTAATCAGTAGGCGACGCTGTGGCTGGTCAGGCGACATGAACATGATGTTGGTTCGAATCGATCGAACAGCTTCGGCAACGCCTGAATTCGGAAACTCGTGCACCACCAGTTCTGGCATATGGGCGCTTTCACCTCGTCGGCGACGTCCGCCGTCAGCGAGTTCCTGAACCTGCGGGATCACCCCCAATGATGCAAGACTGAGGGTGGCTTCCACGTCCTGCGGAGTCTTGATGCTGCGGTCAAGCCATTCTCGAGAGAAAGCTGCGAAGCACCCCAGCAAAATGCCTCCCGCAAGGCCGAGGCCCAACGACAGCGGAACATTAGGCTTGATAGGCGTCGCGGGAACTAGCGGGCGATCCATGAAGCGTAAATTGTTGAATCGCATCAGACTCGTGAGATCACTCTCCTTGGAGCGCTCTAACACAACCGAGTACAATTTTTCGTTGTTGTTCTTCGCGCGAATCAACCGGTTGTACTCAATCTCGAGGAGGTTCAGGTCGAGGCCTTGCTTTTTTGCTGCCTCAACCAAGCCAGAGATGCTGTTGAGCTGGCGGCGTATCGCGTACAGATCCCCATCGACTGCATGCCGAATGTTGCTCACCTCCGATACGACTGCCGCACGGATGGCCTCAAAGCGAGCCTGAGCCGCCGCGACGTCGGGATGTGTCAAGCCCTTACCGCGACTGAGCAAGGCCTCTCGGTCTTGCTTTGCGATAGCAAAGTCAGTGCGCAACCGATCCAGCAACTGGCTCTGCAAGTATTCGGCTGCAGGGAGGTTGAGTGGGTCTGCATCACTGGACTGTGCAAGTTGCGCTTGCCTCGACGCAAGCGTCTGCTCCTGAATCTTTAGCTTGGTGAGCGCGTCGCTTAACGTCTGTAGCTCTTCCCGGAGGATGTTAGACTGAGCATCGATGGACACAGAAAGAATCTGTTTGTCCATCTTGAATGTGTGGAGAGCAAACTCGCTTGTTTCGAGGTCGGTGCGCAGCTTTCCAAGCTGACCATGCAACCATTCACCCGCCTTGGCGGACGATTCCATGACCTCATCGACATTTTGTTCAATATAGGTTTCGAGGAGTGTTGTTAGCACCTGGCGAGCACGTTCTGGATTTGCATCTTCGTAGCTAACCACAACGAGGCGGCTGTCCTTCACGGGTTCGACGTCCAGTCTCGAACGAAGAATATCCGCGGCTACAGATGCCTGCACCCCGGGCGTCTTGGCGGCGGCTGCAGCAGGGATATTGGCCAGGAAAGCGCCATTGTTTTGCAGGCCCATGAGCCTGACGGTTTTCTCCGCAACTCTGCGGCTAGTGATGACCTTGAACTGAGTTTGGTAATATTCGCGATTTGCCCAGTAAGAGTTTGCACCAACCTCGACGATGGACTGCATGTCCTTGCCGAGCGGTCGCGGAGGGGTTGGGTCGATGACCACCGTGGCCACAGCACGATAGATCTTTGTCTGGCGAAGCGTGTTGAACGCAGCCGCAACAAAAACTGAGACGGCGATGGCGCTGGCGAGTGGCCAGTTCTTAGTGATTGACCTTATGGCTCCAGCTAGGGCCGGGGTCGTATTGGATTCGTTCACGGGCAACTCCGGATTACAATTGTGCGAAATGTTAGGTGCGAAGGGCAGGCGCTGCGTTCACCTGCGCGCCGGCCTAAGTGCAGAGGCCCCAAATGATGGCAGCAGGCGCTAATCCAGGGATTCAAGAAGATCCCCAATGTGTGCTCTGAAACGCTCGAATGAGTGCTCCTTCTCGATACGTGAGCGACCGACGGCGCCAAACGATTCGCGCAGCTGTGGGTCCCTAATGAGGGTTCGCAAGGACTCAATCATGGACTCTTGATCATGCGGGTCCAAGACGAAGCCGGAGCGACCATGCTCGGCTGCTTCCCGAGACCCATCGCGGTTTCCGACGATAATTGGCTTACCGCAAGCTGCCGCTTCGAGGGGGGTTAAGGGGATGCCTTCGCCGCGTCCAGGCCCGTCGGCATCGGTGACCAGAGAGAACAAATCGCAGCTCCGGTAGACGCGCGGCAGGTCGGCTTCGGACACGGCCCCAGTAAAGAACACCCGCGCCTGGAGTCCCAACCTTTGAACACGCTCCTCAAGTTCGGCGCGGCACGCCCCTTTGCCGACGATAACCAGTTGAGTCGAGCAATCCTGCGCGAGGCCGGCGACGGCGTCGATCAGTCGGTCGAAGCCCTTGTAAACGTCCAGTCGGCCTAGGCTAAGGATCCTGACGGAGCCGTTGGCAGCTGGAACTCCATATTCGGCTAAAACGCCATCATCTGGCCCAGGAGAGAACCGAGCAAGGTCCACGCAGTCCCAATGAACAAAATTATTGGCTTGCGAGCGGAGCCCATTTTTCAGCATGAAATCCAAGCTCGCGTTGCAATCGCTGACGACAACGTCGCTCCATCGAAGTGCCTGCCTTCGGACCCAAGTTAGGTTGGTCCACAACTCAGCGGCGTACACATTCAAGACAAGTGGAATGCGCGCAATTCTTGCCAGCGCGAGGGCGAGGGGAGCAAGGTAAACGTGACCGCACCAAAGCAAAGTGGGGCGATGCTGGGCAACCATTCCGGCGGCAGCTTGGGCCAGAAGATACTTGCCAAGCGGGGTACTTCCACAGCTCGCAAAGTCCACCGAAAACGGCACTTCGAAGCCCCGTGACTCCGGTGGAAGCAGGGAGAGCGCGGTGACTCGCTCGGTACCAAGCAGCTCCCTCAGAGCAAGTAGTTGGTATCGACAGTATCGGCTGATCCCGCCCTTATCGAACACTCCCGACGTAAGGTACAGCACCCTATGGGTCGGGCGCCGCGAGGCACTCGGGGTCCTTCGGTCGGTAGAGCTCAGAGACATGGTATCCGTTTGATGAGCTTGGCGGGCACACCTGCGACCACCGTTCGCGCTTCCACGTCTTCCCGAACGACCGCTCCAGCAGCAACTACGGCATGGCTTCCTATGCAAACCCCTGGGAGAATGATCGCGCCGGCACCGATCCAGACCCCATCCTGGATTGTCACAGGCGCGTACCTGACTTTCTGCTCCAACACGGGTGTGCCCAGTGCTGAATCATATTGGTTCGTTTGGGAGTAGATGATCACCCCAGCGGCAATAGCGCAGCCCCGGCCGATGGTCAGGCCCCCCTGTCCATACAGGACGCCGTTGCAGTCGACGTGTGTGTCGTCCCCAATTCGTACCATGCCGTTTGGCCCGTTGGCGTTGACATAGACGCCCTGCTCTAAAGTTACGCGATCGCCGAGCTGAATATGCGCCCCGAGCAGCGCCACCCCCGGTGCGCGTCGGAACGTCGCTCCGTGTCTCACTCCCAAACTGAGGGCTCCCCTTAACCGAGTGCAGCCTCCTGTGGCATCAAGAGTCACAATTCGGCGCGCTAGTGCTGTAATGCCCACGAGCCGTTGTCTTTCAGATCCCAGTCCACTACCACCAGTTGCGCTAGTTACCCGAAAGGTGGTCATGGGTAAAGGTCCTCATACGCGAGATAAGCTTAAACAACGCTCCCCGAGACGCGTTCTCTTTCTGGGTTCTCATGTCATTCCTTACCGGGTGCCGCTGTACCGGGCCATTTCAAGCAGGGCGTCGATTGAACTCCTCGTCGCATACGGTGACCGGTACGGGGTCGACCCGCGCAGCTCGGCATGGATGGAGAAGGATTTCACGTGGGCTGGGGACATGCTTGGCGGATATCGAAGTGTATTTATGCCCAATTGGGGTTCAAAGAATCCTTCGACTTTTTTTGGCAAGGTGAACCCGAGTCTTCTGTCGGTTATCCGCGGATTCAAACCAGATGCGATGGTGGTTATGGGCTATTACGGCCTGTACCAGCTCCAGGGGTTTGGCGCTGCCCGCCTCCTTGACATTCCTCTACTGTATACGTCTGATACGAATGTAAGTGCCGAGCGTGCAGGGCTACGAACGGATCTCAAGAGAGCCGTCGTTGGGCAGCTCTACAAGGGGGTTAGTGGGTTTTTGGTGAGTGGGGTTCGAAACCGTGAACACTATGAAAGCTACGGGGTAGACTTGACGCGCCAGTTCGACTTTTCCTGGGCGGTTGACAATGCTGCCCTTCGTCGGCGCGCGCAGGAGCTGGCCCCGAGGCGTGAAACTCTCCGGGCCGAATTTGGGGTCCCTGCCGGGCGTGTGTGCGTGCTTTTTTCGGGGAGGCTATCCGCTGAGAAAGGCGTTGATTGTTTGATTCGGGCTCTCTCAGAACTCCCTGAGATGCACCTCTGTGTCGCAGGGGATGGAGCGGAGCGCGCAAAGCTTGAATCGCTCGCGTCCAACCAGCTGCGAGGCCGGTGCAGTTTTCTCGGTTTTCTCAATCAGGATAGGTTACCGGAGGCTTACGCTGCGGCTGATCTGCTGTCGCTCCCCTCAAGCTTTGAACCGTGGGGCCTCGTGTGCAACGAAGCTATGAAGTTTGGCCTGCCGATTGTGGTTTCATCGGAAGTCGGAGCGGCGGCCGATTTGGTGGTCGAGGGTGTTACAGGTTGGACACATGCAGCACGTGACGTGAGCGCCCTGAAACAGGCACTATGGCGGGCGCACGCGGAAATTCAACGCAGCGCGGAGGGATTGCATGGATCCGTACTGAGTCATATTGATGGATACTCAATTGAGAGGCAGGTTCATGGGCTATCCAGCGCGCTCGACCGCACTTGAGAACGTGACCGTTTCGGCGCCGTCGCGCTGGCGCTCGGCAACTGTTTCGGTGATCGTGGCGGTCGCGGTGTTCGGCGTGCACTTGCGATGGGGGGGCGACGCGTATGGGTACGTGGCAAGGGCTTGCGGAGCCGCGGTTGGAATCATGGCTATTCTTTCGCTGCAGCGAAGCCAGCGACACCAACTTCCATTCCTTGCGTTCGCCTTGGGTACATTCTACTTACAGTTTGGCCTTCCAACCTTGCTTGACCAGGACCTGGTCGGTGCGACGGGGCCAATCTTCCTCAGCCCTACTTCGCGCACGCTAGCGGCGGTTTCTGCCGTTATTGCGGCGGCGGGTCTTGTGGTTGGGGCTCACCCTGGGAAATCGCTCGGAAAGCTTCTTGCGCCGGCCCTTTCGCGAATGATGCCTTCAGCGCACGTCGCACAGAGCCCCTCCGGAGCCTTGATGTGGACGCTAGTTGCTATGGGCACACTACTCATCGTGTTACTGAAGCGATCAGCGATTCCAGAAACTCTGCAGTACGCCGTTGGGTTGCTCGCCGTTCCCGGCGTCGTACAGACGATTCTAAGTGAGCGCTGTGTGGCCTTTGGTAGTCGCTGGAATCGTGGATTGCTGATGGGCTACACGCTAGTTGCAGTGGCTGCTGGGATGATGACAGGGATGCTTTCGAGCGCTCTCCGGCCGCTCATGATTCTGGCCATTCTGTCCTGGCGCTCAACGGGGAGGTTGCCGGTCCGATATCTAATCATTGGGGCATTCGCAATCGTTGTTCTGAATCCAGCTAAGCAGATATTTCGGCAAGACGTTTGGTCAGCCGACGATCGCCGCGGGGAGGAAGTTGGAATAGGTGAACGCACGAGATCGTGGACCAATGCCGTCGCGGATACCTGGACCGACAAGGGGGCCTCGGAGGCCTCAAGCAACGTGGAGTCCACGATGTCCAGGTTTTCCGCGTTAATATTTGTGGCTCAGATTTTTGAGTGGGTGCCTTCGCACGTGCCGTTCTCCGGAACGCAGCGCTGGCAGGCAATCGCCTCGGCCTACGTGCCCCGGGCGCTTTGGCCAGAAAAACCGGACCTTACCAGACTCTACAATGGCGAATATTCCCTGACATTTGATCTCCTCACTCCCCAGGCCTTGGACACGACCGCTATCAACTTGCCACAGATGGCCGATGGATACTGGGCTGCAGGATGGCTGGGAGTCGTTTTCGTGGCTGTCATGGTCGGGGGAGTCATTGGTTTCTTCGACGGCCTCTCCCACGGCTCGCACTGGGGGTTGCTAGCGGTGGGAGTGGCGTTTCTTTCTGAGCTCCAGCCGGAGGCTCATTTGGCGAGCTTTGTTACTGGAATCCCACAGCGAATCTTTGGAGCCATGGTAGCGCTGTGGGTGCTGGCGCTCTTTAGTTGGGGCGTTGGGGGTGCCGGCATTCAACACTCCCAGCCGCGAGCCACCAGAGTGTCATGAACGTACTCGTTCTAGGTTCACGGCGGGAGGACACGGCTGCGAGCGCAGTTGGGCGAGCTCTCTCCGAACGGCACAGTGTCACCATTTTCGACTACGAAGCTGGGCTTGTCCCTTTCGGCTACGAGCGCTGGTGCCGGTTGAACGCTCCGTATCACGTCGTGCTTCGTGCTGCCGGCAAACAGCCCGGGTACTTGTCTGATTTGCGACTGCGGAGAGCCGCGGCGCATTCTCGCTTCGATTTGGTGTTCATCACCTGGATCCAATACGTTCCCGCCGAAGTCGTGCAAGCGTTTCGGGATGCGGGTGCTCTCGTCGTCGGCTGGTTTTCTGATGCTATTGTGAACATTGGGGCGGCGAGCTTCATTGAAGCTCCCTACGAGCGAGTCTTTTTCAAAGACAAGGTGGTCACGGCTCGCTTTCGATCGGCCCTAAAATGCAAGAAGTATGATTTCCTTCCGCAAGCGTTTGACACGTCCATACACCGCCCAGTGCCGACGACCGAGGCGGGGGTCGATGTCGCAACTTACGGCAATAGCTATCAGTATCGAAGCACTCTGATGCGGCAAGTTCTCGATTCTCCGAACATTAACGCTGTGATTTACGGTTCGGCATCGCGGGGTGTGGATGATAGAATGCGCCGAGTCTACCGCCCAAGCGTTCATGGTTTGGCTAAGAGTGAGGCGATGTTGGGTGCCAAGATTGCGCTGAATACAAATCACTTTGCGGAGCTTGGCGGCGTCAACGTTAGGACGTTCGAGTTGTGCGGAATGGGAGCGTTTCAGCTAACAGACGGTCCAGCGGTTCAAGACTATTTCACTCCCGGTGCTGAGGTAGCGACGTTTGCAGGGTCAGCTGATTTGCTTGAGAAGGTTCGCTGGTATTTGAGTCAAGCTGACGAAAGATCGACGATCGCCAAGAAGGGCTTATTACGGGCCTGGTCAGAGCACACCTTTCAACATAGATTGAATCAACTTTTTGCCTCGATCCCGGCCCTGAGTGGTGAACCAGAGCTTTCCATACCGACCCTCCCCGAGCTGAGCTCTCCGGGGAGCGAGGCGGTACAGTCAGGACTATTCAAGACACCCGTAGGCATGCACGCTTATCGGTTGCACAGAAGGCGCTGAAGCAGTGCTCTTCAATTCTCTGACATTTCTGGTCTTCTTTAGTGTCGTTTTTTTAACCTTCTGGAGTGTTTCAGGCGTTGGCCTGCGACTGTGGATTCTGCTTGGGTCGAGTCTCCTTTTCTATGCAAGCTGGAGCCTCCGGCACACCTTTTTTCTTGTGTTATCCCTGTTGATTAACTACGCGATGCTGGAGGGGTTTAGGCGCACTCCCCGATATGCGAGGGCGCTGCTCTGGGCGGGGGTTGTCTTCAATCTTGGCACCCTGGGAATGTTCAAGTATTGGGCGTTTGCACGGGAGAATTTCCAGGCGTTGCTTGGCGCATTGGGGGCCTCAGTCGTCGTGCCAAGTCTCAGTCTGGCGGCACCGTTAGGGATATCTTTTTACACTTTCCATGTGCTCAGCTGCATTGTCGATGCCTATCGAGGCAAGCGGATCCACTTTGCAGGGGTCAGAGATTTTTTTGCGTACGTCACGTTCTTTCCTCAGCTAATTGCTGGCCCCATCGTACGCTTCGACGAGTTTATTCCTCAGATACCGAACCTTTCTCGTCGCCTTTCTGAGCATCCGGTGTTGCCCGGTCTTAAGCGAGTCGTGGTAGGTGTCACGAAGAAGGTTCTAATAGCTGACTGGCTCGCTACCCTTGTAGATCCAGTATTCGAAAGCCCTGGCCAATTCTCATCAGTAGCAAATCTGGTGGTCGTCTATGCATACGCGTTTCAAATTTACTTCGACTTTTCAGGATACTGCGACATAGCGGTGGGCGTCGCGTCGCTGCTGGGCATCAGGCTTCCGGAGAACTTCCAACAACCGTACCTGTCGAAGGGGATCACCGAATTCTGGCACCGTTGGCACATCACGTTGTCCAGGTGGCTTAGGGACTATGTCTATATTCCCCTGGGCGGAAATCGCAGCTCAGTGGCGCGAACCTACGCCAATCTGATGATCACGATGTTGCTGGGCGGACTGTGGCATGGAGCGTCGTGGAACTTTGTCCTTTGGGGAGCCGTCCATGGTGCTGCGTTGGCGCTCGCAAAGGGAGCACGAACGTGGATGCCCAGGACGTGTCACGCGTGGGATAACTTGCCGGCTCCTGTGTCCGCATTTTTAACGTTTCAGTTCGTTTCTGCCACGTGGATACTATTTAGAGGCCAACACCTGGCGGTAGTCAAAGTATTGGTTGGTAAAATCGCCTCGTTAGGGTTCACGCCCGATGGGCTCGCATCGATTGCGCTCGTCAGTGTCGGTGCGTTTGGGTTATATTTTCTGGTCCATAGTCTGGGTGTTAGGTGTTTGGCATACATGCCGGCCACGAGAACGGGTGCCGCATTGGCCGGGATTGGGCTTGGAATTTGGCTGGTAGGGGCCTGCTTGTTGGTTGCCCCTGGCGCTGAATTCATCTACTTCCAGTTTTAACTCTTCATGCGCATTTGGCTTTTTCTCGGCTTCCTGTTTGGGAGTTTCCTGACCTGCGAGCTAGCAATGCGCATGCTGTTAACCAGCGGTACTTGGGCCCCCAGGGTTATTCACGCTCGCGAGCAACTGCAGGCAGAAAAGTTCTTTGGCGACGGACAAGGGCTTGGGTCCCAACAGCCAATCATCTCCCTGGACGGGACCAGTCTGGCAGGAGGGGTGGAAGGACCGCTGCGGGACGCGCTTGTCAGCAGGGGCGTCGACGCCGTTGTTTGGCAGGACTCGGCTGCGGGCCTGTATGCCGACCAGGTGGCACGCTTTCTTGATAACGTTTCCGGCGCCGGGCACACGCTGCTCGAGTTGAATGGATTCACGCTCAACGAACGGGCCTTTCTTTTTGCGAATTGGTCCGATGCCCCCGTTGTCAAAAATTGGGAGTCGACACGATCGCTGTTCAGGCTTCCCGACGCGGGTTTGCGAACTCGCTTGATCGAGACCGGGGGGATAGAAAGCTATATGGGCGGAACAATAGCGGAAAATCTAGCGATCGTGTTCCTAGGAAATGCCCGCAAAGGAGGGCTCCGCTCCAGAGTCAGGACGGCAATTCTCGGGCATGATCGCCCGCTTGCTCTAGTGTCACCCGACCAACGCAATAGTGTTGTGCGACACAATTTCTTGAGAAAGAACTTCCAGGCTGGCGACGATACTATTGTGCTCCGTGCATTTTCGGGCTGGATCTGTCAACAGCCAGATCGCGCTCGTATGTTAACCGTCTACTTCCCGCCGCTTGCTGGTGCTTACATTCGGTCGCTAACTAGCGAGCGTCCAAGCTTGTGGACGGAATTTGCCGCGTTCCGGCGGCAGTATGGCCAAACGCTAGAACGGTGCGACGTCAGAGTCTTGGACCTCACAGACCTGCTGGAATCGGGAGCATTTGTGGACTACGGACACCTTGTTCAGAGCGCAAAAATCCGCGTTGCAGACGCGTTGGCGTCCGGCATTTTGTCCCAGCACGCCGGACGCCTGTGAGGGTCCACAGGTCCGGATGGATTGGGTGGTTCGATACGCTTCGGACCCGGTTTCAATCTGAGAGTTTCTCTTCGCGGGTTCTGCGGGGGACTTCATGGAATTTTGTTACGATTGGCGGGACCCGCCTGGCAATGGCAATCACCGCCGTGCTCCTCGGTCGCACTCTAGGAGCGAAGGGCTTCGGACAGGTATCCCTTATCAACAACACGATAGCTCTGTTTGGAGGGTTTGCTCTTTTTGGGATTGGCACTACCTTAACCACACGAACGGCACAGCTTCGGAACTCAAATCATAAGCTGCTCGGTCAAACGCTCGGCCTCGGCACGGCAGGACTTTGGGTGACCGGAATGCTCGCTGGCGGAGCACTCGCGATTTCAGCCAGATCGATCGCCGCGGGATTGCACGCGCCGGAACTTGAATGGCCAATCAGACTCTCAGCGTTGACAGTTATCTTTAGTGCGGTCCTAGGTGCACCCGTCGCAACGCTCACGGGCTTTGAGGCTTTCTCGCGGCTAACGGTCGCCGGAGTCGTAGCGGCGTTGCTCGGCATTCCTCTTATTCTTCTGGGGGCCTATTGGGGAGGGGTAGTAGGCACCGTGCTGGGCTACGCGTTGCTTGCTATTTCATCTTGGATGTTGCACCAGTGGATGGCGCGTCGGCACCTGGCCGAACGAGGTATCACGGCCTCATTCAACCCCACCGCTGAGCAGTTGCGGAGCTTCCTGTCTGTGAACGTTCCCGTGTTTCTGTCCGGAGTGATGAACGCGGGCGGAGTTTGGATAAGCGGCGTCTTTCTCACAATGCATCCTGCGAGCTATGTCGAAGTAGGGGTCTTTGGTGCTGCGACGCAATGGCGTGCGCTCGTGCTCTTTCTTCCCGCGACGCTCTCGCAGGCGCTCCTTCCGGTGCTTGCGTCCAGTCAGGAAGAACCGGTCCGCCGCGCGCAGCTTTACGAATCAGTATCGTTGCTATTGACGCTGGTAACTGCCGCCGTGGCGGCGCTCGCGGTGAGCGCGCTGGCCCCGTTTCTCATGGCAAGCTACGGCCAGACCTTCGGCGGGGGAGCGGGCGCGCTGGTTGTTCTCGGTTGGTCGGCGGTGTTCATGTCCGCCGGGACCGTCATCTGGCAAGCTCTCCTGAGCCGGGGGGTTCCTTGGCAGGCGTTTCTTCTGGCCGCGAGTTGGTTCGGGGTACAGACAGCGGCCGCCTTCCTGCTCTACGGCTATGGTGCATCCGGCATGGCCTACGCCAACCTGATTTCATTCGGCTTCCAAGCCGCCCTCGGGTCCGTTCTTCTGTGGAGGTTGCGCAGACAATCAAGGCGGCCCGCATCTTGATCCGCATTCCTTGGCCTGGCACGCTCGCAAAGGTTCACATTACCCCATGCGCATTCTGATCCCAACATTCGCATACCCGGACAGCTTCGCAGACAATGTGGCTTACACGTTGCGAAAGATGGAACACGAAGTATTTACTCTTCCTGGTACGCCGCGTTCGCGTCTCGGTGCGAGGTTGATCGAGCGTGGCGATGACCTCCTGAGCAAGTTGAGTTATGACTATGTATCGAGTGTTGATCGCTTGGCTCTCGCCATGTGCCGCGCAGTTCGTCCACAGGTCGTTTTGGCGCTAACGCAGCAGATCGCCGCGAGCGCCCTTAGAGCCTTTAAAGACCTCGGAGTGCGTCATCGTGTTTGCTGGTGGGGTGACGCGGCCGGCAACATGCGACAAATGGGCCTCCTGACAGATGAGTGGGACCTGATCTTTGCCAAAGATCGCGATTGTGTCCTTAAGCTAAGGCGAGTCGGGCTCAACGCCCACCACCTGCACGAAGCTCACAATCCGGACTGGCATCGTCCGATTGATGGGCCGCCGAGCGGTAGGGTCGTTGTGCTTGGCAATTTCTACAACTACCGGCAGTTCTTAGTTCAAAGACTTACCGAACGAAGTGTCCCTCTTGAGCTTCATGGATCTCCACTTCCTCAATGGGCCTTGCCGTCGGTAAAGAGGCTCCACAAAGGTCAGGGCATCATCATCAAGGAGGTCAAAAGTCGCGCATATAGCGCCGGATTGGCGTGTCTGAACAGCATGCATTTCATTGAGGGGAACAGTTTGAACTCCCGAGCCTTTGAGGTAGCCGGCGCAGGCGGCCTCCAGATAATCGAACATCGCGCCGAGATCGAAAGCTGTTTTCAGCCAGGGCGGGAGGTGCTCAGCTTCAACACCTTCGAAGAGCTGTTCCAGCACATCGATATGGCCTCCCGACACCCTTCCGATGCCAAAAGGATTCGAGATGCAGGGCGTCGGCGGGCTCTCGGCGAACATACCTATGAACATCGTCTGAAAGTGCTCCTAGCGCATCTATCGTCCGCCGCCTAAGGTCCGGGGAACAATGCTATCAGTTGCCGAAGAAGCGCTTAGACGGTGCATCAAAACCGCGACTCTCGCCGTCTTGGGTCGAAAACAGACCGTACGGCTAGGCCGTTTCTTATCGAACGTGGGTCGTCTGGACGGGTCCAACGTGATGCCGGCGAACGGCGAAGCGCTTGTGCAGTCAACCGTCGTCCAAGCGATCGTGCCGGGAGAGCCGTGCGTCGTCTTTGACGTTGGTGCTAACATCGGCGACTGGACGGAGCAGTTGTTGCGTGAGACTCCAGCGGATCGGTTACCCCAACTTCAGGTTTTTGCGTTTGAGCCTCAGCGGGGAACTTACCGTATTCTATCCGAGAAAATCTCCCGGAACGGCTGGGGGGAAGTAGTGGTTCCGGTTCAGTTGGCGCTTTCAAACGTCTCGGGAACAGCGCGGATGTTTGTCGTGAGTGAGGGAGCGGGCAGAAACTCCCTCACGTCGCGCACCGAAGATTGTTCAACGATCGAGGAAGTCCCGGTGATTACGGGCGAGGCGTTCTTCGAGCAAGCTGGCATCAACCGGATCCACCTTCTCAAATGTGATGCCGAAGGCCATGACCTGAACGTGTTGCTCGGGTGTCGCTCCCTGTTCGAGAGGCAACTTATCGACGTCGCACAGTTTGAATACAACCAACGGTGGATAGCCGGACGCGCGTTTCTAAAGGACGCCTTCGATATTGCCGGAGAGTTCGGTTATGCCCTTGGCAAAGTAACCCCGAAGGCGGTTGAATTCTATGCGAGCTGGGACTACGAGCTCGAGACTTTTCGTGAGGGAAACTATCTACTCGTCCGTGCGGGACTCACCAACCGGTTCCCCTCCGTGCGCTGGTGGAATGCGACGTAATTTTGTCTGCTTAGTAAGATGTTTTGTATGAGGAAGAATATCCAGCGTGCTCTGAGTTTACTGGCCCTCTTTGGCGTTGATCCCCGGAAAACGGCTCAGTCTCTCGCCGGACTGCCAAGTTTTATCCGAGATTTCATCCGCCTGCGTGCCCAGGAACCAGCTGCAGCAAGACGATTTCCGCGGGGTAAGTTCTACCCTTGTATTGCTGACCGAGAGGCCGAAGGTGGAACGGCGCGGGGTCAGTATTTCCATCAAGACTTGTTGGTCGCGCGACGTGTCCATGAGAATCAAGCAGAGAGGCACGTAGACGTCGGCTCAAGGGTCGACGGATTTATCGCGCATGTTGCGTCTTTCCGTCCGATTGAGGTTTTCGACATCCGTCCCATTTCCGAAAAAGTTCAGAACATCCGCTTCTTGCAGGCAGATCTGATGGCACCGGTTCCTGAGCAGTGGGTTAACTATTGCGACTCACTGTCGTGCCTCCACGCCCTTGAGCATTTTGGGCTCGGCCGGTATGGCGATCCGGTGAGCTACGACGGCTACCTGCGGGGCTTGGCGAATCTTTGGCTGATCTTGAGAAAGGGCGGGAAGCTTTATCTGTCGGTCCCCATAGGTCCAGAGCGGCTTGAGTTTAATGCCCACCGGATATTCTCAGTCGCCTATTTGCTAGCGTGTTTCTCAGGTAAATACGAGATTGATCGATTTTCATACATCGATGATGTTGGCGACGTTCATGAAAACTCGCCTCTGACAGACGAACTGGTGGCTACTAATTTTGGGTGTTACTCTGGATGCGGGATTTTCGAGATGACGAAACTTTGAGCTGAGTATCAATCTGATCGAGGTGGCAGAGGGAGCCATCGAGTAAGTGCCCGCAGAGCAACCCAACGCAGTCTTGAGGCAACCCTATTTCGACAGAGACGTTCGGAGGTACTCACGAGGGCGTCCTGCAAAGCATTAGGTGCATCGAGAACTCTTTGGCCTTTGCGCTCCTTGGCAATCGTTAACAAGGACTCAAGCAGATCGAAAGAAGTCAAGGCAAAAGCCTTGCCTTCCTGCTGAAGACGCTCGGCTATCTGCAGTTGGTGATCGTCCACGTGTTCGCGGTGGATCGCCAATCGTGGCATGATGATGGGAACATGCCCGCAGCGAATGGCATCGAGAATCGTACCAGAGCCGCCATGGCAAATCACCGCTTCGGCGGTTTCAAGTTTCCGCATTAATTGGGCTCGAGGGAGAAACCTTACGCCTTTGAGCGGCGGGGGGAGGGGGGCATGACCGTGTTGAGCCCAGATGGCCTCCCCCGTGTGGGCTGAGAAACGCGCGAGGCCTTCCAGCATCCTGGGGAATGGCGAACTTGTGCCCGAAATCGCAACGATCACTGCAAACCCCCAACGTACTTCGCGCGTCCTGCACGAGCAGTAAGTTCAGGCCATTGCACGTAAAACTCGGTGGCAACATACTGAAGGATCCGACCAGTTAACGTTAGTTGCCGCACTGCCGAGCTAGGTTCGACATAGATGGTTGGAATTCCCAGCGCTCTGGCGACGCAGAAGGCTGGCACTGCGGGACCGGCGCCCGTTGAGATCACCAAGCCAGGCTCCTCCACCGAAAAAATCTTGAGGCACTCCGCAAAATTGAATAACACCCGAAAATCGCGTTCTGCATGCACTATTTGGTACGCCCGTTCTCCCGGGGGGAGCACCGGCGACCTATCATTGATCACCCAGAAATGCTCGTGAACCAGGAGAGGTTCACAGATAGCAAGTAGCTCAGTTAGGTGCCCTCCAACGGAAGCCACAAAAGCGATTTTAGGAAGAGTAACCGTCTCGAAGGCCAAATTAGTTCCCGAAGTATCCCGCCGGAAAGGAGGCCCGTAAAGCCTATTCAGGCAGTTTCTCCCGGGAAAGACTGGCCTCTTCGAGACGAATTCGATTCGCCAAATCCGGTTCGAGCGCGTCCGGGAATTTTCGAGCGCGTTCAATTGCACGCACGCCCATATCAATGGCACCGCTGCGCCGCGCGGCAGCTGCGACGGCAAGCCAACTCGACGCCGTTTGCTGTCGTTCGGCAATTTCGGCGAGGTGCTGACGGGCTAGCCCCCAATGCGCGCCGCCCATGGCGACTCCGGCGAGCCACTTCACAATCTCGGTGCATTCTCGATCATCAGGGCAAGCGTGCATTCGGTACTCAGCGCTCGCCTCACGCAAACGATTTTCTTGGGTTCCTGCAGCCGCCTCAACCCGCAGCCTGAGGCACGGCTCGCCGGCGCCGGGTTGCGCACACGCTCTCCGAAGCAGGGTTTCTGCGGAATTTGCTTCGCCCCTCGCTAGGAAGAGCTTCGCCTTCAAGATAAGCGATTCGAAGGGGTGCGCCTTCTCAATCGCGCTGATCGCAAGTTCGCATTTCTCAACGTCATTCGCGTCGACTTTTACGCCTTGGCCCTGTGCTCGCGCAACCAGGTCGCGTGCTTCGGAGAGAAGTAGGTTCGGGTTGTGTTCGTCAATTTGACGGGCCAATTGCATCAGGCTCTCCCGATCTTTGAGCGCAGAGACTGAGCCGTCACGAATTCCGAGCAAGTACAACACCGCAAGCTCTCTCCGATCCGGCAATTCCTCCGCAATTTCTGCTGGATGGGCCCAACGCGCGGCGCGCGTTGCAGCTGGGCTTATTAGGCTAGCGTCCATGTCGATGGCGAGTTTGAGGTGAAGCAGTCTTTGCGATATTGTTGCTCTGCCGAGGGCGTCGGCCACTGCGATGTGCGTTTGGCCGTTAAGTGGGTCGAGGAGTAGCGACTGGGATAGCCAGCGGATTGCACCTGGTCGCCCGGCTGCCCCGAGCATGGTGCCTCCAAGTCGCGCCAGATACCCGTCACTCGGGTGCCTCAGGAACGCGCTCCTAATCCGGTCGAACGTCGCGATATAGTCTTGACGAGTGCGGGCTCTAGCGGTGAGCGCCCCAAGGTCCCTCCTGTCGTCCGACGCGGTTCCCCCAGGAGAACGCGCAACACCGCACAAGACGGCCAGCGCGGCCGCTGCTAGCAGCGCATTCGGAACGTAGTCTTGGACCCTCCGTGGTTGGCTAGGTCGTGAGCACTTCGGTGAGTTTGATCCTAGAAGCGCGCCCAGCAAAAAGGAAATCACAATTCCGAACGCAAAGAGTTCCGTCGCTAGGTCAGCCAAGTTTTGGAAAAGAAGGGTGACGACCCCGGCCCAGACGGCGAGCTGTTCAGGCTTTCTGCGGTTTATGCGCGGAAAGCTGCTCGCAGCGCAGACTAGACCGACGAGAGTAACCGGTATACCCCAACCCGCGGCCCAATCGATAAGGAAGTTCTCCGCGTATTGGAACACAAAATTGCCACTGCTTGATCGGTAGCGGCCAGAAACGGTCTCAAAAGCGCCCCTCCCCACTCCGGAGTACAGGTGATCGCGAATGAGGGACAGCGAATCCAACTGAAGACTAAGCTTCTGCGAAACTCCACCGGTGAGTTCTCCCCAGAAAACTGAATCGGCCCCCACCAGTGCCACACACAAACCCAGAGCCAAGGTGATCCCTAAAGCATTCGGACTCGTGCGCCCCCATTGGTTCCCCAATTGCAGAAGCAAAGCAAGCAAGATGATTCCGAAGGCAAACGCGATCATCCCCCCTTGCGAGCCGGCGAGGAACGAGACGGCCATCACGAGTACAAGACTCGGGATGAGCAGGATCCGCACATTGGGGGTTGCTTTCATCATCACGCCAAGACCGCACAAGACCGCTAGATTCATATACCCAGCGAGGTTGTTAGGGTTCAGGATTGGACCTAGACGCCAGCGCTGGACCTGCAGACCCACCGTGACGACTCCGTAGAGCCGTTCGGCAGAAACCAGGCCGTGCACCACGGTTATCGCGGCAACCACAGCGCCCGTGGCAAGGGTCCCTGCAGCAGCCCAACCAATGCCGCGTCGCGAGCCCACCTCTCGGCTTAGCGTCAGCACCATCGCGTAGCTGGACCACTTGAGTGCGTCGACCAAACTCGCGCCGGGATCCATCGATGTGGGCAGCCACGTTGATTCTGTTCCCCCGGTCAGGTGAACGGCGGCTAGCCATACGTCAACGCTTCGGGGAGCCAACGTGAGCCCCATTGCTCTGGGAATTGGGATCGTTTGCAGAGCCGAGCACGCTCCAAAAAAGAGGAAAACGCGAGCCAGCCCCGGGACGGGTAGCCTGTGACGACGTGATGCGTAGACAAACAGCGCTAGCACAAAGCCCGACAGGATCGTAACGGTCAGGGTATCGACAGACGCCTTCAGCAGAGCTGAACTGGCCACCAACGCCACGAGCGCTAAGGCGATTGCCGTATCAGCCTGAGCTTCTGTCCTTTTCGCCATTCAGCGTGGGGCAATCCCGTACCAGGCTACTCTGGCCGGTTCTCCCCCACAACGTGTTTCGCGGGTGCTCTTGCCCATTTGACCCTTTGGTGAGCTGAGTAAGAAATTTTTTGCTCCCCAAGGCGGCGATTGCGGACTAAGTTCTGGCGCTATGGTCCCTCAGCTGTGGCAGCAATTGAACCGAGTTCCGGCGGTGTCCCGAATGATCCGCTCCAGCCTTTGGTACGAGATTGGATTAGATTTGTCTTTGGGACGCTGGTACAGGCAGGGGTGTCCCGTTCCGCCTCCGGGTGCCGTTAAACAACGGACGGTCATCGAATATGGCCGCCAGTTTGGACTCCCCAACCTGGTAGAAACAGGAACTTTTCTTGGTGCGATGGTCATGGCGACCAGAAATCACTTTTCGAGAATTGATACTATTGAGCTAGACCACGGACTCTGGGAGCGAGCTACCCAGCTGGTTAGCCCGTACCCGCACGTCCACGTGCACAACGGAGACAGCGCCGTTATGCTCGAAACGATTGTGTCGTCCCTGACGGAACCCGCTCTATTCTGGCTCGATGCCCACTATTCCGGCCCTTCCACCGCTCAAGGAGGACTCGATACTCCGGTGCGACGCGAACTTGACATTGTATTGGGCAGCAACGAACGGCACGTTGTTCTCATCGACGATGCACGCGCCTTCGGCACCGAAAAAGACTACCCCACCCTTGAAGAAATTCGTCAGCAAGTTACCAGGCTTGTGCCGAAGTCAGAGATGTCCGTTTCGAATGATATCATCCGCATCACACCGCCGAGGGTTTGAGCTTTCCTTTGGTCGGTCGCCGCGGGTGCTACCCGAAGCGCCCCCGAAAGTCAGCGATGGTTCGTGCGAGGCCGTCTTCGAGGGGAATGGACGGAACGAACTCGATCAGTCGTTGAGCTGTAGTTATATCGGGCCGGCGCTGCTTGGGATCATCCGAAGGCAACGGTTCCTCGATCAGCGTAGAGCCAGATTCGGTGAGCTGGATCACCATCTCCGCAAGTTCGCGAACCGTGAATTCAGTTGGGTTCCCAAGATTCATCGGGCCATCCAAGGCGGGCAGTCGCGACACACGCAAGAAGCCTTCGATCAAATCATCGACATAGCAGAACGAGCGCGACTGGCTGCCGCTGCCAAAAACCGTGAGCGGCTTACCCTCCAGGGCTTGCATGATGAAGTTAGAAACCACGCGCCCGTCGTTTCTCGCCATACGCGGGCCGTACGTGTTGAAAATACGCACGAGCCTCGCATCCACGCCCCAGCGGCGACGGGCGTCGTTAAGTAGCGTCTCAGCGCCGCGTTTGCCTTCATCGTAACAGGCGCGTTCCCCGATCGGATTGACGTTGCCCCAGTAGCTTTCGGGCTGTGGGTGCACGAGAGGATCCCCATACACCTCCGACGTGGACGCGTGAATGATGGCGCAGGGGCGCCCACGAGCCATCTCGATCAGACGCTGAGCGCCCATCACACTGGTCGTGAAAGTGGCGTACGGATCGTGTTGGTAGTGAACTGGCGATGCTGGACACGCGAAATTGAACACAATCTCTGCGTACACGTGCAACGGTTCGCGCACGTCGCCGGCCTGGAAGTGAAAGTGCGGGTCACGTGCTGCATTGGAGAGGTTCGTGAGGTCGCCCGTCATCAGGTTATCAAGGCCAACGACCTCGAAGCCTTCCGCCAACAGGCGATCCACCAAATGGGAGCCGAGAAATCCCGCCGCTCCAGTGACTAATGCTGTTTTTCTTGCCGACCCGAGTCCCATAAATTTGCCAATCGTTGATTTTGAAAACTGCGCTCCCGCTACTCAGCAGCGACGGCTTTCTGATACCATTCATAAAACTTCCGCACGCCCACCTCAACGCTCGTCTTCGGTGCGTAATCGAGAAGGCGTTGAGCCTTGGAAATATCAGCATACGTGTAGCTAACATCGGCATCCATCATCGGTGCCTCCTTCAAGGTGGCGGCACTGCCGGCCAAACGCTCCACGCCCTCCACGAAATCCGCAAGCAA
>Ga0105049_10000604_pt1 | contig 40074 bp, 25 predicted proteins | sample MAT06_FD_78087 | JGI IMG/M metagenome (GOLD analysis project Ga0105049, IMG submission 78087) | Freshwater microbial communities from Lake Fryxell liftoff mats and glacier meltwater in Antarctica - MAT-06 | ecosystem: Environmental > Aquatic > Freshwater > Ice > Liftoff microbial mat | place...
CACAACCGAGTGCTGTTGTTTGACTTACAAAATAAGAAGTAGTTCCTGTGATGGTTGTGATGGGAACCGGGGCTGCGCCAAGTGCTGTACCGCCTGTTGGTAAATTGTACCAGTTGAGGGTATATCCAGCGTTATTGGTAGCCGTTAGTGCCACTGAATTGGAGTTGATACAGTAACTAAGCGGACTACTTACAACAGGTAACACTGCCAAAGGATTGATGACCACAAGGGTTGAAGCAGCCTGCGATGTGCAACTATTGATAGTAACTGTTACCGTGTATGTACCAGCGTTGCTGGCCCCGGCATTTGGAAGTGTAGGATTTTGAGATATACTATTGAATCCATTGGGGCCCGACCAGATGTAAGAAGATACTCCAGGATTGCTGGTGCTTGCAAAAAGATTCAGCGTTTGTCCGGCACAGATAGCACTGTTGCTGCTAATAGTAGGAACAGCCGGTGGATTGGGATCAGACAAGGTAACAGGCCCTGCGGTATTGGAAGAACAGCCAGTGAGTACTACAATAAAGTTATTGTATAAGCCTTGAGTAAGATTGGCCAGGGTTAAAAAACCGGAGGCATTTGACGTAAGATTTGTTGTTTGTGGCGAACCATTAAGCGTGTAGTTTACGATGAACAAGGTATTTGGCAATACTGTCCCCAATACGATACTACCAGTAGCAGAGGCACAGTTGATGGGATTGCTGGCATTGGTAATACTGACCACTGGCACAGGCTTGATGGTAACTGCAGTAGCAGCAGGCGATCCAGTGCATGCTTGACCATTGGTAGTAGCTGTAATAATTAAAGTATAGGTTCCAGTAGCTGCGAGGGTGGCGTTGTTGATAACGGGGTTTTGCAAATTACTGGTAAAGCTGTTAGGGCCTGTCCAGTTGTAACTAATGGTACCAACAGTTCCGGTTACCGCATTGAGTGTTACATTTTCTCCTTCACACACCGGACCATTGTTGCTGGCAACATTACCTACAGGTGTTGGATTGATTACCACAGCTACACTAGCTGCAGCAGAAATACAACCATTTAAAGTAGCGGTAACTACATAAGTGCCACTAGCCGCCACCGTTACACTTGTAATAGATGGATTAGAGATGGGACTGGTAAAACCATTAGGGCCTGTCCACAAGTAAGTAGCACCAGCACTAACAGAACTTGCTGTAAGATTCAATGTGCCTCCGCTGCAAAGCGGGTCATTGCTGGTGATGGTGGGCGTTGCCGGCTGAGTAGGATCTGATAAAATAACCGGTCCTACAGGTTGTGATGGACAACCGTTGAGTACTACAAAAATATTTGAATAGGTACCGGCATTTAAACCAATGATGGTAATGGTACCTATTGTATTAGAAGTGATTGGTACAGATACCGGGATCCCGTTTCTGATATAATTTACCGTATAAGAAGTACTGGCAACGAGCCCATTGAGACTGATGCTACCGGTAGAAGATCCGCAGGTGGCTGGATTGACCACCGTGCCCAAAGTGACAACTGGTACTGGTTTCACGGCAACGGCGATCATTGATCTGGTCCCTTCACAATTAGTAATGCTGTTGATTTGACTCACATAAAAATTGGTAGTGCCCAAGGCATTGGTAGCGGGAATAGGCGCAGTAGCAGAACCTGTGCCGCCGGTAGGTACGGTGTACCATAATAAACTATTGCCGGCAGTAGCAGTAGCGCTGAGGGCTACAGCCGTTTCATTCAAACAATATTCAACTGGACTAATTACCACTGGCGCAAGTGGACGAGGATTTACAATAATAGAAAATATTTGTTGGGTACTGCAGAGCCCATTGGACGCAGTAACGTTTATATTCGCAGTAATGGGCGTAGTACCATTGTTGTTGGTAACAAAAGCAAGAATGTTACCGGTACCGCTTGCGGGTAATCCGATAGAAGTATTATTATTTGTCCAGGTAAAACTTGTGCCCGTTGCAGTACTGGCGAAAGTAAAAGGACCAGCAGTTTCACCCACACAGAATGAAGCGTTAGGCGGTACCGTTAGATCGGGTACAGGATTAACTACCAATGGCCGCGTTACTGTAGTAGTGCCACAGTCATTGGTCACATCCAGCGTAACAATATAGTTACCGGGTGCGCTGTAAGTAATAGCTCCCGGGTTGGCCAAGTTGGAAGTGGCGGGACTACCACCAGGGAATGACCATGCATAAGTACTGGTGCTGGTTAAAAAACAGCTTACTGTTGCCGTTGCTGCGATAGATTGACCCTGACAAATCGGAGCTATGGTAGCCATCGTTACATTCGGTTTGTCTTTTACTAAAATTGTACGTGTGACCACATTGGAAGAGCAGGTATTACCGGGTGTTATAGTGATCAGGTTGATCGTATAGGTTCCTGGATTTAAAAATTGAAACTGAGGATTTGTTGAACTTGCGCCGGTTCCATTCAGGTAAATAAAATTGGACGTGGATGGTGTGCAACCGGAAGCTGCTGCGTATGTTACGGACCATGCATATCTGTTTGCCCCACAAAAAGAAGCTGGGGAGTTATTGGTGGTATTTACTGTCATTGGTGCACAACCTTCGGTCGCACTCACTTCAAATGCTGCGGTAGGAGCAGCGCTCACACAAATAGTTTGGGTCAAAGAATCTGTAAGGCAAGTAGTGTTCCCGGTAATTAGTTTAATGGAGTAATTGCCGGGCGTATTAAAATTTACGGTTAAGCCATTGGTACCGGTAATCCAAAAGTTTGTATTATTAGAATTAAAATTATTTCCCAGCGTACCGGAAATGACCGTCCAGCCAGTAGCAGGAGAAATTTGCCAAACAAATTTTCCAGGAATGCAGGACCCATTGTTGATATCGTTATTTGCGCCTGTGTTATTTGTGAAAATTACATTGTTAGTGGTGCATACTGTATCATTAGGAGATATATCAAACGTAGGCGTAGATTTTTGTGAAACATAAATGGGCACTACAATTGCAGAACTGGATGCGCAGGCATTAGAAGCTTGTATCGTTGCTGAAAAAGAGTTACTGTATATAGAACTACTGGTTCCGCAAGAAGTAGAATTAAAAGTATGCGTGATACTAGCTGGTGCCGGATATGGCAAGTTTAAAACGGGTGTTCCGTCATTAAAGGTTACGGTATAAGTAGTGCCTGGAGGATGAGAAGAGGTTCCGGTAATTGGAAAAGTGAGTAAACTACCTGTACAGATGGAGGTATTGCCCGGGTTTGCAAAACCTACCGATGGATTACTTCCAAGAAATATAAAATAATCAGTCGTATCCTTACATCCATTTAATCCCGTTACAATGTATTTCATCAAGGTGGTGCCCACAGGATATGTACGGGAAATGATAAAAGGTGGTGGTGGAAACGTGGGTGAATTGTAGTCTGGACTTCCATCTCCCCAAATAATTTGATAGTTAGTGTTTGTTGCCTGTGTGGTGGAAGCGTTGAAGAAATCGAAAATATCAGAAGGCGAGTTGTTACATAATTTGAAAAACTTTTTGTTATCATAAATAACAAAACCTGGACCACCCAAAGTTGCGTCTGGTAATTGAGTAGTGGTAACAGTTCTTGTAGTGGTAGCACTGCAACCGTTTACATTGGTGGTCGTAAGTGTTACTGTAAATGTTTGAGTTACATTTCCCGCAAGCCCTACAAATCTATGGGCAGGGTTTATAGCAGTGGAAGTATTATTCGGGGCTGAATTGGGATCACCAAAATTCCATGAATAAGTTGCTCCACCTGCAGATGTATTGGTGAAAACGACTGGTGTTGTGCCGCATTGAAGCGCTGGAGAAGATGTGAAGGAAGCAGTTGGTATTGGGTGTTGTGCTACTTGAATGGTGTCATAAATACTAGTTTGAGGTACATCCAGAATCCTATAAAAACCAATCACATTAGCGCTAAAAGTGGCGGATGCAGGATTTAACAAATTCCATGGAGCATTGCCCGTTGAAGAGAACTCCCATCTCACAACGGTTGGACTAGGGTTCGACGCCGTTAAAACAGTTTGCCCACCCGGACAAAAGTTGGGGCTTCCTCCAGGAAATGTAATGCTTTGTGCAAACGCCCAAGTAGCGCACAAAAAACATAAGAGCATGAAAAAGAGTTTCCGCATACAGCAGATGTTGATTTTGATAAAAAATGTTGTAGAGGAAAGTTCCTTTACAATAATAAATAATATAAAAGGATTTTTAAGCTATTTCAGTATTTATTTGAACAATTACCGTTATACTACCCGTTTGAATGAAAATGATGAAAGGCATCAAAGGTTTTAAAAGGCTTCTCCGGTAAAAATATAAAAAGCCGGGCCCTCCTTGGTAAAGCCTACATCGAATCGTAGGAAAATATCTTTTTTAGGAAACACCAGGTAACGCAGCCCTACCCCACCTGATGGCAATAAATTTCTCATTGAAAAAGCATTGAGTGTTGGTGCTACCGTTCCAGTTGAAATAAAGGCAGCAGCTCCCAATCTTTTGCTAAATGGCAAAGGCAGGAACCGGTACTCGGCCTGAGCTGCAAAATATTTTTTATCGCGGAACCTTCCATAATAATATCCTCGCATGAGGGCATCGCTGCCCAGTAAAGCCAACTGATTAAAAGGTGCATTCCCTGTAACAGATTGTGCAAACACTTGTGCCGCAAATACCTGGTTTTTCTTTACTGTTCGGTAAATACGCGCATCGATGGTGAGCGTATTAAACTTAAAATCACTAACTAATTTTGGCGAATAATTCATGTAAGCAATTTCTCCAAAATGTCCTTTTCGTACGTTCAATGCGTTGTGGCGGTCATCATACACCAATCCGGCACCGATACCCAGGTTTTGCGTACCAGTCCCTCCCAAAGGCACCGGTAAGGTGCTACCATTGGTTTCGATACTAACATTATACAATTTTTCATAATCAATTTCTAATCCGGCAAAAAGATTGGGAACAATCTTTCGCAATACCCTTTCTCTGATGAGGATGTAATCTGAATTCACCAACTGTTCATCAGTTTCTTTTGCACCGGGCCCTATTCCATAATACTGCAATGGAAATCGTTGAAAACGCAATCTTCCCAAAAAAAACCATTTGTCTTTATCTGTATAAATAAAATGATCGAACCAAGCTCCGTATTGTTTATTGAACGTAAAAAAATTAAAGGTTTGTATCTCACTCAAACGATTGCTGGTATCTCTTTTGGCATAGTACAAAAGCAGTGCCGAAAAACCAAATTCCCAACTTGTTTCAGGAGAAAAAGCTACGGTAGGATACAATAAAAATTTGGGTTTCTCCGGACTGCTAGAATCATTAAAATAGCGGTTAAAGGTATTTTTAACTACACGTTTTACAAGGCCCTGTTTAGCAGTTGAACTGTCTGAAAGCATTACTTTTACCGTGTCAGTCTGCCCAAATGAATGAAGGGAGAGTTTATAAAAAAACAAAAGGGATAAGATTATTTTAGGCATTATTGCAGTGTTTTCCTTGCAAAAAGGTTGCTGGTATTTTGCACAAAAGTATCGAAAAATTGCATTGAACCTATCCGCTGTGGGGTAAATACTCCCCGCAAATAAGGAGCAAGCCTTTGCTTACTCCTCCTATTTTTTTTTCAAAACAGAACCATTTTACGCTTCGCTATCGCTCTGAGAAATTTTGATGCATCTTTTAATGAGCCATTTTGGGAATTTGTTTCAGCACACATACGGCTGCTTTTGGTAAAAGTGTCAGTAGGTTGTCCTTCGCCATTGCACTACGAACTATTTCCTTTTAGGTTACCGAATATTCATAACTAAAAATTAGTTTGAGCTTTGTGTTGATGATGAGTTCTGTTGTTTGGGGTTCGGTTTATTTGTTCCATTTCTTAAAAGCCCGCCCAAATGTATTTGAGTGCTTCCTGCTGCACCAAGCAAATAATGGTGGCTGTTAATTGGTTATCTGTTTCATAAAATGTGTAGTTATTGATCAATTGATTAGTGAAACCATCTATCATGCGATCGGGCTATCATGCGCCATTCATTGCCAATACACTGTACGGTAAAAGATTCCATCAAACTTAGTTCAGCAGCCCAAAAAACACCCCCATCATTAAATACCTAATACAACTTATTACTACTGTAATATGATTCGGTTATATTATTTACTTTCATCCAGCCGGCGGCGTTCAAATAACTTGTAATCTCCGGCATATTGATACCTCTTACAATATAAATTCTTCCATCAGTAACTGCACTTGGCACAGGCAAATTAATAGTAATAGTTTGATTGGGATCGTTAGCCATGTTTACCTTAATAGTAAAATCATCTTCTGTTAAAGAGTAATCTCTATTTACAGTTTTACCGGGCAATTTCATGCTTCCAAAAATAGAAAGTGTAGAAGTTATTAAAGTAGGAGTTTCGGCTTGTTTACCAATGCCAACTTTGCCACCCGGCACATCATTTAAAATTACTTTAGAGTTATCTATTCCACCTCGTATGTAAGTATTTTCCAGCGGCGAAAAATAAAAAAAAATAGAATAATTCGTGCCTGCAAAAACTGCAGATCCGTTATAATTATTAAGCTTTGGCACAATAAGTGTAGCATCAGCAGAGGCTTCACTTCTTATCCCTATATTCCCACAATTAAAAATGGTGAATGCCCTACTTAAATAATTTCACAAAAGTTGCCAATACAGCTACCAATAATATTTTAGAAGGCTTATTCAATTTTTGAACAACCTGGTTAGCCGCTTCTTTTTTTGTTTTACAGGGATTGCCTGAAAGTCTGTTAAAATCTTCAATACCATCATTGACGGCATCGGTAACATCAAAGCATTGTAGAAAGTGCAACTTTTTCATGAAATATATTTTAGCGTTTAAAAAAGAGGAAGATTAACGCCACAAATGTGAAAAATATAAATAGCTATTTTAATCACGTAAAGGGGTGATTTTTGGAAGAATCCTTTGATGCTAACGAAAAATAAGAAACCTTTACAACACCCTAAATTAAAAACAGCACGATGCATCCTTTAAAAAATGCCTATTCAATATTGTTTATTTTTTTAACTGCGCTTATTAATATCAGTTATGCACAAACCGCCATCACAACAACCAAATTTGAAGAATTAAGAAATAAGACAGAAGATCTTATGAAAACATATCCTGATTCTGCATTGGTATTTGCTGAGAAATTAATAATGCTGGCAGTGAACTCAACATCAGATCAGTTACTTGCCAATGCGTATAGCACGATGGCCAGTCTTAAAATAGCCAGGTCTTTACCTGAAGAAGCATTTGCTATAAATGAAAAATCATTTAACATTAATAAAAAATTAAAAAATGATGCTGAACTATCTAAGAATTATTCACTTTATGCAACCATTTATCAAAACAAAGCCGATTATGTAAATGCTACCCTCAATTTTAATAAAGCTATCAAACTGGCAAATGATACCAAACAGTATGTTACAGTTAGCTATTGCTATCGTTGTTTATCTAAAATAAACCTGATACAGCAAAAAAACGAAAAGGCACTTGAGTATGCAAATAAGGCCATCAATTATCAACCAAATAACGGTAACCCCCGTGAAAAAGGCCTGGCTTTTATTGCTGTTGCAGATTATTATCGTGACTCCAATAATTTTGATTCCTCAAATTATTATTACCAGGAGGCGTACAATATTTTCGATTTAAATAAAATAGACATCAGTAAGGCATGGGTATTGTCTTTATGGGCCATCCTTTATGCAGAAAAGGATCCTATAAAAACTACCGAAATGATGTTAAAAGCGCAAAGTATTTTTGACACCGTTTCTCCTTTCAGCGTATTCTCTTCTAATAATATCGGAAATATCGGAGAAATGTTTAAAACATTAGCCAAAAGTGACTCTTTGATTAAATTGATTGGCACAAGCAATTTTCCAAATTCTAAAAGTGCTTTACTCGAAAAATCTGCCACCTATTTAAATAGGGCCTTAAGTATTGCTCAAAAGAAAAAAAATGGCCTGGATATATATTACGCCTCCGGAAATCTGGCAGAGTTGCTTTCAATAAAAGGAGATTACAAAGCTGCATTTGAGTACTTAATAATGTCAGATACATACAAAGATTCTATTTTTTCTCAAAAAAATAAAAATGCCATTGCCAAATTAGAGTCAGAGAAAGAAATGCTTCAGCTTAAAAACTTAAATGAAAAAAAATCAACCCTCCTTACAATCTTAACAGGCGCTGCCATCTGTTTAATATTATTCAGTCTGCTGGGTTACTGGAATTTTAGAAACAAACAAAAAGTTTCGACACAACAACAGGAACTACAACAACAAAGAATTTCGCAACTGGAAAAAGACAAACAATTACTTGCTATAGATGCCATGCTAAAAGGTCAGGAAGAAGAGCGAAGCCGATTGGCCAAAGACTTGCACGACGGTCTTGGAGGCATGTTATCAGGCGTAAAACTATCCTTTGTAAATATGAAAGAAAACATGATCATGGATGCTGAAACCTTTCAGTCCTTTGAAGCCTCCATCCTCAGGCTAGACGATACCATTGCTGAATTGCGCAAAGTAGCACATAACCTGATGCCGGAAGCATTGGTAAAATTTGGCCTAAACAATGCCGTAACTGATTTTTGTAATGCGATGCAATTAGCATCCAAAATAAAAATTATTTTTGAACCAATGGGCATAGATAGGCAACTTAGTAACACGGCCGATTTGTATGTGTACCGAATTATACAGGAGCTAATTAACAATGCTGTTAAACATGCTGCCCCCCATCAAATTTTAGTACAGCTTACAAAAACATCTGATAAGATTTTACTTACGGTGGAAGATGATGGCAAAGGATTTAATAAAGAAATATTAGCATCTGCTAAAGGGATAGGCATGAAAAATTTGCAGCAGCGGGTAGATTATTTTAAAGGTGAAATAGATATGGAGTCCCAACCGGGCGAAGGCACATCGGTTAATATTGAATTAATAGCATAAGTATGACAAGCGTTTTTATAGTAGACGACCATCAACTGATTATCGAAGGCATCGTTTCTTTTTTACAAAAAGAGAAGAATATTAAAGTGGCAGGCTATGCCACATCTGCAAGTGCATGTATTGACTATTTTAAAACAAACACGGCCGATGTTATTTTAATGGACATCAATTTACCCGACATGAGTGGAGTAGATCTGTGCAAACTCATCAAATCAAATTATCCTGGCATTGCTGTAATTGCATTGAGTACAATAAACCAAGGAAGTTATATAACACAGATGATTGAATATGGAGCAAGTGGCTATCTTTTAAAAAATGCAGATAAAGAAGAAATTTTAGAAGCTATCGCAACTGCGCAAAATGGGAAACCCTATTTTAGTTTTGAAGCAGGTAAAATATTTAAAGCCACTTCTGAAAAAAGGACCGGCCTGCCAGTACTCAGTAAAAGAGAAAAAGAAATCCTTAAATTAATTGCCGAAGGTTTTACCAATATAGAAATCAGCAGGCAACTTTTTATAAGTATTGATACAGTAGACTCCCACCGCAAAAACCTGTACACAAAACTACATGTAAAAAATACTGCGCTGCTTATCCGTTATGCAATTGAGCATACTCTTTTATAAAACCTACCGAATGATTGCCCATTCTTCTTCAATAAAAAAAATACTGTCGACATACACAAATATTTCAACAGGATGCTTTACAGCTCAGACGCAGTTGTACAATAGTATATGGGTGAATTTGCCTCGCGCAAAAAAAGGAGCAAGCCTTCGCTTACTCCTCATATGATTTTTTCAAAACAGAACCGTTTTACTCTTCGTCATCAAAACTCATCGCTTCCTTGGTCGTCATCAGCAATTCATATTCTTCCTTGCTTCCTACAATCATGTTGTTGAACTCACGGAGACCCGTACCCGCAGGTATGTGGTGACCGGTGATCACGTTTTCTTTTAAGCCCAGCATCTCATCTGTTTTACCCTGAATGGCAGCAGAACTTAATACTTTGGTGGTTTCCTGGAACGATGCAGCCGATATCCAACTGTGTGTGCCCAACGAAGCCTTGGTAATACCCAACAACAACGGTGAAGAAGTCGCAGGTTTAGCATCTCTGAATTCAACCAGTTTTTTATCCGCTCTTCTGAGAATAGAATTCTCTTCTCTCAGTTCACGCAAGGTTACAATCTGACCAGTTTTCAGTTTGCCACTTTCACCATGTTCAGTTACTACTTTTTTATCGTAGATGTAATCATTCTCGGTGTTAAAGTCCAGTCTGTCTTCTGTATCTCCTTCCAGGAATTTGGTATCTCCCGCATCTTCGATGGTTACTTTACGCATCATCTGACGAACAATCACTTCAACGTGTTTATCGTTGATACGTACACCCTGTAAACGATATACTTCCTGGATCTCATTAACAACGTACTCCTGTACTGCAAACGGACCTTTGATGGAAAGGATATCAGCAGGTGCGGTTTGACCATCACTCAACTGAGAACCAGCTTTCACAAAGTCACCATCCTGTACCAGGATCTGGCGGCTCAATGGAACGAGGTACTTTCGCACCACACCATCTTTTGCTTCTACGATGATCTCTCTGTTACCACGCTTAATTGCACCAAAGGCAACCACACCATCAATTTCACAAACTACCGCAGGGTTACTTGGGTTACGTGCCTCAAACAATTCTGTTACACGAGGCAAACCACCCGTAATATCCTTCAGCTTACTCAACACCCTTGGTATTTTCACCAGTACTTGTCCACTTCTTACATCATCCCCTTCTTCAATCACAATGTGTGAACCAACTGGTAAGTTGTATGCTTTTTTCTCCTTGCCTTCTACAATGATAGCTGGCAATTTGGTTTTATCTTTTGTTTCAATAACGACCTTCTCGCGGTGACCAGTTTGTTCATCGGCCTCATCACGATAGGTAATTCCTTCAATCAAAGATTCGAATTTAATGGCACCCTGTACTTCAGCAACGATTACATTGTTGAACGGATCCCATGTGCAGATCACTTCACCTTTGGTAATTTTCTGACCATCTTTTACATTCAATACAGATCCGTAAGGGATGTGCATGCTGTTCAACAATCTGTCAGATTTTACATCGATGTTTCTTACTTCACCGGTACGACCGATAACTACTTGGATTTTTTTACCATCTGCATTTTCAGTGCTTACTGTACGCAATCCATCAAATTGTAGGGTACCGTCGAACTTAGCATATAAAGATGATTCAACCGTAGAAGATCCAGCCACACCACCCACGTGGAAGGTACGTAGTGTTAACTGAGTACCAGGCTCACCGATCGACTGTGCCGCAATGATACCAACTGCATCACCACGTTGCGCCAGAATACCACTCGCCAGGTTCTTACCATAACACCTTACGCAAACACCACGCTTGCTTTCGCAGGTTAATACCGAACGAATTTCAACGGTTTCAATGCCACTTTCATCTACTTTCTTCGCATCATCAGCACTGATTTCTTTACCAGCTTCAATTATTAATTCTTCAGTTACAGGATGTAACACATCATGTAACGAAGTACGTCCTTCAATTCTATCACTCAGTGGTTCGATGATATCTTCGTTGTCTTTCAACGCAGAAGTAGCAATCCCACGTAGTGTGCCACAATCTTCTTCATTGATCACCACATCCTGTGCAACGTCTACCAGCCTACGAGTCAAATAACCCGCATCCGCTGTTTTCAATGCAGTATCCGCCAAACCTTTACGAGCACCATGCGTAGAGATAAAGTACTCCAATACACTTAGTCCGTCTTTAAAGTTTGCCAGAATCGGATTCTCAATAATTTCAGAACCTGATGAACCACTTTTACGCGGTTTAGCCATCAAGCCTCTCATACCACCGAGCTGCTTAATTTGTTGCTTACTACCACGGGCACCAGAATCCAACATCATGTACACAGAGTTGAAGCCTTGCTTATCAGCGGCCAGATCTCTGATCAATGTTTCTGTCACCTTCGTATCTACCCTACTCCATATATCAATAATCTGGTTGTAACGTTCGTTATTGGTAATTAAACCCATGTTGTAACTATCCATTACCTCAGAAACTTCGCCTTGTGCATCTGCTACCAGTTGCCCTTTGATTTCAGGAATGATGAGGTCATTGATGTTAAACGACAATCCACCACGGAATGCCATGCGATAACCCAGGGTTTTAATATCATCCAGGAAACGAGCCGTTACTGGAACGTTGGTCCACTTGATAATATCACCAATGATTTCCCGCAGGTTCTTTTTAGTGAGCAATGCGTTGATGTAACCTACTTCCTTCGGTACAAACTGGTTGAACAATACACGACCAACGGTGGTATCGATCAGCTTGTAAGTAAGGGTTCCATCATTATTACGCCAGTTGGCCCTCACTTTAATATTCGCATGAAGGTCGATTTGCTTTTCGTTGTAAGCAATGATCACTTCTTCAGCAGAATAAAAAGCCTTGCCTTCACCTTTTACGATTTCTGTTTCAGTAGATTTTTTACCCTTGGTAATATAATACAAACCAAGCACCATGTCCTGAGAAGGAAGCGTGATGGGCGTACCATTTTGCGGGTTCAAAATGTTGTGAGAAGACAGCATCAATAACTGGGCTTCCAAAATAGCAGCATTGCTCAAAGGAACGTGTACTGCCATCTGATCACCATCGAAATCCGCGTTAAAGGCGGTGGTTACCAATGGGTGCAGTTGGATCGCTTTACCTTCAATCAATTTTGGCTGGAAGGCCTGAATCGACAAACGGTGAAGCGTTGGGGCCCTGTTCAACATCACAGGGTGACCTTTTAATATATTTTCAAGAATATCCCAGATGATGGCTTCTTTTTTATCCACCAACTTACGGGCACTCTTTACTGTTTTTACGATACCTCTTTCGATGAGTTTGCGAATAATAAACGGCTTAAACAATTCTGCCGCCATATCTTTTGGCAAACCACATTCGTGCATTTTTAATTCCGGACCAACCACAATTACAGAACGACCAGAGTAATCAACACGCTTACCGAGCAAGTTCTGACGGAAACGCCCTTGCTTACCTTTTAACACATCACTCAAAGATTTCAACGCACGACCACCTTCTGCTTTAACAGCATTCGATTTACGGCTATTGTCAAACAAGGAATCGATAGCTTCCTGCAACATCCTTTTTTCATTACGCAGAATCACTTCCGGTGCTTTAATTTCCAACAGTCTTTTCAAACGGTTGTTGCGGATGATTACACGGCGGTACAGATCGTTCAAATCGGATGATGCAAAACGACCACCATCCAATGGAACCAATGGACGTAATTCTGGTGGAATAACGGGAATATATTGCATTACCATCCATTCCGGACGGTTGTTGATTCTGGTGTTGGCATCACGGAAACTTTCTACTACGCTCAAACGCTTCAAAGCATCTGCCTTGCGTTGTTGTGAGGTTTCGTTGGCAGCCGCATTGCGCAGGTCAAAACTCAGTTGGTCTAAATCTAATCTTTCCAACATCGCATGCACTGCTTCTGCACCCATTTTTGCCACAAATTTTTCCGGATCTTCATCAGGAAGCATTTGGTTTTCTTTTGGCAAAGTATCGAGGATGTCGAGGTATTCTTCTTCTGTTAAAAGATCAGCGTAGTTCTGTCCTTTGTCGGCACGGATACCAGAGTTGATCACTACAAAACGCTCGTAGTAAACGATGGTTTCCAATTTCTTGGAACTCATCCCCAATAGGTAACCAATTTTATTTGGCAACGATTTAAAGTACCAGATATGTACTACAGGTACCACCAATTTGATGTGACCCATACGCTCACGACGTACTTTTTTCTCCGTTACTTCCACACCACAACGATCGCATACGATACCCTTGTAACGGATACGTTTGTACTTTCCGCAGGCACATTCATAATCTTTTACCGGTCCAAAAATTCTTTCGCAAAACAAACCATCTCTTTCAGGTTTGTAAGTACGGTAGTTAATGGTTTCCGGCTTTAAAACTTCACCATAACTCCTTTCCAGGATGCTATCAGGCGAAGCCAAACCAATGGTGATTTGTGAAAAAGACGACCTTGGACGATTTTCTTTTTTGAATGCCATATTCTAATTGATAATTTTTTGATTGATAACTGAAAATTCTTTTTGAACCATCAGCTTGTTCTTTTTTCAACATCGTTGTGTCACTCACTTGTACCACATACCACTATTCATCTCCCTCAATTTGGTACAGCTTTTCTGCGATCGCAGAATGCAACACTACTAGTCAAACTTCAAATCCAGACCCAAACCTCTCAGTTCATGCACCAATACGTTGAATGATTCTGGGATACCAGCTCTTGGTATGTTGTCACCTTTAACGATGGCTTCATACGTTTTAGCCCTTCCAATGATATCATCCGACTTAAGGGTAAGCAATTCCTGCAAGATGTTAGATGCGCCATATGCTTCCAGTGCCCAAACCTCCATCTCACCAAAACGCTGACCACCAAACTGTGCTTTACCACCCAATGGTTGTTGTGTAATGAGCGAGTATGGCCCGATAGAACGTGCGTGCATCTTGTCATCTACCATGTGGTGCAATTTGATCATGTAAATGATACCCACGGTTGCACGCTGATCGAAACGATCACCGGTTTCTCCATCGTACAAATAAGTATGACCAAACTTTGGTAAACCAGCATCGTTGATTTGTGCATCAATTTCTGCAACAGAAGCACCATCAAAAATTGGAGTAGCAAATTTTACACCCAGCTTCTCACCTGCCCAACCCAGTACGGTTTCATAGATCTGTCCGAGGTTCATACGACTAGGTACACCCAATGGATTCAATACAATATCTACTGGTGTTCCATCTTCCAGGAACGGCATATCTTCCTGGCGAACGATTTTGGCAACAATACCTTTGTTACCATGACGACCCGCCATTTTATCTCCTACTTTCAACTTACGCTTCACTGCCATGTACACTTTAGCCAGTTTCAATACACCTGCTGGTAATTCATCACCAATAGAGATGTTGAATTTCTCCCGCTTGTAACGACCCAGTTCCTCATTGTACTTGATGTTGTAATTGTGCAACAAAGTATTGATCAGATCATCTGTTTTTTCATCGGCACTCCAACCCAAAGGATTTACGTTTACGTAATCGATATTGGCCAGGTTTTTAGCAGTGAATTTCACCCCTTTACCGATCATCACTTCACCGAAGTTATTGGTAACACTTTGACTGGTCTTGTCTTTCAGCAACGACTGCAATTTTAGTTGCAGCAAATCCATGATCACCGTTTCGTTGGTTTCGTGTGTTTTTTCTATCTTTTCTAATTGAGCCTTCTCTCTTACTTTTGCGTTCTTATCTTTCTTCGCACGTTGGAATAATTTTTTATCAATCACCACACCTTCTGTTCCACTTGGAGCTTTCAGAGAAGCATCTTTTGCATCACCTGCTTTGTCGCCAAAAATGGCGCGCAACAGCTTCTCTTCCGGTGTAGGATCACTTTCACCTTTCGGTGTGATTTTACCGATGATGATATCTCCTTCTTTGATGGTGGCACCAATGCGAATGATACCGTTTTGGTCCAAATCTTTGGTAGCTTCTTCACTTACGTTCGGAATATCTGGCGTCAATTCTTCTTCACCCAATTTGGTATCGCGTACTTCCGTTTCAAACTCACTGATATGGATAGACGTAAACCAATCATCCTTCACTACTTTTTCAGAGATCACGATCGCATCCTCAAAGTTGTACCCTTTCCATGGCATGAACGCCACTTTCAGGTTACGCCCCAATGCCAGTTCTCCACCTTTGGTTGCATAACCTTCGGTTAAGAAATCGCCTTCCGCTACTTTTTGTCCTTTTACCACGGCTGGTCTCAGGTTGATGGTAGTTTCTTGGTTGGTGCGTACAAACTTGGTGAGTTTGTAAATGGTGAGATCATCTTCAAAGCTTACCAGTTGTTGTGCTTCACTTCTCTTGTATCTAACATGAATTTCGATGGCATCTACATATTCTACCACTCCATCTCCATCTGCATGAATTTGAATCCTTGCATCACGGGCAGCCTTGCCTTCCAAACCTGTTCCAACGATCGGTGTTTCCGGACGCAACAAAGGCACAGCCTGGCGTTGCATATTTGAACCCATCAAGGCACGGTTGGCATCATCATGCTCCAGGAAGGGAATCAAAGAAGCACTCAAACCAACAATTTGGTTAGGAGCCACGTCCATGTATTCTACTTCTGTTTTATCCAAGATCGGGAAATCGCCTGTTTGACGAGATTTGATCAGGTCTTCCACAAAGTTTCCTTTATCATCGATATCGATATTTGCCTGTGCAATCTTAGCGGTATCTTCTTCTTCTGCACTTAGGAAAGTAATTTTTTTCATATCTACTCTACCATCCGTTACTTTACGGTAAGGTGTTTCGATAAAGCCCATGTCGTTGATTTTAGCATGCACACAAAGTGTGGATATCAAACCAATGTTTGGACCTTCCGGTGTTTCAATTGTACACAAACGACCGTAGTGAGAATAGTGAACGTCACGCACTTCAAAACCAGCACGCTCTCTGCTCAAACCACCAGGCCCGAGTGCTGAGATACGACGTTTATGGGTGATCTCACTCAAAGGATTGGTTTGATCGAGGAACTGCGACAACTGAGAAGTACCGAAGAAAGAGTTGATCACAGAAGACAATGTTCTGGCATTGATCAAATCTACCGGCGTAAATACTTCATTGTCGCGTACGTTCATTCTTTCGCGAATGGTACGAGCCATACGAGCCAAACCAACACCGAACTGAGCGTACAATTGCTCGCCAACAGTACGAACGCGGCGGTTGCTCAGGTGATCGATGTCATCTACTTCACTTTTACCATTGGTTAATTGAACCAGGGTTTTAATGATGGCGATGATATCGTCTTTGGTCAATACTTTTTTCTCAATAGGGAAGTTCAATCCAAGGCGACGGTTGATTTTATAACGACCCACTTCGCCCAGATCATAACGTTTGTCTGAGAAGAATAATTTGTCAATGATACCGCGGGCAGTTTCATCATCTGGAGCATCTGCACCACGCAATTGCTTGTAGATATGTTGAACGGCTTCCAGTTCACTGTTAGAAGTATCTTTATTTAAGGTATTGTAGATGATGGCGTAATCTCCGCTCACTTCTTCTTTCTGTATGAACACGCTTTTGGCATCCATATCCAGGATCATGGTGATGTTAGAATCGTCCAAAACGGTATCTCTTTCGAGGATCACTTCATTTCTTTCGATAGAAACTACTTCACCGGTGTCTTCATCCACAAAGTCTTCTACCCATGTACGGAGTACGCGGGCGGCCAAACGTTTACCAATATTTTTTTCCAGCGTTTTGCGGTCTGTTTTTACTTCGTCGGCCATACCGAACAATTCAAGGATATCCTTATCTGTTTCGAAGCCGATGGAACGCAACAAAGTGGTAACCGGGAATTTTTTCTTACGGTCGATGTAGGCAAACATCACATTGTTGATGTCTGTAGCAAACTCCATCCAGGCTCCTTTAAAAGGAATTACCCTTGCAGAGTAAATTTTTGTTCCATTGGGGTGCACGCTTTGGCCAAAGAAAACACCGGGTGAGCGATGTAACTGGCTTACTACTACCCTTTCTGCACCGTTAATTACGAAAGTACCTCTTGGGGTCATGTAAGGAATATTTCCTAAGAATACATCCTGTACAATTGTTTGGAAGTCTACGTGCTCCTCATCGTTGCAACTAAGGCGCAGCTTCGCTTTGAGCGGAACGGCGTAAGTTAAACCTCTTTCGATACACTCGTCAATAGAGTAACGTGGAGGATCTACGAAGTAGTCTAGAAATTCCAGTACGAAAATGTTGCGAGTGTCTGTAATAGGAAAGTTTTCCTTAAACACGCGAAACAGCCCTTCGTTGTTACGTTTGTCGGGTGTAGTTTCTAACTGGAAAAAATCTTTAAACGACTGAATCTGGATACCGAGTAAATCGGGTTGCTCTGCTATCAGTTCAACTTTTCCGAAATTGATACGTGTAGCAGCGGTTGATTTTGTTGCAGACATATTGTAATTAAAACGTTTTAGTGTGCGTGGGCCTTCATTTGAGCGTGGATTGGATTCAACTAATGCCACTAACCCGAAATTAAAGGAGGGCAAAGGTAGGAAATAAATTTTATAAATAAATAGCCATCAAGAGAATTTTGAGTCATTTGGTAGGATTTTTGTTGTTTTGGCGATCCTCTATCATATATAAGTTTGTATCAATGGCTCGTGATGCTATTAAAATGACGAAACCGCCAATTTTTTAATGCCCCTTTTCATTTAACCTTAACATCCATGATCCTTAACAGCAGGCACAACTGTTTAGTTGTATTGGTTTCAAAGAAAGCAATTTATTGTGCACCAAAACTTTGATAAAAGGGTGACCTATTTTTAGTCGTGCCTTGATAATAGCTTTGGCGGTTGTTTAGCTTTACCAATGCGGTGAATCCACGGGCGCCATCCTGGTACTAAGGCATCAAGGTATAGTTTTGGAATTGCTTTATTTTATGAAAATGTGGTACGAATATGCCTGATAAAACTCCAAAGGGAATACCCGTCATCACATCTGTAATAAAATGCTGGCCGGCCTGAATTCTCAAGATGCCTGTTGCAAGACTTGCCGCACCTGCGGCCGAGTACAGTATCCATTTATTTTTTATCTCTGGGTGATAGTCGCTGTTCACCTTGGCCATAAAGAAAGTAGAAGTGGCTACTACCGCCGGATGCCCTGCAGGGAAAGAATTGCGGGCACCTCCGCCTGTTCTGGAACCTAGTGGCAGGTCTGAGTTATAAGCATAGGCACGAAAACGGTTCACAATCATAGAACCACTGGTATAAACGGTTCCCGTTATTGCCATGGCTTCAAGATACAACAACCCTATTTTAGGAGCATCCTCACTTATCTTTTTATCCAATAACAATAATAGTGGTGCGGGCATGGAACCGTAGAAGAAAAGATCACTTGCCTTCTTAGCATTTTCAGAATATTTTTTGGTTGCAGGCCTATCGAGTGAGTTTACATCTGCCGGATTGAGTGCGAGAATCTCCGGATCTGGCACCCTATTTCTACCATATATTTTTGTAAATGCTGGCGGGCTTTGTTTCAATGTTATTTGGAAGGGCAATAGTATTTGTTAGTTGGCCAGAAAAAAAGGCTGGTATACAAAAGGGATACTGATAACAGGGGGAATGCTTTCATACTTACGTTCATTTCCCTGAGGAATTCAATTACTATTCCAACCGCACAAATGAAAGCTAAAACCAGAGTATATAGGGCACTTGGGGAAATATATCGGCTGATTGCGCTAGTATTATTACTTGTCTTCTAATTAGTATGTACAAGGTTTTTGTAATGGAGTTGGCAGGTGAGGTGGCTTGCCGTGCCATGCTGTGGAGAATCCGGCCAACAGATATGCCGCAAATAAAAAGTCCCCGAAATATAGGGGAATTTTTATTTGCGGTTAAAATTGCTAACTAAGCTATTTTCTGTCCTCTAATGCCTCAATTCTTTTTCTCAATAGTTCATTCTCTTTTATCAGTTGTTGTATTGCCAACAAGGCAATACCGCCCGGATCAATGGTGCTGATGCTTTTATCGTCATTGCCCAGGTTAAAGACGGCTTTAAAATCCTGTGCCATTGGGCCTACATGGTATTCGTCGGTGCCCTTGTAACGCCATTGGGTAATAGGTAGGGCTGCTATTTTTTTAAGAATATCTGTTCCATTTAAATTTGTAAAATCTTCTTTTTTATTGATGTCGCTGGCATTTGTCCATACACCACCGGTTGTTAGGAATGCACCGTTGCCATTGCTAGCACCGCTACCTACTTCCAATGCACGCCCTGCTGCAGATGTTGCACTAATACCAAAAACCCAATTATTTACATTAAGATTACCAAACGCCATTGTGCTACTGGTGCTTACAGTGGCATTAAAGCCTATGACTGTAGTATTATTAAGATTATTTGCTGTTACATCTGCCCCAGTACCCAATGCTGTATTTCTTTCACCAATTGTATTTGTTTTAAGTGCTTTGGAGCCAACGGCAACATTATTTTGTCCTGTGCTACTACGCAGAGCCGAATCGCCTACGGCAACATTGCGAACGCCCGTTGTATTTGAATAAAGCGCCTGATAACCATTGGCAGTATTAAAACTTCCGGTGGTATTTGAGTAAAGTGCTTGATTACCATTGGCAGTATTATCATTACCAGTTGTATTTGAATAAAGTGACTGATAACCATTGGCGGTACCATGATAACCAGTTGTGTTTAAATAAAGTGCTTTTGATCCGACAGCAGTATTTTCTGTAGACTGGACGCTCGAAATGGCTCCTGTACCATTGTTAAATAAAGCACTGTCGCCAATAGCCACAGTGTTAGAATGTACTTTATTTTTACTTAAAGCACTTATACCTAATGCTACATTACTAAAGCCAGTTGTATTTGCAATTAATGTGGTTGTTCCAATAGCGGTGTTGTTACTTCCTGTACTATTGGCGTACAGAGATTGCAAACCCAAAGCGGTATTGCCGCTGCCTGTGGTAGTAGTGAGCAATGCTTTTGCGCCTACAGCAGTATTGTTGCCGCTGCCGCCGTTGAGGTTATACAAAGCCGAATCGCCAACTGCCAGTAATCCAGTTGTGGCAGTGCTATTGTACAAAGCGGCATTGCCAAAGGCAGTATTACCCGATGCGGTTGTGTTGTTGTATAATGCACCAAAACCAAATGCCGAATTTTTTTGGCCGGTAAGGTTTTTAAACAAGCTTACAGACCCCATGGCCGTATTCCAATTGCCGGTAGTGTTTGCAAGCAATGTTTGATAGCCTACCGCAGTATTGTTAAAGCCGGAGGTATTATACTTAAGTGTATGATGACCTACTGCTGTACTTAAGAGCCCATCTGCTGCTGTGCCGGTACCCAATGCCAGGCTACTGTCGCCAATGGCCACCGTACCGTTATTGGTTTCTGCAGTACTTAATGCCCCACGCCCCAGGGCAATATTATAGTTGCCGGTTAGATTGTTGTACAATGAAAAATAGCCTGTCGCAATATTGAACACACCATATGTATTGCTCTTCATGCTGCTGTTACCCAAAGCAATATTTGAAATCCCACCCACATTATCCGATAAAGCGGCTGAACCCAACGCTAAATTGCTGCCGCCATTTGTATTGTTTCTAAGTGTCGAACTATTGCCAATACCAATATTGCCTGCACCAGAAGTATTGTTTCTCAATACATCTGTGCCAATGGCTACATTAAAATAGCCAGTGGTATTGCTATACAGTGCCTTGGAACCAATAGCGGTATTATTGGTTGCCTGAAAAGAAACTCCTGCACCAACTCCATTGAAGTATAATGCACTGTCGCCAATGGCTATCAACCTTGTGCGGTCTGTATTGCTATACAAAGCTTTTGGGCCTATGGCTACATTGCTATAGCCCAGCGTATTGCTGTACAGGGTTTGGTAACCTAGTGCAGTATTACCGTTGGCTGTGTTGTTTAAATAAAGCGATTGATAACCCAATGTGGTATTACCGCCGCCGGTAGTATTTGCTTTGGCGGCTTTAAAACCGATGGCGGTATTACCTGTTCCTGTGGTATTGTTCGCTAAGGCACTGTCGCCGATGGCGGTTTGTTCGCCAATAGTGGTTTTACTTAGGGCATCGTTACCTATTGCCACATTACTATTACCTGTTGTATTGGCATTTAATGCATTTACCCCTGCCGCAAAGTTTCTGCTTCCAGTTGTATTCGATATTAAAGCCTGAAAGCCATTAGCCGTATTATTGGAACCTGTGGTATTTGCATATAATGTTCTATAACCATTTGCAGTGTTGCCTGCTCCTGTTGTATTGGCAAAAAGGGATGTAGAGCCAATAGCCGTATTACCGCCACTGCCCCCGTTGTTGTTATATAAAGCCGAATCGCCAATGGCCACTAGTTTGCTGCCGGTGGTATTGGAATATAGTGCGTTGCTGCCTAAGGCTGTATTATGAAATGAGGTATTGCTGTACAGGGCACTGCGGCCAATCGCAACATTGTGACTTCCGGTTAAATTGCTATTCAATGCATAATTGCCCATTGCTGCGTTATTACTTCCAAGTGTATTACTGAACATTGCCGATAAGCCCATTGCGGCGTTGTCTCCTCCGCTAGTATTGCTGACTAAGGAACGGTCGCCCAATGCAACATTAAAGCTTCCGCCTGTATTACTTAGCATACTCAGATTTCCTACCGCTGTATTTGAGTTTCCTGTGGTGTTTAAAGCCAAACTTTGATTGCCAATTGCAGTATTGTCAGACCCGGTACTTACCGATAATGAAGCATTCCCAATAGCGGTATTATTACTTCCTGTTGTGTTGGCTGTAAGCGCCTGAAATCCGCTAGCCGTATTATTCACCCCTATGGTATTTGCATACAATGCTTTAGAGCCAACAGCAGTATTGCGAATAGCCTGACTTACCGAGGCACCCAAGCCATTATTGTACAACGCACTATCGCCAATAGCTACCAGGTTGCTTGTATTTGTATTACTGTACAACGCCCTAACCCCAAATGCCACATTGCTATAGCCCAGGAAATTTAGCCTTGAAGCTTCGTACCCATAGGCGCTATTATTACTCCCGGTTCTATTTGCGCCAAGCGCAAAGTTGCCCGTTGATGTGTTATTGCCGCCGGTAGTATTTTCACCAAGAGAATAATAGCCATTCGCAGTATTATTAGTACCTGTAGTGTTAAATACAAGAGAACTAACACCGGTGGCACTGTTGTTAGTGCCAACAATATTTGACGAGAGTGCAAATGCACCAACAGCAATATTACTTCCTCCGTTAATATTGTTATACATAGAACGGAAACCAATTGCCGTGTTGGAAATACCACTGGTATTTGCAAATAGTGATTTAGAACCAACAGCCGTATTCTTGTTGGCTAGTTCCTCACCTCCTCCGGGGGCTACACCCATACCGTTACTAAACAAAGCACTATCGCCAATAGCCACCATATTGCTGGTAAAAATATTATTGTTCAAGGCACTTGTGCCAATAGCAACATTGCTATAACCCGTGGTATTGAACCTAAGCGAAAAAGAACCATTTGCTGTATTGCCATTACCCGAGGTATTGGCACCTAAAGCCCTGCTGCCATTGGCCGTATTGCCACTTGCAGTAGTATTGGAGAAAAGCGATTGGTTACCCGTAGCCACATTATTAGCACCAGTAGTATTGGTAAAAAGTGCTTTTGAGCCAATGGCAATATTCGCCCCGCTGCCCCCATTTTGATTAAACAATGCAGAGTCGCCAATGGCAATTAAACGGTTACCGAGGTTACTTGATAATGCCCCGGTTCCCAATGCTATATTGTTGCTACCCGTTACATTGGCAGTAAGGGCAGTTTTACCAATCGCAATATTGCTGCTACCTGTTGTATTGCTGCTTGCTGCGGCCTCCCCTAAACCAATATTCTCGCTACCGGTGGTGTTAAAATGTAAAGCACTTGATCCAATACCGATATTGGTAAACCCCTGATTATTCAATAATGAATTGGAGCCAATGGCTATATTTCCGTTTATTGAGGTGGCTTTTTTCATAGCCGAATAACCTATCGCTATGCCAAAACTGCTAAAGTTAGCGGTGGCTGCGGCAGAGTCGCCAATGGCAATATTATTGTCGCCTATAGACAAAGCATTTAATGCACCGGTACCCATGGCAATATTCCTGTTGGCATTGAAGGCGGCGATTGCCAAAGCACCTATACCCATATACAGGTTTCCCTCTAAAGTATCTATGCCTCCGGCCAGCACGTTATTTACCCTAAAGCGGACATTCTTTTTATCGGTAGTTCCTAAAAAATTAGATGCGGTTGTTCCACTATTTCCGGTAAGCCCCCAATAGTTTAAACTGCTCACATCGCCGGATATTAATAATTTTATCCAGGTGGTACCACTCCAGTAATAATATCCGCTGCCAAGTGGCAAAGCATTATTGGTATTAAATACTAACAGCGATATTGCCGGTGTTGCAATGGTTACCACATCTGCGATGGAGGTTAAGGCAATATTAGGAATGAGTAATCCTTTGTCGGTAGCCTTTACTTCCAGCCTTGCACTTGCATGGGGAGTGGCAGTGCCAATACCTACATTTTGAGCTTGTACTGGTGTAACCACACAATAAACAAGAAGGGTTGTTACAATCCTTTTGATTCCACTTATTTTAATCATAATCTCTATTTTGCCCTAAAGATTGAGTTAAGTAAATCAAAATTGCTCACCCCTTGGGGTAGTTTTAATCAGTAAGCAGGTGATTATAACAGCATCAATTCCCTGAGCCTCGCAATGGAGGTTGACCTGGAGCTGGCCCCCAATTTTAAATAGGTATTATTAATATGTTTTTTTACCGTGTTGGTAGTAATAAATAAGGCATCGGCAATTTGCCTATTTGTTTTGCCGTCATAAATTAATTGCAGCAGCGTAAACTCCCGCTCAGTAATGCGATCATTCAAGTGATTATTAATCTTATCGAAAGATAATGCGGGCGATTTTCTTTTATTTTTTTGGGCATGGTTGTAAAGGGCTATTTCGAGTGTACTGTATAAACTGGCCTCGTTAAAGGGCTTTACGATATAGCCAGAGGGCTCAGTGTATTTGGCTTTTTCCAGTGTTTGCTTATCCGAATATGAAGTGATGAAAATAAAAGGAATGTTGTAAACTTTATTTATTTTATCTGCTATATCTATACCACTCATTTCTCCATTAAGGTTTATATCCAGCAACACCATATCTGGCAAATTGTTATGTAGTTGCTCCATCGCATCTTCTTTTGAATACACTACTGCTGAAACAACAAATTCATTTTTCTCTAACCATTGTGCAATATCTTCAGCAATCAAAGGTTCATCTTCTATTATTAAAAGTTTAATATCACTCATGTTAATTTCTTAAAATTCTTTATAATTATATCAACCTTGGTACCATCTTCATTGTAAATTTTCATTTCGCCTTTTAGTTTTTTCAAAAAGGTAAGTATCATTTTATGCCCAAAAGATTTTTTAGTTCCCGGATCAAAGTCTTGTGCTAAACCAACACCATTATCATAGACCGATAAATGCAACATATCATCCTGTTCTTTCAATATTACTTTTATTGCTCCTAGCTCCCCGGGTTTAAAAGCATACTTAAGACAGTTGGTTAAAAGTTCATTTAAAATTAATCCTATTGGAACTACAACATCTACATCTAAATTTGTTGCTTCTATTTCCTTAAAGAGTTTTATTTTATCGGGCTCAATATTGTACGATTGAAAAAGATTGTCTGCTAACTTAGAAATATAATCGTTCACATCTATCCCCATTAAGTTTTCTTCCTGGTACAGATTCTGGTGAATGAGGCTCATACTTTGTACCCTGTTTCGGCTGTCTTTTACTGCACCGAGCGCCTGTTCATCTTTTATATAATTTGATTGTAAACTTAACAAGCTACTCACTATCTGTAAGTTGTTTTTTACCCGGTGGTGTATTTCCCGCAACAGTATTTCTTTTTCCGCCAATGATTTTTCAATGACCAGTTTCTGAGTATTTAACAACTCATTCTTTTTTTTATTATTGGCAAATGCTTTGTACGCAACGACGGCCAGGCCCAGGAATAAAATGGTAGACAGCATAAAATAATTGCGTTCCCTGCGCCTTCGCTTTGCCTCGCTGCGACTAAGGGTATTTTCTGTATTGAGTTTATTTATCTGCGCTTCCTTTTCGGCAGTTTCGTATACGGCACTCATCTCATTTACCTGGCGGCTATTTTCTGCATTTAATAATGTATCCGAAAGTACCTTGCTTGAATCAAAATATTCGTAGGCTACTTTATAATTGGTTTGTTTATAAAAACATTTCGCCAATTTTCTGTAAAAAACTTCCATTGGCTCCAGCCTCTTATTACTTCTGGCCATCTCTAATGCGGTTTGATAGTAGCCAATTGCAGCGGGAATGTTATTTTTTTGCAGATACATATCTCCGTATGATTCTGCATTTGTGATAAGTGATTTTCTATTATTAAGCTCAACGCTCTTTTCAACTTCCTGTAAATAAGGCAGCGCTGCGTCGGGTCGTTTTAAATTAATTAATGCTGCTGCAATATTTGCCTTGCTGGCTAAAATATCTTCCGGTTTGTTTAAAGTAGTTGCTAATTGCAAAGCTTGTAGTGCATATAAATAAGCACTATCAAATTTTGTATCACTTTGATAGGCGGCCCCAATATTTATTAAAGAATTAATCATTCCCTGTTCATCGTTAATTGTTTTTTTTATATCGTACGACTGCTTATAGAATTTAATAGCATTTGCATAATCTTTCCTGGATCTATACACAAGCCCAATGTTAAGATAGCATTTAGCAATATTTTTTACATCGCCCACCTGCTTTCTTATTTCGAGTGCTTCCAAATTGTACTGCAGTGCCAGCTGATAGTTGCCCCGGTAATAGTAAGCCAGTGCTTTATTTCCTATTGCATTTGCCACAAAATCTATGCGGTAGATGGCTCTAAACTGCGCCGAAGCTTCATTTAAATAATACAGGCATGAATCTAAATTGCCCTTATAATCGTAAGCGACACCAATTGCCATAGATGCCTGCCCGGTTCGAAATTTATCATTTATAGTTTTAGCCTTTCTCAGCGCAACTAGCCCATATTTAATAGCATCGTCGGGCCTGTCTTCCTGAATCATTACACTCAGTAGTTTATTGGCATCAATAGTTCCAGTATCCGTCTTTCCTGAAGTTGCAATCTTTGTTAAAGAGTCTTGTTTTGAAATTTGAGAAAAGATAATTGTTGGAAAGATGATCAATAGAAAAAGGCAGCGCGTCTTTTTGCAGTTTTTTCGCATGTTTAAAGCTAACAAAATTTTTAAGAGTCAAAGATGAAAGTCTTTAAATTAAAACGAGTTACCCCTTGGGGTAAATTCAGATAAACACTGGGGACAAGGGTGTAGAATCTTAAACGGTATGATTCCGCCTAAAAGCTCTTTTACTAAAAAAGGTGTAACCGGTTTGTGATACAAAAATGCCAAATAAGAAATCACAGCAATCTTGTTACGTACTAAAAAAAGAAAGGCCGAAGATTTCTCTCCGGCCTTTAAAGCTATTTTAAAATCAGCAATTAAGCTATTTCAACATCTGCACCTGCATCAGTTAACTTAGTTTTAAGTTCTTCTGCGGTTGCTTTATCCACCCCTTCTTTTACAGGCCTTGGAGCGCCATCAACTAAATCTTTAGCTTCTTTCAAACCTAAACCTGTTAAGTCTTTAACGATTTTAACTACTGCAAGTTTGTTGGGACCTGCTGCTTTTAAAATAACGTCGAATGCAGTTTTTTCTTCTACTGCTGCCGGGCCATCGCCACCAGCTGATACAACTACTGCTGCTGCTGCTGGTTCAATGCCGTACTCTGATTTTAAGAATTCAGCTAATTCCTGAACTTCTTTTACTGTTAAGCCTACTAAGCTTTCTGCTAATACTTTTACGTCTGCCATTGTTGTTAATTTTTTCCCCCTTCATTCCCGCATGGCGGATCCGGAGGATGGTTTAAAAAAATTATGATGTTGTTGCCCAATTAAACCAGGGCATGGTTTCAAATGATTTACTCAGCTGCCGGCGTTTCGCCAGTAGTTGGTGGTACTGGTGCTGCTGCAACCGGAACTGCTTCGGTAGTAGCTTCCACTGCTGGAGGTGCTGCTTCCGCACTTGCTGCTGGTGCTGCTGCAACCGGAGCTGCTTCGGTAGTAGCTTCCACTGCTGGAGCTGCTGCTTCCGCACTTGCTGCTGGTGCTGCTGCAACTGGAGCTGCTTCGGTAGTAGCTTCCACTGCTGGAGCTGCTGCTTCCACACTTACGGCCGGTGCCGGAGCTGCTTCTTCAGTAGCTGCATTTGTAGCATTTTCTCTGTTTTGCAATGCGCCAATAACGCGTTGAATGGGAGATTGCAACAAACCAATTACTTCACCGATCAATTCATTTTTAGTTTTGATCATCGTAAGCGCTTTCAGTTGATTGTCGCCTACAAATACATCCCCATTAATGAATGCTGCTTTTAAAACAGGTCTTTCGTTGTTGTTCGCTTTACGGAAACCAGCAATGATCACCGCCGGATCTTTGGGATTTTCGCTGAACAACAATGCGGTTACTTTGTGCAAAGAATCGTACACGCCTGCATATTTTTCAGCGTCTAAACTTTCCAGTGCTTTTTTGATCAAAGTGTTTTTTGCCACTTTTATTTCTACTTGCTTATCAAAGCAATGCCTGCGCAAGTTGGTTACCTGCTCTACCGTCAAACTTTCGGTGTCGGTTACGTAGAAATTATTGTATTGAGAGAACTTGCCTTTCAGCAAATCAATCACCTCGTTTTTTTCTTGTTTTGTCATAACAAATATTTTTTGTGTTTTTATAATTCCCGAAGGGGCTTACAAAAACTTAGTTTAAAACAGATTTAGTGTCGATCATGATGCCGGGGCTCATAGAGCTTGCCATGCTAACGCCACGTACATAAGTACCTTTGGAAGTAGCAGGCTTTAACTTGAGCAAAGCGTTGATGAGTTCCTGGCAGTTTTCTGCGATTTTTTCAGGAGCAAAGCTCACACGTCCAACAGATGCGTGGATGATACCTACTTTATCTACTTTGAATGCAATTTTGCCACCTTTCAAATCTTTTACTGCACCAGCAACATCATTGGTTACGGTACCTGTTTTAGGATTCGGCATCAGGTTACGTGGACCCAACACTTTACCCAGTTTACCTAATTTAGGCATTACAGATGGAGTTGCCACGATAACATCGACGTCCGTCCATCCACTTTCTATTTTCTGAATAAACTCATCCAAACCTACAAAATCAGCACCGGCTGCAGTGGCTTCCGCTTCTTTATCGGGCGTGCACAATACCAGTACTTTTTTGGTTTTACCTGTTCCGTGAGGAAGCGATACCGTACCACGAATGGCCTGATCAGCTTTCTTAGGATCAACACCCAGTTTAACGTGGATATCTACAGAGCTATCAAATGTTGTTGTATTAATTTCTTTCACTAATGTTGAAGCTTCTTTAAGCGTATAAGCTTTGTTGGCGTCAACCTTAGCGTTTGCTATTTTCCTTTTTTTAGTAATCATTTTAAAAAAATTTATTGTGGTTGACGATTAGTTTTTTTCCCAAGGGGCGGTTCCTTCTACTGTTAAGCCCATGCTGCGTGCAGTGCCTGCCACCATGCTCATAGCGCTGTTTAGCGTAAATGCGTTTAGATCTGCCATTTTATCTTTAGCGATCTCTTCTACCTGCGCCCAGGTAACTTTACCCACTTTTACGCGGTTGGGTTCCTTACTGCCTTTTTGAATTTTGGCCGCTTCCATTAACTGAACAGGAGCTGGTGGGGTTTTGATAACGAAGTCGAAAGATTTGTCGCTATACACAGTAATCAATACTGGTAAAACTTTTCCGGGTTTATCCTGGGTTCTTGCATTGAATTGCTTACAGAATTCCATGATGTTGATACCCTTAGAACCCAGTGCAGGGCCAATCGGCGGTGCAGGGTTGGCTTGTCCTCCTTTGCATTGGAGCTTAACATAGCCGGTGATTTCTTTTGCCATTTTAAAAATGTTTTTTGGTGATAACGTTCGTTCACTTTTGTTGCGAACAAACTCCCATTTTCCCATAACTCAGCATTAGCTGAAGAGTGGTGAAATTCCTTAAAGAACTATTTGGGGCTGCAAATGTAGGTAAATATTTTAAAAGATGGTGAGAAAATGGCAAATAATTTCAGGCTAGTTGTAATTGAAAGCAATTTATCCAGATAATCTTGAAAAGTAGCTTATGGTAGTTTTCGTCCGGCGAAAACTACATTATTAGGAATTTGGCCTACTGATGCCACTATTAACTTTCCTACATGACCACACGCCAATTTTTTGAGGGTCTCTACCCACCCAAAACCCATTGTTAAAACTAAAGTAAGCGAAGGGTTTATACATTGGCCACAGCATATATCTACTCCGGTTATAGTCTGTAAATGGAATATTTAATTGTGCTAAAAGAGTGGCCGCTATATCTGTTTGTGAAGCCCGCTTCACTGACTCTAACATCCGTTTGTTCCAATGCCCCGCCCAAAAACAACAAGGGTGTTCTAAAATCTTCCAAACGAAGTTCGGCCGCCGGTAACGATTACGACCGTATTGGCCCACCAGCTTTATTGCCCGGCTTGTCGGAGAAACTGATACAGCACCTCATCGGTATCATGCAGCGAACTCAAATACTCATCTTCATCCACACTACCGGGGAAAAGCGGGCCAGTAGGTATTTCCATGTGCTCCTGACTGCCCAAATGAAGCCAGATGGTGAAAAAGGGAGTCTGGGTTTGTTGCAAATATCGTTGTAAGGTATCGGCTACCACTCTATCGTGCGCTCCCCATTAAGAATTAAGGTCTTTATCTTGAAAATCTTTAACAGATATGAATTCGTCGAAATGTTTCTGCAGGAGGTATGCTTTCATATTGGCAAACTCCAATTCACCGCCATAAAAAAAGAGGTGTGGTATTTATTGGTGCTAAACGTTTTTCTCAGCATGGGCAATTTTGCAGCTTTAGCAGGGTTCTTCACAATGGATGCGGCAGGCTGTGACAGTTAGCCCCTTGGTATGCCTACAATCCCTTTATCAGTTCTATCGCCGGATGCATAAATGCTGTCGAGAGTATGATGTGCTTCTTTTTCAGAAACCACTTTAAAAGGATTGTTTGCATCTTTGCAATTTGTGTTAGACTGCTCATGGAATTCCATACAGCGTTCATAGCTGCCTGGTTAGAAAATGCATGCTGACTATAGTAAACATTGCTTTGGTTAATTGGAGACAGTTGAAGCCACCCTAATGGAATGATAAAAGCGGCAGTGCGTATCAACAGTGCCACAGCCGACAACCATTTATTCTGTGTTGTTTTTAGTAACCCAACAGCCGGCATGATTCAACGTTTAAGGAAAATGTAAAGTAGCAGAAACAACAGCTCAAAACCAATTAAAATCGGGGTAACCGGTAAATGTGCAATGGATGCCCGGGCCGCTGTTGGATTATTAAGGTATTTTAACTGCGTTGCATCCCAGTAATTTCCCCATGCTTTAAACAAACCGGCATTCGAAAAAAGGATGATTAAAACAGGTAATAGCAATATTGCGGTATAATAAAAATAAGGTTGGTATTTCTTAAAAATGGAAGAAAAATCGACAATAAAACAAACAACGCGATGGGCAATGTAAGGTAGGCCGACTTGGAAGCATCCGTCCGCAAACCCCTGTAACAACTACATAAAAGCATCTCCTTTGGTATGTTTGAGGGCAGCATAATTGGTCAACAAAAAAACAGTCCTTTGCATTCAAAAAAGTGGATCCAATAGATTCAGTAGCCAATAACAAATAAGGGCTTTTTAAACATATTCGGTGGTAACAAGGCGCATCGTACCTCTAATTAAAAATGCCCCACCAAAACAGGTGAGGCACAATTTTTTTTATATACAGTACGTATTATTCAACAACTTTAATACCCGTTGCCTGCATTACAACTTCTTTTTTTGGCTCGGTAATTTTTGCAATTTCTTCTGCTGATTTTCCTGCATCTTCTGCAAAGTGGCGCAATTGAGCAACAGTCGTTTCTTTAAATGTAGCGGTGCCGCTTACTACCACTGTTCTGCCTTCCATCGCTACGGGCACCAAAAATGCATGGTCTTTCATTTTAATCAGAAAAGAACCTTCTTTGGTTTCCATGCGCACCCAGCAACCCTCTGCTTTACACACTTCTTTGATTTTTCCTTTAACCACCATCTCTTTGGTTTGTCCTTCTGTAGTAAGGTTAGCAGTCAATAAATCTGCAGAAACTGCTGTTTCTTCGCCGGCTACTTTATTACCAAAAGACGCTCCTTTTTCTGCAGGAACCTGTGGCGGTTGTGCCATTAATAAAAAAGAGAACAACAGTGCTGGTAAGAGTGCGATAAATTTTTTCATTGTATTATTTTTTAATAAGTAAGTTAATTAAGCCAATTTTTCAACTTGCATGTAGCTCAACTCTACGGGGGTTGCTCTACCAAATATTTTTACCTGAACTTTTAATTTTTTCTTCTCGTCGCTCACTTCTTCAATTACACCGTTGAAATCGTTGAAAGGTCCGTCGATGATTTTGATGGTTTCGCCGATGATAAAAGGCTCGCTCATGGTCACACCACCAGCGTCGCTCATTTCATCAACTTTACCCAACATTTTATTCACTTCGGCTTTGCGCAATGAAATGATATTCCCTTTAGAGCCTTTGCCATCTGTAAGAAAGTGCATCACATTGCTGATGTTACTCACGTGCTGAATGATATCGTCGGTCAATTTACCATCGGTTACTTCGATCATGATATAACCAGGATAGAAGTTACGCTCCCGCATTACTTTTTTACCATTGGCTACCTTGTACACTTTTTCTACTGGTAGAAAAATTTGTTTGATAATGCCAGTCCAGTTATTACGTACGATATCCTTATCAAGGTATTCCTTGATTTTACGTTCTTTGCCACTCACTACCCTTAGCACATACCATCTGCTCTCTTTTTCGGATTTGGCCTCCTCTATGGTGATTATTTCTTCTGTCATAATTATCAGGCAAATAAAGAGTAAATAAATTTCATTGAACCATTGGCTACAAAATCCATCAGAGCTACAATAGCGGTGATGAATAAAGTGGCGCCCAGTACAATCATGGTAGATTGTTGAAGCTGTTCCCATTTGGGCCAGCTTACTTTCTCTGTAAGTTCTACGTAAGAATCTTTTACGAATGCTCCGAATTTGTTCATAATTAAAAACGTATGTGCAAAATAAGCGATTAAGCAAATATGCAGATGTAAAAACAATTTGTACTAAACCTGTTATGGCGGGCAATATTACCTGCACATAAAAATAATTAGCACGGGCACTAGGATTCGAACCCAGATCAAAGGTTTTGGAGACCCGTATGCTACCGTTGCACCATGCCCGTAGAAAGTATGTACTATAAAGAACAAAGTACTTAGATGAAAGATCTAAGTACTTTGTAAAGATATAAATACTATTTTATTTCTCTGTACTAATACTTAGTACTGAGAATTATTTGATGATATCAGTCACCTGACCAGCACCTACGGTACGGCCACCTTCACGAATCGCAAACTTTAAACCTTTTTCCATTGCGATGGGTTGGATCAGTTTTACAGTGAGGTTGGTGTTATCACCAGGCATCACCATTTCTGTACCAGCGTTCAAAGTAACTTCACCAGTTACGTCTGTAGTACGGAAGTAGAACTGAGGACGATATTTGTTAAAGAATGGCGTATGACGACCACCTTCTTCTTTGCTCAACACATACACTTCACCTTTAAATTCGGTGTGTGGAGTGATAGAACCTGGCTTGCAAAGAACCATACCACGACGGATTTGAGTCTTTTCAATACCACGTAAAAGCAAACCTGCGTTATCACCTGCTTCACCTTCATCAAGCAGTTTCTTAAACATCTCCACACCAGTACAAACTGATGTCAGGGCTTTCTCCATCAAACCAACGATTTCTACTGCTTCGCCTACTTTGATACGTCCTCTTTCGATACGACCAGTAGCAACAGTACCACGACCAGTGATAGAGAATACATCTTCCACACTCATCAAGAAAGGTAAATCTACCAGACGTGGAGGCAAAGGAATATAGCTATCAACAGCGTCCATCAATTCTTCGATTTTTGCAATCCATTTTTCGTCACCAGCCAAAGCGCCAGTTGCAGAACCCTGGATAATTGGGGTATTGTCGCCGTCGAAGCCATAAGAAGTCAGCAATTCGCGGATTTCCATTTCTACCAGTTCCAATAATTCCGGATCATCTACCAGATCTACTTTGTTCATAAAAACAACGATCTGAGGAACACCTACCTGACGAGCCAACAAGATATGCTCTTTGGTTTGCGGCATTGGGCCATCGGTAGCAGCTACTACGAGAATAGCGCCATCCATTTGAGCAGCACCGGTAATCATGTTTTTCACATAGTCGGCGTGACCTGGACAGTCAACGTGGGCATAGTGACGAGTAACCGTAGCGTACTCAACGTGAGCGGTATTAATAGTGATACCCCTTTCTTTTTCTTCAGGAGCACCATCAATATCATCGTAATTTTTTTTCTCCGCTAAACCTTTTTTTGACAAAACATCGGTTATAGCGGCTGTTAAGGTTGTTTTACCATGATCCACGTGACCAATAGTACCAACGTTAAGATGGGGTTTATCCCTTTTGAAAGACTCTTTTGCCATTTTTGTACTTTTTAAATGTTGTTTTGAATATTGGTTGCTTTTTTGAGTCGGCAAAACCATCGACTAATTTTTTTGGTGAAGATAAGATAGGCTTTCGCTTTTCAAACCAGCATCGGGACTATTGACCCTTTTTAATTTTTTGAGCCATAGGTGAGAATCGAACTCACGACCCCTTCCCTACCAAGGAAGTGCTCTACCCCTGAGCTACCACGGCTTGCAGAGCAAAACCTATACGGCTTTACAATGAACTTAAATGAGCGGAAGACCGGGCTCGAACCGGCCACCTGAAGCTTGGAAGGCTACCGCTCTACCAAATGAGCTACTTCCGCATTTAATCCTGTGCATTTTTGCTAATCAGCAAATTTGCTAATATAAAGAACTACTATTTTTCAAATTGCACTTCTGCAAGTTTGAAAGAGTGGGCAGAGTAGGTTTCGAACCTACGTACTCGTGAGAGAACAGATTTACAGTCTGTCGCCTTTAACCACTCGGCCATCTGCCCAAAATTCAGAGCCGAAGAAGGGAGTCGAACCCGCGACCTGCTGATTACAAATCAGCTGCTCTACCAACTGAGCTACTTCGGCTTATTGCTCTATCCCGATTTTGGTCGGGATCTTGATTCTCTGTTCCTCCTGGGGTCGAAACGAAAATCTTCGACCAACTGAGCTACTACGTGAAATGTAAGATTATAAAGAACTTTCCTTTGTTTAAGGGCACAAATGCGTACCCCTTTTTTTGGGAAGGCAAAGGTAGGTGAAAATGATTAATACAAAAATTTTGATACAAATTTTTTTATAGAATTTTTATAAGGGTCCTAAAAAACAAAAAACCTGCTCGGTTGTAGCAGGTTTTTAAACAAATATCGGAGGCCAATTAAGCGGCTAATTTTTCTTTTTTTCTTTTGATCTGGCTAATCACCGCATCCATCGCCTCGTCAAAACTTTCTTCAAAAGATTTGGACGACTGTTTTACAAAAAATTCATGTCGCGGAATAGATACCTTGATCTCGGCTATTTTGTCTTTTATATTGTGCACAATATTGTCTAGTTTCAAATAAACATCCACTTTCGTTATCCTGTCGTGAAACTGCGGAAGCTTACTCACTTTCTTTTCAATGTACGCTACAAGCTTGGAATCTGCATCAAAATGGACTGTCTGAATATTTACATTCATAAGACTTTCGTTTAAATGGTGAAAAAAAATTGAAATAGGTAAAGACACTACATAGGCTTAGAACATTTAGATAGTCAAATAAATGGGACAATGAAGTTAATGGAACAAACGTGTTTTTCAAAATAAAATTTTACTAAAAAATATTAAATTTTCAGGCTTTGGGATGGGCCTTTTTAAAAGCTTCCTGTAGCCTTTCGATACTGTTGTGGGTATATACCTGGGTGGCGGCCAAACTGCTATGTCCCAATAATTCTTTCACCGCATTTAAGTCGGCGCCATTGTTAGTAAGGTGGGTGGCAAAACTATGGCGGAGAACGTGGGGACTCCGTTTTTCGATGGTTGTAACGAGGCTCAAATATTTTTTTACCACCGTGTAAACGTATCGGGCTCCTAATTTTTCGCCCTTTTTATTGAGTAGTAAGTGGCTGTTTTGTTGACCTGGATGAATCCTGTTTTTAAGCGAAATATACGCTTTGATGCTCTTGAGGAGTAAAGATGAAACGGGAATGATACGCTCTTTGTTCCCCTTACCCAACACTTTGAGTGCGGCATTGCTAAAGTCTACATTCATTTGTTGCAAACTGACGAGCTCGGCTTGTCGCAGCCCACAATTATACAAAATTTCTAAAATGAGCCTGGCGGTATGCCCTTCCCAATCGTTGGGAAACTCCACGTGTTCGAAAAGTAGCGCCATATCTGATCTTTCTACAAACTGAGGCAATCTTTTGGCATTTTTCGGTGAGCTGATCACGGCCATGGGGCTGGATGGCAGGACCTGTTTTTTAACCTGGTATTTAAAAAATGATTTTAAAGCAGAAATTTTACGGTTGATGGTTCGGGAGGTATTGCCTGCTTCTTTTAAGCTGGCCAGCCATGTTCTCACAAAGGCAGGTTTTATTTCCTGGATGGGTGTTTCACCAAACTGAATAGCCAGGAAGTCTTTGAATGCCACCAAGTCGGTTTCATAAGAAACAATGGTGTGCCGGCTGTACCGCTTTTGAAACTGCAGGTATTGAAGAAAATCGGTGATATAGTGCTCAATAGTATGGGGCATAAAAAAACTGATAACCAAAGTTAAGTAAACCCGGCTATCAGTGAATATGTTGCTGGCTTAAATATCAGACTAGTCAAATTTGCCTGCTGCAAGCTGTTGCTTGTAAACTGCCTTCAGTACCTGCGTACGACGCCGAACAGACGGCTTCATGAAAGCCTGTCTTTCTCTTAATTGCAACAGTGTACGGCTTTTCTCAAATTTCTTCTTGTACTTTTTGAGCGCCTTGTCTATGTTTTCGCAATCTTTAGAATCGATAATAAGCATTGTATATACCTCCTTTATGTGAAAAAATACTGCCATCTCGTGCAGCAGGGCGGCAAAGATAATAGAAATATTTAAAAAAAGAAAATCTGATGAAGATTTCCGAAATTTGTTGCCATGTTTACAGGAATCATTGAAACCACCGGCACTATTAAAGCCATTGAATCGAGCGGCACCAATATCAGTTTTTGGGTAGCTTCTTCCCTCAGTAATGAATTAAAAGTAGATCAAAGCCTGAGTCATAATGGGGTTTGCCTCACGGTGGAGGCCATCGAAAACGACCAACATCGAGTGACTGCCATTGCGGAAACGCTTCAGAAAACAAATTTGGGCAGCTTAACGGTCGGCAGTATTTTGAACCTAGAACGCTGCATGCAGATGAATGGCAGGCTGGATGGACACATCGTTCAGGGGCATGTAGACAGTACCGCTACTTGCATAGAAGCCATTGAAAAAGACGGGAGCTGGGAATACCGTTTCGAAATACCGGTATCTTTTGCTTCCCTGATCATCGAAAAAGGATCCATTACCATTAACGGTACCAGCCTTACGCTGTTCGACATTGGCCTCAACAGCTTTAAGGTGGCCATCATTCCTTACACTTATCACCACACTAATATCAGCGGCGTGCATGTGGGCTCCGTAGTGAATATTGAGTTCGACATGATTGGAAAGTATGTGAACAGGATGGCGATGTTGCAAAAATGAGCAAACAGGACTTATTGCATTGAACAAGCAATCAGTGAATGTATTAAACCCATTGCTTACTCTCAAAATAAGGATTCTACCACTTTAGATTCTATTATACTATTTTCTTTAATAAGATTATTTGGTGGATCATTGCAGTAGAATTAATACCATGGGCCACTTTATTGTAAGTTCTGGATATATACATTTATTCTGGTTTAAAATTGTAAGGGATTTACTATAACAGTAAAATTCACTTTACGAAAAAGTCAACAAATTAAAAATTTATGATTATTAAATTTTCACTTTCAGCGAAAAATAATTTAGCCATAATTTTTATTCTAATCGCACTCCCCTTTATTTTTTATTGGCCGCTTACGTTACAGTTTTTTTCATTAAAAAATGATGCACTTACCTACTACTATCCAATTAGAACACTCATAAGTGATGCCTTGCAAAATGGAGAATTACCGCTTTGGACACCTTTTATAAACTTAGGCTATCCTATACATGCTGACATGCAAAGTGGGGCATGGAGTCCTGTGATATGGATATTCGCACTACTAACTAATTATTCGCTCGCAGCTTTTCAGTACGAATTAATTTTTTACATTGCTTTTGCTGGAATTGGTTTTTTTTTCTTGTGCAAGTCTTTAGGATCTAATACCGTTATAGCTTTTTGTGCAGCAGTTTCATACCAGTTTTGTGGTTTTATAACAGATAGTCCACAATTTTTTAATTGTATTAGTTCAGCCTGTTACTTACCGTTTGTATTTTTATTCTTCAGAAATCTATTACTTACAGGGTTATTTAAGAATGCTTTTGGTTTTTCGTTTTCACTTTTTTTGTTGTTTACTGGTGGATACCCATCCATTTTTATAATTTGTTTGTATGTACTTTTTTTTTATTTCATTTTTGATTTTTTAAATGCAAATGAAAGAAAAAAGTGGATCAGAAATTTAGCGATGCCAATATTCTATAGTACGCTGCTATTTGTAATATTTAGTTTGCCAGCGATATTATCTTTCGTTCCACACCTGGATTACATTGCCAGAGGAAAATCACAATCCTTATCCTTGGTTTTAGAAAATTCTATGAACCCAAATACTTTAATTTCATTTTTATCACCGTTTTCAATAACCGCCAATAATCAATTTCTGGACTCCTCTATTCTAATGCGAAGCGTTTACGTTGGAATCGTTCCACTTATATTTTTAATTTTTGCGCTTTTCACAAAAGAAATGTACAAGAACAAAGAAAATGTCTTTTTTCTTAGTGCTGCAGTCATAACCATGGGCATGGCGTGGGGAGATTATTTCATATTACGTCAGGTTGCGTATTATATTTTGCCCTTAATGGACAGTTTTAGACATCCTGCTACATTTCGGTTGTTTAGCATCTTTTTTCTTTTATTATTCACGACAAGGTCTATAAATATTTGGCTTAAAGATGCGCCTGAGAATTCAAATAAAATCAAAATAATAATCAACATATTGATACTCATCGCTACCGGAATAGGCATACTATGTGCCATCAATTGGCAAAATATTGATTTCATTCATTTGGCAAAAACGGCACCGGTAAAACTTTTGGGGAAACTTGATTTCAGTCACCGTTATCTTATACAGTTTCCGTTTATCCTAATCACGCTTGTAGCAGTATTTATGGCAGTTACAAAGCCGTCAAAAAAGAAATGGCTTCCATTCATTTTAATATTTGATCTTTTTTTTGCAACACAACTCAATATGCCAATTACAGTATTTGGTTCAAAGAAAATGGACGAAATGATTGTCGAGCTGAACAGAAATCAAATAAAATTTCCAATACCAAAACAACTATCTATTCACGAACTTTCAAAAAATACTTTAGACTCGAATTACGTAACCGGCAGCAGAATTCCATACAGCAAAAAATGGGGAAGAAATGATTACTTTATAACGCCTGGCAACCTGATCATTCAAGATAGTTTTTATTACTCAGGAATCAGAAATTCTGCATTTGAAAATCCGCCGATTTATTTTGCTGACACAATCATTTCAATAAATTCCAATATAACTTCGGTAAAAAAAAATACAGCATATAACAGCAATTCAATACTCAACAACTTGAGTGAAAAAGAGAATTCATCTGATAGATGTGAAATCGTTTCTTTGAATGCCAACAATTTAAAAATACTTGTTAATATATCAGATGAAAGACTTTTGGTTGTTCAACAAAATCGTTATCCGGAATGGAAAGCATTTGTAGACAATATAGAAGTACCCATAGTGCCGATAAACATTAGCATGGTAGGTATTAAAGTGCCAGCAGGTAGTCATGCAATTAGACTTGTTTACAAACCTTTGTACGTTATAATTGGATTTTACATCTCAATTGTTTGCTTAGGAGCAATGATGCTATATTTTTTACTAACGTTTTTTGGCAAAACAAAAAAGTGACACTCCGAAAGGAAGTCTAAAATATTTTAGTAAAGTAACTTCTACATTAAATAAATAATACAAAATTTTATTTGCAAAGGATCCTGTTTTATATTTTTCAAAATCAGATTGTTGAAACTGCTTTTGATTATCATTTATCTTTTGAAATGTTCTGGTAATTAAAA